>ERZ1066134.110-NODE-110-length-77938-cov-28.316308_pt1 | contig 77938 bp, 75 predicted proteins | sample MGYA00382781_ERZ1066134 | MGnify/ENA primary metagenome ERZ1066134 (study PRJEB33369, sample SAMEA5778364) | biofilm metagenome | biome: Industrial cooling water; feature: Water cooling tower basin; material: Biofilm | place: United Arab Emirates | collected... | reverse complement strand
TTCGTGCCTGGATGGCGGCCCAAGACCAGCCCCATGAAAACTTTGTCTTCCCTGAAGAAGTATTGCCTCGTGGTAACGCCCTCTAAGCTAGAGACACGGTTTGATTAACATTTGGCTCCCATGACGGGAGCCTTTTGCGTTTAAATTCAAGGGTTTAGCCGGGAGCAAACCAGGGGTTAAAACAACAACCGAGCCGCCAGTTGGATTTGCTCTAGAGGGCTGAGGCGATGGGGCAAAACTGGCAGATAGACAAGGGTTTGATCAGGAAAGGCAGCAGTTTGTTGCGGTTGTGGTGGGATAAACCGATTTTGGACAATGTAGTGTTGGGCGATCGCGCGATCGTCCAGCGATCGCGCTAACCGTTGGGCCTCAGCGACGATCGCCCCTTCCGCCTGGATCACCCCAACAAATTCCGTGTGTTGGGCATCTTTCAGCTTTTTCTGAGCATTCACCACCCGCTGCCGCAGCGTCCGCAACCGCCCCATGAGTTCAACTTGGCCCAACACATCCTGATACTTCATCCACAGCTTAAAAATCCACGCTAACCAATCGGCTAACGCCGTCGGCATTTCCAAAAACCGGAGCAAATGGCCCGTGGGAGCCGTATCGAGCACAATCAAATCCTGGGCCTGGGCCTCCAATAAATCCATCACCGTCACCAGGGACAGCATTTCGTCAATACCGGGTAAAGACTGGGAAACAATGCGCCGCCATGCTTCCGGGCCATAGGCCAACTGCAACGTTGCATCGCCCTTGCCTGCGTCACCGCTCATCATCGCCGCCAAATCCCACAAATAGTCCTCGCGAAATTTGTCCAGCACCACGTCAGCATCAATTTCTTGGCCGCTGAGGTTGGGGGCGATCGCCGTCGGTTCGTGGCCCAAACCTAGCCCAAAGGCATCACCAAGAGAGTGGGCCGGATCGATGGAAATCACCCGCACCCGTTGATCGGGATGCCGTTCAGCCATTGCCAGGGCGATCGCCGCCGCCACCGTAGTTTTGCCCACCCCCCCTTTGCCCCCCACCAAAATGAGCCGACGGCCCAGAGCCAGGAAATCCGGCAGACTCGGCATCAGCTTTTGGGGCAACACCAACTCCGGACTGTCTACCAAGGTGAGTAGCCCAGTCAGGGGTTGAATTTGGGTCATCAGCGCATCCAACGCCGCTGCGCCAACGGGTTCCAGCGCCTGCTGCGGCACCAGATCAACCGGACGGTGCGCCGCCAAAGCCCAAAAGTCGTTCAACAGTGCCCGCTGTTCCGCCCCGCGATCGCCCGTGCTGCTCGCCGCCGCCCCCAGCAAGACGCGATTGACAAACAACCCGCCACAGGGAATGTGCAACCCTTCCAAGGCAGTCAGCAAACGGCCTGTTTCCAGCAAACTCATGGGTTCCGCGATCGCCACCACAAAACATCCGGTGGTCGCCTCAGCTTGCAACAACTGCCGCCCCCTGGCCAAATCCCCTTTCATCGTCTGCAAAAACTCATCCGCTTCATCGGCGATCGCCCGCCCCGCAAAGGTTTGCTGCATCACCCGATGTTTTGCCTGAAACAATTCCAGCGCCGCCAAAAACTCATCCAAAAAATCCATTAACCCCAACAGATTCAGCGTGTGCCCACTGGGGGCCATGTCCACCACCACCCGGTCTACTTGCTGCTCGTTGAACAACCGTTGAATTTCCAGGATGCTCATGAGTTCATCCAATCCGGGCCAACTCAAATTCCACACCGGGGCCAAATCCTCCCGCTGGACAAAACTACCCCGCTCTACCAATAACTCCAAAACCGTGCCGTAGCGACGTTTGAACGTTTCGAGCAACAACTCCGCATTTAGCGCCTGCACCGATAAATTGGGCAAATCCGCGATCGCCGTTGCCGCCGCCGTCACCGGAACTTGCAGCACATCACCGAGGGAATGGGCCGGATCAGTAGACAGCAGCAACACCCGATCGCCGGGAAACTGCCGTGCCCACCAGCGGGCCAACCCACAGGCTAAGGTCGTTTTGCCCACGCCCCCTTTCCCGCTGAACAACGCCAACCGCAACCCCCGCATCGCCGCGATCGCCCCCGCCAGATCTTGAGTTGCTGTCCTTGTCATAGTCCCTCGCCACTCTGCCCCCTTAGTATGCCCCGTTCTCCCCGCGCCCCCATTAATGGCCAAAGGGCAAACCAGAGGCCAGCAGGGGATAGGCTTGGGCCAATTGCAACAGGTCAGCCAAATAGGTGGCCGGGGTGAGGCGCGTTTTGAGTTGTTCCGTCAGGCTAATCAACTGCCACGCTTCTTTGATTAAGGTGTCGCGCAAAGTAGCCAGGGCCGGAACATCCTGCCCAAAGCGCAGAAAGTCAGGCTTAAAATAATCAATCCCAGTGATTCGCATAATTTCGAGCACATCCGCATCATGGGTAATCTGCTCGTTGATATCCGCGATCGCGTCGGTTTTGACGATATATTGCGAAATGAATTCAGCCCGTGGCACGGCGACGGCTAATTGCTCCGTGAGGTAGGCATAACAATTGGCCGCACTGTCCGGCTCCCAAATATCCCGGCCATTCCCCTGTCGCCCAGAATCGTGAAACGCGATCGCATAACGAATCGCAAACGGATCAACCGCCCCAAACGGACGATACAACGTCGCCATGCACTCCGCCAGGATTAAACTGCGGCAAATATGCAGCCGACCATGAATCTGCGGAAAATCAAACTCCTCTTCGTGGCGGGCATAGATCGGCAAAATATCGGCATGTAAATTGTGGACAAAATCCGGCCAGGAATGGGTTACATCGTTCATCGTCGTTGCCTTTAAGTTGAACCCCGCACTTTATTCTGTTTGTAGTTTGGCACAGGTCTAGCGCAAAACAACCCAAGCCTTTTCCTTGTGTGCCAGAGGCGAAAAATGGGCATACTGGCTAGGGGTTGCAGAAGATAAAGCTATGTTGCGATCGCTGGGTTGGCACTTAAATCACTGGGCCGGATTGGTGTTGGAATCGCCCTGTCCTTTGTGTCGTCGGTCAAGTCCCAAAGCCTTGTGCGCCGATTGTGGGCAGCGGGTGCAGGACTGCGCGATCGCCCCTGGCTGGCAGCAACGGGCCTTACCCGTCTTCGCCTGGGGGCAATATGAAGGCGGCTTAAAACGGGCGATCGCCGCCCTGAAATACGAAGCCAATCCCTATTTAGCCCATCAGCTCGGTGACTGGATGGCCGCACATTGGCACACCAGCCAACCGCCCCACCCCCAATTTACCGTCGTCCCCATTCCCCTCCATGCCGATAAGCTCAAAGCACGGGGATTTAACCAGGCAGCATGGTTGGCAAAACGGTTTTGTGCCCAGACCGGATTGCCCCTGATGCCTCACGGCCTAGAACGGATTCGCGCTACCCAGGCCCAGTTTCAGGTAGCCGGACGCGATCGCCGCCAAAATGTCCAGGGTGCCTTTCAGGTTAGCCAAAGTTTGCTCAGCCGCAAAGTCAAAACTCCAATCCTTCTGCTAGACGACATCTACACCACTGGCGCAACTGCCCACACCGCCGCCCATACCCTCAGACAACAGGGCATCACCGTCAAAGGGATTGTCGTCTTAGCCATCACCCGCCCAGAACGCTGAACTCAACTGCCCAATTTCGTCAAGCCATTTTCCAGCGCAAACCGCACCAACTCCGTCCGGCTATTCGTGCCCGTTTTCACAAACAACCGACTGACATACTTCTCCACATTTCGCACGCTGGTATCGAGCCGCCGCGCAATTTCTTTGTTCATCAGCCCATCCACCACCAACGCCAACACACTGTCTTCCCGTGGCGTGAGATCCAGTTGAATCGTGCTAGTCGGCGGAGTCAACGCCCCCCGCTGGGTCAACATACTTTTAATATCGGCAATTTGTCGAGCCAGGTCGGCAATATTGTGCACCTCGTCCTCGCCCACAGTTAGCCGTGCTTTTTGTTTTTCGATCAAATTGTTAACGATCGCCACCAGTTCATCCGGGTCAAAGGGTTTCGACAAGTAAGCATCGCACCCCGCATCGTACCCCTGAATGCGATCGGCCGTCATGCCCCGCGCCGTCAAAAACACTACTGGCACCGTTTTGAACTGGGGTTCATCCCGCAATTGTTGCAAAAACTGGTAGCCATCCACCTGGGGCATCATGATGTCGGTAATCACCAAGTCCGGGAGCTTTTGCCGCGCCAAATCCAAGCCTTCGCGGGCATTACTGGCCACATCTACCGTAAACCCACTGTCTTCCAAATAGGCTTGCACCGCTTCCCGTAAGCCTGGTTCATCATCGACTAACAACACTTGCCCCGTCATGCCTGCTCTCCAACCAGTTCGCCCTTTCATTTTATCGACTGTTGTAGCTTGCAAACCATTGTTCTGGTCTGGCGGGATGGCAACGGCCAGGGCCAAAGCCGCGATCGCCCCAAATGCCACTACAATCGGGAAACACGGCCACCAGTCCCGCCGCCCTCCTCGCCTCAGCAAAAGGACATCCCACAGAACATGACCGAATATTTCACCTGTCCGGTTTGTGGAACAGCAGTGCCAGCCAAAGCCAAAGCGTGCCCCGAATGTGGGTCAGACAGCGAAACCGGGTGGTCGGAAACCGCCCAATTTAGCCCGCTGTTCCCCGATCGCGACGACGAGAACACTCCGCCCCAACGCACCCTTTGGCAAACCGTCGTCATGCCGATCGCCGCCCTCCTTTGCCTCATGGGTTTCCTGGCCGCCACCGGAGCTTATTGGATGGCCATCCTGGTGCCCGTGTTGGCCGGGGTGGTTCGGTTCAGCGGGGCATTGAGGCGCTGGCTCAAACATCAGTTTCCCGCCCTCGGTTCCAGCCGCCAAGCCTACCGCCAACTGTTGCGCCGTGCCGGGGGCGATCGCGCCTTAGCCGACCGCCTAATCACTTATGAACAACACCGCACCCCAACCGCCACACGCCTGCAATTGATTCAGGCCGCCATCTTCCGGTGGGATCGCGATCGCCGCAGCTAACCCCCGTTCCCGTCGAACCAGCCCCAATCGGCGATCGCCTCAAACATTGCATTGCGTAACGTTGTAGTTCCTGAATTTCACTTCTCAGTTACCTTTGACTAGACAATTAAACTCTGGTGCCAAATTCTGGAATATCGCAGCAAAACGGCGATCGGCCACCGACCAGGATGCATCTGACTGAGTGAGGACAAGCAAAACCATGCTCCAAGTAACCCAATCCCCCCAAAACCCCGTATTGGTGCAAAAATCCTTTACAGTGCTGGGCATTGCGTCCACAGTATATGCCGGTCAGCGATTGTCAATTTTGGTCGATGGGTTGTACGCCTCAACCGGCCCCCAAGTTGAAGCCGATGGCACCTGGCAAGTTGCCTTTTTGTTCCAAAGTCCCGGCAATCGACGAATGCGCTTTTCCGTCGGCGGCGAAAGCACCGAAATCGTCGTCCCCGTCGTCACCACCCCCGTGTTATACCTGAATTTCACCCAAATTCCGGCCCGGTTGCCAGCTCTAGAGTCTGCCGCAATTGAAGGGAGTGCAGTCAACTATGCCGATGGCACCCAGCTTTTGCTCCGCGCCGACGGGCTGTATGAACTGGCGCGGCCTGTAGTCTCTGGGGAAACATGGCGCGCTACCATTGGCTTTAATCAAAAAGGCATTCGGACGATTGAAATCTTGAGTTTAGATGGCCGCAACCGCGATCAACGACGGCTAGAAGTGACCGATCCCCGGCCCCGCCCACCCAGAGTCGGCTTTAGCGATCCCCCCCAACAACTCAAAGCGGAGCAAACCACCACCTTAGGCGGCCCAGCAGCCGATTATCCCGATGGCGCACAGCTCGTGTTACGGGCCGATCAGCAGTTTGAACTCGCTCGTCCAACCGTTCAAAACCAACAGTGGCAAGCAAATACGGGATTTCGATCGCCCGGTAATCGGCTGATTGAAATCATTGGCTCGGAGCAAGATCGCGCCCAAACCGTGATCGAAGTGGTGCCCAATACGGCGGCCTTCCAAATCCAATCTCGGAGTAGCTGGACAACCACCGTCACCCCGTCTAGCTTGCCCACTCTCTTTCCTCAGCGCATTACGGTGCATCACACCGCCCTCAGCAGCGCCCCCTCCAGTAGTGCTTCCGCCGACCAGGACGAAGCCCGGATGCGCGTCATTTGGAATGGCCACGTTTTTGGCAACGGGTGGGTAGACATTGGCTATCATTTCATCATCATGCCCAGTGGCCGAGTATTTGCGGCGCGGGATGAACGTAAACGCGGTGCCCACGATGTGATTAATGATGGTCTGGGGGTGGCGTTTGATGGGATTTACAGCAGCGCCACGATTAATCAACGCCAGTTTGAAGCGGCAGTGTCGTTATGTACGCTGTTGTGTAAACGGTATGGCATCACGAATACGGTGAATCTGGTAGCAACGGCAACGGCGGATTTTGGTACACGCAATTTGCCTCGCATCCTGGGGCATCGCGATCGCGTCGCCACAGAATGTCCCGGTAGTCCCGGTGGCGCAACGGTACGGCTCAACGATATTCGGGTTGCAGTCAATAATCTGTTGTAGGACGGGGGAAGGGTTGAGTCAATGCGCCGACCAATCATCGGAGTGATGGGGCCAGGAGAGGGGGCTAGTTCGCGCGATCGCGATACGGCTTACGCACTAGGTGGCCAAATCGCGCAGCGAGGGTGGATTCTGTTAACGGGAGGGCGCGATCGGGGGGTGATGGCCGCTGCCAGTCAGGGGGCCAAAGCCGCCGGGGGATTAGCCATTGGGATTTTACCCGGTTCCGATCTGGCCGCTGTATCCGATGCAGTGGATATTCCGATCCTCACGGGCTTAGGCAATGGGCGCAACATCATCAACGTTTTGAGTAGTCAGGTGGTGGTGGCCTGTGGCATGGGTGCCGGTACAGCCTCAGAAATTGCCCTCGCCCTGAAAACCCAAAAACCTGTGGTCTTACTGAATGGCACCGATGCAAGCGATCGCTTTTTTACCAGTCTAAATCCGAATTTAACTCAAATAGCAACCTCTGTAGAGTCAACGGTACAACGCATTCAAATGCTGCTCCAGAAAACCAATCCATCGCGTATTTGTAACGAATAATTTTGTCGCTTTCACTTCCCTCAATTGACTTTTCGTTAGGTAAATTTTTTTGGAAAATTAGCCAGTATGAGCCAATCAACTGGTAAGTTTTGAGTACGTACATCGTAAGCATGGCTCATAATCCAGCACAACGAGAGGAGGAACTGGATCTTGAACCGCAACACGAACACGAGTGCCGCGATCCAATCGCCCGCGCCGCAATCGGCGGGAGGCTTTGTTTGTGCATTTTAAGCCACCAATGCCCAGCATTCACCGCTAAAGTGACGGTATTGGGCGATCGCTCCTCGGCGGGCACGACTGTTGCCAACCTTTGGACGGGCGCACCACGGCCAAAGCTGAAGGACTTAAAATTGCACCCCGTAGTACATCAGTATGGAAAATAGTCTGTTAGCGATTGAAGAACGAGCGCGGCGCTTACTTTCTAATCAATTTCTGATAAGCTTTTACATTGCCATATTATGGATTTTTGAGGAGCCAACAAAATGATTGTTTTTCTAATTTCAGTTGTTATCATCGCTATCAGCTTGCTGATTATTTCTAAACTACCACTTGGAGTCGAGGTTGATAGCCCCATCAAAGCCCTCATTGCAGGCGCAATCATTGGGGCATTCAATGGCTTATGGGGTATATTCCCCAACTGGTTCACGGGTTCGATTGCTTGGCTCAGTTTGGGGATTCTTCCCTTAATTGGTAGCATTATCGTGTTTGGTTTGGCAGCTTGGCTGGTTGACGGTTTTCGCTTGCGGTGGGGCATTGGGAGCGCCATCTTGGGTGCGATCGCCTTAGCTATCGTTAACTCGATCTTAATGTTTATCTTAAGTAGAGTTGGTGTACTGGTACTCTCGTGATGCTTATACTAAACCAAGTATTAAGCTGTTGTGCTTTAACTGTTAACCTTGACCCTGAACGCTGGATTAAAGTTAGCGATCGCTAGTTTTGTGATTACTCTTAACACTCCTCACACTTTATTGCGATCGCAAGAACGCGATCGTTGTCATATTATTTGCTTGCACCATCAAAACTTGCTTTTTACACCTAACTAACGTCTTATTTTGAAGGCCGATCAGGTCAGTCTGAATAAAGATGCCTCTTATTCCAATAGCGTTATTCTGTTAAGCAGAGCCACCTATCAAAGAAAGGAACTTAATCATGGCAGATTTAGTTGTAATTGGGTATGACAACGAGTTCAAGGCGGAAGAAGTTCGCCTTGCTTTGCTCAAGCTCCAGAAAGAGCATTTGATCGAAATGGAAGATGCCGCAGTCGTCGTCAAAAAAGCCGATGGCAAAGTGAAGCTCAAACAAGCGATCGACCTCACTGCCGCTGGGGCCGCCAGCGGTAGCTTCTGGGGGTTGCTCATCGGCCTGCTATTCCTGAATCCCCTGTTAGGGGCAGCGGCAGGCGCGGCGGGTGGCGCACTGAGTGGGGCGCTCAGTGATATTGGAGTTGACGACAGCTTCATGAAAGATTTGGGGCAAACCTTTGCACCAGGCACCTCAGCCTTGTTTGTGCTTGTTCGCAAAGTCACTCCCGACAAAGTCTTAGATGAAATTGCGCCCTATGGTGGCAAAGTGCTGCGAACCTCTCTTTCTAAGGATCAGGAATCACAATTACAGGAAGTTTTGAACAATCGTGGCTTAGTCACTGCTTAGGAAATTTTGAGTCGCAAATTGCCAGCCGTAGAGTGCTTCATTCCCATCACTCTACGGCTGGCATGGTATTTCATGGCCCTCTTTTTAGGGTTTTTATACCAGTCATTGCTTTATCTTTTTGATCTACCCTCACTCCGCTTTGGTAAGACCAGACCTTATTCAGCGATCGGTGGGGGTAGATTTATTTGGTCAATCTAACACAAGTCACACAATATTTTTTGGCCAGTCAAATTATAGCATTAGCAATTACAATAATCTTGTAGCAATAATTTTGTTATTGGTTGCAGTTAGGAGGTCAAGAGAGATAATTGGCCCAATAGTCAGTGTTATCTTTCTTTTGTTTGTGTTTGAAGCCCAATTAACAACCCTACTTCATCAAAAGGAGTTATCCATCCCGTATGGAAACTGCAACCCAAACGTCTGAAGCTCTGAGACTGAAAGAAGCACGGGAAAACACATCACCCTGGAAAAAATGGGGGCCGTACTTGAGTGAACGGCAGTGGGGAACTGTGCGTGAAGATTACAGTGACAATGGTGATGCGTGGAACTATTTTCCCCATGATCAGGCGCGATCGCGGGCTTATCGGTGGGGCGAAGATGGCTTAGGTGGCATTACCGATGACCACAATTTACTCTGTTTTGCGATCGCCCTTTGGAATGAAAAAGATCCCATTCTTAAAGAGCGTCTATTTGGGTTAACCAATAGCGAAGGTAATCATGGCGAAGATGTCAAAGAATATTACTTTTATCTAGACAGTACGCCAACTCACTCTTACATGAAATATTTGTATAAATATCCCCAAAGCGAATTCCCTTATGGCGATTTAATCGAAGGCAATCGTTGTCGCAGTCGCGATGAATTGGAATATGAACTGTTAGATACAGGCGTATTTGATAGCGATCGCTACTTTGATATTTTCGTTGAATATGCCAAAGCTACATCCGAAGATATTTTAATTAAGATTAGTGTGAGTAATCGAGGGCCAGAAGCTGCACCCATTCACCTGCTACCAACCTTATGGTTTCGCAATACGTGGTCTTGGTCTGACGGCGGTGCTAAGCCAGTCTTGCAAAAGATTGAAGGAACAGGAAATAGTGTTGTCAAAGCCTATTTAACGGATACGCTCCTCAATAATTACTTGAGTGAATATTATCTGTATTGCGATGGAACCGTGCCATTGCTATTTACTGAAAATGAAACCAATCAACAGCGTCTATTCGACCTGCCGAATACCAGTGCTTATGTAAAAGATGGCATTAATAATTACATTGTCAATAGACAAAGTGATGCCATTAATCCGGCTTCGGTGGGTACCAAAGTTGCACCGCATTACCAGTTGACCGTTGAAGCTGGAGCTACCCAGGTCATTCAATTACGGCTAACCAACACACCATTTGATCAGTTGGGGCAGCCTTTTGGTGAGGCATTTGATGCAATTTTTGCTGCACGGGTTCAAGAAGCAGACGAGTTTTATGACTCAGTGATCCCGCCCAAGATCAATGCCGATCGCGATCGCGCCAACGTCATGCGTCAAGCCTTAGCGGGAATGATGTGGACAAAGCAATATTTTTACTACGATGTTGATCAATGGCTAGAAGAACATCGAGTCAATCCGTGGGCGGCCCCTGAACAGCGCCACAAAGTCCGCAATAGTGATTGGTTTCACATGGTCAATGATGATGTCATTTCCATGCCAGATAAATGGGAATATCCCTGGTATGCCGCTTGGGATTTAGCCTTCCACATGTTGCCAATTGGCATTGTTGATCCAGACTTTGCCAAACATCAACTGCTGCTGATGCTGCGGGAAGATTATTTGCATCCTAACGGCCAAATTCCGGCCTACGAATGGAATTTTGGCGATGTTAATCCGCCGGTTCATGCTTGGGCGACGTGGGAAATTTATGTGCAAGATCGAGAGCGAAATGGGGGGCAGGGTGATTACGATTTTCTGAAATATGCCTTTTCAAAATTGTTAATCAACTTCACTTGGTGGTTAAACCGCAAAGATGAAGGTGGCAACAATCTGTTTCAGGGGGGGTTTCTGGGCTTAGACAACATTGGAGTGTTTGACCGGAGTTCTTCTTTGCCCACAGGGGGCTACTTGGAGCAAGCAGACGGTACGGCCTGGATGGTGTTTTTTAGTCAGCGGATGTTGCAAATTGCGATCGAATTAGCGTTGCAAGACCCATTGTATGAAGACCTCGCGATTAAGTTTTTTGAACATACCATGTGGATTGCGGGAGCGATGGATCGCATTGGTGACAATCAAGATGAATTATGGGATGAGGAAGATGGGTTCTTTTATGATGTCCTCCGAATGCCAGATGGTAATGCGACCCGCTTAAAAGTACGTTCGATGGTCGGTTTGTTACCGATGATGGCAGTTTCTGTGTTTCCGCAAGAAGCATTTACGCAATTGGATCGTTTTCGGAAGCGGGTGCAACTCTTTATTACGCGCCATCCAGAACTAACAGCGAATGTTCATTTACCCACGAAACGGGGTTGCGGCGATCGCTACATGCTGTCAATTTTGAATGAGCAAAAACTACGCCGAGTTTTAAGTCGGATGTTAGACGAAAGTGAGTTTCTGAGTGAGTACGGCATTCGGGCACTATCCCGTTATCACCAGGAGCATCCCTATGTTTTTTACTACCAGGGACAAGAGTTCAAGGTTGAGTATATTCCGGGGGATTCTAATACGGGGATGTTTGGGGGCAACTCGAACTGGCGGGGGCCGATTTGGATGCCTGTCAATATATTGCTACTGCGATCGCTCCTGCACCAATATACCTACTACGGTGATGACTTCACGATTGAGTATCCCACCGGGTCTGGCCAAGCAATGACACTCTATGATGTTGTCAACGAGATTGCCAATCGGTTAACTAGCATCTTCTTGCCAGATAGCTCCGGTCGTCGGCCTGTGTATGGAGCAACAGAAAAGTTCCAGACCGATCCACATTGGCAAGATCTCATTTTGTTTTATGAGTATTTTCATGGTGACAATGGCGCAGGCATTGGCGCAAGCCACCAAACCGGATGGACGGGGTGTATTGCCCGGATTCTGCAAATGCAGGGGCTATTGAGCAAAGAAATTATCATGACGGTGCTGACTCCCGGCGCGCATCTCCGCACCACCCCTGCCAAAGCAGAACCCGCTGCCACCAAATCAAAATGACCTCACCATGACAGTCTGCGATCGCGCCGCTGGGCTTTTATTCCAACCCAAACGGGGCGATCACAACATAGACTGAGCATAGCCAGTTGCACAATGGCTTGCAAGTCAGTTTAATACTTGCGTTCTTGCGGTTGGAACATCGTAATCGCCACGGGCATTTCTGCCAGGTCAATCCCCGCTGGGGAATAATATGCCAGCGTATGGTGCAAGCAATTGACATCATCGCGATCGGGATAATCCTCACGGGCATGGGAACCGCGACTTTCCTGACGATTTAAGGCCGACGTTAAAATCATTTCGCCGACAATCATCAAGCTGCGTAGTTCTAACGCTTCAATCAATTCCGTGTTCCATTCCGTGCCGCGATCGTCCAGGCGAATTTGGGCATACAACGCTTGCAATTCTTTGAGTTTAGCAATCCCTTCTGTCATCACGGCGGCAGTGCGAAACACGCCACAATACTCGGTCATCGTGTCCTGGTATTGTTGGCGCAGTTGCCCGATCCGATACTCTCCGGTTTGGTCAAGTAAGGCTTGCAGTTGGGCTTTGGCTTCATTGAGATATTGCTGTTCGTTCACCTCAGGCAGTTTGCGGTTTTGCACATATTGCGCGATCGCCGCCCCCGTCCGCCGACCATACACCACACATTCCAGCAACGAATTACTCCCCAAGCGGTTAGCCCCATGCACCGACACACAAGCCGCTTCCCCCGCCGCAAAGAACCCGTCCACCAAATCCCCCGCACTACTCCGCACCCGCCCGTCAGTATTCACCGGAATGCCACCCATCGAATAATGCACCGTAGGCCGCACCGGCATGGGTTGGTGAACCGCATCGATACCCAGTAAGCGATGAGCTTCTTCCCAACAAAAAGGCACCCGGCTCATGATTTTGGCCTGTCCCATGTGGCGCAAATCGAGATAGACAAAGGGGCCACCCGCTCGCCCATCGCGATGGATGCCCCGCCCTGCCCGAATTTCGCGAGTGATAGCGCGGGAGGTAATATCCCGTGGGGCCAGTTCCATACGGCTGGGGGCATAGGTCGCCATGAAGCGATCGCCCTCGCTGTTGATCAAGTAGGCTCCTTCGCCCCGCACCGCTTCAGAAATCAACACCCCAACTGGATACAAACCCGTCGGATGAAATTGGACAAATTCCATGTCTTCCAGCGGCAACCCGGCGATCGCTGTCATCGCCAAGCCATCCCCCGTGGACGCAAAATCATTTGAGGTGGTGTTGAATGCCCGCCCATAGCCCCCCGTCGCAAACATTACCGCCTTCGCCCGAATCACCTGCAACTGCCCGTCTAACAGCCGATACATCACCACGCCCTTGGCTTCCCCATCTTCCAGCACCAGCCGCAGCACATACCATTCGTCATAAATCGTCACGCCCTTGGCCAACAAATTACAGATCAATTCATGCAAAATGGCGTGGCCAGTTTTGTCAGCAGCGTAGCAGGTGCGATTGTGAGAATGGCCACCAAAAGCCCGTTGAGCAATGCGCCCCTCCTCCGATCGCGAGAACAAGACCCCCATCCGTTCTAAATCAACGACCACCTCTGGCGCTTCCCGCGTCAAAATTTCCACCGCATCTTGATCAGCCAAATAGTCCGAACCCTTGACCGTATCAAAAGCGTGGGCCTCCCAAGTATCCTCTGGGTCGGCATTCTTGAGGGTCGCCGCAATCCCGCCCTGCGCCGCTACGGAGTGCGATCGAATGGGATGGGTTTTAGCCACCAGTCCAATGTTTAGATGGGGGGCTTGGCGAGTAATTTCCAGGGCTGCACGCGAACCCGCAAGGCCACCACCAATAATAATTACGTCGTGATCAATCATGAGAGCTGAAGAGCGAAGGTCATCTGCCGCGATCGCACCCCACGGTCTAACCTTGCAACTTGGCGCGATCGCCTTCCACTCTAACAAGCCAAACTAATAAGTTCTGATTCCAATCCGAGTCTTTTAAGAAATGACTTTAGAACCCACACCGCTACCACAATCGCCAAGCTCAAACTCATTTTTCCCACCCCGACCAACTGGGGGCCGCCCCAATCCCAACCTGACAGGCTGAGGTATCCGGCCTTACGTCAACCTGTCTTAATCCCTTGCCCATTGCATCGGGCCAATCGTTGAACGAACAGCGCTATCGCCTAAAAGAAATAGCGGAACCCAAGCTCAATATTGTGGACACCCAACCCGTCCACCTCCAGTTCACCCAACGGCTCAACATCAAAGGATTGCTTTGCCACATTGAAATAGCGATAACCCAGACTCACAGCAGAATTGTCCGACACTTGATAAGCAACCCCAGCCCGGAGCTGATAAACAAAGACGGTACTCCCGCCCGAAATGTCGTAATTGATAGTAGTGCCGGGATAGGAAGCCGACAAGTTATCGGCGCGGGCACCGGAAACCCCAACACCACCACCCACATAAGGCTCAAACCGACTACCAGTGGGAATGTCGTAATACAAATTGACCAACCCAGAGATCGTAGTAATTTTGCCGTCTACTTTTAGGGTCGCGGCGGGAATATCGGGGGTGCGAATGGTTGTCGTGCTACCCGGCACGCCGCCAGTAGTGGTAATGCCAGGGAGCGCCGATAAATCCGTCCCTGCCGGAATGGTAAAGACTCCTAAGTTGATCGGAGTTGCATTGGTGAGCGGTGGGCCAGGATTGAGCACCACACCAGCAGGAATCGTTGTCCCGGCAGGAATTGTGCCAAACCCAGGTACCGCGATCGGGATTGGCGTGGTAATGGGGTTGGCAATGGTCAATGGAATCGCGGGATTTGTGACTGTTGTGGTGATTCCCGGAATCGTCGGCAGACTGACTTCATCCACATTATTGGAACCGTAGGAAAACTCCCCTTCGACGCGCAGATTATTTTTAAAGCGATAGCCAAGAGCAGAGTTGATGCCAAAGCCAGGACTGAGCGAAATCCCTGCATCAATGGGCGAAATGGTTGCCTTCGTCACAAAGCGGGCATCCCCACTCACGGAAAAGTAAAACCCATCACGGGGCCGGGGGTTGGTGGCAATATCGGTTGTCGGGCTGGGGGCCGCGTTTTGGGAGTCGGTTGGCTCTTGCTGGGCGAGGATTGGCTCCGTTAGCCCGTGCAAGGCGGCGGCTTGTCTGTTGTGTTGAATATCTTTGATGCGGGTAACTGTTGCTTGGGCGATCGCAGGCGTTAACCCGTTCAACACCAGCAAAAACCCAGATGTCAGGAGATAAACAGATAACTTTGACATGATTTTAGGTCGTTGTTGTAACAGCTCAGGTGGCTGCTCGCAGCCAATGGCCACGAACTGAAGCCACCCATTCGGTTACAACTATAGACCGACTTTACATAAATTTAAGCTGATCACCTTGACAAAATCCATTTCTGCGGACTTTTCTATGGTTGTGATTGAGTCGAGTCGATACCTCTGGTCAACCGCCCGCTTAAAGTCGCTTCTAGAATTAGGTTCTTCCCAAGAATTTCCCAAGAATTTCCCAATAAATAAAAGGCTCTCGACCATGCCAATGGCGCAAGAACCTTCAAAGAACTTCAAAGAATAACGATCCGAAAAAGTACCTTCAATCAGCTTGGGGTGAAGCAAAAACTGGCATCAAGCCGTCAGACTAAGTCCGGTGTTGTTGGCCGCGATCGCTCCACATCCGGCTTAACCCGCCGCTTGGGCAGGGCGCTGATTAGAGACACTGGCGGTGGGTGTCACCGTACTCTTTGCCGTGGACGGATCTAACGGCAATAACTCAATGTGATTTAACAACGTCGTCACAAAGGCAAACAGTAAAAATGGAATTGTTAATACCAGGATTAACCCCACTGTTGCCAGGGCATAAATTGGTCTGCTGGCTCCCATAAAGGCCATTGCAGCCGACAAGCTGACAAAGATGACAATGAGCCAAACAATAATTTGGCCGTAGATATCACCAAATGACAGCGTACAAACTAAACGGTACTTTGAAATATTGCTCATGACCTGCCTCTAGAGATTTGCAAGTACGACGGGCTGTAAATATATGAATAAGGTAAGGTGCAGATTGCAGATTGGGGCATTTCTAAATCTTTTTGAAATGTTCGCAACGCAGCTTTACATTGATCGAGAAATTTAGGATTTGCGCGATCGCCCCAGCACCAAGCCCACCCCTGCACTAAGATCGTCACTATAGCCTAAGCCTTCAGCGAGAGCTTCACCCCCCAGCTAGATTGCCGTCATAACCGTGATCGTTAGGCGACACGATCAACCCAGTGGGCGCAGGCATCAACGGCTGTCGCGGCGGCCTTTGGCAATCCGGGGTATAGTGATGGCTTCGTTGGCTGTGGGGGCAAGATGAGGCGATCGCGGTCAATCAAACAACGCCAACCAGGCCAGCGCCCTCTAGCCTAACGATTTCGGCGGTTTCCTGTTGCTCTGCATCCAAGCGATCTGAACTTATGGCTATCCTACCTCCCGTCTTGCTGCTGTTTGATTCCACGGCCCTATTGGGGGGCTGTAGCCGCGATTGGGCAGAGTTTGGCCAACTGGGTGAATGTTACCTCCCAGAAGGCGTGTTAGACGCAATGGAATTTCTCAGCAGCAACGCCACCGAACGCAGCGACGAGAGCACCGCCAAAGAATTTTTGCGCTTTTATCCCACTCAGGGCTGGAAAAAGACCACGGTTATTGGCGACCATGCAACCTTGAAAGTAGCCCCAGGCCATGCCCTCAGCCAACGTGCCCGGTTGGCCATCGAAGTGTTGCGCTCTGCCTATGGGTTGGCGTTGCGCTATCCCAACAGCCTGGTGATTTTGGTGAGCCAGGAAACCTCCGTGCTGCAAAAAGTGCCCCCCTTAGAAAAAGTGAATTTGTGTGGGCTACCCTTAACGGCCTTGTTGCAATGGGTGCGATCGCAGCGACGGCCCCAAGTGGTGAGTCATCATCTCCAACTGATGCGATCGGCCAGCAACACCCCGGTCAATTCTGGATCAGCGCCAAAGCGCCCTGGCGGCACAGGGCCAGCCACCACCCGCAGCACCGCCCCACCCGCAATGGATTGGTCTGCACCCAAAGCCCGCCGAGGTTTATGGGGCTGGCGACTACAACTCAGGGTTTGGCTGACAAACTTAGTGTCCCTGGCGGTGGTTTTGGTGGCGATCGCGATCGCGTGGCGCTGGATTAGCCCCACCAGTTTTAACCAATTCTGGAACCAACTGCCCATCGTTGGCCGCCCCAAATGATTCAGCCCTGTGTGAAACTTGGACAGGCCCTTTTTACGTCAATGAAAAGGCACCTTTGTTCGCTACGATCCATCATCATGAACACCCAACCCAATCACCGCACCCTGCGCCGCACTACCGCCCTAGTCTTGTTAACCAGTTGCATCATGACTAGCCTCGGTAGCCTGGGCAGCCCCCGCGCGATCGCCGCCGAAGCCCAGCCCCGGCCAGAAACCCGCTTTGAGCGCCTTAGCCAATGGATGAATCCCCCAGCGCCCCGCCTCGCCCAAGCCAAACAGCAACTCCCCAGCGCGATCGCCGCTGCCCTCCGGCAAGACCTCAGCCGCCAAACCGGGATTCCCGCCAAAAAATTCCAAATTACCGAAGCCGTGCCCAAAGACTGGCCCGATGGATGTTTAGGGCTAGCCAACCCCGGCGAAATGTGCATCCAAACCGTCATTTCGGGCTGGCGTGTCACCCTCAGCAACCGGACTCGGCGCTGGGTCTATCGCACCGATGCCCAGGGCAAAGTCTATCGCCTCGAACCCGCCTATCGTTCCACCCGCCCCGGCAACGCCAAACCGAATGCTCCAGCCCATCGACCCACCAGCAGCAAACTCAAGCCAGAGACCATTCCCGTAAGCGAATTACCGCCCCGCATCCCCGGTGATGTCGTGTTTCAAGCGATCGCCACCGGCGGCTTTGCCGGACGCACCACCCAAACAACCCTCTACCGCGACGGCAAACTCGTGCACAGTTGGCTCCAGGCAGACGGCACCCCCCAACAATCCACCACCCATCAGCTCTCCCCCGCACAAGTGCAAAACTTTCAAACCCTGTTGCAAGCCCACTCGCTGCAACCGTTTCATCGCCAAGCCTACCCCGCCAATCCCGGTTCTGCCGACTTCTTCACCGTCACCGTGACCAGTCCCACTGCGATCGTCCGCTATGCCGACATCATTCAAGAGCACTTACCCGTTGACCTCAAAACTGTGGTGCAAGCCTGGAACGACCTAACGCGATCGGTCTAACTGCAACAATTCTTTACAGGAAGTTGGCATTTCGGTTGAACTACTAGGAAAACGCTCGAACTTACGATAAAAAGTAAATATGAGAAACATTCAAAAATCTTTATCAGTTAGTGAGAGGTATTGGGTATGTTTGACTGGCGATTGCTAATTGTGATCCTGCCGTTGGGACTAGCTTTGGGTTGGGTCTTCAAGAATATTGGCCAGCAAGCCCTGAAGCAAGGCCAAGACTTCATTTCCAAGGAATAATTTTGCTGTTGAGCCATCATCGATCGAGCACGCCTCTGTTGCTCTAGCAGCAACCGATCACCTTCGCTTCGTCCCCGATGAATCGAAGGTGATTTTTTCATCTCGGTGGCGATCGCCCCTCGCTTGCCCGCGTTACACCAGCCGCCTGCTAGGGTTCATCCCATTGGAAGGCAGATGTTAGTCAGAGTTGTTAATTTACATTGCAAAATTTCAGTTTTTTGGGGAAATGCTGGAGAGCGATCGCGACGTTACCGGGCCACGCCTACCCGTTACATCCTGCGAGCCACATAGCCGGTAAACCGAGTCCTGGCATCAATGCCCCATTGACTATTCTGGCGATCGCCCACCAGGCCCATAGTCAATGCCAACATGGCCTGCTTTGAAATCTAATCTTGTTATTACAGTTCCATTGTCCGTATCAAAGAACGCAGAACGAAACTGAGTAAATCAGTGAGTTTAAGTCAAAGCTACTGCGGTTTACAGCCATTGATGCCGATTTCTGCCTCGCCCGATCCTTCAGCGTGATACAGGGGCCAAACCTGGGCCTTGTCGCTAAAACCGTAGCGCGAAAAACATGATCCCAAAGAACTGGGGGCGGTTACGGCAATCCCTAATTCGTCGAGTTATGAGTTTATTGTTATCCTAGTTCCAACCTTAATGAAGGATGGTATCGTGATGCTAATGAGCGATCTGGAACGATGCTATAGAATTTTAGGGCTTAAGCCTGGTGCCTCCTTGGAGGAAATCAATCAGGCTTATAAAAGCATGGTTTTAAACTGGCATCCAGACCGCGTATCGGCTCTTGACCCGGCCCTCGTGGCAGAAGCCCAGGAGCGAATGAAAGATTTGAACTACGCGCGGGATCAGCTCCGGGCCTATCGTTCCAAGCACCAATCGCAATCGGCAAAAGCCTCCCGCCCAAACACGTCTCGCCGTTATTATTACCAGCCCTATCCCCGACCACATCAAAGCTCCAGTCACCGAGCCGAGCAAGGGGCACAGGCCACCAAAAACCAAGCGGCCAATCAAACGGCCAAAGCGAAAGAGCACGACTCGACAACTAGAGAAAGCCGAGCCAGCGATCGCCAAGCGCCCCAACCTCCAGCGAACGCAACTACCCCCGCGCGTCCTTACCAGACCAGCTATCAGCCCTCCCAGCAACAGCCCAACGTTCAACCCCAACCCACTGCTCAACGGCCAAGTTATTGGTCAGCCGCCCAAAGTGCATCCACACCCGCTCCGACGGAGACCAATCCAGGGCGAGAAACCTATCGCGACTATTACCAATCCGTTGCAGCCTACCGTCAACCCTATCAACAAGATCCCAGCAACTATCGGGCCTACGATCGCTCAGCCGAGCCGCCGCGCATGACTCCGCCTTCGAGTGTAGACAGTCGTGCTGCCAGACGAACAGCCCACCCAGATATGAGCGGGACGGATTTGCGTCATGCCAATCTCATGGAGAAAGATCTGTCGAACCGGAATCTCAGTCGGGCGGATTTAAGCGGGGCCAACTTGCGGGATGCATTTTTGCACAACGTAGATCTGCGGGATGCGAATCTGCACAAAGCGGATTTATTTCGAGCGAATTTGTTGCAGGCCGACCTCCGCAATGCCAATTTGCAAGAGGCCAATTTGATCGGGGCGGATCTCAGTGGGGCCGATCTGAGCGGGGCCGATCTGACTGGAGCAAAAATTGGCACCGGCGATCGCGTCATGGTCAAGCTGACGGGGGCGATTCTTACCGGCACCATTTTGCCCGATGGACGGGTGCACCAGTAACAGCAAACAAGCCGGGAATGCTTACCAACCCCAACTGCCTGGAATTCCTTTGAAGGGGCCAACAATGTCCTGGGTAATCCAACCGCCGTAGAAATTGCCGGGTTGGGGCTGCACCAGTTCCCCATCGACATAGCAGGCATCCATCGGGGCGGGGTAAAAGGCGACGTAGTGGGCGATCGCAGCGAAGGCTGGCGTGGGGTTGGGATAGTACCAGGCCACGTCCTCTAACCGTTTATCTCCCACAACAACGCTGTAGTAGGCACCCTGGCCTTTCCATTCACAAAAGGTTTGGCGGGGGCTGGGCACCAGATATTCCCTGCGAATGTCTGTGGGCGGAATGTAATAAACCGGGGGATGGCTGGTTTCGAGGACGCGCTGGGCTTGGCGGGTATCGGCGATCGCGACTCCGTTACAGATAATTTGAAGGTGTTTGCTGGTCGGTTCCAGGCGAGGCGGACGGGGATAATCCCAGACCGATTCTTGGCCGGGTTGGGGCGGAATGGGTTGAGGACGCATGGTTAAAAACGAAAAATGCCGTTAGGTCAGGCTTTCGAGCAGAGTGGCGATCGGTTGGGTCATCCAATTCAGGCCCACGCGAATCTGGTGGTCGAGAGTGGGCATCCGGTAAAGATAAGCCAACCGCCGCGCCACCACCGCCAATGGGCCATTGAGTTTAAGCCCCAGGCCCGTCAAGGTGGCATCGCCAATGCCCAGGGTCATCATTTCGCCTAAGTGCTGATAGCGGAAGGGTAGCAAGGGGCGATCGCACAAGGAGGCCCAGATATTCCAGCCCACGTAATCCGCCTGCTGAATCGCGACTTGGGCCGTGGTGCTCACCTGTTGCCCGTCCGCATCTTTGCAGTCAGCCAGATCCCCCAACGCATACACATCGGGGTGCTCAAATACTTGCAGTGTCGGCGTTACGACAACTTGGCCTCGCTGATTTTGTTTCACGGGTAAAGCGGCGATCGCGGCGGCAACCTGGGTGCCCACCGTCCAAATCACAATATCGACAGGAATGGTATCAACGGTGCCTTTGTAGTTCAGCGAAATGGAGTCAGGGGCAATGGCTTCGACACTGGTTTCCAGATCCAACCAGATTCCGTGCTCTTTCAAGGCAGCATCGGCAGCTTTGCGGTTGAAGTCCGGGGAGGTTCGCAAAATCTCCGTCCCTTGTTCCACAATGCGTAGGCGGCCCCTGTCTTGCAGGCGTTCGGCTAACTTACAGGCCAATTCCACGCCGGAATAGCCCCCGCCCACCACGGCCACCCGAATTTTTTCGCGATCGCGATCGGCTTCTAATTGCTGTAACTGAGCTTCCAGACGGTAAGCATCGGCTACGGTGCGGAAGGGAAAAGCAGACTCGGCTACACCGGGAATTGCAATCGTTGGCGTTTCGCCCCCCATTGCCAAAACCAGGCGATCGCACACCAGATCCGGCCCCGTTTCAAACTGGACTCGTTTCCCCTCCAGATCAATGTGGCTGACCACGCCCTGCCGAAACTGCACCCCCGTCCCCGCTAACAAATCTTGAAACAGCGGCGCAATCTCCCAGGTTTGCAACTCGCCCGTCATCAGTTCATACAGTAACGGGGCAAACAAAAAGCGATCGCTGCGATCGACGAGGATGATTTCGGGCTTTGCGATGGGCGGCCAATCCAGTTGGCTCAAGCGCAGAGCGGTATACAGCCCGCCAAAACCACCACCCAAAATACCAATACGAGTCGGTTGCTCAGTCATAACAAAAGTCCATTGCTCGATCCCGCTGCGTCACATCTTTCAGGATAACGAATCTCAGCCAATTGGGGGCATTCCAATCTAGCGCCCCAAGTCCAACAAGCCATTGATCGCATCAGTACAGGTTTGGGTTGTGGCCTCTAGTTCCGCGCGATCGCCAGTTTGGGGCGGCGGAATCAGCTCGCCCACGCGCACAGTAATCGGCACAGGCCGAGGGATCGCTGACCCTTTCCGAAAAATTTGGTGTGTCCCCCACAGGCTAACGGGCAATAGAGGGGCTTGAGCTTTGGCCGCAATCATCGCGGCACCCAGCTTCGGATCGACTACGCGCCCATCGGCAGTTCGGGTACCCGTGATAAAAATCCCTGCGGCCCACCCATTATCCAACGCCGCCAGGGCCGCCCGAATGGCACTGCGATCAGCAGACCCCCGCTTCACCGGATACGCCCCGTAGAGGGTAATCGCCTGTTTCAGCACAGGCACCTGAAATAGCTCCTCTTTCGCCATATACGCCACCGGACGGCCCATACAGTTCGACAATAGGAGCGGGTCAAAATCGCTGGCGTGGTTGCTCACCACAATCAAGCGGCCGTGCTGGGGCACTTTTTCGGCACCGTAAATCCGTCCCCGAAAGTAGGTATGCAACACCGGACTGACCACCGACCATTTAAATAGGTGGTACAAAACCAGACTGGCAAAAGGTTCGCGTTCGTTAGCCATAAACAATTGCACTGGAACAGGCGTTAGTAGCGTAGCGTATTCCCTGCCTCATGCCGCAGGAATCTCGGCGATCGCCCCCACATTCACCAGCGCCAAACTGGGACTGGTACGCTTGATCAACCCCGTCAGCACTTTGCCAGGGCCAACTTCAATCACCTGGGTAATGCCCCATTCGGGCAACGCCAGAGAAATTTCCCGCCACCGAACCGAACCCGTCATCTGCTGACTCAACCGCTGTTTCAACGTCGCGGCCTCCGTTGCCGGGGTCGGGTCAACGTTTGACAACACCGGCATGGCGGCATCCTGAAACGTAACCCCATCCAGCACGGCTTGAAAGGCCGTCGCGGCTTCTTGCATAAAAGGCGAATGAAACGCCCCACTCACATTCAGCTTCACAGCCCGCTTGGTTTTCACATTGGCCATCACGGCTTCCACCGCATCCGGTGCCCCAGAAATCACGACTTGCCCCGCATTATTGTCGTTCGCAAGCACCACCCCTTCAGTTTGCTGGATTTGGGCTTCCAACTGGTCGCGATCGAACCCCATCAACGCGGCCATGATCCCTCCTGAGGTTTTGTCCATCAGTTCGGCCCGTTGCTTCACCAGGCTCAACCCCGTGGCAAAGTCAAATACCCCCGCCGTATACAGCGCGACGTATTCGCCTAAACTGTGCCCTGCCACCAAGTCCGGCTGATGACCTTTGGCTTTTATCGCATCAGCCAAAACACTCTCAACCACGTACAGGCACGGCTGAGTATACAGAGTTTGGGAGAGCTTGCCAGTTTCGTCTTGGCAAATGTCGGCCACGTCCCAACCAAGAATTTCCTTGGCTTGCTCAAATTTTGCTTGGGCCTCAGGTAGCAAATCCAGACCCATGCCTGTCGCTTGAGAACCTTGTCCGGGAAACACCCACGCGCTCTTGGTCATTACCATTACCTACGTCATCTCTGCCGTAGCCCATTTTACAAGCTTCGGCGATCGCCCTCACTATCCCCACTGAAAAATGGCTGCCCCCCAGGTCAACCCAGCCCCAAAGCCCGCTGCCGCGATCGTATCCCCCGGTTTGACCGTGCCTTGACGAACCACTTCATCGAGCGCCAGGGGAATAGACGCAGCAGACGTGTTGCCGTACTTAGCGAGATTACTGATGACCTTTTCCGGTGCAATTTTCAAGCGCGTCGCCACCGCATCCAAAATCCGTTGATTGGCCTGGTGGAGCAATAACCAATCGACTTGCTCCGTAGTGAGATTGGCCCGGAACAGGGCTTTCTCGATCACTTCGGGGACTCGCCGCACCGCAAACCGATAGACCTCTTGCCCGTTCATGGTGATGGGCTGGAAAGTGCCCTGCTCAACCTGAATGTCGTCCACCAGCGGGGTTGGAGTAGATTGATAATTCAAATTTAAGTAATGGTTTTGGGTACCGTCGCTCCGCAATTCAAACCCCAACAACCGATCGTGATCGCTAGCTTGGAGCACCACCGCCCCAGCCCCATCCCCAAATAACACACAGGTACGGCGATCGCCCCAATCCACCCAACGCGACAGCACATCGGCCCCAATCAACACCACATTACGGAAAGTGCCCGTCTGGATATATTGGGCCGCCGTCACCATCCCAAACACAAACCCCGAACAGGCCGCCGTCAGATCAAAAGCCACCGCATGAGTCGCCCCCAAACCCGCCTGAACACGACAGGCCGTACCAAACAAATCATCCGGCGTGGAAGTTGCCAGCAGAATCAGATCAATTTCGGTCGGGGCCAAACCCGCCATCGCGATCGCCTGCTGGGCCGCCTGAGTCGCCAGCATTGCCAACGATTCCTGAGTTGCCGCAACTCGCCGTTGGCGAATCCCCGTCCGACTGGCAATCCACTCATCCGACGTATCCACCACCTGGCTCAATCGCTGGTTGTCCAGTGCTGCCGCTGGCACCGCCGAGCCACTGCCTGTTACCGCAACCCCTATGCCTACTTGTTTCAAAACCATTCTCCGTTCACTGGTGCAGACGGTTGAACCCCACCTGCCTTTTAACCATCGCTAACTTGACTACTAACAGGTGAACTAGCTCCAGGTTTACCGTAATTGGCGCGAATGCGGTTCAGCACTTCATTGTCGATCGCTTCCCGTGCCAGCCGTACAGCATTAAAAATGGAAGGCGCTTGGGAACTGCCATGACTAATAATGCAAATCCCATCCACCCCTAGCAGCAACCCACCGCCATGTTCTGCATGGTCAATGCGCTGCTTAATCCGCTTCAGGTTGGGCTTCAGGATCGACACACCTAACTTGCCATGCATCCCCTGGGGCAACTCTTCCCGCAAAATTTGCAACACGACTTCGCCCACCGCCTCGGCAAACTTCAGCAAAATATTGCCCACAAAGCCATCGCAAACAATGACATCAAAATTGCCCGACAACACATCCCGGCCTTCCGCGTTCCCGTTGAAGCGGATATTGGGGTTTTCAGTCAGCATTTTGTGAGTCCGAAGCGCCACCTCATTGCCTTTGGACGGCTCTTCGCCAATGTTAAGCAAGCCAATCTTGGGTTCCGAAACGCCCAACACATACTGCGAGTAGATGGAACCCATCACCGCAAACTGCTCCAGAAACTTGGCCCGACAATCCACATTGGCCCCAACATCCAGGACGATCACTGGCCGACCGGGAATCATCGTTGGAAACACGGCCCCGATCGCGGGGCGATCGATACCGCGCAAACGACCCAGCCGCAGCAGTGCCGCCGCCATTGCCGCCCCCGAATGCCCCGCCGAGACCACGCCATCGGCCTTGCCTTTTTTGACCAAATCCATAGCCACATTAATTGAGGCTTGGGGCTTACGCCGCAGAGCACTCAACGGCTCCTCACACATTTCGATCGTGCCTTCCGCCGGAATAATTTCTATCGAAGCGGCGGAGGAAGAATGATGCTGGAGGGCAGCTTCAATCTGCGTTGGATCACCCACCAAAAAGACTTCGACACCGAGTTCTTCTCTTGCCCTCAGTGCGCCAGCAACAATCTCACCGGGGGCGTGATCCCCACCCATGGCATCAATTGCAATTCGTGCCCGCGTTGATCCCATTACTCAATCGTGTTTCAGTATCGTTTAAAAGTCTTGAAAGCGAAAATGCGCGATTAGTATCGCTTCAACCATTCTTACGCACAAGGGAACCCTTGTCACCTAAACTCTATGATTCCGCTAATGTGGCTCTGAGTTGGGCCGATCTGTGGCCCCGCGCCTTAATTTTGCCGAGGTGAATGATCCACCACCCCGCCCTGATAGATATTATCCACCGCTGTCCCGCCGCGATCGCGCCCTGGAGGTTATGCGAGTCTGGCCCCAAAGGCACTGAATCCGCCTCATTAAGGATAAAAATAAATAATTTCTTGGCGGCATTTTACCGTTTCAGTCATGCCCCCCATTGGCCTAAACCTGAATCCATCCGCTTAGATTTTTCCATTCCTGCCATTGTCTTGGGCATTCTGGAGAGAGGGCGATCGCGCCCACCCCAAGCTTCACCCTATTCCCAGCCAACATCGAACCGTGGTGCACCTCAACCTTTGCCAGTATTTTCGCTCCCGCCCGCCCCACCCAGCCAAAGCCTTGCTCCTCTTCGTCCTGGCCCTGGGCCTGACCGCCTGCGAACCGGAAGCGCCCCAAATTGAACAACTAACCGCCCTATCCCAAGATCCGAACCTGCTGGTCTACATGAACCAGGCCACCGCCTCAACCTACACCGAGCCTTACCGCAACCTGACCCGCGCGGGCGACAACTTCGAGCAAATTATCATCGATCGCATCAACCAGGCCCGTTCTTCCATTGATGTAGCCGTGCAAGAGTTGCGCCTGCCCGGTATTGCCGCCGCCCTCGTCAAACAGCATCAAGCCGGAATTCCGGTACGAGTCATCCTCGAAAATACTTACTCTAAGCCCTATAGCGAGTACACAGCCGCCGCAGTGGCCCAATTACCAGAGCGGGAACAAAGTCGCTATCAAGAAGCCCGCCAACTGATTGACCTCAACCGGGATGGACAACTCGGAGCCGACGAAATTGCCCAGCGTGATGCCCTAGTCATGCTGCGGGCGGCCCAAATCCCAATGATTGACGATACTGCGGATGGTTCCGCTGGCAGTGGTTTGATGCATCACAAATTTGTGATTATTGACGGGCAAACCCTGGTCACCACCTCGGCAAATTTCACAACGAGCGATGTGCATGGCGACTTTAAATCGCAATATAGCCGGGGCAATGCCAATAATTTACTGGTGATTCAAAGTGCGGAGTTGGCGGCGGTTTTTCAGGAAGAATTTAATTTGATGTGGGGTGATGGGCCGGGGGGCAAGCTCGACAGTCGGTTTGGCATGAAGAAACCCATGCGGCCCGCGCGATCGCTCACGGTTGGCACGACCAAAGTTGAAGTCCAGTTTTCCCCCACGCCCCGCTCTGTACCGTGGGCGCAAAGTAGTAATGGCTTAATTGGGCAACAGGTACAAACGGCCCAGAGATCGCTGCAAATGGCGCTGTTTGTCTTTTCCGACCAAACCCTGGTAAACAGCATGGAACCGCTGCGGCAGCGAGGCGTTGAGATTCAAGCTCTCATTGATTCGAGTTTTGCCTATCGCGCCTACAGTGAAGGGCTGGACATGTTGGGGGTGGCGTTGGCCGATGCGTGCCAATTTGAAGCAGACAACCGTCCCTGGCAACCCGCGATCGCCACGGTTGGGGTCCCCCGCTTGCCCCCTGGAGATCTGCTCCACCATAAGTTTGGAGTCGTTGATCAGCAAATTGTAATCACTGGCTCCCACAACTGGACAACCGCCGCCAACACCACCAATGACGAAACCCTGTTGGTAATCCACAGCCCCACCGTTGCCGCCCACTACGATCGCGAATTTCAGCGGCTTTATGCCCAGGCGATTTTAGGGGTGCCCCCAGCGATTCAAAAAAAAGTTGTCGCCAGTCAACAAAACTGCCCCACACAGTCCACTGCGCCCCGTTCCCCGGCTCCGGCAGCAGCCCCGTCCCCCACCACCGCCCCAACGACCACCCAGCGCCCCGCGCGATCGCCCAAAGCCCCTGCCCAACAATCCCCGACCGAAGCACGAGTCAACCTGAATACCGCCAGTCAAACCGAATTAGAAAGCCTTCCGGGCATTGGCCCCAGCTTGGCCCAACGCATTATTGCAGCAAGAAAGAAAAAGCCGTTTCGTTCCCTGGCTGACCTGGATGCCGTTGCCGGAATTGGCCCCAAATTGCTCGACAAGCTCCGCGATCGCGTTGAGTGGTAAAGCGCCCCTTACGCAGTGATGTCTCGCCGTTGCAGCGCGATCGCAAAAAAAATGATCGCGCCGGAGTTTACGGGGTTGTGTCCATCGGCAGAATAACAAAGATTTTGCCCTGGTCAAGTCCTAACCATAGAGGGCTTTAAGTTTTAAGCTCATCGGCAAATGATTGCGAGCTGCAAACGAGAGCGCCGTTAAGCGAGTCTGGGACGTGCGGCTGGGCATGAGGCGCGGCTGAGTCCAACGACTGCCCCCACCGACCCGGCGACCCGGAACCCCCTCTTTACCAGCCAGGGCCGGCTCTGTGACCGTCAAAACTAATGCCAGAATAGAACAACCAATTGTAAGACGATGCATAGGATTTAAGAATTGGTAGATGCTGAGGCAATGTGGCCTCTTTATAAGGATGTCAAGTTGGAAGGAGGAGTCGCCAGCGTTAAATCACCGAACTCCTGCCCACCTTGTCTTTATAAATCTGGTTAAATTGTTCCCAGCAATCCCGTGGATCTATCTAGATAATATATCGATCGCACGCCCCCAATAAGTTTCGCTAATTACTTCTAAGAATTTTGGGTTGCCTCCGGCATTTAAGCTGAGGCTGTGCTAGTCTAACAGGACTTTTGATATGGTTATGGTGACAAAGGCCATCTGCCCCTATGAGTGATCTAAGAGTCGAACTGGAACAGGCGCTTGACGAAGCGGAGTGGAATTGGTTGGCCCCCCATGCCCAGCGCGATTCAGTCATTGTGGTATCGCCGGGTATGGATTTGTTGGATGTAGGGGTCGCGATCGCCACCGATAATCTCCCCTCGGTGCAACGGTGGATTGCCGAAGCCCTGATCCAAAAACCCACCCCCGCCCAACTGAGTGATTGGAATGCCCACCAGGCTAAACGGTTCTATGCGCTGATTGTTCAGCCCTATGTCTTGATTCAGGAAAAGCCTTAGCGATCGCCCAAGTGGTGGCTCAGCGTCGAGCCAGTATACCCAGTCGTCACCCATAACAAAGCCCTAGCCCCATCCCGCACGGCCTTTTGCACTGGCTCCTCGTGCCGAGTCGAGGGCACCGAAACCGATTGGAAATAAATACCCCGACTCCCAAACACAATTTCGCCAATAGTTTTGGCCCGCCGCATGTGGTAATCCGAGGTGATGAGATACACACTGCGAATATTCCGGGCCTTCAGTTCATCAACCAGAGTCGTAAAATTGGTGACTGTATCAACCGCCGCGCGATCGATGTGTAAGCGCTGGAAATCAATCCCGGCAGTAGCAAATACATCTTCGGTGTACTCCACATTGCTACCGCTCGAAATCCAAATCGGTAGATTGGGGTGCTGTTGGGCAAATTCAGCGGCAAAATCTTCCCGCTCTGGTGCGCCACCCAACACCAAAATCGCCTGCGGTTGGGCGAGGGCGTTGCCAATACTGCGATAACCCAGCCACAAAACGGGTAAGGCCAGCAGCGTTGTCAGTAGCCAGCGACGCTTGTGTTTGGCACGGGGGCGCGATCGCACTGCCCCTTGCGGTAGCGGGCGATAGGGGCGCGGTGACTTTGCCATCACAACCTCAGTGCGTTCGGTCTTAGCGCGTTCGTTTCTGGACACCACAGTACTAAACTCAATTACAGCTCAACAGCTTCACGACCCATCAAATGCCAACACCTTAGCGAATTTCCCCGCCAGCCGCCCCCTGCCTCTAGTATGCTTCCAGCCTCTCGCTTTGGGAGGGGTCAACCGCAGCAACGCTGGCCCGATCGCCCAACCCACGATCAGTCAAAGCACCTTGTAGCCAGAGCCACCCCGGAGCCAAGGCTACCTCTAGCCCCCAATGGCAGACTTAGCACAGCAAAAGCAGGCCCGCTTAATCCGTCAACCGCTCAGTGGTTTGGGGCCGTTGCTCTTCTAACTGGATAATTGTGGCACGGATTTTGGGAGTTTCCAGTAATTTTTTGGTGTCCGCCAGGAGTTTTTCGCCCCAGAGGTTTTCTTTCAAAAAGTCTAGCTTGGCGTAGCGACTGTCTAACCGCACGGCAGCTTCCCCCAGCGCCAAGCCTCTTTGGGCCTCGCCTTTGCGAGCATAGAATGCAACCGCGATCGCCAGTCGGGGTTCTGCGGCTTTACTGTCCATTGCAGCAGCTTTTTCCCAGAGTCGGAGCGCCTCGTCTACATTGCCTTGCTCATACTTAATGAGGCCAATATTATTGATAGCTGGCCAAAACTTGGCTTCCTGGCTCACCGCTTGTTGATATTGAGCGATCGCCTCACCATATTGCCGTTGCATCAAATAAGCATTGCCCAGATCAAATAGCGCCCCCGGCACATTAGGCTTCAGTTTCAACCCCGCCTTCAAATATTCAACCGATTTACCATACTCCGCTTTCTGAAAATAGGCTGACCCCAACGCAAACAACACCGCCGAATTTTTGCCGTCTAACTTTTCAGCCTTATTCAGCGCCACAATCCCATTGTCTACTTCATTCGTTTGGAGGTATAACCCACCCAACAACGCCCAGACTTCGGCACTCTTCGGTGCCAGTTGAGTCGCTAGTTTTGCCCGTTGCAGCGCCAAATCATATTGTTGAAACTGCGCCAACTGCGAAGCATCTTGTACCAAACTAATGCCCTGTTGCTCCAAGCGAGTCGGGTCAAGCCGCAAGGTGTGAGGCAGCAGCGCCTGAGCACGAGCAGGCCACGCGCCCCCAGCGAATAAATTGGCAAGAACTAAAATGGGAATGAAAAGATTGCGGTTTGGCACGGTACAGACTTCCACTCTCACAACTAAATTCAGTTATCGATAGCTTAGTAGATTTGCCCCCTCATAGTGGCATAAATCCCAAAAAACGCTCGGAAAAAGCGGACAGAATTAAGAAATGCCCGGAAAAAATAGCAGTCATGCCCTGAGGCCAGACACAGCCGGACAAATCCTGCTGGTTGAGGGTGCCGTCTTAAGAAATGGAGGAAATTGCCGCTTCGGGCCTGAGACCCTTTTATGCTATAAAACTCACCGCAGAGTTGAAGTTAGTGTTTTCAGGTGTTCTCATGGATCGTTTTACTGTTGCTGTGTTGTCCCAAACGCCCAACCCCCACCAAACTATTTACAGTGCGATGCATCAGGATTATTCGGAGGGGTTTGTGTGGGACGATCGCGATCGCCTGCCCAGTGAAGCGAAATGCGGCGAATTGATCGTCAAGCATTTGTTGGCCGGCAACCGGGGGCACTATGGGCCACTCGAACATCCGCAAATCGTGCTGAACTGTGGCTGGTTTCCCCACAGCACCATGCAACAGATTCGGACGCATCGCGTCGGCATTTCTTTCGATGTCCAGAGTTTTCGTTATACGGGCAGCCGCATCCTTGACGTAGTGCGGGGGGAGCGGGATCTAGAAGACGTATTTTATCTGCGGCCTGTAGGCAGCTACAGCGATCGCCAGGGCAAAAAGTATGAATACACCGCTGACCTGCGCGAACAGGATTTGGCCTGGTGTTTACAAGCTTGCCATCGCTATGCCGAGCGGATTGGCCAGGGTTTTGCCGAAGAACACGCGCGGGGCTTGATCCCGTTTGATGTGCGACAGCATTGGGTGATGTCTGCGAATGTGCGATCGCTCATGCATTTGCTGGATTTGCGCTGGAAAGCCGATGCCCAACTGGAAGCCCAAAAACTGTGTGAAACTATTTGGCCCCACTTTCAGGCTTGGGTGCCCGCGATCGCGCAATGGTATGAAGAAACTCGGTTGAAAAAAGCACGTCTAGCACCATAAACCACGCTCAAAACCAACAGGAAAGTAATAGAAAGTCTTAACCTTTTGTCCTTTAGTATTAGCAACAAACCGATTTTTTGAGGCAAATAGACAAGCCACCGATTAGTTCATTGGTCATAAAAACTAAGTTCTGCTTACGCGCGCGGTAGCCGGTCAACCACGGCTACACTTAGTTTTTCCCGTTTGTTCTGTTTAATATCAGCGCGGCACAGGCAACACCAGTGGCGATCGCCACCCCTTAGCGATCGTCACTCCACAGGCTTTTAAGGACACCCATCGTCGCCCCAAAACAGCCAGCATCAACCGTTTCAAAGTTGCTTCCGCCCAATCCAGCAGCCCCTGAGTCATTCACTTTGTACTGAACTTTGGGCGATCGTTCCATTTTCTCTAGCGCCAAATTTTCACCCTCAAAAATCAAGCCTTTATATTACCAATTTGACATCACTAGCAATATTACGTTGTAATTTCTACTTTGAACTCAGCAAAAAACGAAAGCTAAGAAAAACCAAAAAACCAGATTGGATTCAGCCTATAGGTAAAGATATACAGGCTATAGGTTTGAGGGTTTTTACCCAGCAAAAAGCTTGATTTAAAAGCGAGTATAGTAGCCAAATAAGCAATATTTTATGCGTTAGCTTAATGCATTGAAATGGACTCAACAACGGGTTATATCTTGCTCCTAGCAAAGCACCCTCGCCAGGTTCGCATCCTACTCTCTTTGTTGGGTTGCTTGAGCTTTATGGTTGAAGTCGCTTGCTCAGAAGATCAGGCTATTTTACAAGCCAGTGAAAATCCACCATTTTTGGTTATTTTGGCAGGCGATCATGGCCACTGGTCACAAAATTTACTGGGCCAGCTCAGGAAATATGCCCATACTCACCACACCTTACTGGTAGCTTTAACGGATTTTCATGCGCCTAGTTGGATTTACCAAGAAGAAAACCCTGGGTTTGATGGCTTTTTGGTCAATCCGATTAGCCAGGAAGTGCTGCTCTCTTTGGTGCAAGCAGCTCACACTCGGCGCATTTGCTGTCATTGTCCTTGATGCAAAGCCGTACTCAGAAAATGTGATGATTACTTAAAGTCTCCCTAATTGTGGGGACGGGGGAGGCCGAAGGTCGGTAAGCTAAACGCAGCCGCGCGCACGAGTTGCTGCAAACTGTAACTTTTGAAATCCGGGCAAGCACTAGAATCTTGGCCGTCAATGCTAGAGATTGCGAGTATTTACGGGTGGCAATTATTCCTTAAACCAGGCTATGACTAAGATGGCAGGAGACTGATTGTCGTGTTTGGGCTGCCCAACATCGGCGATCGCGGACAGTGCAGGTTCTGTGAAGAAAAAGAACGTATTTCTACTTATTTGTCGTTTCGGTAGATATACTGATTTTCATCATCAGGAGTTGATCAAGGGTCGAGGTTGGTGGAAACGACAATCCTTAGAATCGCGACCAAACCGTTTAGAATCATTCAGGTGATGCCGTGCTGCCTTTAGTCATTAACGAAAAACAAGTGTTTATCTTCAAGTTCTGGTTTGATGGCAGGATTCAAAATGGTATGCACTTTCAAAATGATCTGTTTTGCCAGATTGGCATGTTTGACATCGGCGAGCGATCGCGCATTTATCAAATTGCCTGCAAGCTTGCCCAAACAGGCACTCTACTCGCCATTACCTGTTCCGACACAACCTGCCGCCTGTGGGGAAATTTGCGGGATGAAACCGTCAAACAGCTTTTGGTGAATCCATCACTTTTGAAGATTGAAAGTTTTGCTCGGCTATAAGAGCGACCCTTGCCTGGTTTGGAATCACGGTGGGCGATCGGTCTGCCCCCTTGACAAGCCTTCCAAATAAATCACCAGGAAACCGTTCTTGGTGAACCAATGGCTTCCTGGCGCAGCTTCAAATAAAGGATTATTTTAATGATTTGCCTGCTCCAAACCGAGTAATCCTTAAGCGATTTCGACAAGTTGAATATCAAAGGTCAAATTTTCACCAGCCAAGGGGTGATTAGCGTCTAAGGTCACGGTTTCTGAGGCAATGTCGGTAATGACAACGGGAATGATATTGCCACTGGGATGCTGAAGCTGAAGTTGTTGGCCGACTTCGGGCTGAATTTCCGCCGGAATTTGTTGCCGATCAACCGTTAGCACCATGTCTTCCAGGTAAGGGCCATAGGCATTTTCCGAGGGGATTTGTTCCGTTTTTGATTCACCGGGAGCCATGCCAATCACGGCCTTTTCAAAGCCAGGAATAATGGAGCCAGAGCCAATGGTGAATTCGAGGGGGGCGCTGTTCGTAGAGGTATCAAACACCGTGCCGTCATCCAGTTTGCCGGTGTAATGCACTTTAACTGTATCGCCACTTTTTGCCTGCATGGCCATTCTCCTTAATCGTGATTTGTTGCTTGCGAGTTTCTTTGCCCATAGTGCGATCGCAATAGCGGTCTACCCCCAAAGTTCCCAAGTAATTTAAGATTGTGGGTTGGGGCAAAAGCGGGCGGAGAGCCACCGCTGGCCTGTTGTGAACGGGGTCGGGCGATCGCCTCCAGAGTTCGTTACAATTCCCACAGGCTTTACGCCGCAGCCTGAAGCGAAAGTGATGGGGCAAACGGCGCTGGTGCAGGGGTGAACAGGGGAGAAGCAAGCAGTGGATGTTGTGGTGATTGGGAGCGGGATTGGGGGATTGGTGGCGGGGGCGCTGTTAGCTCGCTATGGGCGACGAGTGGTGGTGTGCGAGAGCCACAGCATTCCGGGGGGGGCGGCCCACGGCTTTGAGCGGCAGGGCTTTCGGTTTGATTCGGGGCCGTCGTTTTTTTGTGGGCTGAGCGATCGCACCTCGTTGAATCCGCTGCGGCAAGTGTTGGATGTGTTGGGGGAAACCGTCCCCGCGATCGCTTACGACCCGCTGGGCCACTACCATTTCCCGGATGGGACTTTGCCAATTTACGGCAATTTGGAGCAATATCGGACAACCTTAGCCCGCATTTCTCCGCAGGGAGCGATCGAGCTGCAACGGCTAGAACAGCGGATTTTACAGCTTTATGGCGCACTGCAAGCGATTCCGACCCTGGCGCTACGGGCCGATTGGCAACTGCTACTAGACTTGCTAACCCAATATCCCGGTGCAATGGCCAAAATGGCGTGGCAATTACCCGCAATTCAGGCTTCAGTAGCAGACTTAATGCACGATTTGCACGATCCGATCCTGCGGCGGTTGGTAGATTTGGAGTGTTTTTTGTTGTCTGGGTTGAAGGCAGATGGCACCGTGGCCCCAGAAATGGCATTTATGTTTGGAGAGCGATCGCGATCAGTCATTGATTATCCCGTGGGGGGGAGTGAGGCGATCGTGGAGGCGCTGGTGCGGGGTTTGCAACGGTGGGGCGGGGAATTACGCCTAAATGCCCATGTGGAGCAAATTGTGGTTGAACAGGGGAAAGTAACGGGGGTGTTGCTGCGAAATGGCACCCAGCTTCAGGCTCCCGTGGTCATTTCCAATGCCACCGTGTGGGACACCTACACGCACCTGTTAGCGCCAGAGGTGGTGCCCAAGCGCGATCGCCAACTGGCCCTACACACCCCCGCCGTCGATAGTTTCATGCATCTGCATTTGGGCATTCGCGCTGACGGCTTGACCAACCTGACGGGGCATCATGTGGTCGTGCATGATCTGCAACAGGATATCGCCACCCCCGGCAATACCTGCATGATTTCCATTCCCACCGTTTGGGATGCGGCCCTCGCACCACCGGGGCATCACGTCATCCATGCCTACACGCTGGAACCCTACGCCGACTGGCAGCGGGATGCTACTTATCCCGATCGCAAACGGCAGCGCGCCCAACCTCTATTTCGGGCGCTGGAACGAGTCATTCCCGATCTGCGCGATCGCATTGTGTTGGAACTAATTGGCACCCCCTTGACCCATGCCCGCTATTTACGGCGTTACCAGGGTACCTATGGCCCCGCGATCGCCGCCGGACAGGGCCTTTTTCCCAGTTGCCAAACCCCCATTGCGGGCCTCTACCGCGTCGGCGACAGTACCCTGCCCGGAATTGGCGTACCGGCCGTTGCTGCTTCTGGGATTTTGTGTGCCAACGCCCTCGTTACCCGGCAGCAGCACCACACTCTGCTACGCGAGTGGCAAGCCCAATCAGCCAATGTGGTGGGGTCACTGGCATGACCAACGTCTTGACAACCTATCCAGGAGAATTGGCCGCCTTGAGTGCTTCTTGCATTTGGGCGATCGCCTCCGTTGTATACACGGGCATCGGTCGCCAATTATCCCCATTACTCTTGAATTTGGTCAAAGGTTTAATCGCAATCGCCCTGCTTATCCTGACGCTGCTGCTCACCGGGCAACTGTTCCCCACCGTCTCCCCCTCCGCCCTCCTGTTATTGCTGCTTAGCGGTGCGCTGGGCATTGGCCTGGGCGATACAGCCTACTTCGAGGCGTTGAACTGTCTTGGCCCCCGGCGATCGCTCGTGCTAGAATCCCTCGCTCCACCCCTAGCCGCTTTGTTGGGGTTAATATTTTTAGACGAATACCTCCAAATCCAGGGCTGGCTGGGCATTTTGCTCACCGTGGCGGGTGTCACCTGGGTCGTCTTAGAGCGAACTTCCCATATACCCAATTTCGTGATCCGGCCCCAACGGGGCGTGGTCTGTGGAAGTTTGGCCGCGATCGCCCAGGCTAGTGGCGCAGTATTATCCCGTGCCGCCCTCGTCGATACCGACATCAACCCCCTGTGGAGTACCTGTGTGCGACTGGCGGCGGGCCTACTTGTGCTGCTGTTGTGGGTTGGGGTGCAGCGGCCCGCGTTGCAAAGCCTAAAACCCCTCCGGTCTCGCCGCTTATTAGTCACCCTCACCCTCACCGGCTTTGCCAGCACCTATCTAGGCATTTGGCTTCAGCAGTTATCCCTCAAATATGCCCCCGTCGGCATTGCCCAAGCATTGAGCGCCACCAGCCCATTATTTGTCATTCCCATCGCCATCCTGGCCTTACAAGAACGAGTCAGTTGGCAAGCGATCGCCGGTGCCATCGTGGCGATCGGCGGGATCTGGCTCCTCTTTGCCCGCTAAACCCACACCCCACCCGATCCAAGCTCGACCTCAGATTGCCCAACAGAAAATCAGCTCAACGCGACTATCAATCCATCTATCCAGACCAAATCTAGCATCACTCTAGAATTTCAAATAAACCAATTGATTCACTGAAGCATCTTATCAATGAACTAAATTAATCATTGTCATTGCTTAAATCTAAAACCCAATAAAATAGTTGAACAAGCAACTCAAATAGTTGTCATTATCTAGCCTAAAATCATTTGAATAACTGAAAAATTCTCCTAGCTCAAAATATTAAAGCACCTAAAAAGCAAAGATAGAAACAATCAAAAATCTTATTTCGACTCAGATTAAATCTAAAAAACTAAGTTTAAACTATACAGCTTAAATTCATAGTTTGAGCCATTTTGAGCCATACAATTTGCCTCGATTCCATCGCAAACTCTACGTAGATAACAAGGCTAAAGGCACAAGCGATCGCCACTCAATCACTGCGTATTATCGACCACTTCAAAAAACTTAACAGGGCATATCAGGCAAAGGGATTCCGGCAAACCAGGAATTGGCATAGAGACGGGGCGATCGCGGGTAGAGAATCACGCTCTCTGAGCAATTTTTCGTTGTCTTTCTAAATCTTTTTGGTGGAAATCCCAGGTCTAGGTGTGTTTCTGATATAAGTTATTCACCAGGAATCGTGCCTGTTTTTAAATGAGGGAGCGGAGATGAATTCGACAACTGGCACCACTCAGGACTTTTTGGCCGAAATTGCCCCCTTCGACCGCTTATCTCCTGAGGCATTGACTCGCCTATTGGCTTCAACTCAACTGTTGCGCTATCGCATGGGGCAACCGATCCTAGTCAAAGAAAAAATGCCAGCCCAAATTTCGGTGCTGTACCACGGGCAAGCCCGCTTGCTTGGCTATGATCCCAACAGCCAATTGCCCATTACGCTACAACGGTTAGAACCGGGCGCAATTTTGGGTTGGGTCAGTTTGATTCGGGGGGTCGCCTGCGAAACCGCGATCGCCTCCACCGAAGCCATTTGCATCACCATTCCCGCCCCGCAATTTCTCTCCCTTCTAGCCCAAAACCAAGAATTTGCAGCCTATTTCTCCGAACAGCCCGCCCTCATCGAAATTTTTGACCTCCTCAGCAACGATTTGCGCGATCGCGCCGATAGCAAACTCCTCCTCAAAAATGCCGGAGTTGACGACCTCAAACAACTGACCCTCAAAGCCCTCACGCGATCGACCGTCCACAATCTTAATGGGCGCAAAGGCCAAGACACTGGCCTCCAGTCCACCCACCTGTGGTTTATCAGTGGCGGCAAACCCGCAACCGACCTCCCCATCGGCCAACGCTACGATCGCGATCACCCCCTGCGGTCTGCCGAAATTTTGCGCTTGGTTGGCATTGATGCCGATCTCTTCACCACCTCAGCCTTAAACATCACCGACCCCATCATCGATGCACCCACAGTGCAGGCTCCCAACGCCGAAATCCCCTTCGCCCCCGACTACCCCCTCGAACTCGACCCCGACTTACAAGGCAGCAAGAAAAAACAGTATCCCCACGTCTCCGGCAAAGGCGACATCGAAGAAGTGCTGGCCTGCTTCCAAATGCTGGCCCAACATCTGGGTATGCCCTTCCGCCGCGACACCATCCGCAAAGTGCTTGTCAATCAACACGAACGAGTCGGCTCCCTCTCCCTCATGACCTGTGGAGCCGTCGCCGAACTGATTAGTCTCAACGCCCAATTGGTGACAGTGCCTGCGGCCAGCATTGGTCGCCTCCAAGCCCCCGCCATGATTAGCTGGCAAGATAGCTTCGCCATACTCTACGAAATCAGCGAAAAAACGATGGTTTTGGGAGTACCACGACAAGGTATTTTGCGGCAAAAAACCAGCGAGTTTGAAAAAATTTGGGGTGAACAGGGACAAGTTTTGTTGCTACAACCCACCCAATACACTCAAAAACAAAAGTTTGGCCTCAATTGGTTTTTGCCCTATCTCTCCAAATATCGCCACGTTTTAATTGAAGTTTTAATTGCCTCCTTTTTTGTCCAACTGTTTGGGTTAGCAAACCCATTAATGACCCAAATCATCATTGATAAAGTCATCATTCAAAACAGTGCAGAAACATTACAAGTTTTAGGTCTATTTCTAGTCGTCATTGCCCTCTTTGAAGCCATTCTAACCAGTCTACGCACCTTCTTATTTGTTGATACAACCAATCGGATTGACCTGGCTCTGGGTTCAGAAATCATCAACCATTTATTGCGGTTGCCCTTGCGGTATTTTGAGCGGCGACCCGTTGGGGAACTGGCTACACGGGTTAACGAACTTGAAAATATTCGCCAATTTCTCACAACCACTGCTTTGACCGTCGTTCTAGATGCAGTGTTCTCGGTCATCTACATCTTGGTCATGTTTATCTACAGTTGGCAGTTGACCCTGGTGGCCCTGGCAACGATTCCGCTGTTTGCGCTGTTGACGGGGTTTGTCTCGCCGATTGTCCGCAAACAACTGCGAACCAAGGCCGAACGCAATGCCCAGACTCAATCCTATCTAGTCGAGGTCTTATCGGGCATTCAAACGGTGAAAGCCCAAAATATTGAATTGCGATCGCGCTGGCAATGGCAAGAGCGGTACGCCCGGTACGTCAGTGCGGGCTTCAAAACCGTGCAAACCGTGACAGCAGCTAGTTCCACCAGTCAATTTCTGAACCAACTATCCAGCTTGTTGGTGTTGTGGGTTGGGGCTTACCTTGTCCTTCAGCAAGACCTGAGCTTAGGCCAGTTGATTGCGTTCCGGATCATCGCGGGTTACGTCACTAGCCCCTTGTTGCGGTTGACCCAGCTTTGGCAAAACTTCCAGGAAACCGCACTGTCCCTCGAACGGCTAGCAGATATTGTGGATACGCCAATGGAGTCGGACGAGGCCGATCGCACAAATATTTCGATGCCCCAAATTCATGGTCACGTCACCTTTGAGAATGTCTCCTTCCGCTTTAATCCCAGTGGCCCGATGCAACTCAACAATGTCAGCGTCGAGTTTGAAGCCGGTACTTTTATTGGCATTGTGGGACAAAGTGGATCGGGCAAAAGTACGATGATGAAACTCTTGCCGCGCCTGTATCCACTGGAATCTGGGCGAATTTTGATCGACAATTACGACATCAGTAAAGTAGAGCTTTATTCCCTGCGGCGACAGGTTGGCATTGTGCCCCAAGACACCTTGTTGTTTGAAGGGACAATTCAAGAAAACATTTGTTTGAACTATCCCGAAGCAACCAACGAAGAAGTCATTGCCGCCGCTAAAGTCGCAGCCGCCCACGACTTTATTATGAACTTGCCGAATGGCTACAACACCAACGTTGGTGAACGGGGTTCGGCGTTGTCAGGCGGACAGCGCCAGCGGATTGCGATCGCACGGACAGTTTTGCAAAATCCTAATTTACTCATTTTGGATGAAGCCACCAGTGCCTTAGATTATGAATCGGAACGGCAAGTCTGTTTGAATTTAGCAGAAGCGTTTAGCGATCGCACGGTGTTCTTCATCACCCACCGACTCAGCACCATTCGCAACGCCGACAAAATCCTGATGATGGATCAAGGGGTAGTGGTCGAACAAGGGTTGCACGAAGAGCTGATGGCGATGAAAGGGCGGTATTATTGCCTATATCGTCAACAGGAAGCAGCTAGTGTCTAGGATAGTTTTGGAGCTAAGCAATGAGCCTTGATTCGACAGCAGCAAACGGCTCCCTGCATGAAACGGCAACACCAACGCATCTTTCAAACCCGCTTACCTTGGGACAAAAGCGGTTGCAATTGATGGCCGTGTTGGAGGCAGAACAAGCCAAACGAATAATTTTTGAACGGTATTTACATCAAAATACTGACCATGATACCGCTGCAATTTATGAACAGTTAGTCGCGCAGCAAAATCGGGTCACTCATAAGTTGGAGCGGCGCATTGCTGAACTGACTGATAAATTAGAAGGGCCAGAATTGCGATCGCGATTGCAGCAGGTTGAACGTGAACTGAATCAGACCAGTCAAACCCTCAAACAATTGCAGGAACAGTTTCAAGCAGCGGAAAGTGCTCGGTTACACGCTGAAACAGAAGTCGATCTATTAACTCAACAGGTACACAATTTACAAGTCTTAAACGAGTCTTATGTAAATCAAATTGCGATGTTGAGCGTGCATGAACGGCAAAACGCCGAAGACCATGCTCATACGGTATTAACTATTTCTCAGGTTTTGTCTAGACATAGTTTGAACATACCGGCTAAGGCCAGTCTAGCGTCATTGGATAGAGATTTTTCACGCGATGCCAATACTGATACTGCATTTGCATCAGATACTCGGTTTGATCAAACAATTTTTGCTGTGCGATCGCGTCAAGGAGATCTCACTCAAATTTTGTCGTTAGTGATTAACTCCGTTACTCCTGATGTTGATATTTCGCCTATCGAAATCAAACTAACTGAATTCCGCTCAAATGATAATCATCCCAAAACAAAACTATTAAAAGCATTCTCAACGGCAAGTGCGATCGCGGCGGCAGAAGCATTTGTTTCTTTGTATCACCAGTTTCACTTTCCCGAATACCGTGTGGGGTAGCCTTCTAGTTTTTACCTTGTTTTAGCTAGTTGGCTTGGGGAGTACAACAGCGTAGCATATCAACTTTGGTAGATGGATTTAATTGTTCTTGCTGAAGCAATGTCAACCAGGCTTGCATGACGGACGGTGCGACGGCTGCATCATTTTGTATTTGATTGCCCAACAAAGTCAAAGCATCATACCAAATGCCATTTTCTGCAAAGATGACAGCCCGTTCTAACGGAGTCTTTGCTTGGTTCAGCGTTTGCATCATTGGCTCCGAAACCGTTGTGCGTTGAATGTAGCCCATCAGGTGAAACGGCGTGTCAAAACTGGCTTCGGCTAAACTCCTTTCGCCGGAGTTACAAAAGACAGATAGCTGCCAGATATAAGTTTGGTTGGGCTGTAAGGGCGGTAGAGACGGGGGTACAGCAAACCGAACAATTCCCGCCTGTTGTTTGGGTACCGGAAACCGTACACGATAGAGAGCTTCCTGGTGGCGATCGCGCATGGTGAGGGTAATCAACGCACCATTGGGAAAGCCTTCGCCCGTCTGGAGCCAGAGGGTGGGATGGGCTTCGGTGGTCAGCCCCCATCGGACAGAGTGTTGTGCTGTTGCAGTCAGCGGCACGAGGGGTGTCAGAGTATCGGTCAGACTGTTGTTGTTGCAGCCCCGTCGGCCACCAGAACCACGCCCCGTCGGCTCACTACCACCACCGGGGGGATCGGGCAAGTCGGAATTATTGAACCGAATCAGGTCTGGATTGATTGGCGTTGCGACTAGAGGCGATGGCGATCGCGCCTGGGCAAAGGCAAGTGTGACTGGATCAAGTAATACCAATAGAGGCAGCAAAAAATAGAATTGTTTGCTGTACCAAATACGCAATAGGAGATTATTCATAACGCAACGCATACCCATCCGAGGAGAACAAGATAAACCCAAGAGCTGTACCGGATAATACTAAGGTTAGCCCAGCGGGAAAGAGAGGAATCCAGCCACCGTGGACTAAGATTAGCCAACATAACCCAAAAAGCGTACAGACAACCACGATCGCCCCACCGAACAGCCATAGCCGATGGGGATGAAAAGCCCAAACAACCAGGCTGCCCACTAGCGCCCAACTGCCCAGCCAGAGCACTTCAACGGCAAAGGGCCACGCCCACAGCAGCGATCGCCGATCCAAAACGGCGCTCAGAATTTGGCTGACCATGTGTGCGTGGATGACAATACCGGGAACTTGCTCGTGGCGCGATCGCCCATAGGGAGTGGGCCAATAGTCACCACCGCTGAGGGGGGCCGCAATTCCAATCAACACAATTCGGTTTTTGACCGCAGTGGGATTCAATTCGCCGCGCAAAATTTGGGCAACGGTCACAGTTTGGGCGATGCGATCGGGGGCAGATACCGCACGATAGTTCAGCAAAATTTGGCCGTTGCTGACTCCCATCGGTTGGTAGCCGCTGGTGCGGGGTTGCACTTGGGGGAAGACGGCATGGCCAAACTGCAAATTTTGGTGGCGATCGAAACTGGCGGTAAGGCCGTTGGCTTTGAGGTAGCGGGCGGCGACTCGCACACTCAGGGCATAGCGGGTGGTGCAGCGAGAGGTGGGGTTAGGGGGCAAAAATAGGAGATGGCGGCGGATGACCCCATCGGGATCGACGACCAAATCAGCAAAGCCCACACGCGCTTCGGGGACTTCGGGCGGGGGCAAAATGGCCGTTGTGGCCTGGTCGGGTTCGGGGCGTTTGCAAATGGTAAACAGGCGATCGCTCTGCTGTAACCGTTGCGCCAGAGCGGGTTCGGTGGCGGGGGTATCGCGATAAATATCCAAACCGATGACGGCGGGGTTGGCCCGTTCGATGGTGGCCAAGACTTGGTTTAAGGTGCGATCGGAAATGGAACCTCGGCGCATCTGTTCCCCTTCGGCCTGGATATCGGCATCGGTGACGGCGACAAGGAGCAGGCGATCGTCCGGAGGTTCAGCAGGGCGCATTTGCACCAGGCGATCAAAGGCCCACAATTCCAAGGGTTGCAGCCAGCCCAACCACCGGATTCCGGTCACAACTCCAGTCACAACGAGACTGCTCAGGGCGATCGCAGACCACTCTCGCCGGGTGGGCGATCGCCAGCGCCGCTTGGGAGAACCAGCCCACTCGTGCCAGGTGGGGGGCAACTCCGCCGGATTCTGGCAAATCACAGGCAACCAGGTGGCAAAGGGAAATTCGGTTTCGATGGCCTGGAGTTTTTCCCTGGCTTCTCGCACGGCTTTGTACAACGATTTGCCCCCCGCAAAGGCCGTCAGGAAATGCTTGAGAAACTCTTGGGCCACCGGATCGGGGACAGGCTCCCGCATGACAATGACCTGGGGCAAACTCAGATCCGCCAGGGCACGAGCTAACCCCAAACCATCACAGGAGTTAAAAATCGCGAGTTTCAGGCCGTGGGCGATCGCCGTTCGCAGGCCGTATTTCAGTTGATCAATCGTCAGGCGATCGTGCTGGTTGACTTGGATGTGGCCTTTGCCCTGGCTGGAACTGTGCCCCGCAAAAAACAAGATATCCCAGCCCGGTTCCCACAACTGTTGGTTGAGTTCGCTGGCCTTGGGTTCCACCAAAAACTTCAACTCGGCCTGGGGCAACTGCTGCAAAAGCGCCTGGTCTTGCGCCACATTAATCCCCTCGCTATTGCCCAAAATCGCCAAAATCCGCACTTTGCCCTTGGGTTTGGGGTGGGGCAATTTGACCGGGCGGGCATATTCCGCCGGACTCAGGGCAATTTCTGCCTGGGGATAATCGTCCAGAAAATGCCACAGGCTCCACGGCAACCGCAACACCGCTGGATCGTCGGCCACAAGAATCAACCGAATTTCGGCAGTAGGCACTAACCGAGTCCGCAATTGGCGATCGATATGCCGAAAAGGGTCACTGTTTAACCAGGCGTTTAACGTGGTTTGCAGTTCTGCCCCAACCGCTGCAAATTCGGCGTGGGAAACATGGGTAATATCCTCATCATCAATTTCAAACTGGAGGCTGGTCGATCGCGATCGCCGCCAGCCCGAATTCGAGTACAACGCCTCATACAACGCTTGCCAACGGCGATATAGCGTGTCGAGGTGGGGGGCGGGGGGCAAACTCCCGGTAAACTGCATGGGGGTAGGACTGTCGGCATCCCACAGTTGCGCGGTGACAGCGGGAAGGCCAGCCTGCCAGTTACCTTTGCCCAAATTCAGCACAATCAGGTGGGACATGGGAGGAGGTTAAACCACAAAGTCTTCAGTGTGGACGATCGCCGCGATCGCCACTTGAATCCGAAATTCCGTGCCCGGTGGACATTTGAACCGCTTGAGCTGGATGATATTATCCTGCGATCGCGCCTCGACCGACTGCACCACCTCGCCGGATAATTGCACCAAGCTGAGCCGCAGCGTTTCCGGCAACACCTCGGCCCGACGGTCAGCCCGCAGTTGCACCCGTACCCCGACGCGATCGTCGGCTTCCGATTCCAACCCCACCACCAGCAAGAAGGATTGCCCCATCAGCTCCAACCGTTTAGCCCGTTTGATGGCAGTATCGGCCAGGTCGGGGGTTTGCCGAAAGCCCGTGGCCAGTTCTGACGACGGCTCTACCAGGCTTTCCAGGGTTTGCCAACCGGCCTGGATCTGGTTTTGCAACCACTGGCCTAACTGGGTGATGGGAGCGATCGCGGGGGCTGTCGTCGCTTCTTGCCGCAATGCTCCCAACCGTTGCACCAAATTGGCATTGCTCACCAGTGCGCCCCACTGCGGAAACGGCACGGCCAAGCGAGGGTTGAGGACGGTGCGATCGCCCAAGCGCAGCAGGATCGCCTCGGCCTCGGTGGCGGTCAGCGGCTCTAACTCTGGGATAGCGACTTGGGTGACTTCCTGGGGATTCAACTGCTGCACCACCCACAACGCACTGAGGTCTGTCACCAGGTGCTGAGCGGTCAACCCGTAGGCGCGATCGCGGCGATCGTACTGGCCCTGGGTTTTCAACTGGCGATGGGTCGTGTAGCCCCACACCCGCACCGTCGAGTCGTCGGGGTCGATTTGTACTGCCATGAAGTAATCCCCCGCCCACGCCGGAAGGTCTACCCACTCTTGCGGTACGCTGAACTCACTAGTATCCAGGGTCAGGCTTGGCACCAGGATGAGCCGTTTGGCCCCCAGCATGACGACGGTTCCGGGCACCAGTTCCACCAGGGGATAGGTGGGTTCAGCGGGGGCGATCGCCGTGGGAGCCTCTGCTTGTAACCAGGGCAAAAGAGCCGCTTGGCAAAGTTGATTCAAATACCACGTCCAGCGGCAACGGGGCGAGGTCGCGGCTTGGGCGTGTTCCCAGCATTGCTGTTGCAGGTCGGGGTCAATGTCGAGCCAACGTTCGGTCAACGGATCACGGGTGAAGCTCATCGGTACACTACTCCTTAGGAGCCGCCAGCCTGGTCGTGGGCTTGCAGCCATTCTTCTAATATTGCGCTCATGGATTGGATCACGTCCGAACTGGGGGAAATATGCAACGTGGCTTGGCTCCACCGGGCCAGGGCCAACAACAGTCCCTCTCTGGCTTTGGCTAGTTTGCGGGAAATGGCATATTGCTTGAGATTGAGCTGTTTGGCGAGTTCCTGTTGGGTCAGCCCTTGGCGGTAGTAGGCGTGGAGGAGGGCTTGGGCTTCGTCTGATAAGGCAGTTAACGCAGTTTGCAACACGGTGTTAATGGTATGGTGCTGGGCTTGGCGATCGCGCTGGGTTTCTGCCGCAATCAACTCTGCCAATAAGGACTCATGGGTATCGGCGGTCAAATCATCTTGAATTTCCCCAGTTTCCAGGCCGGGGCGGGGGGCATTGAGCGAAGCCACAGCGGGATAGAGATAGGCACGGGCACGGGTGGCACAGGTGAGCAACCCCCGTTCCAGGGTATCTGGGGTGAGTTCGGGGCCGGGTTGAGCCAACTGCGATCGCCGCTGATTGTATTGCTGAGCGATCGCCGCCCAAGTGGCGCGATCGGGCGCAGTTAATTGCCGCACTTTGGGCGCTTTCTGCGGACTGTAACAATCCCCAAAACAGGCCCAGGCCAATTGCTGCTGCTCCACTTCGGCAGGGGTTAATCCGGCGGCCTGCAAAGCTTCGGTCAACTGTTTCCGGCTGAGTTTCAGCAACAGCCCCCAAGTATTGCAGCGGTCAGTTTCCCGGCGCGATCGCAAATCATCCCGAATCACATTCCCAAAAGCGATATTGGCGTAGGTCTTGAGGCTGGGGAGTTGATCGGAATTAAACGCCTTCAAAATTTTGGGCAGCGCCGCGATCGCCACCTGAAAGCAATCCGCCAAGCGATACTGCACCCCTTCCACTTTGGCCACAGCCCGCTGGGCACACCAAAAGCAGGTTTCTTGCAGATAGGCCGACAGATGGGCCTCTGGTAATAAGTATCGCCCAGTTGAGTCCCGCTCGGTCGTGGCTGGCGGGGTCGCCTCGCTCCACTGCTTGTGCCAATAGATCGACCAAAATTGTTCCGAAGTTTGGGCCTCTGGGGTTTGGGCTAGTCGCTGCTGCATACTCCGCCGCAAGCGGGGATCGGTCGCCCAGCCTCCTGCGCGATCGCCCTCCATTTGCAGAAAGGTCGAGAACTGTTCCAGTAAGCTTTGCCGCGATCGCATCACACTACCAGGGATTACCAATAAGCGTAAACGCTGCCCAGTAGTATGGATGAGACAGGTTCACTTTGGCAAGCCGAGCGACCTCCTCCGGCATTCGCACCTGCTGACTTCGTAGCGCCACCTGCAACTTTTCATCGGTTTGACGGTGCAACAGAGCCAACTGGGCTTCCCGCAAAGCTTCCGCCTTAATCGGAGCAGTTTGCAATGCCTGATAAAACTGGGTCATCAACATCAGCGTGCCAGTATCACTGACCGACCACAAACTGGCCAAAGCCGCCTTACTCCCCGATTGCACGGCTAACCCCGCAAAGCCCAACTCCGCCTGCGGATCGCCCAGCGCCGTCTGACACGCGCTCAACACCAAAAGCTGCACTGTCGGAATCCGTAACCCCAACTCCCGCAACCGATTTGGCTGCAACCGTTCATCCCAAAATTGAATATAAGAATTGCTGACAGCACCGGGCAAAAACTCCGCATGGGTAGCCAGATGCACGATACCGTAAGGGGTCGCGGTGCGTTGCGCTTTGAGATTCTCAATGGTGAAGTTTTGATTCAACAGGGATTTTCCGGGCCATAACGTTTCCGCGATCGCCGCTAACTCCGTCGGCACCGCAGGCAACGGCGGCTGATCAGCAAACTCCGATGCCCCCATTGCTAACACTTTGACACCGGGCAACACAGCAGGATGTTGATCCAACAAATTGAATGCCGGAATTAACGCCAAACTATACTTTTCCACCAAAAATCGTTGGCCATCGTGCAAGGCCGCCATTGGCAAACTCCGCAATCCTGGCCCCACACAAAAAATCAAATTATCAATTTTTCGTGCCTGCAAAGTCGGCTCCAGTGGTGCGATTAACCAGTCGTGTAACTGTTTAGCAGCGGGCAAATATTCTGGAGCCTGCGACAGTGGATCGACCACGCCCATCCGAAAAGTTTGCGCTACAGCCTGGAGTTTTTCGCGGGGGGCATCACTGATCCGGCGATGAATCGGTTCACCGTCGGGCGTAACCAAAATCAACTCCAAATTTTGAGGTGTAGGAATGGCATAGACCAATGCAGTTTTCTTCCCCGTTAAACGATGCAATCGCGCTAACGACAACATCATTTGTTCCAGGTCTAAATATTGGCTAGTGAGTTGACCTTGATAGTAATTTTCAAATTTTTGTTTCCAATCCAGTTCAATTTGGCGCACGGCTGAATGCAAATTGGCTTGGTCGAGCGCACTCATAAATGTCGCAGGGTTAAGTTTCTGCCCAGCAGGCTGCCCCAACAGGGTTTTAGGCCCGTTTGCAGGTTCGGTTGGGGAGCTTATCGTCTGGGCGATCGCGGATAGGCCAACAGTGCTAGCGAGGAAAGAGCCAGCAACGATCACCAAGGCTTGGGGCAATTTGGTGAATTTCATAGGGCAAGATTATAGGTTGGTCGATGATGCACGAGAAGCAATTCAACAGACAGCGAACGAACCAAGCATCGATTCCGAATGCTAATAGCCTAATCGATTTCAACCGAGCTTAAAATGCTCCGACAGGGTGAAATTATGAAATCAGCTCACCTTTTCCGCGATCGCTCGTTCAATTGGATATAACTCAGCTTCATTCAAGTTTGAAAGATAGCGATCGCTAAACTTAAGATAAAGCAAATCACCTCGGTGTTTACTTATAGTAAATGCATTTAAAAGTGACGCTTTTGTGACGAGTTTAAATCAGAACTAAGAGACTTGATTTTGAATAGATGCATCTTTGATCGTGTCTTTCTCCATCCCCTTAGAAATAAGTCTAATTGATTTTACGGATTAAGGAAAAAGCTCTGTAATAATTACAACAAAAACTGTAGCGATGACCCGATTTTGACCCAAAAAATTGGGGCGATTGTTCATCACCCCAATGATACTCCCACAACAAAATCAACGAAACCCCTTCATGGTCTCAGTTGTTCGTCTATTGATTCCACGGGGCGATCGCAGCTTTTATGCAAAGACAACCCCAATTCGTCAAAAAGTCTTTTGGTGTGCGCCCCAAACCCCCACAGCGATCGCGGTTGGCCTAGTCAGGCCAACTAGCCCACAGCATGTTGCTTCAACTCCTCCAACGACACATATTCCAGCGCCAGAGCATGGGTTGCAGCCAATACCACCGGCGGCGCTACGCCATCATCCAGGGCTTCTTTCCACCGCGAGGCACACAAACACCAGCGATCGCCCGGTTTCAGCCCCGGAAAAGCATAGGCGGGCACTGGGGTAGACAAGTCATTGCCCTGCGCTTTGGTGTAGGCCAAAAATTCTTGCGTCACCTGGGCACAAACCACATGCGCCCCAAAATCGCCGCCCCCCGTTGTACAGTAGCCATCACGATAAAATCCAGTCATCGGCGCACTACAACATAATTCCAGCGGCCCACCCAGCACATTTTTGGCTTCGGTCATCCTTCCTCCCTTGTGGTTGCCAACTTAATTGAGCACTCCTTGAGTGTGGGTGGAATGCTCCGATTTTGCAACCGCGCCATGCTCCGATCCGCTGTCAACCGTTGCGATGCTTACTTGAGTCGCTGGGTTGAACCAATCGGACTGGCGGGAGCCTTAAACTTTTCGGCCGGGATCACCGTCACATCCAAAACCACTTCTTTAGCCAGACTCCGGGCCAAAAATTTACGCACTAATTCAACTTGGACTTCCGTGATCGATTCCGCTGGCGCAGAGACTTCTAAAAAGACCAAAACCTCTCGCCGTTGCCGCTGCACGCTCAATTGCCGAATATCGCGATCGCTAAATGTGAGTGTTTCACGTCGCAATAACGTACTAATTTCACTCCGAATGCGTTCCGTCAAAATTAAGTTTTGAAACGATAGGGCCAGGGGAATCCCCAACACCACCAGGGCCGAAACCGTCAGCCGAATGCCCCGCCGCGCCCGTTGCATTGAGCCATAGCGCCCCAGCAAAAACACCAGGGAACCGCTACAGATAATGCCGACCAGGTTGGTCAAAAACAGCAACAAGGCTCCCGTCCAGACTGTAGTCAACTGCAACGCCAACCCAATGCCTACCACGCTCAACGGCGGCACCAACGCCACCGCGATCGCCACTCCGGCCAGAGCATCGGCAATATCTTCGCGCGATCGGGCAAACGCCCCTGCCGCCCCCGCCGCCAGCGCCACACCCAGATCAATCAGGGTCGGTTGAGTGCGCCCGCGAATCTCGTCTGTGAGCGTCTCCAGCCCCAACAGCCAACACAGCACCATCGAAATCAGCAACGTCAGCCCAATGCCCGTCGCGATCGCAATCAGAGATTGCCTCAGCAGCAACCGATTGGCCCGGACGATCGCAAACGCCACCCCCAAAATTGGCCCCATCAACGGAGCCACAATCATCGCCCCAATAATCGTCGCCGCACTATTAGCAAACAACCCCAGCGTGGCAATAATCGCCGCCAGCCCCAACAACACATAGAAGTTAGTCGAAGGAATGGCACTTTTCCATAGGCTGCGGTGTAGCACGACCACAGGCAACGCTTTGATACTGAACCATTCCCCTGTGACGACGCGATCGCCTGAGCGAAACTGTGTTAGCGTATGGCGGCCCTGAATCAGCGTTCTGCGCCCCCAACCAAGGATGTGCTGAAACGGCAACGGCATCGCCCAATCTCCTCCCCAGGTTTTAGCATCCATCAGTATGGCACGCCTACAATGGAATCAATCCGCTTTTGTTCCACGCTATTCAACCTGCTGACTCATGGCTTCTGTTGACCGTCAACCTTGGGATTTTGGCCGTTTTCTCCAAACCCTGACCTTTTTTGAAACTTTTCCTTTTCTTCGTTGGATTCGCAAAATGTTCTTTGGTTCTACCCCCCCGCCCCCGCCCCAACCCCTAGCTGGCCAGCTTTTTGACTTCACCCAGGCCGATGCAACCGTGAAAGCTACCTGGGGCGCACTGGATGATGTGGTGATGGGCGGAGTCAGTACCAGCACTATCCAACTCCAAGCCGAAGGCGCACTGTTTACGGGGAATGTGTCTACCGCCAATTCCGGTGGATTTGCCTCGATCCGCACGCGCAACTTCGAGCCACCGCTAAATGTCTCTGGGTATAGTGGCCTCGAACTCCAGGTCAAAGGCGACGGACAACGCTACAAATTTTTGATTCGGGATGCCGATTCCTGGGATAGTCTGGCTTATTCCTATTCCTTTGATACGGTGGCCAATCAGTGGACAATTATTCGCATTCCGTTTGCGCTAATGGTGCCAGTCTTTCGGGCTAAAACCGTGACGAATGCACCAGAGTTAAACCGCGATCGCATCTATTCCCTCCAACTCATGTTGAGCAAGTTTGAATATGACGGCGCACTCAATCCGCAGTTTAGCCCTGGAGAATTTCAGCTTCTCATTCGCACTATTGCAGTGTATTAAACTGCCTCAAAACTGCCTTGTGCAGTAACGTTCTGTGCATACATTCTGGTAATGGCGCAGTCGTAGCTAGGCACGCGATCGCGACTCCGGGTTGAAACCTGCTCTGCCCAGCGCGATCGCCCAAGTCAAGTACGCCCGTCCATCACCGCTAGCCTCACTGCAACGCCACATATACATTTCCCAAATCATCCCGCACAGTCACTTTGGCCGTGCGACTTTTGCCATTTGCTTCTGTCACTTTGCAATCAAACGTTTCGCCTTGTTTGGCAATTCTTGCTTGCGTACCACAATCAACCGTCACCGCCCCTTGCGACTGCACACTTTTCTGAATAAAAGCATTGAGTTTTGTCGTGAGCAGCAGGCCCCGCGTTCCCCAAGCAAATTTGCCCGGTTGCCCAGTAGGCCGAATCATCACGGTAAACGGGCCGATCGCCGATTGCACCTGGCATTCATAGGTTGTCCCCGCTTTTTCGGTCATGGCAGCAGGACACTCCACAGCCTGAATTTGCACCTTGGCCGCCTCACTCACTAAGCCACTAATCCGCTGTTCGATCGCGACCACATTGTCTGGTTTCGTGCCTGTGGGCGACACAGTGGGGCTGGCCGTTGCCGTGGGGGTCGGGCTGGGGGACTCCGCTGGGGTAGGAGTCGCGATCGCGCTAGGAGATTCTGTGGGCGCAGGCGACACTTCCGGTTGCGGTGCATTGCAACTCGCCAATAGCCCCAAGCCAATTCCAACCACCCCCAAAGCTACGCATCGCCCCCCGGAACCGCGCGATCGCCCCTGAGCATCCTGAATTAAATGTTGCAACGGCTTCATATCAATCTCTCACATCCGCTTTCCACCACAGAATTGCTCCTGCTGCCCTTCACTTTACCCCAGCCAGGACACATGCGCCGACACAATCCGCCAGCCCTCAGGAAACTTGTACCACATCTGGCTTTGCCGCCCATAGCGAGGTTCCCCCTCCACCCACCGACAAAACTCTAGCGTTACCGCCCCCGCAGTCTCACCAAAAGTCACGACTTTGAACTGGGAAACCGTGCGCGCTAGATTTTGAGTCGGGCGATGTTGCCGAAATTGCCGAATTGCATCAATACCATACAAATTTTCGGTTGCACCAAATCGCACCACTGCCGCCGAATCCCAAAATAGAGCGTCCAGCGTGTCCAGATCATTTTCCCCCAACGCCCGCTCATACTGCTCTGCCAGTTGGGTTAACTCCGCGACGACGGCTGCTTGATTGATACTGGCTTGATTGACACTGGCCATACTCATTGCCCCCTTTTGGCTAACCGGGCGATCGCGCGCTTCCCCACTGTTTCCAGGAGCCGCATCATCGGAATACATTCGCCTTCCTCATCACAAATACCATTAAGATTGTAGAAAAATCGCATCAGCATCAGTCTCAAAAATATAGCCGTAATCAAACACCAAAGCTTGTGGATGACGAATCAACGAAAAACCAAAACTAGTCGTCACTTCCGTCGTAAAAGTCGCCATCGCCAATTCAATCAACTTCTTCTCAGAAATGACTGGCTGCTTCACATAGTAATCTCGCCGTGCAAAAAATAAATTTTCATCTTTAGGCACAATAATTTGGTTAATTCGGTGAGTATGCTGAATGGGCTTAATATAAGTCTGGATAAACTCTTCCTGACTCCGCTGTAACCGATAAAGCTTTTCCTGTTGATGCCAACTCATCCGAAACATCATTTTGATTAGCTCAAAACCCAAAATGTAGTAAAACACATGGTTACGTTCTTCTGTATTCATGACCAACCGCAAAGCCGATTCTAGATACAGATCTGGCTGAGTTCGCATATCTTGAGCGGAATGCACATAAAACTGACGAATGTAGCGCCGTAAGGAGGATGTACTTAAATCAGTATTGACTCGAAATTCTTTGAGATATTGGCCAACTTTGTGTTTTGTATCTCGGTCTTCTAGAACTTTGGATACTAAACCATCAGCGGTGTAGTCATCCAGAAATTGAGCACGCATTTCTGGTGAAGCGGCACACATTAGGTGGCACAGCGAAAGAACATAACGCCGCTCGGTCCAGGGCAAACTCTCGGCCCATTGTCGTGCTTCGGGGGGGAGCTTAAGTAGCAGACTTTCAGCAGTACTGATATCAAGCGGTAGTTCGAGCGGCTCCATAGTCTTCATCCTTCCCTTCTTCAAGTCAGGATTCCCCTGGAAGGGTTATTAGTTAGTATGCCCTGCGGCCAGAATTCCGATACTGGCCCGCCATGAAACGCTGCAAAGAGGCTGTTCTGCAAGGGATGCGTTGCATTCAAGTTGACTTTGACGGGAAGGCGTTCTATGGCTGGCGATCGCGGACGCAGGCTAGAAAAGCGCCGCAGGGCAAGGGGCTGCAAGGATACAACTGGCGCTAGGCACTCGCTGAGGCAGTAGACTTGTGGTGTTCAACTTCAATCACCGTATGAACGTTGCCCCGTGGATTATAGTCTCCTTTGATTTTGACTTCCAGGGGATCGCAAGCGGCTACAAAGTCATCCAAAATTTGGTTAATGGATTCTTCGTGGGAGATGTAGCGATCGCGATAACTATTGATATAAAGCTTAATTGTTTTCAGTTCGACGACCCGTTGATCGGGCACATAGGTGATGTAAATCGTTGCAAAGTCAGGATATCCCGAAAAAGGACATTTGCAGGTAAACTCTGGTAACGTGATGTGAACCTCGTACCGACGACCAATGCGAGGGTTGGGAAAGGTAATCATCTGCCCTTCTTCGATCAGGCGTTCGCCGTATTTTGCCTCGGTTGCGCTGTCTGAGATTGGGGATTGAGTGTCTGGGGATGTTGGTTGGCTCATGATTTGACTCTAACGTTTAGCAAACAACTAGCGAATAACTAAGAATAACGTTGGTGCTCAATTTAGCTTTGACCGCGACGGCGACCGATGGGGTCAAGGCCGTGTCAAAGGATTGAAACAAACATTTATTTTACTGTGTGGCTCCGAGTCTTGAAAGCGGTGGCCGGGGAACCTGGGCGATCGCGATACAGTCCGGTGCGGCGGTGGCGATGGCTTTATTTTTTCTTTCGCAAACATTATAGGTTTTGGGCTTTGAGCGTGGCCTCCCATCCATTGCAGCGGTGGCCGGAGACAAGGAACAATCAAGGCGCGATCGCCCTCATCCCAGGCTTTCCAGGAGATCGGGGCAAAAGTCAAGTCTGGGAACAAAAAAAACGTGCATTTTTTCAGATTGCAGCTATCTTTATGGGCGTATTTGCAACAATAGCCGTATAAAACACTATATCTATGGCCTCTAACCTTAACCTCAAGCCTAAAGGAGAAACGGCACAAACCATGAAAGCCTCAACGCCTGCTTCTGTGCCGCCGCCACCGCCGCCCACCAAATCTCCCTCGGTGCCCATTTCGCTATACCGGGAAGTGGCCAGTGAGCTACAAAACACTCGCACGTCGTTACAGTCGCTGAAAACCCAAAATCAGGAATTAATCCAGAAAAACCAGCAATTACGGTTGGAAATAGAGCGGGTTGTCCAATCGGCGCTGCATTTGCGGCAATTAGCCGATGTGCCCTGGATGGAGCAAGATTTGGCCCCGGCGATCGCCACTGGCGAAATCAACGTTGCCCCCACTGCAAACCCGCTCGCCAACAGTGTGCTACCTCTGGCTGCGCCCCTGACTACCCACACCGAGCAAGAAGCCAAGCCCCACGGAGTGACACCGGGCGAGGCCGCGAATGAGATCAGCACTTGGTGGCTCATCATGGTGATTGGGATCATTATCCTGTCTGCCTTTGGCACAGGCTTTTTGATTGTGCGGCCCTTGCTCCCGTCCCGTTAAAGTGGTGGGGGCGATCGCTGAAGACGTTGGTGCGGCCTTATAATGTCCGCTGCAAGGGGTTATGCTAGGTGGTGCTTTGGGGCGATCGCGGGACAAATACTGGCAAGGGGGTTGCGCTTCAGGCCGAGCTTGCGTAAAATTCAGTCGATTCTTCTAGCTGTAGCGGCTGCATTGCTCATCTCTAGCAGCCCACGACGAGACCCAAACGTCATCCGGCGATCGCATCGGGAAGTAGTGTATTTCTGGCTACAAAACCGGTGCCGGAGACGGTGCTAGAAGTGTCATGCGAGATCATGGAGCCATCAGTTTTATCTAAGGAGTGACGGAGTTGAAAAAGGTAGAGGCTATTATTCGGCCATTCAAACTTGATGAAGTTAAAATCGCCCTGGTTAATGCCGGAATCGTCGGGATGACCGTTTCGGAAGTTCGTGGGTTTGGTCGGCAAAAAGGGCAAACCGAACGCTATCGGGGTTCAGAATACACCGTTGAATTTTTGCAGAAGTTAAAAATTGAAATTGTGATCGAAGACGAGCAAGTGGATATGGTGGTTGATAAAATCATCGTTGCCGCTCGTACTGGTGAAATTGGCGATGGGAAAATCTTCATTTCCCCAGTCGATTCAATTATCCGGATTCGGACTGGCGAGAAAAACCAAGAAGCAGTCTAGGTCAGGAGCTAAATGGCAGCGTTTTTCCCAGACCTGTGGGGCGTAAAATTGCTCAGGCAACCATTAGATAGCAAACAGCCCCACCGACAAAAATTGCTGTAAAACCATTTGAGTTTGTTTCAACCTCTTGATTGAGTTCAGTGCCCTTGGTAATTGTCTAGCCTGGGGCATTTTTTTGCGCGATCGCCACCATTCATCCTGAGCAACACCACGACCAGTCACACGTTGCTGTTCCAACGGTTTTGCTATTTATTCCTAGGGTCGCAAAGAAACCTCAAAAATATTAAGAATTCTAAGAAGTCCCCATCTGACAACCACTTCACAGTAAAGTCGGTAAAGTTCAATCTGAAATTAATGAGATAGGAAATTTCGTTATGACAGGTTCATACGCAGCTTCGTTTTTGCCCTGGATTTTGATTCCGGTGGTCTGTTGGCTAATGCCAGCAGTCGTCATGGGTCTTCTGTTTCTGTATATTGAACGCGAAGATCCCAGCGGTATCTAACAGGCGATTCTAAATTAAGCGTCTAAATAAAACAAACCGTCCGATTGCGATCGGCGGTTTTTTATTTTATCTCCTGACTCAGCCCACTGGTAGCCCTCACCCGGCGGTTGGCAATGCTCCAGAGCCGAGCTATGGGGCGATCGCAGCCCGTTCAACTGCTCAACACCTTTACACCTTTATACCGCACTCCACCCGCCCGCTTGATACCAAAATAATAGCCCCCGTTGACTCAACGAAGGCTACTACCACATTAATCAAACACTGTTAATCGAGCAATCAAGCGTTGCGATTAAATCGAAGACCCAATTCCAGCATAAGCGCCGTAGAAAAACAGGCCCACAACAAAAATCACACCCATGCCGGCCACAGTGGCCACAATCCAAAGAGGAATTCGTCCAGAACTTAGCATCGTCTCACCTCCTAACCAACAAAACAAACGAATTTGGACACAGTTTTAACTAAAACTTAGTTGAAGAAATAGCTGGAGAACAGAATACCCAAGGTGAAAATCATCAACAAGCCCAAGTAAAGCGAGGTTCGGTTTAACTCAACAGGCTGTCTATTAGGGTTGGGGTTTCTACTTAATGGTGCCACAACAATTACCTCTGGATAAACTGCATAGCGGCGATCGCGCCGAGAAAGAAAACAGTCGGAACAGCCAGGGTATGCACCGCCAGCCAACGGACTGTAAAAATAGGATAGGAAACAGGTTGATTCGGAGTATTGCTAGTCATATCTCTTAGCTAGTGCTAAAACTACTTTTCTTGAATGAATTGCTCAATCTGTTGCTTCGCTTCAAAGCGACCATCAATCACAGGCGCAGTTTGACGCACCGCACTGTAATACTCGTTGGGGCGAGGTGTACCAAAGACATCATAAGCCAGCCCCGTGCTGACAAACAGCCACCCAGCCACAAACAGCGCCGGAATGGTGATGCTGTGAATCACCCAATAGCGAATACTGGTGATAATGTCAGAAAACGGTCTCTCTCCGGTCGTTCCAGCCATTTAGATCCTCCACTCAGATTTGTCTAAAAACTTAACTTCTATCATACGAGGCCACGGGGACAATGGAACGCTTTCCAGCAGAATCCTCTCCTACCATCACGCTGCCGCACTACTGTCATACTTTAACAGAGTGCCCCGTTGCCCAATGATGAACCCTTTTTCTGGGCCAAAGAACTTGATGCGGTACAGATTGGACGGAACACTTTCCAGTTCTTTGTCCTTCTGCCAAGTTTGTCCCCCATCCTGGCTCAGCAGCAGATTGCCACTACCCCCAGTGACCCAAATCTCATCGGGAGTTCGATAAGCCAAATCCAACAGCCCCCAACTCGTCGAGAATTCAGGATTAATCGGATCATCCCAAACATCAGTCCCGTCAGCACTAGAAAACTGGATCTGGCCGCCCCGCGCCAACATCCACAGCCGCCCATCCGCTGTGAAACCCATATTTTGGACACGCCGAGAGCTGTTGCGATTGTGGGGTTCCCAGGCACTTAATCCCGGCTTCCAGGTCGAGTAGAAGTTACCACGGGCGGACACGGCAACGTATTCCCCGTTTGGCGACTGAGCAATATTTCGCACCACCCCAACGGCCTCTTCTACCATCGCCTTCCAGGTTTTACCGCCATCGGTCGTCCGGTAGATCGCACCAACATTCGTTGTCATCTCTGCCGTTTTGGGGCCAAGGGCCGTCACAGTGTTAGGCGCACCAGGCAATTTCTCACTCAAAGGAATCCGCGCCCACGCTTGCCCGCCGTTATCAGTGTGAAGCATGATGGAGGGCTGGCCCACAATCCAACCTTCCTTCCCCTTAAAGCTGATCCCAGTGAAACTGTAGGGTTCGTCCAGGTCGAGGGTGCGCTCTGCCCAAGTTTCGCCATCATCCGTTGTCTCAAACAGCACTGCATTGGTGCCAACTGCCCAACCGTGAGACGAAGTTTCATCGACAAAGGCGAGATCCAACAGATTGGCTTCGGTCGGCACTTGAACCAGGTGCCAGGGATTAAAACTAGCCATCGGAAGATAGTTACCACAACCTGCACACAGCAGGGCGATCGCCACCATCCCAACAACTTTCTGCAACAACTTTGTAACTATACGCATTACCGTTTCCGACTCTTAGATTCGCAATTTAATCAAGTGCATCAGCACAGTTGGCGCAGCCGTGTTAGCGCAACCTCAGCTTTGTTTGTCCACAGGTCAGTACCAGCTATTGCAGCCCGTACAGACTTAGAAAGAACAGAAAGGCCAGGATGAGGCCACCAAAAATTAAAATATTCTTTTGCCCCGGAGTCATTGTATTGACCCCCAAGCCATAGCCCAGGTTTTCTTTGAAGCCAGAAGGCGAACCCTTCGTCCCAATATTGCTGAAGCGGGACGATCGCGCCCCACAGACCGGACACCGCCAATCCGCAGGCAGCGCCTCGAAGGCAGTCCCACTGGGAATGGCGCTCTTACTATCCCCTTTGAGTGGCTCGTAAATGTAGCCACAAGCCTGACACTCGTGCCGATCCAGCGTTGGATCTACTGTTTGAGTACTCATCGCAGTTCTTACGCATCAGTGATCACTACAGACAGCCATCCCAATGCCAGCTACAAACCAACATTGCAGACAGTCAGGGAAATCTGAAAACTGTATTAACTTATGATACGACCCTGTGCGTTCTGTTGGTAACTATTTTGTCCACTGAGCTAAAGTTTAGCCCCAAGGCGATCGCCAAGCCCCTCCGCCACTAACTGGATGAAGACCATCCGCATCACAAATTGTTTAGCACAAACCCTTTTGTGTCTCACCAAGCCGCTATAGTTTCCCATAGCCATCCATCAAAGTCGGGCCACCGCCTTGCCCCCATCGAGCTATCAAACCAACCATAAATCGACCAGACTCAAGCGGACGCAATCCAAAGTAAGCTAAAAACCACTGGCTCCACCAAAGCGATCAACTGATCTTCCTGGGGGCCAGAGCCATCAACCATTTTTTAGCCAAACCCAGAACAGCTTCTATCGTTTTGTAAAGTAAACGCCCCTATAATGTTAAGGGCAAGCAAGACTATCTGAGGGTGAAGGTAATTATCTTTTCGTACAAGACAAATTGAGGGTGAAAGTAACGTGTTTGTTCTCACAGGATATGAGTATTTATTGGGCTTTTTGCTAGTTTGTAGTCTGGTTCCGGCCTTGGCCCTAACCGCTGCTAAATTACTGCGGCCCAGCCGTCGTGGCCCCGAACGCGCCACCACCTACGAATCTGGCATGGAACCAGTGGGCGGAGCCTGGATTCAGTTCAACATTCGTTACTATATGTTTGCACTGGTCTTTGTCATCTTCGACGTAGAAACAGTTTTCCTCTACCCGTGGGCGGTTGCCTTCAGTCAGCTTGGTCTACTTGCGTTTATCGAGGCCCTGATTTTTGTTGCCATCCTCGTGGTTGGTCTTGTATATGCTTGGCGGAAAGGAGCACTGGAATGGTCATGAACCCAAAAGCAACCCAAAGTAGTCTAGTATCACCCGATGAACATCTGATCAACCAGATCGCCCAACCCGGCGTGACCCAGGATTTATCAGAAAACGTCATTCTCACCACCGTAGACGACCTCTACAACTGGGCACGGTTATCCAGCCTTTGGCCCATGCTCTATGGCACCGCTTGCTGCTTCATCGAATTTGCAGCCCTCATTGGTTCCCGCTTTGACTTTGACCGCTTTGGGCTAGTGCCCCGGTCTACCCCCCGGCAGGCCGACCTGATCATCACAGCTGGCACCATCACCATGAAAATGGCCCCGGCTTTGGTTCGGCTCTATGAACAGATGCCCGACCCTAAATACGTGATCGCGATGGGCGCTTGCACCATTACTGGTGGGATGTTCAGTGTGGATTCACCTTCCGCCGTGAGGGGTGTCGATAAGCTGATCCCAGTCGATGTCTACCTTCCCGGTTGCCCGCCCCGCCCCGAAGCCATCATCGACGCAATCATCAAGCTGCGGAAGAAGATCTCCAACGAATCCATCCAAGAACGGGGTAGCTTGCGGCAGACCCACCGTTACTACAGCACAACCCATACGATGAAAGCGGTTGCGCCCATTTTGACGGGTCAGTATATTCAAACTGATGCTCGTTTTACCCCACCCAAAGAATTGACAGAAGCAATGGGTGTTCCGGTTCCCCCCGCATTGCTAACCGCGCAGAAGGAGAAGGCATAGCATGGCTGAAGGTTCGATTGTTGAAGCGGGCAAGGTTTCTAAGTGGCTATCGGAGAATGGGTTCGACCACGAGTTTGAGGGCCGCGATGCAGCAGGCGTAGAGTTAGTTAAAGTCGATCGCGACTTTTTGATCCCGATCGCCACCGCTCTCTATGCCTATGGATTTAACTATCTGCAATGTCAGGGAGCCTATGATGCTGGCCCCGGCAACAGTTTGGTGAGCTTTTACCACTTGATCAAAGTCGCAGACAATAGCGATCGCCCCGAAGAAGTGCGGGTCAAAGTCTACTTGCCCCGTGAAAACCCCTCGGTGCCTTCCGTCTTCTGGATCTGGAAAACCGCCGACTGGCAAGAGCGCGAATCCTATGACATGTACGGCATTGTGTACGAAGGCCACCCAAATTTGAAGCGCATTTTGATGCCGGAAGATTGGGTCGGCTGGCCGTTGCGGAAGGACTACATCTCGCCAGATTTCTACGAGCTGCAAGACGCTTACTAAGCCATTCCAGGGCGTTCCAAGATTGAAATCAGCAGGGCGGAAGTTCCGCCCTTTTTCATTGGCAGGATGGATTGACAGGAGGCTGACACCAATTTAATTTCGACCCGCGACCGATCAAGCTCCTCCCGCCTGCGGTATTCCCTATCACGATCGCCTGAGAGGCCAATGCCAAGGATCAGCAACCTGATCTGCTTTAAATCGGGATGAGGGGGAGCGATCGCCAAATTGACTCCAGCTTAGTCCAGCAGCATCTGGCGATAGTGGGGTTCAATCTGGGCCAGGGTTTGGCGCGGATTAAGATTAAATTGCAAGCGGCGATCGCGTAACTGCTCATACAAATCCTGGCGATCAACAGTTTGGAACTGCCCCTGCGCCAACACCTGACGACCCTGCACCCACACCCTATCTACCACTTGCATCGGGCGGCCCAACACCAAAAGCTGGATAGGATCGGTCAGGGGTAACATCGACGGGTGGGACAAGTCATACAACACCAGATCCGCCGCCTTGCCGACCGTTAACGATCCCGTTTGCGCCGCCAAATTCACGGCTTTTGCGCCGCCCAAGGTCGCCATCGCGATCGCCCGTCGTGGCGTAATCCAGCGTTGGTAGTCCGGCTCAGTCACCGTCTGGAGCATCATCCCCAGCTTAATCGCTTCCAGCAAATCTTGCGCATCATTACTGGCCGCGCCATCGCAGCCAAACGCCACATTCACCCCCCGTTGCAAACACTTAAGAATCGGGGCAATGCCGCTGCCCAAGCGCAAATTACTCACCGGATTGTGCACCACCGTTGCCCCCGTCTCCGCCAAAATGTCCAGATCAGGCTCCTCCAACCAAACTCCGTGGGCGAGAGAGGTACGATGATTCAAAAAGCCCAGATCGGCCAGGTGAGCCACCGCACTGCGGCCATATTTTTCGTAGGCGAGCTGGCGTTGCGCCCTGGTTTCTAACAAATGGGTATGGCGGCAAAGCTGATAGCGATCGCTCAACGTCGCACACCCCACCAACAAGGCATCCGAACAGCGATGGAACCCCGTGGGGCCAACCGCAATCTGAATCCCCGTAGCTGGCCGGTGGAACTGCTCCACGATCGCCGCCATCCACTCCAGAATTGCGCCAGAGTCGCCCGTCGTTGCGTCAGACCGCGATCGCCCCTGGGGTAAGCCCGCCGCCAGCGGTTCATCCATAATCAACGGTGCAATCAAGGCCCGCAGCCCCAACTCCCGGTAAGCCTGGGCGATCGCCGCCACACTTTCTAATTCTTGCCCCCGCTTCAGCAATACCTGATCCACCACACACGTCCCACCGGATAGCAGCGTCTCAATCCCCGTGCTCAACGCGGCCCAGTATAACTCCTCCACACCCAGCGCCGGAGCCGTATCAAACACCTCCGCCAGCCACAGTTCCGGCGGCAAAGGCCGGATCAGCCCCCGTTGCCACACCTGCGACGAGTGCGTATGCCCATTGACAAACCCCGGCAATAGCAACTTGTTTCGCCCATCAATGACTTCTGCGGCTTGGCCCGGTGTCACCTGGGGCGCGATCGCCGCAATGTGCCCAGCGTGCAGCCACACATCCACCGTCGCGTAGCCCTCAGCCTCCGGCATCAAAACGGATTGAATTAGATAGCTGGGTGGGCTGTCAGCAGTCTCACCCCCCGCAGACTCTACCGCAGACATTGTTCCTGCTCCCCGTGCTGTTTCAAAAGGGCCATGAGTTGTCGCCGCATGATAATACCCGGTTGATCCGAAGCCATGTGCTGTTCCACCGTGATATCTAGAGGCGTGTCGTAATCTGTAGACTCCAGCACCCCCCGATCTTCAGCCGTGACCTGGCGATCAAAGGCGATGATATCGGCCGCTTTTGCTTCCGCTTCGGTGTCATTCCGAATGCAAAACTGCACAATTTGCGAAGCGCGATCGCTGATGGGAGTCGCAGCCGTAAAAATCAGATGCATCAACCCATTAGGATAGGTAATTTTCAGCGTGCGGCAAAAGGGAAGATACCAGATTGCTTCCACCTGGCGCACCGTTGTCGCCGTCGCAATCTGCAAGTTCTGTTGTTGGGCGGGTGGATTGACCACGGGCACCGTAGACCGCATCAACAGCCCAAAGTCTAGGGTAGTCAGTTCCACCGAAGCGGGTTCTGGCTGCGCCTGATCGCCAAAGGATTCCCGATGCACAAAACTGAAATGGGCATTGTCAAAGGAATTTTCCATCACCCGCAACCCGCTACACTGCCAGGTTTCGTAGAACTGGGGAATCAGACGATTGGCCGGATCATCCGCCGCCGGAATTGTTGGAATGGGGGCCAATGGGTGCTCATCCAAACACACCCAAACGTAGCCATATCGGGCTGCACACTGGAGCGATCGCACCCGGTAGCTGGCCGGAATCGGTTGTCCTGGCCCCAACTGCGGCACCTGCACGCACTGCCCCCGCCCATCAAACGTCCACCCATGATAAGGACACTGAAGACAACCATTTACCACCACCCCTTGCGACAACCGGGCCGAACGGTGACAACAATAGTCCACCACGGCCACCGGTTGCTGTGCCCCATCCAACCAAAGCGCCAACCGCTGCCCCAACAACTCAAAGGTGCGGGGTTGCGTCGCCGCCAGATCCGCGATCGCCATTACCGGATACCAAAACCGCTTGAGGACAGGCTGCCGAGTCACCAACATGGTTAAATACCCTAATTTGAATAAAACAATCCAACCCACATTCACCGCAGAGGGCGATCGCGCCCTGCCCCAACACTAAACTGTCCGCATATTTCAGGAGACAAAAGAAAAAACTTTACATAATATTCTCCGAGCTTTGAGAAAAACAGATGCGCCGCTCTGTATTTCCCCATAAGACTACCGTGAAAACCACTTGGAGAATGTCACCCCATGATCAGCCCCATCAAATCCGTTGGCCAGTTTATAGTTGGTTCTGTTGCGCTCGGTGCTTTGGCCCTTGGCGTTGCGTCGCGTCCGGCAGCAGCATTTGAGCTAGTCACAAACGGCGATTTTGAAGATCCGAGCTTGCCCACTTCGTCCTACGGCATCTATGGTGCAATTTCTGGGTGGCAACTGTTGCCCGGTTCCCAAAGTGGGATTGAGATCCAAAACAATGTGGCGGGTAGTCCGGGGAGTGGGCAGCAGTTTGTCGAACTGGATGGCGATGGCGTATCGGGCATTTATCAAGATTTGACTACCGTTGTGGGACAGCTCTACAAGCTGACCTTTGCCTTTTCGGCGCGGCCCGGTGTGGTCGATAACAAGCTGAATGTGCTGTGGGGCGGGGTGCCGGTGGCGGCGTTGCTAGCTGATGGCGCGAACCTGGGCGATACGCAGTGGCAAACCTTTAGTTACGATTTGCTGGCCACTAGCACAACAACCCGTCTGAGCTTTGATAATTTTGGCGAACAGTCGGATTCTCTGGGTTCCTACCTGGATGCGGTGAGCGTGCAAGAGTCAACGGCGGCAGTCCCCGAACCAGCGACAGTGTTGGGTGCGCTGGTAGCAGGAGGCTTGGTTGGGCTGCGATCGCGGCGGCAACGTTCAGCGAACTAGCCTCCGAATCAGCTGATCCGCATCTGCGCCAGTTTGGAGTAGGCGATCGCCCTAGAATCGCTTACTCTAAACGAGATAGTTGGCACTGATTAGATATGACCGAAATTCAAGCAACCTGGATCAAAGTCCCAAACGGCGATTTGCAGATTGATGCCTACTGGGCCGAACCCATTGGCGATGGCCCGTTTCCGGCAGTCATTGTGATTCAGGAAATTTTTGGGGTGAATGCCCACATTCGGGATGTCACCGACCGCATCGCGCGCGAAGGCTATGTGGCGATCGCCCCGGCAATCTACCAACGCACGGCCCCCGGCTTTGAAGTAGGCTACACCGACGAGGCAATGGCCGAAGGCCGCAAATACAAAGAAATGACCACAGCCGCAGAATTGTTAAGCGACCTGCAAGCCACCATCGCCGTGTTACAGGCCCACCCCAAAGTCAAGGGCGATCGCCTCGGCACCATTGGCTTCTGTTTCGGGGGACATGTCGTGTATCTCGCTGCCACCATTCCCGCGATCGCCGCGACCGCCTCCTTCTATGGCGCAGGTATTGCCACCCTAACTCCCGGCGGCGGCCCCCCCACAATCACCCGCACCCCAGACATTCAAGGCACCCTCTATGCCTTCTTTGGCACCGAAGATCCGCTGATTCCCAAGGAGCAAGCCGACGCAGTGGCCACCGCCTTGCAACAGCACCAAATTGACCACCAGGTTTTCCGCTACGCAGGCGCAACCCACGGCTTTTTCTGCGATCGCCGCGATTCCTACGATCCCAAAGCCGCCGCCGATGCCTGGGAAAAAGTCAAAATGTTGTACCAAACGCGATTGAACGCCTAACTCCTCACCGCCCCAAATAACAAAACCCTTTCCAACCACGCTCCACCGAGCGAGTGCAGGAAAGGGTTCAGACACAAGATGAATTCTAAGAGTTCACCACAACGCCGTCTTACCTCAGTTTTTGACCTGGTAAAAACCAGGTGGGTACCGGCTGCGCTGATTTAAAGTTTCCGGGTACAAGCCCGGTCTACTGCCATCAGGCATTTAGGGTTCCCAGATTCAAAAAACATAGATCATAAAACGTTATTGGCAGTCACCAACGCCGCAGTAGAACCTGTTTTCATCTTAGCGGTTGCGCCTGAGGTTGGCGAGTCATTTAGCGCACCATTGAAAAGCATGAAGCCGGAAGGCAAATGGATGAAATCTTTTTATGGTCAACCAAGAGCCGTGCCAAACCTGGATTTATGTGCTATCTTCCACCAGCCTACTTGCGCTCTGGATGCTGAGAATCTTCCGGGGCTTTTTCAGCTCCAATTTGATTAATGGCAGCAATGAGCTGATACAAACGGCCCAAATCCCGCTGGTTGAAATACAGCAACAACCGCGCTTTGCCCACCGACATATCCTGAGCTTCCTGCGGGAGGGCATGACTTTTCTCAATCCGGCCTTTGAGCAGAATATCGCCAAACTCTTCATTCAACTCCGCCACCGTTTCCTCGGTAATATCGGTGTTGAGGCGAATCACCATCCGATTGCCTACATAACGGCAGGAGTGATACACGCTGTAGAAGCGCGAAATCGTTTCACAGGCTTCATCAATATCATCTGTGATGGTAAACAAGCTGTAATCAGCGGCACTGATCAATCCCCGCTTCAGCAGTTGTTTGTCAACATGGGCCAACCAGTCGTGCCAGTAGTGACCACCGGGGCGATCGATTAAGACCAGGGGCATGGGGGAAGATTTGCCAGTTTGGCTGAGAGTCAGGCATTCAAACAATTCATCCAACGTACCAAATCCCCCCGGAAATAGTGCCAGGGCATCGCTTTCTTTGAGGAAAAACAATTTGCGGGTAAAGAAATACTTGAAGGGAATCAGTTTGCGATCGCCCTCAATAAACGGGTTCGATCCCTGTTCAAACGGCAGTTGAATGTTGACCCCAAAGGATTTTTCCCGGCCGGCCCCCTCGTTCCCCGCTTGCATAATGCCAGGGCCAGCCCCCGTGATCACCATAAACCCTAGTTCTACAATCCGCTTGGCAAAATCCGCCGCCAGTTGATATTCCGGCGTACCCGGTGCAATCCGCGCCGAGCCAAAAATCGAAATTTTGCGGACATGGCGATAGGGATAAAACACGCGAAATGCCCGTTCCATATCCTGCAACGCCGCATTGAGAATTTTCCAATCCAACCGATCCACGTCATCATCTGCCATCCGCAAAATGGTAGATAAGGCTAACTGAATCAACTCTCCATGCTTTAACTGCGGGGCGCGATCGAGCAACTCATTAATTTCTGCCCGGAGCGTTCCCGTAGGATCTGACGACGGCGATTTGGCCATGAACTTCTCCCAACTGCCAGCATTCTATATTATCGGAGATTCGCGCCGCACCTTGGAGCTTAATTCTAGATTGAAAAAACTACAAGCTCTCGCCTACCCCAGATCCTCAGACAGGAAAAACGCCCCCAGCAAAATTCCAGGCGCAAGCCAAACTGTTTGTGCCAATTGTGCCAAATTGGGTTTACTCGCGATCGCCCCTGGCCACAGACGGTCAGCCTCCATTGGCCCACCCATGCTCAAGCAGCACGAGCAGTACAACCCTTGACCCGATCCTCAACCCCAGTGCCAGCGGCGAATAATCAAGTCTCATTCAGGTCTAACTTGAAGCCTGATCAAGTCCTAACGAAGTAAAACAAGGAAGGTTAATGGCTCTCCTATTTGCTTGGCTCAGACCAGCGAGCACAGCCCCGATTGACCGCACTTAGAATGGCCAACAACGATGCAGCAACAATATTCGTGTGGATGCCGACCCCGTGAATGGGGCAATGGCTCAATTCGCTAGCCAACTCGATAAAAGCAACCGCCTGAGCCTGACTCCCCTGTTCCAGCGATCGCTCTTCGTAATGATGAATCCACAAAGCCAGCCCCAGTGCCTCCTGCAACCCTTGAACAAATGCAGCGATCGAGCCGTTTCCTTGCCCCTGTAGAGTCATTGGCTGACCGTCGCGGGACAATTCCACCGCGATCGCCTCCCCATTAGGCAATTTCGTCAAGCAATGCTGGTGATATTTGAACGGCGTGACCGTCTGCAAATATTCCCGCTCAAACAACTCCCACAAAGCCCTTGCCGACAATTCCGTGCCCCGCTCATCCATCACCCGTTGCACGACCTGACTAAACTCAATTTGCAACCGCCGAGGCAGCACAAGTCCAGTCTCTCGCTCCAGCAAAAACGCAATGCCCCCTTTTCCCGACTGGCTATTCACCCGCACAACCGACTCATAGGTTCGGCCTACATCCACTGGATCAAGGGGTAAATAGGGCACTGACCACAGCGCCTCTGGAGTTTGGGCGGCAAATCCCTTTTTGATGGCATCTTGGTGGGAACCAGAAAACGCCGTAAACACCAGATCACCCACATAGGGATGCCGAGGATGAATCGATAATTGGGTACAGTCTTCAACGGTGCGAGCAACATCATTAATATGAGCAAAATCGAGTCCTGGATGAATCCCCTGAGTATATAAATTGAGTGCTAGCGTAACGAGGTCAACGTTTCCCGTCCGTTCACCATTGCCAAATAAACACCCTTCAACCCGATCCGCTCCGGCCATTTGGGCTAGTTCGGCTGCCGCGATCGCACAGCCGCGATCGTTGTGGGGATGCACACTGAGGATCACCCTATCTCGCTGGGCTAAATGCCGATGCATCCACTCCACTTGGTCAGCAAATACATTAGGCGTTGCGACTTCCACCGTTGCTGGCAAATTAATGATGACCTTCTGCTGGGGAGTTGGTTGCCAAATTTCTACCACGGCATCACAAATGTCTTTGGCAAACTCTAGTTCAGTCGCCGTGAAAGTTTCCGGTGAATATTGAAAGTACCACTCCGTCTCTGGTTGACTGACGGCCAAATCTCGAATCAAAGTGGCTGCACTAACCGCAAGGTCAATAGTACCCTGGCGATCGCGACCAAACACAACCTGGCGAAATACCGGCGACGTTGCGTTATAAACATGAACAATAGCCCGCTTGACTCCTTGCAATGCCGCAAAAGTGCGACGAATTAAATCTTCCCGCGCCTGAGTTAAGACTTGAATCGTAACATGGTCAGGAATCAGATCGCGTTCAATCAGATGACGAACAAAATCAAATTCAGTTTGAGACGCAGCAGGAAATGCAACTTCAATTTCTTGAAATCCAATTTGAATAAGCATTTGAAATAGCTTCAGTTTCTGCTCAATCTTCATTGGTTCAATCAAAGCTTGGTTGCCATCGCGTAAATCTGTACTCAGCCAGATTGGTGGACGCGTGATTGTTTGGTTGACCCAGGTGCGATCGCGCAAAGACACTGGAGTAAACGATTGGTACTTGGTAGCAGGTTGCTTCAACATGATAATTTTTTGCGTTTAGTTGGGCTGAAAGGCGAACGAATCAAGAACAAGCTGGCAAATGGATGGGTTGGATTGTCAGGGTGCCAGCAATACCGCATCTGACAACCCTCGCGTAGTCGTAGTCCTGTTTGGAGTCGTGCATGTTGTTGCATAAAACCTCTAAATTAGGAGTTAACCTTAGGTACAGTTAGACTGCGATTGCCAATTTCACGCATACATTTAGTTGCAAGCGCGATCGCATCCGGGGCAAAGGCTAATTGCAGTCAAGCCTAGCTCAATCTAGCCACCCAGGAAGGTGACTTATAGAGTCTTTTGAGCAGCGTTAGGCAAGTCTGATTACACAAGACAAAGCCGAACAACTAGCATCAATTTGATCAAAATCTCGTTAGAGTCAGTAGCAAAGTAAGGTGCGCCCAAGGCGCAGCAGCAGCCCCAGCCCAAGGCTAGACAGGAATTGAAGAGTTGGCTGCTGAAATTGCATAGGACATAAAACTCTATTGCACGACCATATTAACCTTGGTGAATTTGAAGGTCAAGCCATTTCCAGGGGGTTAATGCCAATTTGGATTGAGCCACGCTAGCCAATGACGAAAACGCGGCGCGTAGTCACGGATGAAGATTTGCGTTGGGTTACTACCCAATAAACCGTAGATACGGACAGGCTGATGTTGTTCAGCAATTCTCAGCGGAAACGTCCAGCGGATGTCACCAGTTTGGCGATCGAGGGTTATCAGTTGAAGGTTGGCCGGATCATGCTTGTTGTTGGCTCCGGCAACCAAGGTTACACCAATCGCACTGGTGACAGGCATAACCGCCAAATCAATCCCACCGGGATAAGGCAACTGCTTTTGCCAGCGTAGTTTACCAGTCTTAGCTTCTAAGGCTTCAATTCTGATAGTGCCGGGAGTATTAAAGGTTGCTTGTTGGGGAAATTGATAACTCCGAGTGTATACAGTAGTCTCATCCACTGCACCCGCTAAAACATCCAGCAAAGACTGGCTTGGGACTGAGGTTGGTCGTCGCCAAAGACTTTTTCCAGTTGTGCGATTGTAGGCAGCGATCGCTTCAGGCGCAAACTGATAAATCGCATGTCGATCCACTACAGTTCGACCGAAAAACTGACCTGATAATTCAAACTGAATCTGACCCGTCTTTGCCTCTAATGCAGTTAGCCGATTGGTGGGACTAATGTGTAGGATTTGGTTGTCGTGACTGAGGAGATAGTTGCGTACGGCACCATCAGGTGCAACGTTTACCGCAGTGAGGCGATCGCGGAGCACTCGTGTCCACACTAACTTTCCAGTCGTTGCAGCGATCGCCTGGACTGTGGCAGATTGCTTCAGTTGTCCCGTCAGGATAGCAATGCGATCGCCAGCTTCAACGACACTAGCCCCAAACAGTTCGCTACTCACCTTGCGGTTATTCGGTCGAGGGACACCATTGACGGTGATCAAAGTAGAGTCAACGGGAAGTGCTGCATAGAAATTTTGTGGAATCTGCCACAGTGCTTGTCCATTGGCTTGGTGCAGTGCTAATAGTTGATCTTGAGTTGGTTTAGGTGAGCCATGAAACATAATCAATGGAAGCAAAACGCGATCGCGCCCCAACTGAAATCGCATTCCCTTCGTCAAGCGCACATCCAAATCGCGATACTGCTGACTGTTCGGGCAAAAATACCATTGTTCCTGGCCTGTTTTCGCGTTGTATGCCGTTAAACTCCACCCCTGCTGCACACAACCCCGCCCACCGTCCATTGGGACACCCGGTTCCATATCCCACAGCGCCCCTGAATCCTCGTTTGACTGACTCACGATAACGACCTCAGCCGTCGCCAACGGGCTGTGGTGACCACGCCGCAACTGCGAGACAGACCACTGAACCTGCCCCGTCTGACTATCTAACGCAAAAAGCCGAACCTCTTCGCTCAGGCCATAAACAATCGCACCACTGCCCACCGCTACAAGCCCCAGCCCAACCAAAATCCGCCTTCGCCATCGAGCCATCACCAGCCGCCTTTTTTCTTATCATTATCCCCGCCCCCAGACCGATCGCAACTTAGGCCAAACCCCACTTACAACCGCGATCGCGGTCTTCCACCGCAGAGTCTTAGCGATGGGCCACGCATATCACCTGGCTGGAGGATAACATCCAACCTTTTGTAGCTTACAATACAGATATAAATCTCATTTCTTGGATCTGTATCTAACCATGAAATTATTCAACGTGCAAAAGCAGACAAATCGAGCTGTGACGGAACAGGCTGAAACAGTGAACCAACCTGAACCACAAGGCCACATCCATCCGAATTATCGCCATTGGAACTGGTTTCAACTCCACGATCACCAGAGCCACAATCGCTAATTCAACCTGAATGCTGACTAGCGGCGTTAAACAATGGCAGTGGGCAGCGATCGCTGGCCCTGCGCTTCAGCAAATTGGCAAAACTACAGTCCTAGTCCCACCGCAGCACCGACAACCCAACCAGATTTACCGCGCCCAATAGATCACCTTTTTCTCGACAAACACAAAAAAGGTATATAGAACAACACCCATCACCGCCAGCAGCAGCAAAGCGGCAAAAGCCAGGGGTACATTGAAGTCAGCAGTCGCCTGGACAATTAAATAGCCGAGGCCCGCATTAGAGGCAACTGACTCAGAAATAACGGCACCGATAAAAGCAAAGGATGCCGCAATTTTTAATGAGGCAAAAATGTAGGGTAAGGTGTGCGGCCAACCCACCTTTTGAAAGGTTTCTACCTGGCTTGCCCCCAGCGATCGCAATACATCTTTCATTTCCGGTTCAACCGTATCCAACCCCAGGGCAACATTGACGGCGATCGGGAAAAATGCGAGTAAAAAAGCTGTTACGGTCGCCGGAATGGCATTAGCCCCAAACCAAATCGCCAATAGAGGCACGATCGCCGCTTTAGGAATTGTGTTGAAAGCCACCAACAGTGGATATAACGTCAGATAAGCCACCCTGGAATAGCCAATCATAAACCCTAAAATTACCCCCACACCCACGGCCAAAACAAAGCCCAGGAGAGTCGTCCAAAGGGTGCGGAGAGAGTTCGCTAAAAGTTGGGGCGCAAAGTTAATCGTGGCCTGGGCAATACTTGACGGGGCGGGCAAATTAAACGCAGGAATTTTAAACAGAATAACTGCCAGTTCCCATACGACAAACAAGACAATTGTTGCCACAAAAGGCAGAATAAATCCGGCAGATTTGGACTTTAGAAATCGGTCTAATTTGGTAGCAGCCATTGGGCGATCGCTCAAAGGTAAATAAGAATTTTAGGCAAGCATAACAGCCAGAGCAAAAGAGTTTCGATCTACGTTCAGTTTGCAGGTTAGTTGTGATGAATGTGGCGACGAATACTTGAGAAATAGTGATTAAATTCGTCCGACAATTCCATTTCTAAATTGCGCGGACGGGGCAGGTTAATAATTTCCTCGTAAATAATCTGGCTGGGGCGCGGACTCATGACATAAACGCGATCAGACAAAAATACCGCTTCCCGCAAATCGTGGGTAATTAGAATAGCCACACACTTCACCCGCATCCACAAGGCTTGCAGCATCGACCACATCTCCTCCCGTGTGAAGGCATCTAGCGCCCCAAATGGTTCATCCAGCAGCAAAATTTCGGGTTGGTGAATTAATGCTCGACACAAAGAAGCTCGTTGACGCATCCCACCTGACAGTTGCCAGGGATACTGTTTTTGGAAATCTTGCAGCCGCACAGTGGCCAGCAAGTCTTGCGCCATTCGGATGTGTTCAGCCCGCTTTTGCTTGTGTTCCCGTTTGTAAGGCTGCACAATTTCCAGCGGCAGCATGACGTTGTTAATTGTGTTTCGCCAAGGCAACATCACGGGATTTTGAAAGGCAATTCCAACATTATTCAGGGGTTTGGTGATGGGCTTGCCTCGATAGCGAATTTCCCCAATTGGGGCTGGATTAAGGCCAGATACCATCCGTAAGATTGACGTTTTGCCACAGCCGCTCGGCCCGACAAAGGAAACAAATTCGCCCGGTTTGATCGACAGGTTTACGTCCTGAATAATTCGCCGCATGGTGCCTTCAAAGGGATATTCCAATCCCACTTGGTCAAACTCTAACAGCGGGGCCGTGTCTGGCGATCGCGAATCAGAAAAGGCAGAATCCAAACTTGGCTGTACCATAACGGTTTCAATCTCAGCAATGGGAAGCATTCAATCAACAGAGTTCCAAACGGAAGCAGTGCCGTGCTAAGACCACTGCTTTCTAATCGGATGCAGGTTAGGTCAGCGGTTTGCGATCGCTTTCTGACGGCAAAGTCCGCAAATCCTTCGCTGGCAAAAACTCATTGGTATAAATATCAGCGATAGTCGGTTTACCTTTGAGCTTAAAGCCAGCAATCGTTTGTTCAATTGTCTTTTGCAAACGCTTTTCATCTACCCCACCCAAGCCGTTCTTTTCAACTTCAGGTGTGATAAACAAATCTCGCATTGCAATTTCCAACCGCACTTTTTCCGCTTGGCGATCCATCAATTTGCTATCATCCGAAGCAATGACCGCCTCCAAACCCGCAGTTGGATCTTTCAATACATCTTGCATACCCCGGAAGTAGGCTTTAACAAACGCTTTAACGACCTCAGGATTCTGTTTTGCAAACGCTTCTTTCGCCAAAATAGCATTGCCATAGAAATCCAAACCGTTTTCAGTGTAGTAAAACAAACTGATGTCATCCATCGACTTGCCGCCTTTCAGCAAACTGGGCAAAGCCGAGGTGGAAAAGCCGCTGATTGCATCCACTTTACCTTGCAGCAAAAAGGTTTCCCGCAATTTGGGTTCCATCGTTGTCCAATTCACTGAATCAGGATTTACCCCCACCTGTTCGGCAAACAGCGGAAAGAGTTTTCTGGGGCCATCACCAGCGGGTGCCCCCATTTTTTCCCTTCTAGATCCTTGGGACTATTAATGCCATTTTGCTTAAAACTCAGCACAGCAAAGGGGGCTTTATTTTGGGTGACAGCCACGGCAATGATTTTGTCGTTAGGATTTTTGTCGTTAAAATCCATTGCGTTGTACATATCGCTAAAAGCCAGGTCAAATTTCCCTGTGCCCAGTTTACTGATTGTGTCAGCGTTCCCAAACCCCCGCTCATAGGTGACGTTGAGACCCTCTTCAGCAAAGTAACCCTTGTTGATTGCGATAATGAGGGGTGCATCTAAACTTTGTTTGAGAAAAGAAAGCTGCACACGCACAGCTTTTAGATCTTTCTTGTCTGTGCTAGCGGCTGTTGTCGTGGTTGAGGAAGAAGTATTAGTCGTGGTGTTTGAAGCACATCCAGTTGCTAATACTATCGTCATCGCGATCGCAACCAAACTAGATATCCGCTTAGACTGACTGTTGTTCACCATTGATGTTGTTCTCGATCATCACGTTTAACTGAATCTAGAGTTATCTTGAACACGATTCCGAAGCTCAAGCAACTCCAAGTCGTACAATAATACTAAAACGGCCACCTGCAACCAGGTATCACCGCCCTTAGCAATGTATTCTGTATACAAAATGTTCACCCTAATTTAAATTTAGGGTCAAAATATCTGCTGTGTTTTGAGATACTTTTTTGCGGTGGCTTGTAATTTCGGCGGCTTATCGAGGGCGATTGTACCAAAACACGAGTGCTGCGATCGCGCCAGCACCGAAACCAACCGCGCAGACACCGGGCCACCCCTGCATCTTCCAAGCATAAGCGCAGAGCCAAGAACCAACTGAACCACCCAAAAAGTAAGACACCATATACACCGTCGTAATCCGGTTATGGGCCGTCACTGGGAGGGTGTAGATCCGCGCCTGGTTGGAAATTTGGCCTGTTTGTACGGCCAAATCAAGCAGGATTGCGCCGATCAAAATTCCCACCAAAATGTGCTGCGTACTCCACAATACCCATAGAGCTAGCAAGAGAGTCGCGATCGCCGCAAAAACTGTGCTCCGAGGACTCTGGCGATCGGCAATGCGACCAACAACAGGAGCGGCAACCACGCCCACAATACCAACAAGGCCAAAAGCCCCAGCCACTTGGCTTCCTAAGGCAAAAGGAGGCTGCGCCAGTAGGAATGGCAGCGTGGCCCAAAAGCCACAATACACCGAGAAAAATAAGCCACCCGTTAGAGCGGTTTCACGCAGGAGTGGGTAAGTAGTAAGGAGGGTAGGGAGCGATCGCAGTAGGGCACCGTAAGGTAAGCTTACAGCCGGGGCGATCGCCGGCAAAGTTTTGCGTAGAACCAACGCTAACAGCACCATGCCCAAAGCCGCCAGCCCAAAAATAGCCCGCCAGCCCCAGATTGCCCCCACACTGCCCCCAGCCAAACGCCCAACTACAATGCCCGCTAACAATCCTCCCATCACCGTCCCAACCACACCCCCTCGCTGCTCTGGATGAGCTAATTGGGCAGCAAAGGGCACAAGCAGTTGCGGCACAATCGCAGTCATCCCATTCACAAAACTCATCCCAACTAACCAGGGAAAAGTAGGAGAACACGCAATAAGCAGTAGCGCGATCGCATTACATAAACTCAATACCACGACAAGTTCTCGTCGCTGGGTGCGGTCACCGAGGGGAATAAACAACAACATCCCCAACGCATAGCCCATCTGAGTGAGTGTAGGCACTGCACTCATCTGCACCACCGAAACCTGATAAGTTTCGCTCATCAAAACGAGCAATGGCTGATTGTAGTAAAGGCTCCCAATTGAGAAAAGGCAAGCGATCGCCATCAACCAAGTTGTGCGACGAGCGATCGCCAAAGAAACAGGAATAGACATGGTTCATGTAAAACGAGCTTAAACTGACAACAAGGCAAGACTGTATACAGCATACGAAGCAACACAGCCATTAAACAATCTCAACAGAGCAAAAGCTTACAAGCAGAAAGACTAATAAAAGAAAAATCTACATAGCCCCCTACGGTCGCCAAGATTATATAGCTTGTCAGTCAAACTACAAGCAGAAAGCAACTTCAGCACTACAAGCCATCACAACCGCAGCAGTCTAAGCTTGCCCAGCAAAATCATTAGTCTTAACCGATACACCAACGTGGAGCGAAACCAAACGACTAACGGCCTCACCTAAGGCTTAGCACCATCCATAAACCCACTAATGGCGATCTCCATCAGCCAATATCCTGATACCCTCATTACACATCTAACAGTCCGCACCGCCAAAAAGGCAGCCTATAACTATCAATATCGCCTGATTAGGGCAGACAAACACAAATATCGCTACTAGCAATTCCTTAACATTAGCCAATTCAAAACATAGCCATTGAAGCAAGAATGCAAAGTATTGCTTCAACAAATAAAACACTGAAATTATGGCTCGATCAAACCTAACTAAATCTGAATACAATTTCGGCTCTCTTGCACCTCTGGTGATAAGAGAAACCAATGAAAGAAGCAAGCTAATAACCGTGCTCGAAAATTCTCAAAGTTTGTGAAGCCATAACCCTGACGCTTAATTAACTTAATCCGGTTATTCATTCCTTCAATAGCTCCACTGGATGAGTGAGAGATGAAATAGTTGCAAATGCCATCCAAATGCTCGCTAATCGTCTGACAGGACTCCTGATACAACTGTTGAGCATGATGGAGCCAGGTTTGGAAACAGCGTTTACCAGATTGAGACGTTCGCGCCGTTTCATAAATTTGCCTGAACTCTTCCTTCAGTTCGTACGCTATTCTCAAACAGCAGGAGTGGTTCAAAATTACCTCCAATTGTAAGCGCTGTTCCTCGCTCAAATCAGTCTGGTTTTTCAGTAATAAATACCGACTGCCCCGCAAAGTCATTCCAACCGCTTTTCGTAATCTGTTTAACTCACTGTTAACCAGTTTCATGACATGAAATCGGTCATAGACAAGGATGGCATTGGGAAAGACTTGAGCAATCACTTTGGGGAAACCACCCCACATATCAATACTCACTTCTGCCACTTGCTCACGCAGTTCAAGCGGTTGCTGAATCAAGGTTTCAATGATGTCTGCGCTCCGATGCGAGTCAATTACATCGAGTAAGCTGCCCTGTTCAATATCACCGATGACAGTGACAAAATCCTGATGTCCCTTACGCATGGCGATCTCATCAATGTCTATCCGCTTAACCGAATCCCAAGTGTTTTTTTCTCTGGGTCCTGACATGGTTAAAAATGCCCTTCACTTCTTCAACTCCTAAACCTTCTTCGCGGCTCACCGGCTCGATGGTAGATACTTTGATGCGTTGGTAAACATACTCCTCGTAGCGCTGGGTGTGATGTCGTTTCCAATCCATCCAAGGCAACACTTCGGTGGCATAGCGTTGACAGTTACGGCAATAAAATTGTCGTCGCGGAACTTTCAAATACACGGCTTTACCAAAGGTGGATAAATCCCTCACTAAAATCGGGCGGTTTTGGTGGAGTTCTTCTGTGAATTGTTCGCAATGAGGGCAGTTGATTCCATCGGCCAAAATCCTCACTTGAAGTGCGAATTGATTCTCAACACAGCTACAGGTTTCAACACTCACGCCAGGGAGATCGAGCAAATAATCCAGGTGAAAGCTCATGGAAGTATGGGTAACGCATGATACAGTTTACACCCGATTCCCAGGAGAGCCTCAATTTCATCTAAAACTATGCATCAAAGATTTGTGGTTACTATCTATAAACAAAATAATCGCCACCAAACTTCTGTCGTTCAAAAGCCACAATAAAGACGTAAGCATCAAGTCAGCCCAGCAGCTACCACAAACTTCTATCACTTAGCCCTAGCACTCAGCCCTAGCCCAGGCAGTGCCCCTCATCCTGCGGCCAGACCCTGCGTAAACGCAAAAAGTC
>ERZ1066134.102-NODE-102-length-82189-cov-28.030097_pt1 | contig 82189 bp, 68 predicted proteins | sample MGYA00382781_ERZ1066134 | MGnify/ENA primary metagenome ERZ1066134 (study PRJEB33369, sample SAMEA5778364) | biofilm metagenome | biome: Industrial cooling water; feature: Water cooling tower basin; material: Biofilm | place: United Arab Emirates | collected... | reverse complement strand
GTCAGCCTATCACCCTTGCCTAATTACCGGATCTTATTTAATCCGTATTCCTAAGGGGTGGTTGGCGTGGGGCTGGCTGGCATAGGGCTGGACTTAGGTTGGCCCGCGTTGACTCCGTTGCTTTGATACCCGAAATACCACAGGCTAGCTGCTGCTTCGGCACGAGTGACCGGGCGTTGGGGCTGAAACAGGGTGGTGTAGCCAAAGACGCGCCGAATATTGGCCAGATCGCCGTTTTGATAGTCCGCTAGCACGGCCCGCTGGCTTTGGGGGGCAATCTTGGCGGCATCCTGAAAGCCCCAGGCTTGTTGCACAGCCGTCAGATTGGCCGTGGGTAAGGGTTGGCGGGTATCCATCGGCACTTTCCACAACAGCATTTCTTCGCGGCTGAGTTGGGCATCGGGCCGGAAGGCGATCGCCGCTGGGTTGCCCGATAGGGAACTGGGAATGATGCCGGCTTCGGCTAAACCCTGAATGGCGGCATAGTCGGGGTCGCTGGGGGGGATGTCGCGGAAAGCGGGTTGGGCGGCAGGGTTTCCGGGCCGGATTTGTTGGCTGGCCTGGTCGGCATAGAGTTGATTGTTGGCGGCAAAGAGCCAGCGGGCATATTCGCGCCGGGAGACGGGTTTATTGGGGGCAAAAGTGGTGCTGGTTTGGGCTTTGGCGTTGGTGGGTGCAAGGCTCAACACGCCCAACCGGGCCAGGTCTTTGACGTAACGTTGCAATTCTTGGGGGGCTTGCTCCAGGTCGGTGTAGGCGATCGCGCTGGGGGCTGGACTGGGTGGGGTGGCGATCGCTCCAGAGGTGTTGCCATTCGCGGTTTCCAGGGTGCCTTCTGCGCCCAAAAAGGCTTCAATGGTCTGGGGCGAAGTGCTGGGTGCTGGGGTGCTGGGGGCTGGGCTAGGTGACAGGCTGGCCTGGGGGGTGGGCGATGGGTTGGCCGCTGTGGCGGTGTAGGCGATCGCGAACTGTGTCTCCGTTGGGGCTGGCTGTTCCTGAGGCGTGGGGGTTGCGGCTGGAACGCTGAGGGTCACTTGTAAGTCATTGAGCTGAGCCACTATCGTTCCCTGGGGATCTGCCAGGGAATTTTTTTGGATTTGCCAGCCTTGGGTGGGTAACTGTTCCCGGTAAAACTGAAGCACGCGATCGCTCCCATCGGGCGTTGACCAGGTGGTTGTCGTCGTTGCGGCGGGGCTGGCGGCGGGCGATGGCGACGGTGTAGGGCTGGTGGTCGGCGTGGGGCTGGGGGAGGTGTTGGCGGTGGGACTGGCCGCACTGTCTGAAGTGGGACTGCCTAGAGCGGGACTCTCTGGAGTAGAACTCTCTGGAGTGAGACTATCTGGGTTTACCGCTGCGGAGTTCACCGCTTGCAATCTGGCATTGGGATATTGGGGAAAATTGGCTGGAAAGTCGGCTGGCAAGGGCACGGTTGGCCCCGGCGATGCCTGCCCCGCGATCGCAGTCAACTGACCATCGGGGGCGGTTTCTTTCAGGTTGGGGTCAGCCGCCAAGGCATTTTGCAGCGCCTCGCCCGCACTACTATTGGCACAACTCGCCAACGGCAGCACCAGCACCGTTGCTAAGACCCACCTGCTCAGTTTTTGATCACGCCAGTTCACGATCGCGGCTTCCCCCTCCCAAACGGCTTCAGCCTTCACCCTAGCGCAAACCCGCAGCCGTTGACATACCGTTGGCTTTACTCAATGTCGCGAGGGCGATCGAGATCTGCATAATCGCTGGCCAACACCCGGTCTGTCCCGGTTCGTTCCTGGTAGGCCACATACACCGCTTCCAAAAAATGATCGGCCACCGTATTGTCGGGAATGCTTTCCATCGCGATCAGGTGCCGGAGTTGGCGGGCTAGTTCCAGGCTTTTGTCTTTGCGAGCCGTATCGGCCATTTTCCCGCGTCGCAACAAGTATTCCCGAATTACGGCGTAGTCATCGGGTAACAGTTGGCTGAGATCCGCGAGGTTCGGCAATTCCGCTGCTAACCGTTTGCCTGCTTCTGAAATGTAGATTTTTTGGCCGCGATCGCCCCGTTCATCCTGAATCACAATCGTCCCGGCGACCCAATCCCCAATCCGCTTTTCCCGTTTCCCCAGGGTGATCATGATGGCACCGATGAACAGCAGGTCGTCAATTGTTCGCAGGAGCGATCGCAGCGTCGCTTGGGGCAACTTGACCGGACGACCATCATCCCGGACGACGCGAATTTTGGCGATCCGTTTCCCCGGCGTTTGGCCCCGCCACAGCACTTCAAAATAGATGAAATAGCCCCAGGCCAGGACGAAATTGACTAAAATCGCGATCGCCAGCAACCACGTTGGCGCAGCACTGTAATTGCCGGAATCTCCCAAGCTATCTAGTAAACCAATCCCAAACACTGCCCACACAAACCAAAACAGCGACAGGATAAGGGTCAGAATGACGTAATCAACGAACACCGCCAAGGCACGACTCCCAATGCCAGCCAGCGTAAACTCCAATTCCACACTTTCGGGAGTCGAAAGCGAAACCTGGTTGAAAAAACGCATAGATCAAAACCCGTTCAATGGCGATCGCCCACTGTGACTATCCTACGCCTAGCAACTACGAACGACTACGCAGATTTAAGCCCAAGCCTTCCCGCCGACTCCGCAAATCGTAATACACCACCGCTTTCACCGCTTGCCAAAACGGCATCACGAGAATCACCAACCCAAATAGCAGCAAAACGCCCACCACCAAAGCAGAACTCCAGGCTGTAACTCTTTCGGGCGGCTCCAGTGCACGCGCAAGTGGGTAAAATATCCCGCCAATCAGCGTAAAAGCAAAGGCCAATAGTTTCAAAAATTGAATCGGTAGTGTGACCAAAGAAGCCACCAAAATCACCAACACAACGCGGGTGGTCGATTCTTTGGCCAATGCCCAACTGCGGCTGATGGCACTGCCCGCCGTTACATTTTCCTCTACTGCGATCACAACTTCGGGAATAAACCAATGCGCCCCGATCCAGTAGCATATGCCCAAAGTCACCAACTGAATGATCAAAGTCAGGAGGGCAAACAAGGGGGAATCCGTCCCCAACACGGCTCCAATGATGTCGCGCGGAATGGCTCCGGCAATCCCCAGTCCGATGTTGACCGCACCCAGCAATAAATTGACCAGAACTGCCACGGTGAGAAAGCGCCAAGATTTGGGAGCGAGTTTGCGCCGTGCGGTTTCGGTTGATTCTGGTTGGGAGACTAAATCGCCATAGGCCAAGCGAGCAATAATGGCGGTATTCATTAATGCTTTGGCGGCGCAGTAGAGCAGCAAAACTATCCAGCCAATTGCGCACGCAAAGCCAATTAAAAATCCCACGCCAGAGTTTTGCGACCTGGCGATCGCGGTAATCGCGATGCAGACAATGGCGGCAACAAACGGCGGCAACCCCCACAGCGTCGCCATGAGAGCCACACCCAGATATTGCTTCAGATGAGAACGATACAGGCGCGCTGCGGTACTTACAACGTTACCGACTGACAGTGGTTGCGATGAACGAGATCCTTGACTCATGAGTTACACTCCAGCTAAGGCGGGTGATGTCGCTATCGTAATCCAAGAGCCTGAAAACCCTTTCAAATATGAACCAATATGAATGTGCAACGGTGGATTGGTCGGCGGCAACCGAGTTGGCAAGCGTTGGATAAATTGCTGAAGCAGGCGGAAAGCCGAGGGATTAAAACGCTGAACGCGGACAATATTCGGCAATTGGCGAGTTTATATCGGTCGGTATCGGCGGATTTGGCCCGCGCCAAGACCAACCGCGTTGGCGATCTGATGGTGCGTGATTTGCAAACCCTAACCACCCGCGCCTATGCCCAAATTTACCAGGGGGCGCAGCGGCAAGAGTGGCGATCGCTCCTGGAGTTTTATGCTTGGGGGTTTCCGGCGGCTGTCCAGCGATCGCGGGGGTACATTGCCCTGGCGACGGCCCTGTTTGTGGGGATGAGCCTGGTGTGTTGGTGGTTTGGCTGGAATGATCCGGCTTTTATTGAAATGGTGGTGCCGCCGAGTCTGGTGGAGCAGGTGCGCGATCGGGGCGAACTGTGGATGGGGTCAATCATCGGGGTGGAACCCTTTGCCGCCAGCAGCATCATGATCAACAACATCAAAGTGGCCTTTGCCGCTGTTTCTGGGGGCATCACCGCCGGAATTTTCACAACCTATATCATGCTAGTGAATGGGGTCTTGATTGGCACTATCAGCGCACTGGTCGGTCAAAATAACCTGGCCTATCCGTTTTGGGCCTTTGTTTTTCCGCATGGATCGTTGGAACTGCCAGCGATTTTTTTGGCGGGGGGGGCGGGCTTTTTGCTGAGTCGGGCGATTCTGTTTCCGGGACAATACACCCGGCCCGATGCGCTCAAGGTTTATGGGTTGCAGGCAGCGCATCTGGTGTTTGGGATTGTGCCGATGCTGGTGATTGCGGGGGTAATCGAAGGGTTTTTCTCGCCCAGTCCGGTGGTGCCCAGTTTGCTGAAATACATCGTGGGGTGTGGGTTATTTGTGGGGTTGGTGGGGTATTTGAGCCGCAAGCCACCGATCGCCTGATGACCTTGCCTGCTAACCTGCCAGCGCCAACCTAACCCCGCGATCGCAACCGCTTTGCACTTGTTGCTAGACTAGGTGGGCTAGTGGTTGCCTTGCCCTGCCATTGCCGCTTGCCATTTACCTGCCGCATTTCGCTCACTGCTCCTCGCTCCATCCGTAGCTGTATGAAGGCCGATTTACAGGGATTAGAAATCACAAAAGGGGAACTGCGTCGCCTGATTGGGTTTGCGCCGCACCATATTTTTGCGCCGTTTTGGTCGCGGGTGTTGTGGTTGAGCCTGTGGTACTTTGGGCTGAACTATGCCGCGATCGCCGGGATTCGGCTGCTGCTGCTGACCTTTACCACCTTGACCTTGACCTGGACGGCCCATTTGATTGTCAGTATCGTCGTAGGCTTGGGGGCGGGTCTGGCGCATCGCTGGAGTTGGCTGCGGGACAGCGTGACCCCTTCGCTGCGTAACTTGCTGGCCGATGTTCGCCAATTTAATGCGGTGATCAAAGCCATCATGATCAACGACCAACTGGAAGCCGCCGGTAACAGCAGCGTAGCAATCAAAGATCGCCTCCAAGTGCTCCAGGCGTTGCGGCTCACACGGGAAGATTTGATTCGCGCCCTCAAAACAGAACGGATTTTGCGGGAAAACCAGGATTTTATTGCCAGCAATACGGCCTTGTTTGATAACAATATTTCTGCCCTCACCGCTTTGCAGGTGTCGGATGTGGCCAGCGAACACGGTCGGATTTTGAATGAAGCCTTGGCGATCGCCGTGAGCACCAAAGAAGAAATGCAACGGTTGCAAGAGCACTAGAACGCTGATTTCGCCCCTCAAAAAAGCTTACGCAATTGGCTTTTGGGCGCTGGAACGCTCCCTAATTGAGGCATCCGATCGCACCCACCCCCTATCTGGCTCGAATACCCATCCTCCTGGTGTTAGAGTGCGATCGCCCAGGTTTCTCCTCCATTTAGGTGAGCCAACGCCAAACCTGCGGGGGAGGCACGATTCAGGCCAATCCCAGACAATGAATACATCAAGGTTAGAAGCAGGGCTAAATAAGAGTCTGTGATCTATCCTTAGGGGCTTAGACTGGTGAGAGCGATCGCAACGATTGTTCTCACCTTTTTGTTGTGGGTCTAAGTTGGCCAGGGTTGGTGTTTGTGGCGCTGTGCCCTGTCACCAAGTTTCCGTCACCACAGATTGCTCACCGGAAAGTAGGGCGCGATCGCGTTGAGACTGGCTGCGGCCCCAATGCCTCCCAGGAAATTGAGAAAATAAGCTTTCCACATGGGATTTTGCGAATTCGGCATCATCCCCCACAACATGCGGCTGCACAAACACCCCACCACAATCGTCATCAAAATAGCCACAATCCCAAACTCAAAATAGCTACGGAGCAACAAAAACCCTAAATAGGTAAACAACAGACTATTGAGGCCCGATCGCTTGACCACCTTGGGAAAACACACCGCATTTACGCAATCCACCACCAAGGCAATCAGCGTAACGACCAGGAAATCCCGCGTTCCCCGCAACAGGAGCAACCCGCCCAACAGCACCAGCGTTTCCCCATTGTCAAACGGGGGGGCCGTCCGGTGAATCGCGTCGGCCACAGGCGGACTCCAGAAACCGGGCAATGTGCGTAAGCTGCCCCCAAATTGATTTAGCTTATGACCCACCAGCAGCGCCACCGCCAAGGCAAACAGCCACACATACACAATGATGTCGGCTAGGGATTTAGCGTGCTGAACCAGTTGTTCCACGGTGGGCGTTCCTCTTGTCGTGCCATTGCTTGACACGCTCCGCCTCCAATTCTGCCTGAAAAACGCTGCTTCAACTCCTCTTTGCCCAAGATTTTCGTCAGTTTGGCCCCAGGTGCAGCCAGCGAGGGGCGATCGCGCCGCCGTGCCTCAAGGGGTGGATAAGCATGGCCTTTTGGGAATAGCGTTGTAGCGGTATGGTGGCTAGAAGTAGGACAGTGGGGCGCAGTGGGGCGCGATCGCCAGCCACCCCAGCCCCCCTAAGTTGCTTCCCAAGACAGTTGTATCAGGCTAGAGGAATTTCCTTATAATCTGGCTGAAGAGAGAACTTGCCGCCTGTGTTGTCTGGTATCGCCAATTGCCTGTCCTGCTATTCTGCTTCTGATTCGATTGCTTTCGCTTGGTATTGCCAGCTATGAACATTGCGCTTGACCTTGGAATTATCGTGCTGTTGATTGGCGTAAATGCCTTTTTCGCCGCCGCAGAAATTGCTCTGGTTTCCGTTAGCCCAGTCAAAATGCGGATTTTGGCGGATGAGGGCCACCGGGCAGCGCGACGGGTCTTGGCGGCAATGACCGATAGCACGGCCTTTTTAGCCACCATTCAGATTGGGATTACCCTGGCGGGCTTTTTTACCTCCGCTACTGCTGCGACTAACTTGTCGGAACCGTTGGCTCTGGTTTTGCAACCTGTGCTGGGGACTGCGGCCAAAACGGTGGCCTTTGTGGGGGTGACGATCGCGATCGCTTTTGTCAGTCTGGTGTTTGGGGAACTGGTGCCCAAGCGGATTGGCCTCCGCAATGCCGAAAGTATTGCCCTCACCGCCATTACCCCGATTCGCCTGCTGGGTCAAATCACCGCCCCGATCGTCAAATTTCTGAGCATCTGTACCACCCTAGTGATGCAGTTGACGGGGAATCCCATGACGGACGAGGTGGAATCGGTCAGCACCGAAGAAATTAAAGCAATGGTGGATACGGCGCGGGCTGGGGGTTCGGTGGGAGAACAGGAGCGGCGGATCATTCGTGGTGCGGTGGAACTGAGCCATGTGACGGCGCGGGCCATCATGGTGCCACGGGTGCAAATTCAGTTTCTCCCCATTCAGGAAACGCTGGAAAATGCCTATCGCTTTGTGGCGGATAATGCGGTGACGCGGGTGCCGATCTGTGATGGCGATTTGGATCATGTGGTGGGGGTGTTGCATGTGAAGGATTTGATTCGGCCGTTGTCGGAGTTGAGCGATCGCCCCCCGACCATTGCCGAACTGATGCGCCCGGTACACTACTTTCCGGAGGCGGCCTCGGTACGGGATTTGTTGAAAGCCATGAAACAAAATCGGTTGCATTTAGCGATCGTGCGGGATGAATTTGGCGGTACCGCAGGCTTAGTCACCCTGGAAGATGTGCTAGAGGAAATTGTGGGCGAAATTCGGGACGAATACGACGCGGAGGAAGAGCGGGAATTTCGCCAAACCGGGGAACATGAGGGGATTTTCAAGATTCGGGCCAGTATTGCCACGGTCAACAATGAACTGAATATTGAATTGCCCCGCGATGCAGCGGCGACCCTGGCCGGGTTGTTTTTGGAGACGCTGCAACGGCCTCCGACGGCGGGAGATAGTTTGCAGGTGAGTGATGTGATGCTGACGGTGCTGGAAGATGGGCAGCGGGTTCAGGTGGCGGTTGTTGCTGTTGCGGATGAACTGCTGGATTAGGACGGGCTGGGCGCGATCGCTGAATTCTTGATTAGAAAATACTCCCGCTGGGTACTAGCGTCGGGGCCAACTTCAGTTGAGGATCAAGCCATCCCACAAGTGGGGTACTCACACGCAGACGGCTCCGGTTTCCGCTGGCCAATGGTTTCGGCAATTGGTGGATGAGGCCGGAGTTTGCGCGATCGCTGACGCTGCATTCGGATGCCGACCGCTAAGCGATCGCCCATAATGGACTAGGCGATAACGCGGCGATCGGTGGGCGTTACCGATTTGGACGGTGAGCTATTGGGTAATAAGTTATGACAGGGTTTCAAAAAGACAGTTTGGGCTGGCAGTTGCAGCTTACACAGATGCGGGTGCGGGAATGGTTTGAGCAGTTATTTCAGTCTCCTGGCGATCGCCGCCGGGGGGCGTTGTCGTTCCCAGATTTTGCCTTGTCCCCGGAGGTGGCGCGGGTGTTCTTTTGGGTGATGGTGCTGGCCCTAGCCGGATGGCTGTCCTGGCAACTGTATCGCCTGTTGAGTCCCTACCTGGGCCGGGAGGGGTTGTTCTGGCGCGGGGCGAAACGGACGGCAGCGGCAGCGGGGCAAGGCGAACAATTGACGGTGGCGGAGTGGCTGGCGCGATCGCGCACCTATGCCCAGCAAGGCAACTATACCGAGGCTTGTCGAGCCTTATACATGGCCGCTTTGCGCCGCTTGGCCGACCAGGAAATCCTCCCGGAAGAACCCAGCCGCACCGATGGGGAATATCTCAATGCGTTGCAAGTGCTGCCCAAGGTGGAGCCTTATCAAGTATTGTTCCGCACCCACGAGCGCCTCTGTTTTAGCCAAACTGAAATCACCAAAGGCAACTTTCATCTGTGTGACCAAGCTTACCGGGAGACGGAAACGCCATGATGCAATTGTCTCGCCGCCAAGTGTCGGGATTGGCGATCGCGATCGTGATTTTGATCCTACTCACGGTCTTGTTTGCGCCGCGATCGGGCGGTAATCTGCGCCAACGAGGTTCCACCTATAACCGCGCCCCCGATGGCTATGGAGCCTGGTTTGCCTACATGGCACAGCAGGGTAGCCCCATTGAGCGGTGGCGGAAACCGATTTCGCTCTTGACCAATCCCGATGGCGACACCGCCAAACAGTATGTGGTTAATGGCAAAGTACCCGTTCCCGCTGGCCCCATTACCCTCATCCAAGTGAGCAATGGCGTTGACTCGATGCGCCCCTTGACCGATTGGGTCAAAGCCGGGAATATTCAAGTGTTACTGGGAAGCCGCCCTGCCCCCGCCACCAAAGCCCCGTTTACGTCTGATTTGCCCAGCCGTTTTGGCCGCATCCGCATTCAAACCAGTCGGCGTTATTCGCTGGGGCGATCGCCCGACTCTGCCGCTGCCGCCGCGCCCACGGCCTTGCTCGAAGATTCCTTTGGCGCAGTGGTGTGGCAACAAAATGTGGGCAAAGGGCGCATTATTTATGCCACGACTCCCTATTTGGCGGCCAATGCCTATCAAGACTTTCAGGGCAATTACGAGTTGCTGACCGATATTGTCAAAGCGACCCAATTGCCCCTGTGGATCGATGAATTTTCCCACGGCTATGTCGATCCGCCGCCCCGCACCGAAACGGGCAAACCCGCCCCCAAACGAGACGTGCTGAGTTATCTCCGGGAGACTCCGCTCTCGTTGGTTGCACTCCAACTGCTCGTTTTTCTGGGGGTGCTGTTCTGGGGGCAAAATCGGCGGTTTGGTGCGCCGCAGTCTGTGTTGCCGCCCAGCCTCGACAACAGCGCGGCCTACATTCAAGCGATGGCCGGAGTGTTACACAAAGCTGAATGTAGTGAGTTTGTGGTGGCTACGGTGGGCAAAGCCGAGCAACTCGCGATTCAAAAAGCCTTGGGGCTGGGGCAAACGCTGCTGTCGCCGGAAGCTTTGGCCGTTGCCTGGGAGCAACAAACCGGACAATCCCCCGCTGACCTTGTATCTGTCCTTGCTGCTGCGGAGGGCGATCGCCCCCTTTCTGAAACGGAACTGCAAACCTGGATCAAAACCATTCAAACGCTCAGAACCCAATTACCATAAGTCTGGCGATCGCCCTGCTGGCCCGTTCCCTTTGTCTGCTGGAAACTCACCCTGCCTTTAACCAAAGTTTATGACTACTGAACTGAACACTGCCTTTGATCGATTGGCCCAGGCCCTTAGCCAAGTTGTGGTGGGGCAGTCTACCCTGGTGCAACAGTTGCTGGTGGCGCTGCTGGCGGGTGGTCATGTGATGCTGGAAGGGGTGCCGGGGACGGGGAAAACGCTGACGGTGAAAGCGATCGCCCAACTGATCCAGGCCGAATTTCGGCGCGTCCAACTCACCCCCGATGTCCTGCCGTCGGATATTTTGGGCACCAACATTTTTGACCTGAATACCCGCAGTTTTAGCCTCAAAAAAGGGCCGATTTTTACCGAGATTCTGCTGGCCGATGAAGTGAACCGGACTCCGCCCAAAACCCAGTCCGCCCTGCTGGAAGCGATGGAAGAACAGCAAGTCACCTTGGATGGCGAAGGGTTGCCCCTGCCGCCCTTGTTTTGGGTAATCGCGACGCAAAACTCCCTCGAATTTGAAGGGACTTATCCCTTGCCCGAAGCCCAACTCGATCGCTTCCTGTTCAAGCTGATGGTGGACTATCCTGAGGGCAAAGCCGAAAAGCAAATGCTGCTCAACAGTCAGGCGGGGTTGCAGACCAAACGGTTGGATCTGGCGAAGCTTAAACCCGTGATGCCCGTGCAAGGAATTTTGGCCGGTCGCCAAGCGGTGCAAAAAGTGCAAGTGACGGATGCCCTGGTGGATTACCTTCTGGCCCTAGTCCAGCGATCGCGCCAACATCCCGACTTGTCCTTGGGGGCGTCGCCCCGTTCCGCTGTGGCCTGGTTGCAAGCCAGCAAAGCCCACGCCTGGTTAAACCACCGCGATTTTGTCACCCCCGACGATATCAAAGCGGTCGCCCCGTCTATCCTGCGTCACCGCTTTATCCTGCGGCCCGAAGCTCAACTGGATGGCCTCCAGGTCGAAGCTGTCATTGGTTCGCTGTTGGGCCAAGTTCCCGTTCCCCGCTAACGTTTACCATCTTCTTTCCCATGCTTCCTTCTCGTCGCGTTTACTGGTTGCTGATCCTGGGTTCTCTTGTTGGGCTGGTGGCGGCTACTGTGGGCACGGACCTGATCCACCCGCGATCGCTGCTGGTGGTTATCCTGCTTACCTTGGGCTTTGATGGGCTGGTGCTGGGAGCCATGTTTATTGACGGCCTGCGGATTCGGCGGCAACGGGTCAGCCTCCAACGGGCGGTGGGCGATCGCTTGTCTATCGGGCGCGAAAATCCGGTGACGTTGACGGTGCAAACGGGCGATCGTCCCACTGTGCTGCAAATTCGCGATGCCTATCCCCAGGGGTTTTTTGCGTCGGAATCCAGCTTTGCTGTGGCACTGCCCGCAAAACACACGGAAACCCTGACTTACACTGTTTTTCCCTTTAAGCGGGGGGAATATACCTGGGGCCACATCCAAGCGCGGCAGTTGGGGCCGTGGGGCTTGGCCTGGGATGATTGGGCCATTCCTCAGAAGCAGGTGGTGGCGGTCTATCCCGATTTGCTGGGGCTGCGATCGCTGTCCATCAAACTCACCCTGCAAACCTCCGGGAACATTCGCCGCGCCCGCCGTCAGGGCATTGGGACGGAATTTGCCGAACTGCGGGATTATGCTAGCGGCGATGATTTGCGGTTTGTGGATTGGAAAGCGACGGCCCGCCGCGATCGCCTGCTGATCAAAGTGCTGGAACCGGAGCAGGAACAAACTCTGATTGTGCTATTGGATCGGGGCCGCTTGATGACGGCGCAAGTCGATGGCTTGGCCCGGTTTGACTGGGGTTTAAACGCCACCCTATCCTTAGCGATGGCCGGGATTCAACGGGGCGATCGCGTCGGGATTGGGGTGTTCGATCGCCAGATGCACACCTGGATTCCGCCAGAACGGGGCCAAACCCAGATGGTCAAGCTCCTCGATCGCCTCACGCCCATTCAGCCAGAATTGCTCGAACCCGACTATCTCGGAGCCGTCACCACCGTGGCCAACCGCCAAACCCGCCGCGCCCTCGTCGTGCTCATTACCGATGTCATTGATGAAGTGGCCTCAGCGGAACTGTTAGCCGCGATGGCCCGCCTTGCCCCCCGCCATTTGCCCTTCTGCGTCACCCTGCGTGACCCCAAAATCGACACCCAGGCCCACACCGTCACCAGCACTGTGCTTGATACCTATGGCCGTGCCGTCGCCCTGGATTTGATCGCCCAGCGGCAACTCGCCCTGGCCAAGCTCAAGCAGCGCGGCGTGTTGATTCTGGATGCCCCCGCCAACCGCATCAGCGAAGATCTGGTCGATCGCTACCTCCATCTCAAAGCCCGTAACCAACTGTAGGTTTTTGTATGACCAATTCCTTTGGGTCGCGATCGCTCTCTGGTTTAGGCAATCTCCTCACTGTCAGCCTGCAACTCTATCGGCTGCGCTTCCGGGCCTATGCGCTGCAATCCCTGGCGGCATGGCTGTGGCTGGGGATTCCGCTGTGGGGGTGGGCCGAGTCCTGCGCCATTTCGGCCACCTTGGCCCAATCTGCCTATCAGGATTTGCTGGATGACCCCGTGGCGATCGCCGACCTCAAGCGCCCGATCCAGCGGAAAAAGTGGCATTTGTTATTGATGAATCTCTGGATTATCTTGCGGATTGTCGGCGCGGTTGTGATCGCTACCCTGCTTCTGGGGCTGATTTTAACCGTGATCGAGTTCACCATTGGCATTCCTGGCTATCGAGACTCGGCCAGGGAGGACAGTCCGGCTCAGTTGGCGGTGGGCTTTGTGGCGCTGGCCTGTTGGTATTTCACCGGAATTTGGAGTTATCAGTCCGCTTGGTTGGCCGCCGTGGCAGCGGCGATCGCGCAAGATTTCAAGCCCTTCGCCGCCATCAAGCGCAGCCGCACGCTGACCCGCACTGCGCCGCGCCGGAGTTTGGCCCTCCTGTTTCTCGTCCAAACTGCGACTTTCTTTGGGTCGTTCCTGTTTGCCTACCTGAGTACCATCTTCGTGGCGATCGCCCTCCGGTTTTTGCCCCTGGCCCCCAACCTCAAAATGACCATTGCTCTTACCGTCTGGGCAGGGCTGAGTGGGCTGACGGCCGTGCTCACCTTTCCGTTTTGGCAAACCACAAAAGCCACGTTTTACTATTTTCTGCGAAATCAACAGGAAGGGATGGATTTAACCCTGCGATCGCTCTAAACGCTCACACCGTTACAACTTCTTGAATAAACTTGATGAGTCGTTGATCGCCATTTTTGCAGTGTATATGCAGCATTCGGAATACGGCAGCTTTCAAGAAAGCTCGATCCTCAAATCCTAGAGACTCATGATAAATTGCATATGATTCAATTTCGTCTACCCATTCCTGATCAGAATTAGGAATGCTCTTTCGGGGGTCACGGCACCATGAACGAAAGCCGTTCAGCCAATTATTAAACGCCTCATCTAATACGTCTCTCTTGTATCGTTCTCGAATATGAAACACATCATCCCATGTAGTTACTTCTTCAGTGTTAAAACTGAAATCAATTTCCCATTTTGGTAGCGGTTCTCCAGTTCTTCCGATTGTTCCAGCAAAAGGTTGGCTGTTGTCGAGGGAAATCGTAACTATTTCGTGATTATAGGGATCAAATGATTTACGACGAGTACCATCATCTTTCCTGAGAATGTCTTGAGCAAGTTTATAGCGCGAATTGCATTTGTTTCCCATTGGGACGAGATTGCGTAGATTCGCAGCGGCAAAGGAATATTTGCTCTTTGATAAGTAATGGTCGAATGACTCACGAGGTGAGTCGGGGTTATCGAAAGGTTCATTCCCGCAGAAGGGACAAACTTTAGCTGAAATTACTTCATAGATATTTCTGTATTGTTTGTCACGAACACCTAAATCTGTAAGTATGTCAAACGCATAAGTAAAGAGATCCGTTATTGGTTTGCGGATTGGTTTGGGTAAGTCACTAATCTCTTCACAGTCTTGCTGACAAGACAACAGGAGAGCTATCTTATTTTGATTGTCTAATATTTGTAGAATTTGTCTCCGTTTTGCAGTGGTAAGATTCTTCACTTTTTGATGATAGACATTTAATCTTTCCATCAATCCTGTGCGTCTTTTCATCGTATCTCGATACGACTCTGGAACATTTGCAAGTGGGATGATATCAGGCCATGAAGGCACTGGCTTATCTGTCTCTATACATCTGTGGATTAATTGCAAAATTTCGCATAAGCACTCGTGAAGCCAATTTTCCGCCGTCGCCGCGAGAGGATAACCGAAAAGCATTCAAACTCCGTCCTTATTTGTTACCTGTCGAAGATGATCAGCCAGAAATACCTTTTCTACAGAGGAACCTAAACCTTGGATTCCTGCTCTAATCTCTTCAGGGTTGTCACTCTGCATCAATTCTTCAATTTTGTCACGAGGGCGTTGAGAGATGGGTGGGCGAACTTCAAAGCATTCCTCAATAATTGTGTCGAATGTTGAGCCAACTGTTTCAACATCTGGATTTTTGATTTGAATCTTCCCTTCTTCATTCTTGCTGAAGATAAACACTTTGTCTCTCTTCATATCTGACGGAATAAAGGGTGCATGTGTCGTTAACAAGCAATCTTGCCTAGAGGCTCTAGAGGCTTCTCTACGATCGCCGTCCTTTGTAGGCAGATAAAGGATACGGGAAATGAACTTCACCCGCCATTGGGGGTTAAAGTGAGATTCCGGCTCATCCAGTAGAAAAAGCACGTTAGGAGACGACAACATGCAAAACGTACCCAGAAGCTGACCCAGTTGATGCTCACCATCAGAGAGTGACACGTAATCTACTTCTTGGTCTTTCGTATCTTCAGCTTGCTTTTTACGAAACCTGACTCGCTCAAACCGAAAAACTTTATCCTCATCTTGAGGCTCAGGAAGGCGAGAAGCGAATCTTCTTGTTCTTGTATCTCTGCGAAATCGATCGCGCGTTTTCTTTGACAACACCAAGTCATTCAACATGGCAAGCTTGTGAAATGACGAGTAAAGATTTAGAGCATTTCCCCAAAAGGAACGAAATGCAATTCTCATTTCATCATTAATCCAGTAATCAAACGTATATGTTTCTGTCTCGTCATCATAGGTATAACAGGTAGCACATCGTTGAAGTTGATCAATATAAGTTTCAAGCTCGTCAGTGAGTTGTATCCCTTTACGTCTAGTTTGTTTCTTATTTTTCTTCTGATGGGCAAGTTGAATGATGCAGCGAAATGAATGTAAATCTTGTAGTTTTGCTTCTTCTAGCAGTTTATCCCGTTGAGAAGCCTCACCGAGTAGAAGGTTGGCTACGAGAACTTCAAGATGGGTTTCGTAGTCAATTAGCATTAAGCGAGTATCGGGCACAGACTGGCTTCGGGTTGCTGCGTTCAAAGCTCTACGCCCTACTTCATCTGCATACCCACTGCGACTGACAAGAAAAGGTAAACTGAGTGTCTCATTATCACCGGAGGTGTAGCCAACAACTTTGTGAGGTAATAAGGTGTGAGTTTCAGGAGTGTTCAGATCACAATCGATCCATTCATATTCATCTTCGTCTCTTCTCTGGATGATCAGAGGTGGACGTTTTCTATCAACGGCTTCTCGCGATATACGAACACGAACAGGAATCTGATCATCTTCTGGATAAATAAGGTACTCAATCTCAAATTGCAGATCAGGATTACCTTCAATGCGTTCCTCTTCACGAATGCAGGCATAGAACACTGATTGAAAGATCTCTGCTATCATTTGCAAAAACTGAGATTTTCCCGCACCATTGGGTCCAATAAGACATAGCGGATCAAACGAGGGGTAGTCGCTGAATGGACTTCGCAATGAGCGATCTACCCCATCAAGTAACCCACCGCAGGTTTTAGCAGAAATAATGTGAACTCGTAGAAGCTTCATTGATTTCCCCTAATAAAGCGCATTACCTTCGCTTCTTGGTCAAAGACTTGCACAAGGCTTGGCTCAGCTTCACTTAGCAGGGTAAACAAGATGTCTTTGAACGAATCATAATCGCCAGCAATCTTTTCACGTAATTCATCAAATGAGAACGTTTCCGAGGGGAATTGCTGAATTATCTCCTTAACTGATTCTTTAGTCATCTTAGTCATCTTGGGTTTCCTGTTGACTACAACTCGTTTGGGTTTAGCAATCTGCTCAGCTCGAATCCGTTCTAACAAAACTGTTGCTGGTTCGTCATTATGGTCTTGTGGCACTAACTCCCCCTGAAACGCTGTAGACAGCAAAGCAGGCGTTATTTGCTCAACTCGCTTAAAAGCTTTTTGGTAGCGAACTTCGAGGCGATCGGCATAGCTGAAAAGAGTAGTAGCACGACGAACAATTTCCTGTTGCTCATCAAGGGGAGGAAGCGGAAATTCAATATTGGCAAATCGCCCTGCACTGAGATGAGCAATGTTGGTTGTAATTTTCCCTTCTCTGCTGAATCGCCCACAGTGCATATAATGCCGGAATACGAGTAAAGCAAAATCCCGGTTGACTATATCAAAGGCACGAAAACGAATCAGTGTGTTGGTGAAGCAAGCACCCGGAAGCTCATCGCGATACATCGCTGGTCGTCCCAGAAACTCAGGACTTTGCCCTTCATTGAGAAGAATATCACCGTACACAAGTTGATATGTATCGAAATCTGAAGGAGGAAAATCCATTTCCATCACATCTGAGAGATCGATTCTATCTTCAAAGATGTTTTGAACCCGAAGATAAGGTCGCATGTGCTGACCAGAGTGATATTTTGGTGCCCGTTGTCTGCCTAACTGAATCGTCCCAACTTCCCGCATTAATTTCCACTCCCAACCAGTGGGGAGAGTATTGCTATCCAGGTCTAATGCTTCATTAGAGACAGTAATCTCGCGACAATCTTCAGTAAGTTTTCCTGAGATTGCAGCAGCAAGGATAGATTGACGGAAGCGTTTGAGAATGCGCGGGACACGGTTCAATCGATCGCGACACGCATCCACCCGTGCAAGCAATGAATCGAGTTTATCAGCAATTAGGCTTTGTTCTCTTCGTGGTGCTACTGGAATCTGGTGTGCTTTTAGAATAGTTTGGCTGATGTTTTTTTGAGCAACTCCTTGTCCTTGTGCAGTTAATTTATCCCTAGAGTGTTTGAGTGCGTGAAATAAATATCGCAGTGCAATAATTTCTTGATCTGGTACACAAAACGCAATTGCTTGATTTGTTGCACACTCAATTCCGGTGATGCCAAGTTTACCGATAGAACCATACATAGCAATTAACAAAGTGTTTGGAGGTAGAAGCTTAGCTGAACTATTGAAAAGCCCTTCCTCAGTGATATAGGTTTGAGCTTTTGTCACAACTCCATCATTCAAGTCCCCAATTACAAGCCACGGAATAGTTCCATTTGAATAGAATCGAGAATCAGTCCTTTTTGGAGTTCCCCCACTCCCCCAACTGCCAAGTTCTTCAAGTGCAATTGCAGCCCACCCATTTGGCAACTCGCTCATGCCTCAGCCTCCCAATCCTCAACCTGCAACCCCTCTACACGTTCAAACTCCCGTGTATTGTGAGTGACCAGGGTGAGACTATTTGCCAGAGAGATCGCGGCAATGAGCAAATCGCAGGCACCGATCGGAGTTCCTGCACTAGCGAGACGCGCTCGAATTTGACCACAAACAAGTGCAACTTCATCATCAAATGGAAGTGATACAAAGCTTGCCAAAAAATTCTGCTGCCGTTCCAACGTTCGAGTTGGGTTGTTGCTCCGCATGGCACCATAGAATAATTCAGCTTTGACAATCGAACATACAGCCATCTCTTCAACAGAGATAGAATGCAAGCGATCGCGTACCGAAGCCGAACGACCATTCAAATACATCACACACACATTCGTGTCGAGCAGGTAACGCATTCTCTAGTCAAACGCTCCGGCAAGATCATCATCCAGACTCTCTGAAATTCCGCCATCATCAAGAACAATGGGGTCATCGGCACAAATACCATAGAACCGTTCTAGCGATCGCCCGGTAACCGTTGGTGATGAAACAAACTGATAAATAACCATTACTTCCACATCCCGTTCTACTATGCCAACAGGAATATCGAGATGGAGAATGCCATCTTGCCCAACATGCCGACGTACCTTAATACTTTCCATCGTCGTCACCTCTGTACTTACAAACTGATATTCTTACCCAATTCTTGCAAAATCCCCCGCAACTCTGCTATGGCTGCTTCCAGTTCATAGATCGCCTCCTGTGCCAAGATTTCAGGTTCGGGTAACCTATTATTGTCGGCGCACTCACCGTTATCATCCTCGCTATTAGCTTCCTCTCGATCATTATTGTCATTGTCGCGATTGCCGTTATGATCTTTGTCTTCATCCTTTAGCCAAGTAATATCCAAGTTATCGTTTCGTTCAGCAATCCAATCGCGAGAAAATCGCCTGAAACGTCCTTCCTCACCAGTATCAGTGCGTTGTGCCAGTCCATCAAAACTACCCAACGGATCAGATCCAAAAGCAACTTCAAACTCAGCAAAATACTCGCGTTTCAATAGTGTACGTTTACCAAACCTTGGGGTATTGGAACGCAGGTCATATACCCAAACTTCCTTGGTATTGCCCTTTTCTTTCTTGCCACGGGTAAAAAACAATACGTTGGTCTTTACCCCTTGGGCATAAAAAATCCCAGATGGTAAACGCAAAATCGTATGGAGATTGCATTTGTCCATCAAGTCAACCCGAATCAGCCGTCCCATATTGCTCTCAAACAGCACATTATCAGGAAAGATTGCGGCAGCACGACCACCTGGTTTCAATCCGAGGTAAATGTGTTGCAAGAAGCAAAACTGTTTGTTGCTGGTCGGAAATTCAAAGTCTGAGCGATCGGGTAAGCCTCCCCCTTTTTTGCTCCCAAAAGGTGGATTTGTCAGAATCAGGGTGGCTTGAGGCAGGGCTTGTCCATCCGGCGAAAGCGTATCACCATAACGAATGCCTGCACCTTGCGGATCAAAATCTAACCCGTGTAGCATCAAATTCATCAATGCCAAACGGTGTGTTTCCGGGACATGCTCCATTCCATAAAAGGTATTGCTGCGATATTTGTCCTTTTGTTTTTTAGTCCAACGATCTGGATTACCCTGTTCGCGAATGTATCGATTCGCCGCAATCAAGAATCCGCCTGTTCCAGCAGCAGGGTCTTGAATAATGTCCTCCAGCGTGGGACGCATGACATGCACCATGCTGTCAATCAGCGACCGAGGGGTAAAATACTGCCCTGCACCTGCTTTGGATTCATTGACATTTTTCTCAAGCAGCCCTTCATATACATCTCCCATGCTTTCCTGGTGCGCGTTATACCAATCGAGTTTGTCTATTCCACTAATCAGTGCAAAGAGAGTATTAGATTTGTTGATAGAAGATTTCGCATCAGCAAAAATGGCTTTAACAATGACAGAACCTTCTGCTCCCAGATGGTTTAAAAGCTGCTTGTAGAATTCAACCTGTTCAGATTCAGACCTATTTTTAAGATCACCCCAGCGATAACCTTTTGGGATCTGGGTTTCAGCTCCTGTTTCCTTCGCCATCTTTAGAAACAGCAGGTATGTTAGCTCGATCATGTACTGATGAAACGATATCCCGCCATCCTTGAGGATGTTACAAAGATTCCAGAGCTTGGCAACAATGTCATGGGTCGTGGTGCTCATAAGGAAGATTTATGCTTGGCTATCGTAGGATAGTTGTTTGGTTGATGGCCAGCGATTAAGCAGTGTTTCTGGAGAAGACCACCCAACGGCAGAACAATCGGGTTTTCCGTAATGCTTATGAATTTTAGATTTTGCAAGGTTTAATTCAACTTGCAAGTGGACGATCGCCCTCCTAAAGCCAGCACTTTTGGGGCGATCGCCAGCCATCTCCGCCTACTGCAACTTCACTTTATCAATGGTTCGCAGTTTGCCATCGGTTTCCACTTGCCACACATCGTAAACCCCAACCACGTCGCCATTTTCGTCAATATCCACATTGCCGCTGGCTCCCTGGTAGTTGATGTCCTTGCCTTCTTGCAGCAATTTCAACGCCTGACACACATCCGAAACTGGTTCACCAGGCGCATTGGTCACTTCCCGCACCTTGCTTTGAATCGCTTCTCCGGTGTTGGCCTTGGCCGCTTGGGCCGCCAGCACCAAAATCGCCGCCGCATCCCAGGCTTGGGGCGCGTATTCCACCGGGGGCTTGCCGTATTTCTGTTGCCATAGCTTAGTGAATGCGGCCAGGGCTTCCCCATCCGACCCCGGCACCGTGCCCAAGGCCCCCGTCAGGATGAAGTTGCCTTCGCTGTTTTTGCCCACTTGGCCCGGAAACTGATCAGACTTGGAGCCATCGGTCAGCAAAATTTGCACATTGTTGCTCAAGCCTTGTTCATAGGCCGTTTTTAGGAGTAATGCCCCGGTTTCCGCATAGGCGATCGCCGCCACTGCTTCGGGTTTCCCGCCAAAAGCTGCTTGCACCTCGGTTTCAAAGGTGGTGGCCTTGGGGTCGTAGCGGGCGGGCTTGTTTTCGTTTACGACTGTCCCACCCAATTTTTTGAACGCGGCCACAAATTCTTTCTCAAACCCAATCCCGTAGTCGTTGTTGATGACAATCGTGGCCACTTTGCGATTGCCTTTGTCGTAAGCGAGTTTGGCCAAGGCCCGCGCCTGGTAGGTATCAGGGGGAGCCGTTCTGGCCCAGTACCCTTTGAACTCGCCCTTTTTGGCCCGGTCTGTAAACACGGGACTGGTGCTGCCTGGCGAAACTAGCATCACCTTATTCCGCACGGCGATCGGCACGGCGGCAGAGGACACGCTGCTGGCAAAGGAACCCACTACCCCAGCGACCTTATCCACTTCTGCGAGTTTGGTCATGCCGTTGGCTCCGGCGGTGGGGTCGGTGCGATCGTCGGTATTGGGCACCAGGGTTACTGGCGCACCATTCACCCCCCCACATTGATTCACCGTTTCCACCAACAGCGGCACTGCCCCCAACATGGGTTGCCCCACCGAGGCCAAATCCCCCGTGGCGGGTAGCAACGACCCAATTTTGAGGCCACCACTGTCACTGCTGGAATTTGTCTCGCCCGTTGGGGCCGAACCTTGTTCCTGACAGGCCGCACCAAATATCCCGATCGCGAGGACAGTGGCCGCTAAGGCGATCGCCTTGAGGGGGCGAATGCGGTGAGGGGGTAGCAGTTTGCTCATGAGCCGACTCAATTCCTTGACACTTCTTGTCCATCTAAAGTACCAGGAGTTGGAGCCAACTATCGCAATTCTTCCAACTTTTGTGGTTGCTCCCCGCAGGGCAACGGTTGTGGCTACCCAGGTTTTTAGCGGACGCTATTACAGCCTGTTCTCAAGACGAGGCGAATTGCTTCAGATTGGGGGCGCATATTGGTCGCTACTTTGCGATCGCCTACCCAAACTTCTTTGAATGTATTGCGCCGACAATCGGGAATGGCCGTGACATAATCAGCACCAATTTTGTAGGAAATGGTGGGATTTTTCCAACACTGATCGGTGCGAGGTAGATCGCCGCATTGGGCGGTGGCTCCCATGTAATAAACGGCTTCTCCCGTGGAGGCTTTGCCCATGTAAACACCGTCTTGGGCGATCGCGGGGGTTGCCAGTGCCAGCAAACCGGCACCGACTATTAAGGATTTTTTCATGCTCACAAGTATTGATGGATTCTGTTTTCCAGAATGCCCCGGTTGTCTTAAAATCCAACAACAGCTTGAATTTATTTTACTATCGGAAGAAAACCTAAGCCTGGGTCTACCGACTCCCCTGCAAACTTGCGGCTAAGGCGGCCCCGGCTTGGTACGTGATGCCCGCTTGTTTCAACCGTTTCAAGGCTTCACCCAGGCGATCGCAATCTGCAATCAAACTGACCCGCACATAGCCCTCGCCCCCAATTCCAAAGGCATTGCCCGGAGTTACCACCACGCCAGTTTGCTGCAAGACAGTCAGGGCAAAATCTGTGGAGCTAATCCCCGGCGGGCAGGGCACCCACAGATACATGGTGGCTTTCGTTTTGGGTACATCCCATCCCAGTTCGCCCAATCCTTGAATCAAAAAGTCGCGACGGGTGCGATACCGGGCTTGCACTTCGCTCAGATAGACATCCGGTAACTTTAGGGCGGTTTCTGCCGCTGTTTGCAACACTCGGAAAATTCCGTAATCCAAGTTGGTTTTCAAGGTGCGGAGACCCTGGACAATGTGCCGATTGCCCACAACAAAGCCCACGCGCCACCCGGCCATGTTGTAGGTTTTGGACATGGTGTGAAACTCGACCCCGATGTCCTTGCCCCCTGGAATTTCGAGCAGGCTCGTCGGTTGGTAGCCATCAAAGGCCAATTCGGCATAACACAGATCATGCACTAGCAGAATATTAAACTTTTTGGCAAAAGCTACCACGTCTTCAAAAAACTCGCGGGGGGCGGTGGCTGCGGTGGGGTTGCTGGGATAGTTGAAGTATAGGATTTTGGCTTTTTCTGCCACGCGATCGGGGATGGTAGCCAGATCAATCACCCAATCGTCTTCGGGTTTCAAAATAATGTTGTAAATGTCGGCCCCGGCGATCAGCGGCCCCCGGAAATGGGCGGGATAGGCCGGACTGGGCACCATGACCACATCCCCCGGATTGACATAGGCCAGGGCTAAGTGGGTCAAGCCTTCTTTGGAACCGAGGAGGGGCAAGGCTTCTGACTCTGGATCAAGCTGTACGTCATAACGGCGCTGGTACCAATCGGTAATGGTGCGCCGAAAGCCACTGGTGCCCTCAAAGGGGGGATAGCCGTGATTAATTGGTTCTTGCAAGGCCGCGATCGCGGCTTGAATCACGGGTTCTGGCGCAGAGCCATCGGGATTGCCCATACCCAGGTCAATTAGATCTAGCCCTTGTTCCCGCGCCCGTGCCTTCAACTCATCCAACCGAGCAAACACATAGGCTGGCAAGGTTTTCAACCGTTCCGCCGGAGTAATCCAATCCAAGCTCATTAAAACATCTCCTCGGCAGTCGCCTGCATGACGCTGTGATAGTCGCTTTTACCCGGATCTGCCTTGCCGTTGGCCGAACAGGGAGCCGTGGTGGACACCATTGCGGCCACAAGTTGGGGGACATCGACAGCAAACGGCAGGTGATGAATATCAGAGTTTTCCTGACAGGCGATCGCGGCGGCTTCGTACAACGCAGCGACAGAAACCGAGGCTAGGCCCATATCTTGCAAGGAGGTGGGCAAACCCAGCTCGGCATAGAAGCTGAGGAGTTGTTGGCGGGAGGCGGCGGCCAATTGATTATGCTGAATCAACTCTTCTAGGCGCAGTTGCACCAAAATGCCATAGGCCACTTTTTCGCCATGCAGAATATCGTGGCTTTCCGGTAAATGGGTCAACCCGTTGTGGACGGCGTGGGCAGCGACGGTTCGACACTGGGCACCCCCCAACCCCCCAATGACCCCAGCCAAGAGCACAGAGGCATCCACCACATCCTGCCAGGTTTGGCTGCCCGGTTCCGCTAGAGCCGCCGCCGACTTTTGAAACAAAATATCCCGCAATACCCGTGCTTGCTGTACTGCTGCAATGATCAGGGCTTGCTGGGAATGGCCACTGCTGACGGAGGCTTCGTACCACTTGGCGATCGCATCCCCAATGCCCGCGACCAAGGTGCGCTGGGGGGCAGTGGCCACCAAGTCATAATCCAGCACCAACACATCGGGACAGTGGGGCAGGGGCACGTCGTAGAGAAAGGCTCCTGTTTCCGAGTACACATTGGAGAGGGCCGTCCACGCGGCACAGGTGGCCCCAGAGGTGGGAATGGTCACGACGGGTAGACCGCATTGATGGGCCAGTAACTTGGCGGTGTCTAGCGCTTTGCCGCCCCCCACGCCAATGACCACATCCGCCTGGTGGGTTTGCACTGCTTTTTGAAGAGAGGCCAGGGTATTTTCGCTGCAATCTAGCCCGTAGGAGGTAAATTTGGCGTTTAAGTGGCGTTGTTGGAACAGCGGTTGGAGCCGCGATTGCACTAATGCCAGGGTGCGATCGCCCCCCACCACCAGCGGTCTGCGGCCTAACCGGGCGATCGCCGAGGCCGCCTCTGACATCAGCCCGTGCCCCCGGAGAACCTGGCTCGGCGCAACACATAAAACAGACGGAGAACTGACAACCGTTGACATAGACGCAAGCTGGAAAAATTCAATAAAGAATAGGAATCAAAGCAACCGGACTGAGACAAACGGGGGCAAGGAATTCACAGGAGACTAGCCTAAAACCCATGATGGGGCTGTGCTCTGACCAAACTCCTGATGATGCTCGGCGGGGCGATCGCCCATTGACTAGGCGGAGGCGGCCACGACTTTAGCCAGTTGGGCGTGGTCAATTTGAATTTGAGTTTGGGGATCGTTGCGGGAGAGGAGCGATCGCTGCACCTGGCCCAAATACACCAGTTTGGAAACCCCTGGTTCGGGGTGCAAGATCGTGCGAACCCGAATCGTCATCTTATCAGTTCCTTGGGCCAGTCGCCCAGGCGAATATAAATCCAACGCCGCCTGTTGCATCGTCGCTTCGAGTTGGGTTTCGGTAATTTCTGGTGCAACCGCAATGACCAGATCGACCCCGCCCGTGTCATACACTCTGGCAAAGCGCACCGCATCTGGAATGGTGGGCCGCGTGTAGAGACTGAGACTCAGGGCAAACAAGCCGCCCGTTAAGACCGTCATAAAGCCAGTGATGCCAACCAGGCGAAAGCGAATGCCCCATTTCAGCACCCAGCCCACTAGCATCAGGACTGCGGCGAGAATGGTGAGATAACCCGACCACCGAGATAAGGTCAGCAATTGCTCTGTAGACCACATAAGGATACGTTTGTTTAAATAATTTTTAAGGAAGTAAAGGTGCGGATGGGGGTTGGCCGGGGGCGGGTGCAGCCCCGATCGCCAAGATGACGCTGAAGCTTGGGCCGTCACCGCGATCGCCGTTACTCCTCAAACAACCACGCTTTGACGCGCAGCAGACTTTTCCAGTCGGGTTTGCGTTCCAGCCCATCGGCCAGGTTTGCCTCAATCTCTTCGCGGAGATCTTTGGAGATCAAAATAATCTGCTGCACGATTTCGATATGTTGGCGTACCCCTTTTTTGCCCGTTTCGAGCATGGCGATCGCCAGGTTTACCCGCGCTTGGGGATCTTGGGAATTCAGCTTCACAGCCTTTTGGGCTGCTTCAAAGGCTTTGTTCCCCTTGTCCGTGAGGAGATATAACCAGGCCAAACACGTCCAGGCTGGACTACTTTTGGGGGCGCGATCGCACACTTCCTTAAAGACGGGAATCAAATCGCTGGGCGCTTCTCCGGCTTTGTATCTTTCAATGCCTGTATCAAACAAGGATTCAATCGTTTGGGTCATAGTCTCGCAAGCAAGAGCCGCCCACAGCGGCCTGGAATAAACAACGATAAATAGGGCGATCGCCCCCGATCAGCCCGAAGCAGGACTCAGGCCGAGAAGGACTTGCCACACCCGCAGGTTTGGTTTGCGTTGGGATTCGTGAACTGGAAGCCACCACCAATCAAGGCATCACTGTAGTCTAAAACTAAGCCATAGAGATACAGCATACTCTTGGGGTCACACACGACCTTGAACCCTTCGTAATCAAACACTTCATCACTGGCTTGAATATTGCTGGGGTCTTCAAAGTTCATGGTGTAGGACATTCCCGAACAACCGCCCCCTCGCACACCAACCCGTAAACACAGGTCACTGCCTTGCTTCTCACGCAACATGAGAACGTGCTGTAAGGCGGCTTCGCTCATCTGGATGCCGCGAGCGGGTGTAGTCTGAGCAGCTTGTGTCATGAGCTTTCAACTCCGTGCTTATGCAGTGCATGGGCCTCGAACGCATCCAGAGGAGACGGCCCTTGGGCCAGTTTTTCCCTGGATGACACCGATTTGAGATCGATCCTAGCGTACCTCGCCCGAAAGGCGAAATCTGCCCCGTTAGGTGACTAGCACTCCAGCCTCAAACTGGCGCGATCGCATCCCTCCATCCTATCAGTCCCTTGCCCCCCGCTGCATCAATCCCATGCGGGGGTGGCTGCGTTTTTGGGTTGCCCCGGCTAACTGGATGTCAACATAAACTCTCATATCAGGAACGGAGCGGCTGAAAAGGCAACACAGTAAGATGTAATATCTACCCGCCGTTGGTGTATTGTGGGCAATTCGCATTAAGTTAGGGGTAGTTGCGCTTGTGCTGAAGCTCACTGTTCGTCGTCAAGTACCTGTTTTGTTATGACTGCGTTGAACCAATCTACCCGTCGTCGCCTGCAACATTTGCAACAGCTACCCAGCGTGTGGGAGGGCGATCGCCGTCGCTTAGTTTCCCATAATGACCGTGGCGATTGGCTCCCGACCGATGCCGAAATTCCCCCGGATGGGGACTGCATTTTGTGGGTTGACGGGTCGCAGGGCATGGTGCGGGCGATGGATGTGGTGACTCCAGATATTGGCCCCGAAGCGGTGGCCAGGACGCTACTCCGGGCGATGGAACAACCCCATAATCCGGGTTTGCCCGCGCGGCCCAAAAAGATTGTGGTGCGCGATCGCGAACTCTTGTTTTTTTTGCGGGGTGTCCTCCAAGACCTGGATATTACGCTGGAATACGTTCCCGATTTGCCGTTGATTGACGAAATCTTTCGGGGTTTGCAAGACGCGATCGCCAACCGTCCGCCCCAACTCCCGCCCCGCCACGCCGCCGAACTGAATGCCAAAGCCCAAGAACTCTGGCAAGATGCCCCGTGGGAGTTGCTCGCCGACCATCAAATTATTGCGATCGAGCTAAATCAATGGGACGTGGGCACGCTCTACGCCTCAGTGATGGGAATGCTCGGCATGGAATATGGCATTCTGCTCTACCGCTCCATCGAATCCTTGCGCCAATTTCGGCAACGCGCCGTAGACCACGAATCCATTGAGGCCATGCAAGAAGCCTTTTTAGGGCAAGATTGTTTGTTTCTCACCTATGAATCTGAGGAGGAGGCTGACCTGTCCCCCCGCCTCAAACGCCCCCCAACCCTGACCGAGATGGAGCCAGTCTTTGGCAACCTGCATCCCCTAGAAGGTCTTCGGGCCTTTTTGTACGACGACGAAGCCGCCACCCTCATTGTCACGCTGGAAGCCTTGCACCGTTTTTTGCGGCAACACCGCGCCAAAATGCAGCATGACCAATTTCCGCCGATCCAAAGTCGCTATCGGATTCCGCTGCCGCCGACGGAGGCAAACACTGCTACCAGTCAACTCTCGGTCAAAGTGATGACACTGCCCGATCTGGCGACTGAGTTGTTGGCGATTAGCGATGAGGATGATGAGGCGTTGCCCCTCGGTTTACCCACTGTGCAGGATGATCTGGTGCCCAACAATGCATTTTTGAGCCTGGGGATGGTGCCGTGGGAAATGCTGGATACGTTGCGGCTTGGGGCTGATCATTATCAACCCCAAGAGTTCAAAGCGGCGGGGGATGGGTTGCCGGTGATCATGATTCAAACCTCGCGCCCCAAGGCCAAAACCTTGATTGAGGATATTCAAAAGGCGGGGGGCTTGCAGGCGATTTGTTTTAATCCGGGCCGTGACCCGGAGGGGGGCGATCGCTTTGACATTGGGCTGCTCCAAACGGGGGATGGGATTTTTCATCTGTTTGGCGAGTTTGGTGCGGATGACCCAACCCATGCGGCGGCGCGAAAAAAGTGGGATCAGCGGTGCAAAAAAACGAAGGGCTACTGTGGCCTGATTATTGCCAAGGGGCTAACGGGTGCGTCGCGGGGGAATCCGCAATTCAAAGATATGGTGGGGTTGTTTGAGGCGCGATCGCTTGGTGCAGAGAATTTGGGTCTGGGCACGCTCAGTCTGTTGTAGTTTGCCTGTAGTCCGATGGGTTGGGGATTGGAGCGGGCGATCGCGGGGGAGTGGGTAGTGCGATCGCGATCGTCTAAAACCGAGCTTCGTACTCGATCGCCGCGCGGCTGTCCCCCGAAAAATCCGTCGAACTCCGAATTAATAAATAGTCATTAATCCGATAGCGCAAACCAAACTGGGCGGGCTGATTGTTGGTCAAAATCTTCAACACGCTCACCGAAATGGCCGGGGTGATATCGATCGCGGCTTCTGCGGCCAACCCTAAGGTGCTGCTGCCATCGCCATCCCCCGCCGAATCGCGACTGGCCTCGCTGCTGGTGGTGGTGGGAAATAGCCGAAACTCGCTCAGGCCCAAGGCATTCCCGATCGCCCCCTGAATATTCGTCAAAAAGGCTGACCCGGCAATGTTCGCCAAGCCCAACAGGGTATCTCCCCGCCCAAAGGTATCCACAAAGCCCCCACCAATCAAGGCCACGATTTCCTCTTCGCTGCGGGGGGGGCTACTGGTCAGTTGCAGGTTTTCCGCTAATCGACTGGCTGGCCCCTCCACTTCGGCCCGTACCCGCACCGTGCGGACTGACCCCAAACTGGAAGCGGGCGATGGCACGTCCAAAATTTCAGATGGCGATAGGACGGTGGGCTGGCGGCGCGTGGTGACTTCTGGAACGAGGGCAATCAGCCGCACATCCAAGACTGGATCAAGCCCGCGCCCCGGCTCAAAGATCGCCGTTTGCGGATAGCCCCGCTCCAGGGCAAATTGAGTGGTAAACAGGTTCACCTGGCCCGATCGCAGGCTGATGGTACCGGCGGGCAAGGGTTGATCCAGGGTGCCGTTAATCACCAAATCCCCGTTGGCCACAAACCGGATCAGCGGATCACTGGTCAACACAATGCGATCGCCCAAGGTCAGTTTCAGGTTGTCGAATTCGATGGGGGTGTTGTTATCCTGGGCTGGGCCACTGGGGGCCGCACCCTCGCCACCGCCGCCCGCCCCCGCTTGGGTCAATAGCACCCGCCCCCGCGATAGCAAAATCTCGCCGCCCAAAATTGGAGCCAGGGCTGTTCCCCGGACGGTTACCAGGCCATCGACAAAGCCATCATATAAGCCTTTGAGGTTGAGGCCAATTTGATCGAGCTTGACGCTGAGGGGATTGTCGCGATCGGGATCGACCAACGCCAGCCGATTGTTCAGCGGTAAAATCCCAGTTGCAGTGACTTCGCCTTTGCGAAACTTGCCCGTAAACCGCTCCACCCGGATGCGATCTTGAGCAAAGCGGGCTAAACCTGACACATTGGTTAACGGCTCTGGCAGCGCACGGGCCTGTAATGTGGCATCGTTCACTTCCACTAAACCCGTGGCGATCGGGTTGTCCAAGGTGCCCCGCACTTGCAAATTGACGACACCTTGGCCCTCCACCCAGGCCACTTGATTGGTAAACACATTCAGCAGGGCCAACCCCGCATCTTTAACATTAATATCGAGCTTGATCTGGTCGCTGGCTGGAGCGATCGCGGCAAACGGCAATTGGTATGGAATACTGCCCACAATGGACAGGGGATCATTTTCCGCCACCGCCAGCGTATTCGAGAAGTCGAGCCGCGCATCCCCATAGGTGAAATTCCCCCGTGCGGCTTGCACAGCAGTACCGTTCAATTCCCCATTGGCGAGGCTGTAGCTGCCGATCGCGCGGGGATTGTCGAAACTACCAGAAAGCGTTGCAGTGGCATTCAGCCGCCCGTCAATATTGATCGGCAACTCCACCGTTTGGGTCAAGGTTTCGAGGGGGAAGTTTTCAATGCGGAGCTGGCCCGACTGATTTGGCCCCAAGAGCTGGCCCGAAAACGCGATCACTTCATCGCCATTTTGCAAACGCAGGGGTAACAGGGACAATTCGCCATTTTTGAAGCCGCCGATCGCCACCACATCCTTTGCGGCAAACCGACCCCACTCAAAATTCTCGCCTCGGATATTAAACTGGGCATTCACCCCCGATCGTAGTGATCCAGAGACATCGATATCTCCGGTAAACGTCCCCTTGAGTTGAGACAAGTCAGGCAGCACCTGGGCCTCGTTTTCTGCTTTGGCCAGGGCTTGCAGTTTTTCGATTTCCGCGAGCCGCCGGAGTTGATCCAAGATAGGCGCGTTGGCGGCGTTGATCGGGGTCGTGCCCAAATCCGTGGCGGTGCCATAGGCCGGGGGTTCCAGAATTTTGGCAAAGTCCCCAATCTCAAAAACTTGCAGCGCCTCTAACACATCTTGGATGGAACCTTTGGCGATCGCGATTTTGCTCTTGAACTGGGGATCGCCCGCCAGCAGATTGGCCCCAGCGGTCAACTGAATCACGGTTTGGCCCCGTTGCAGCACCCCATCCGCCAGGGTGGCGACCCCGTTGGCATAGCGTACCCGCCCGGTGAAGCGATCGGCCCGGAATGCCCCCACGCCCGGACGATCAACCGCGATCGTGCCCTCGGCGGTGAGTTGGTTCAGATTAACGGCGATGTTGCCCGTGAGAGTGCCTGTGGGGGCAAATTGGGCCGTTAGCCCTGGAATCCGCGCCAGAGCCAAGGGGAAGTTCCGAATTTCTGTGCGCAACAGATCTCCCTGTCGTCGCCCGGTGGCGATCGCGTCATCCCGCCGAATTTCAAAGGCGATAGGCTGGAACTGGGGATCGAGGACAGCCGCGATGCGATCCTGTGGCCCCCGCAGATCAATCCGTACACCTTGACCGTATTGCACTGGCCCCTGCATCACCGGATCAAACGCTACCCCATTGAGCACAAACCGTTTCAGCGCCAGGTTGCCGTTCACTCTGGGAGCCGTGGGGGTGCCTGTAATTTTGCCGCGAAAATCCGCCAAGCCGCTGTATTCCACTGAATTGGGCACGGCCACAGGCACATCTTGGATGTTGTAATCCGCCAGGTTGACGTTCAGATCAAAGCCCTGAATGCCGGGGGTGCCCGCTAGATTCACGGCGATCGCCCCATCGGCCCGGAAGCCAGTTGCCGTTGCCTCATCAATCAGCAATTGCTGCCCATTCCACCGAACCTGAGCCGTGAGGGGGCGATCGAGGAGAGATATCCCCTGGGATAGAAAGGCCGTTCCCTGTGCCCGAATGGCGGCTGGGTTGAGGGCTGCGAGGGAACCAGAAGCCGTAAACTTGCCATTAAAAAAGCCCCGCAGGTCGTTTGAAAAGCGGTTCAGGGGCACTCTGGCGATCGCGGCTAACCCTTGCCATTGCCCAGTGGCCAGGTTGGCGGTTGCCGCTGCCTCTACGGTGCCCCCTTCCACAGCCAGTTTGGTGTTCCGCAAGTTCACGATCCCATTAGCAATTTGAATTTCTCCCGCGCCGGGATATTGGGCTTGGGGGGCTTGCCACCGGATGAGGGTGTTGATGCGATCCGCAGGGCCGGAAATCTGAGCCTGAGCATTCACTGCGCCGATCGCTACCCCAGGCCGTTGCCCCTTGTTGTAAGCCGCCGCGATCGCATCTGCGGGCACATCCAACACCAAAAAGCCCAGCGCCACCTCCGGCTGGACTTTCCCATTAGCAGCTTTTTTCGCCAGGTCAATCCGGCCCGAACCCGTCACGCGGCCCCCTGCCGTCGGTTGGGCCTGCACCCCTTGAATCACGATTTCGTTGGCGGCCGTATCCAGCTTAAACACCGCCGCATACTGGCTCAGGGCCACTTTGTCGATCGCCCCCGGTCGCAAACTTTGGGCCACCCCAGACAACACCGGCTTTTGGATCGGCCCGGTCACTTTCAGCGCCAGTTTTACCGCCCCGGCCACCGCCACTGGAGCATCTAGCTTTAGGGTTTCTAGCACATCGGGGAGGGTAATGGACTTCACATTTGCCGAGAGGTTAAACCCGCGATTCAAGTCGATCGCCCCCTGGGCTTGGGCCGTGGCTTTTCCGTAGGAGCCGATCACCTTGTCCAGCCGGATGGTGTTGTTTTGGAATTGCAGCGTCCCTCTGGCGTTGGTGAAGGGTTGGGGAATTCCCGTCACGGCCAGCACCGTATCCGTAAATTGGGCTGTCCCATAAATGGGTGGGGTTTTGGCATTGGGCCGCAGCTCCACCCGCAAATTGCCGCCACCGCGACCTTTGGGCAGATCAAAGCCACTGAGATTTAGCAGGCGATCGACCTCTGGGAGCAAAAAGTTTTCGGCCTGGATTTGCAGGTTCGTTTCCTGGGCGGGGAGTTGGGTTTCCCCTAGAATGCTCACTTCGCCTTTGGTCAGCGATCGCGCCTGGAGGTCGTACACCAGTCGTTTATTTTGGTCAAATAAATTCAGCTTGCCGTTCAGGTTGTCCAGTTCCACGGGCGATCGCTTGCCATTCACCGTGCCCAGGCCAAACAACGTCGCCGTGCCATTTTTGACCCGCAGCGTGTTCAGCTCAATCCGGCCTTCCTGGTCATCCTGCTGCTTCAGCGTGGTTTCCACCCACCCGGCCTTAGTTTGCTCCAGATAAATATCCGGGTTGACCAGGGTAATATCTAGCCCCAATTTCCGGTTTACCAAACTTTGCCACAGGTTAAAGCCCACCTTGACCTGCTCGACTGTGGCGCGATCGCTGTCCGTCAGGGTGGCTGGAATGGAGGATGCCCCCAGGGTAATCCCCGTCAGGCCCACGCTTTCCACCTGGCCCACCTGCACAGGCCGATTCAGCAGTTCGGTCAGGGTCGTTTCGACTAAGGGGGATAATTCCTCATTGATAAACCGCCAGCCCCACCAAGCCGCACCCCCTAGCCCCACCACCAGGCCAATTCCAACTGGCACCGCCACCCGGCGCAAGCGGCGTAAGCGGGGCGATCGCGGCGGCGGAACCGCTGAATTCGGCTCGTTATTGGGATCGTTTTCAGGCCGGGGAGATTGGGTCATGGCAACAGGTGATCGGGGCGATCGCAGAAACGCTCTTGAAAATATACCGTCTACACTACCGATTCCTGGTTTCCAGTCAACCTTTTTCGCAATATTTTCCCCATGCGTCCAGCCCCCCGCCCCCCCGCGCCCCAACTCTAACCCCTTGAGCGGCTTGGCCCCTCAGGCTTACCGGGGTGCTAGACTCCGGCCAACTTCACCAGAATTCCCCAATCCCGGATGACAAATCGGTAGAATGGGAAAAATCGTTTTATACAGACAGGCCCATGATTCCCACCGTCATTGAACAATCTGGACGAGGCGAACGCGCCTTTGACATCTACTCTCGATTGCTCCGGGAACGGATTGTCTTCTTGGGGCAACAAGTCGATTCCGACCTGGCGAATCTGGTGGTCGCTCAACTCCTCTTTCTGGATGCCGAAGATCCCGAAAAAGACATCTATCTTTACATCAACTCCCCCGGTGGCTCGGTGACAGCAGGCATGGGCATTTTTGACACCATGAAGCAAATTCGGCCCGATGTCTGCACCATTTGCCTGGGCTTGGCGGCCAGTATGGGGGCATTTCTGCTCAGCGCGGGCACCAAGGGCAAACGCATGAGCCTGCCCCACTCGCGCATCATGATTCACCAACCGCTGGGGGGTGCCCAAGGCCAAGCAACAGATATTGAAATTCAAGCGAAGGAAATTCTCTACCACAAGCAACGGCTGAATGAGCTATTGGCTGATCACACGGGCCAACCCCTGAGCCGCATCCAGGATGACACCGAGCGGGATTTCTTTATGTCGGCGGTGGAAGCGAAGGATTATGGTTTGATTGACCAGGTGATCGATCGCCGTCCTTCTGCGGCTAATCCGATCGCTGCTGCCTAAAGCCTTGGGGCCAGCGATCGCCCGTTGGCCCTCGATATCATTACCAAACCTCCTAGAGACTTTAGCCACAAAGCCTGGGGGGTTATTTTGTGCGGCTTGGCGTTATAGCCCATTGGGCGATGGAACGGCGCGGAGAAAATTCAGAAAATCCATCAATTCTTCCGTATCCAGCTTTTGGCGAGTAGCTTTGCCATAGGTTGCTTTGAGGTGTTCGCGCCCCCGATTTTTGTCCCACCCGATGCGATCCATTTCTACATCAGTCATGGCAATCAGCGAGGATAAATCATCTAAATCCAACCCCTGACTGGGATCGGCCACATCAAGCGGCGCGATCGCGGTGGTCGTTTTTCCGGCTGGCTTGGGGGTTTTGCTGGTCTTGCGGGGTTTTGTTCGTTCCGGTTGGGGCGATGCCCCTGGCAACAGCGGTTCGGCCTGATCGGGGTCGGCGGCCTCTAACTCATCGTAGGAGGCAGTTTCCTCTACCGAAAAATCATACTCGCCGGGATCGTAGCTGTCGGCTGCGCCCAAGTCTGTGACGACTGGAGCCGCGATCGCCGGAGTAAAATCCAGGGGCAGATCGGGTACTGTCGTCAACGGTGGCAAGGGTGGCAGACTGGCGACGGGACTGGGGAGCGGCGCAGGTAATGGATCGGGGAGGGGCGGCGGCGGCGGGGGCAATGGGTCTGGACGATCGCCCGGAGTGGGCACAGGGGCCGTTACCGCAACCGGGGCAACCCTCAGGGGCAATGGGTCTAAACCGGATTTTGGCGTTGGCAGGGGCGTTGGTAGGGGTGGAGTGAGCGCCTCTGGCACTGCGATCGCCCCGATCCCCAACCAGGCCAAAACCCGCAACCGCGCCTGATCTTCTGCGGCTTCAACGGTTGCGGCGGCGGCCATCCCCGTGGCGATCGCTTGCCCTTGCACCTGCACAGTCGCGCGGACTACAAACGCCCCATCGTGAATTTGCACCAACTCAGTCACTACACTGCTCAACGGATAGCGCGCCTGCAATTGCATCAACAAACCGGGGGCATTCATCTCAGGCATAAGGGGGGAAACTCAGCAACACCAGAAAAGCTGCTAGCTACCATACCGCAATTGCCTCAGAGAAACAAACCTTAGGGCAATTTGGGAATCTGTCTGAAAGACCTACCGTTTCGCTCATCAGAATTTATATACTAGGAAAGAACCGAAATCTATTTTTGAGCCAGCCTTAAACCGTTTGACGATAAATTAAAATACGAATTAAAAAAATAAAAGTGTGGTGCCACCGTTGGAAGTTGCCAAAACAACACGAACCCATTTTGAACGTCAACTAAAACGCATTCAACGAGATGTTTTGCGGATGGGGGCGCTAGTTGAAAATTCCTTTTGGCTTGCCCGTCAAGCCTTGTTTGAGCGGAACCTGGAAGCACCCGACAAAATTGCCCTGCAAGACAAGCAAATTGATCAACTTTATCGCCAAATTGAACAAGATTGCGTTGCATTAATTGCACTTCAATCTCCCGTTGCCCAGGATTTGCGCCTCTTGAGTGCTTTGATGCAGTTGGTGCGCGATCTAGAGCGCATCGGCGACTATGCCGAAGACTTGGGTGAAATTGCCGTCCGCCTGTTCCCCTATGAGCCATCTGTATACATGGTGCAGATTAAGCCGATGTGCGATCGCTGTCGAGCCATGTTAGCCATGAGTTTAGCGGCCCTCTCTGATCTCGATGCCGAACAAGGGCTAGCCGTCAAAATTCGGGATGATGCCGTCGATCTTGACTACGAAACCCTTTATCATGCGCTCTCGCAAGAACACAATATTCAAGGCGTTGTTGAGCCAATTGTGTTGCTGGTATTAGTGATTCGCCACCTCGAACGGATGGCCGATCATGCCACCAATATTGGTAAACGAGTGGCCTACATTGTGACTGGGCAACGATGATATTCGGCTAACGCAAAAGTATCCGGTTTGATCCGCTATATCCTGACATCAAAAAACACACTGGAATCCCGGCCAAAACTTGGCGTAGATTCCAATGTGTAGCGACAAACTATGGTTTGAGGATTGGGCTAAAGACTCCAGTTTTACTGATTTCAATTAGTCGGTGAAGGCATCTTTAACGCCATCGACTGCTCGTTCAAAGACGTTCTTGGTGTCATCGATCGCCTCTTGGGTGCGAGCGGCATCTTGCTCTGCCCGTTGTTGAACGCGGCCTGCATCCCGTTGGGCCTTCCGCTCCAGGAAGTTGCTACCGTCGGTGGCATCATCGACTCGATCCGCATTCTTCCGCGCGGTTTCTTGTACCTTGTTCTTCACATCGCGCACGAAACCCTTCGTGGATTCTGCATCGTTCTGGGCTTTATTCTGCGCTTTGTCCAGGTTAGAGGCGGCGAGGATTACCTGTTGGGGCAATGCGATCGCGCTATTATCAACCAAGAAATTGCCTTGCCACACCAAGGTCGCGATCGCCAAACACGCCAACGTGCTAGCAATCAACCGCTTTGCAACTTGGAACCCTTGATTTAAGAAGCTAGATTTCATAAAATTTTGCGTCTCACTTGATTGTGTTCTTTTGTTGTACGGCATGGCAACCGCCAGTCAACATCTACCTAGGACAGAAACCCGTTGCTTCTTTAGACGCATATCTTGATCGGTCGGTTGAGTCGAAACCCAGTCTTAATCAAGTTAAGATAAAGTTTTTTGAATTGAAGTATGTCAATAATTTGATTGTTTAGATTAACCAAAATTAGGTTTTGTCCAGATTTTGGCTACCCGTTTAATGATTGATTAGGTGCTTTCAATGGCGTTTTGTCGGGGCGATCGCGGCTTTGCTCAAACGAGATTCTGCGATCGCCCACACACAGACCAAGGCTAGACCGTTAATTTGTTGGTGCTGAGTAGATGCGTCCAAAACACGGGTAAACAGGCTTGGCAAACTGCTTCGATATGGCGATCGTCGGTGCCGCAGCAACCGCCCAAAATCGTAATCTGGGGAAATTGCTGGCGTAATTCGCGATACTGCTGGCCAAATTCGCGAGGATTTCCCGCGTCCAGTGTCTCCGCCTCGTTCAACTCCGCATGACTTTTGGCCGAAGCATTGGCCCGTAAGCCCCGAATCCGTTGCACCCAAGCCGCGCCCGGTGTCAATACGTTGGCAAAATGGGTGGGGTGGGCGCAGTTAATCATGTAGTATGCGGGGCCATTCTGCGTCAGCGCATCCACCTGGGCGATCGCGGCTGCTAAGGACTGCCCCGTGGGCAATTTGCCATCGGTTTCCACCGTAAACGAAATCACCACAGGCATTTGCACCTGTTGCGCCGCCAGCACAATGCCGATCGCCTCTTCTACATAATTCATCGTCATGGCCGTGACCAAATCGGCTCCGGCTGCTTGCAGCGTGGTGATTTGGGGCAAGTGATACGCCTGGGCGGCGGCGATCGCCATCGCTGTCGTGGGCAGATACCCATCGCCCCGTGGCCCCACGCAACCGCTAATCACGATCGGACTTTGGGGCGTGGCGTACTCCCTGCGAATATCGTGCAACAGGGCGATCGCTCGGTGGTTCATGGCCATTAATTCATCGGCGGCATACCCCAGTTTGTAGCCCCAATCCGCATTTGCTCGCCAAGTCGCACTTTCCAACACAATCCCGACTTGGTAGGTTTGGGCCAGGGTCGCATAAGTCCGAAAATAGCGTTTCAGGGCCGCCGTCCCCACTGGAGTCTGCAAGAGATCAAAGGCGGCAAACTCCGGCAAATGTAAACCATCGTGAAAGATCAGGGTGGTTTCAGTCCCACCATCGGTCAAAAAAAGCTGGTTGGTCAGTTGGGGTAATTGGTGTCGGTACTGAGCGTGGGTCATAACAATTCTCCTGGGTGGCTTCTGAGGTCTTACACGTCTTGCGGTTGTCCCTTATGCAACGGTTTGGGTCATCCTGTTGGGTGAATTGGGGCAGGCTCGGAGGGCGATCGCGGGGCTGCAATTCCTCCGTCCCAATTCCCTCCGTCTCCTTGACGATTAAGTTCTTGACGATTGAATTGCGCGCTTGTAGTATATGTAGTATGACTTGGCTTAAAAAGGCTCTGGCCCGATGACCAAATTGTTTATTCTTCGTTGTCCCTAAGGAGGCAACCCCTGTGCCTTACGAAACCCTAAATCTCTCAACGCCAACCCCAATCCTGTCTTGGGCCAACCATGCCCTTGCCGCAGACGAAACCAAGATGGCGAAAAACGTTGCCTCCTTGCCTTTTGTCTTCAAACACGTTGCCCTCATGCCCGATGTGCATTTGGGGAAAGGTGCCCTGGTTGGCTCGGTCATTGCCACCAAAGATGCCCTGATTCCCGCTGCTGTTGGCGTGGATATTGGCTGTGGGATGTGCGCCATCAAAACGCCATTCACCGCCACCCAACTGGAAGGTTTTTTGAAGCAAATTCGCCAAGAGATTGAGGCGATCGTGCCCGTTGGTTTCAATGAAAACAAAGACACCGACAAAACCGTCAGCAATTGGCAAGGCTGGCAGAGCTTCAAAACTCTGCACAAAGGCGTGCAAGATCTGCAAACCAAAGCCATGCGCCAAATGGGATCCCTGGGGGGCGGCAACCACTTCATCGAACTGTGTTTAGATGAAAACGACCAAGTGTGGATCATGCTGCACTCTGGCTCCCGCAACATCGGCAATAAACTGGCCCAATGCCACATCAGCACGGGCAAAAACCTGGCCCGACTGGCGGGAAATAAACTGCCTGACCCTGATCTGGCCTACTTCGTCGCCGGGACTCCGGAGTTCGATGCCTACTGGCGCGATCTGCAATGGGCACAAAACTATGCCCGTGTGAATCGCGATGTGATGATGGAGCGGGTGAAGCGGGTGGTGGAGAAGCATTTGGCGGGCGGTAAGCCTACAAAGCCCCTCCTGTCGGTGAATTGCCACCACAACTATGCCGAAAAGGAAGTTCACTTTGGCGAAGAGGTCTACGTGACGCGGAAAGGCGCAGTCCGTGCCCAAACCAACGACTATGGGATTATTCCAGGGTCGATGGGGGCCAAGTCCTTTATTGTCAAAGGCAAAGGCAACCACGAGAGCTACTGTTCTTGTTCCCACGGTGCTGGACGGTTGATGTCTCGCACCAAGGCCAAGCGGGCGTATACGCTGGATGATTTAGTCAAGCAAACTGCGGGGGTGGAATGCCGCAAGGATGAAGGGGTGCTGGATGAAATTCCCGGCGCTTACAAGCCCATTGATCAGGTGATGGCCAATCAGGCTGATCTGGTGGAAGTGGTGGCCACCTTGAAGCAAGTTCTTTGTGTGAAAGGATAAGTTTGCAGGCCAACGATCGCTGTTAAAGTCTCTGGAGCTAGCTCTGGGGGCTTTTTTGTGCTTACGGGTGATGCAGGCTGGCGATCGCGGTAGGGGTGTCCTGCGTTAGTCGGATAGCGATCGCAGCAGTTGCAGGGCGGTTTCCAGGGTGTCGGCGGCGGGGGCGGGTTTGTCGGTGCGCCAGCGGAGAATGCGGGGAAACCGCACGGCAATGCCGGATTTATGGCGCTTGGATTGGGTGATGCCTTCAAAGCCAATTTCAAAGACGTGGAGCGGTTCGACGGAGCGCACAGGGCCAAATTTTTCGATGGTGTGTTTGCGAATCCAGCGATCGAGTTTGTCAATTTCCGCATTGTCGAGGCCGGAGTAGGCTTTGGCAAAGGGCACCAATTCGTCGCCGTGCCAGAGGGCGAAGGTGTAATCCGTGAAGAGATTGGCCCGTTTGCCGCTGCCCGCCTGGGCATAGATCAGCACAGCATCCAGGGACAGGGGATCAACTTTGTATTTCCACCAGTAGCCCCGTTTGCGTCCAACCAGATAGGGGCTATCCACGGCTTTGATGACCAGCCCTTCTGCACCCCGATCGCGGGCGTGTTCCCGCAGCGATCGCAACTCTTCCGGCGTGGTAAACGGCACCGTGGCGGAGAGGGTCAGGCGGGTGGGATCGGCCGTTTGGAGCAGGTGGGTGAGGCGGTGGCGGCGATCGCTCAGGGGTTTGGCGCGGATATCGTCGTGCTGCCATTCCAGCAGGTCATAGGCGATGAAATGAGCGGGATTTTCGGCCATGATTTTGGGCGATACTTTTTTGCGGCCTAACCGTTTTTGTAAATAGTTGAAATTGAGGGGGCGATCGCCCTGCCAACACACAATTTCGCCATCCAGCACGGTGCCGTCTGGTAAGGCCATGCAGGCGGGCAGTAGGTCGGGAAACTGCTCGGTGATGAGGTCTTCGCCCCGCGACCAGATGAACACTTCCCCGTTCCGCCGAATCACCTGGGCACGGATGCCGTCCCACTTCCATTCTGCTTGCCACTGGGCACTCTCAAGGGTGGTAAAGCGCTCTTCTTCTAAGGGGGCTGCCAGAAAGAACGGGTAGGGCTGACTGGGCGATCGCGCCAGGGTTTCGGCCTGGGTCAGTTGGGTATAAAATTCCACCGTGGGTTCAAACTCGCCCATGAGCCGATGGGTCAACACTGCACTGTCGATTCCGGTGGCCGCCGCCAGCCCTTTGATTACCAATTGGCTCGATACCCCAACCCGAAATGCCCCCGTCAGCAGTTTGTTCAATACCAACACCTCCACCGGGTTCAGTGCCGCCCACCAGGCCAATACCAGCGATCGTAGGGCCACCGGAGAATCTACGGTTTTCACTTGGGGAATGACTGTTTCCATCCACTCATGCAGGGGCAAGCTGGGCTGGGGTGTGGTCGGAGTCAAGCTTTCGGGGCGCAGCAGGGCAATCACTTCCGCCGAGTCGCCTACATGGGCATAGCAATCGGCAAAAAGCCACTCTGGAATATCGGTGAGGTTCAGGAAAATGTCTCGCAGGGTGCGAGAAGTGATCAGGCGTTTCCGGGTTTTGCCCAACAACAAATACAGCGCCCACACCGCATCGGCTGGCTCGGCGTGCTCAAAGTAATGGCGCAGGGCGCGAACTTTGGCGTTGGTTGAGGTGGTGGCATCCAGGGCTTGAAAGAGTTGGGTAAATTGCTGCATTCGGGGACTGAGGGAGTGCTGTGGCCTGCTTTCAGCCTAACCAACGGGGGCGAAAATGGGGTCTGCCTCTAGAGTTCCGTTGGGAAAAGTTTGATGGGTCGAAAACCCGCACAATTTCACCCCAGTGATCACCCTGGATTCTGGCTATTCGTCAATTGCATGATTGCATGATTGACTGACCACTAGAGCGGGGCGGGAGATTGCGATCGCAGCCCCAACAGCACACAACCCCCAGCGACCACAAAGGCGATCGCCCCCAGCCCCGCGCCCAAACTGGGCGGAATGGTGCCCCCCATTTGCACTGCCAAGCGGCTGAAAATACTTGCGGCCAAGGCTCCCCCGCCAAAATATAAGCCCGTACCCAGAGCGGCCCGTTCCGGCGGCACCATCGACAGGGCAAAGGGCACGGAGCCATTGGCCACAAAGCTCCAGGCTGTCCCCAAGATCGCCGCTAACCCCAGCCCCAAAATACTGGTGTGGGCGATCGCCAACAGCGCCAGTGTCACCATTGCTACCCCTAACCCCGCCAGAATGCCACCAGTGCGCTGCTGAAACCGGGAAGCCAACCATCCCGCGGGCAAAATCGTCACCAAGTTCACAATCGTAAAAATGCCCAGCATGAGTTTCACATTGCCAGCAGGCAACGCCGGATTAAACAGCGATCGCATCACCAGCAACGAACCCAGCCCAATGCCAGCGCCCGTCCCAAAGATCAGGAATAACTTCAGCACGGAAACTTTGGGTTTGGTTGGCAAGATCGTGGTATCCCGCACTTTGGCTTGGGGCTTGAGCCAATGCAGCACCGCCGCCGTGCCCAGCAGGACAAATGACCCCACCGCAAAGGTGATGGTTGGCCCCAAACTGAGGAGAAACTGATTGACCGCCACCCCACCAGAGCGAATCAGCGTACCGATTAAGACCAAGACACTCGCGGCTTGGGGGAGTTTGGTGGCAAAGGCGTATTGCCCCAGCAGAGAGAGGGCCGGACTGCGGAACATGGTCATGGCGATCGCCCAGGCAATGAGCGCCGCCGGTAACACCCAGCGAAAGACCGCATTTGGTTGCCCCAACAGGACGATCGCAGGCAGGCTGATGGACAAGGCCGACGACAAAATTACCCCGATCGCCACAAAAGGAAAGCGGCTCCCCAGCCACCGTTGGGCGCGATCGGAAAAATTACCCATCAGCGGCTCCATGCCAATTTGCAGTAAATTCTCAATTAGGAGAATAATTATTACAAATTCTTTAGGAAAACCGAATTGCGCTAAGAAGATGGGCAGGTAAAGATTGTAAATAACCCACAGGAGGGCGATCGCCCCCTGGATACCCGCAAGCCCAAACACATGGAACCATAAAATGCTTTGGTGGGTGCGAAAAAACTGCATCATGGGTGCCTGTTGATGAATGAGGGAGGAACTGCGTCATGATTGCCAACGAATCTCACGGTTGATTGGTTGGGATGATGCACCGGGCCAGAGCACCCTCGGCGATCGCCTGCCGCCAATGGCACGAGCCGCAGTCCACCCGCTCGCCCCGGCCAGTCTAGCCAACCTTAAGAAATCCTTTTTCCAGCGTACTCCGCGCTGGCCCCTTTGGGCACTCTAAATCGAGCAAGGTGGTTTGGCTGGTTAGGGTTGTTCTGGTCTAACTGACGGCGGGTTAGGGCTGCTTTGTAGGAACTGTTTATTCTCTGCTGTGCTGGAAGTTGAATGATGGCCTTTGGTGTACGCTCGTCCCAATCCTGGGCATTCTGGAACCGTTTTCGGTATGGTAAGCGCCGGATGGTATTAACGGCTGTGGGGGTCGCGGCCTGTGTGTTGGGGGCGCGGTGGGTGGGCTTGTTGCAAACCTGGGAGTTGTCCATGTTTGATTATCTCTTGCAGTTGCGTCCGCCCAGGCCAGTCAGCGATCGCGTGGTGTTGATCACCATTGATGAGCCAGACTTGCAAACTGTCGGCCAGTATCCCGTTCCCGATCGCGATATTGCGGCGGTCATTCGTCGGGTGCAAGCGGCCCAACCCCGCGCGATCGGCCTGGATTTGTATCGGGATTTGCCCGTGCCCCCCGGTCATGCTGACTTGGCCACAGTGTTCCAAACGACGCCAAATCTGGTGGTGATTGAGCATATCGCCGACCCGGATAATCCCTCGGTGCCGCCGCCCCCGGCGATCGCCAAACCCGGTCAAGTGGGGTTTAACAACGTGGTGCATGATCTGGATGATCGGGTGCGGCGGGGGTTGTTGTATTCCAATGCCCGTGGAACGACGAAGGCGAAACCTAGTTTTGCGTTGACCCTGGCCTTGCGCTATTGCGCTCAGGATGGCCTGGAGCCGCGTCCGGCGGTGGATGGATCGGGCAACTTGCAAATTGGTAATACCATCTTTCGGCGATTTCGGGGCCATGATGGAGCCTATGCCCATGCTGATGAGGGCGGCTATCAAATTTTGCTTGATCCCCGTGGGCGACCGGGCAAGGTGTTTCGGCGGGTGCCGTTGGCGGAGGTGCTGCAAGGGAAGGTGTCGGCGGAGGTGTTTCGCGATCGCGTGGTGTTGATTGGTTATGTGGCGGTCAGTGCCAATGATTTTGTGCTGACGGCCTATAGTCGCCAGTTGATTGGGCCGCCGCTGCCGGTGCCGGGGGTAGAACTCCATGCCAATTTTGTCAGTCAACTGCTGGGCAGTGTGTATGATCAGCGCCCGGTGTTTGCTACTTGGCCAGAATCCGTGGAAGGGCTGTGGGTTTTGGTGTGGGCTGGTGTGGGGGTGATCCTCAGTTGGCGGGTGCGATCGCTGGCTCTGTGGTTGGGGGCGCTCAGTCTCACGGGCTTGGGCATTGTGGTGGTGGGCTATGGGGCGTTGCTGCTGGGTTGGTGGGTGCCGGTGGTGCCGCCATTTCTGGGCACAGTGGGTGCGGCGGTGGTAATGACGGCTTACATTGCCCGTCTCCAAGAGCAATATCAGCGTTCCAAAGAATTTCTCAACTCCATCATCAACACCATTCCGGATCCCATTTTTGTGAAAGATGAGGCCCAGCGGTGGATTGTGCTGAATGAAGCCTTTGCCCATTTTCTGCAATACCCGTTGGCGGCGTTGTTGGAGCGATCGGTGCGGGAGGTGCTGCCCCCGGCGACGGCGGAGGCTTTTGCTCAACACGATGATTTGGTGTTCAAAACGGGCCAAACCCATCAACATGAGTCGGCTTTTCAGGGGCCAGATGGGGTGGTGCGGTATGTGGAAACGAAGCGATCGCTCCACAAAGATGCGGCGGGAAATTTATTTTTGGTGGGGGTAATTCGGGATATCACCGAGCGCAAACGCATGGAAGAGGAACTGAAACAAACGGCGGCGGAATTGCGGCGATCGAATGCTGAACTGCAACGCTCGGCCAGCCAACTTAACTATGCGGCCAACCACGACTCCCTCACCGGATTGCCGAATCGCAAATTATTTTATGAACGGTTGCACCAGGCGATCGCGTGGGCGGCGACCAATCAACGGCAGGTGGGGGTGTTGTTCCTTGATTTGGATGGGTTTAAGCAAGTCAACGATACCCTCGGCCACGATGTTGGGGATTTATTGCTCAAAGCGGTGGCAACCCGCCTTACGGGGTGTTTGCGGGGCAGTGATACGGTGGCGCGGTTGGGGGGCGATGAGTTTACGGTCATTTTGCCTGCCATTCCCAGTACGGAAGATGCGGTGCGGGTGGCAGAGAAGTTGCTGGCCACGCTGGCCCAGGCGTTTGTGATCGAGGCGCACGCGATCGCCGTCACCACCAGTATCGGCATCAGCTTGTATCCGGGGCATGGCGATGATCTCGAACCGTTGATCAAAGCGGCGGATAATGCCATGTATGCGGCGAAGCAAGCGGGGAAGAATTGCTATACCGTTGCGTCTTTGGTGGAGCCAGTGTCTTTGCCAGAAGCGGGGTGAACCTGCTACCGCGATCGCTGCCGACATCCTTGGCTTGAGTGGTTTTGTAGGGCTGATTTGTATGACTGATGTTGATCGTGGTTGGGCTGATCCAGACCTTGCTATCCCGTTAACGCCAGAAACGCTGGCCCGTGTCCGGGAGGGAGTCGCGATCGCCCAAAATCCCATTGTGCGGCACCAGATTGCGACGGATATAGCGAACCTGAGCGCGATCGCCGCAGGGCACCCCACCGAGCCTGTAGATGGGCATGTGCGTCGTTGGCTCTTGCGCCGCTTTATCAAAACCTTTTTCCGGGTTCAGGTCGAAAACCCTCACTACATTCCCACCCAGCCAACGATTTTGGTGGCCAATCACCTCAGTCACCTCGATCCGTTTTTGTTGCTGGCGTTGGTGCCCCCGGCTCCCTACTACTACATTCTGGGTGATGCCCGGACGCTGTATAACCAAGCCTGGAAGCGGAGTCTGCTGGGTTGGGCGGGGGGCGTGATTCCGCTGGAACGGTGGTGGAAGGAAGAAGTGGCGGTGATGGCGGCGGCGGCGGCCGGATGTGGGGATTTGCAACCGTTGGCTGCTGCGATCGCCCAGGATGTGCCCAATGGCAGTTCCATTCACCAAATGCGGCAGATCGATCAGGCGGTGCAGGCGTTGTTGCAGCGGGGGGATGGAATCATGGTGTTTCCAGAAGGTCGTTTGGGCGATCGGGAAGGCCAACTGCACCGCCCCCTGAAACGTGGCACCGTCCTCTATGCGATGCGATCGGGGGTGCCCATTTCCCCTGTCGCGATTATTGGCACGAAGGATTTGTATTGGCGGAAACGGCTCATTGTGCGGTTTGGCCCCCCGGTCGAAGTTCCCCACCAACCCCGCCCCAAACGAGTCGCGATCGATGCGGCCTTGCACCAGGTAGACCAGGCATTGAGCCAACTGTTACCGGCGGTCTACCAGGAACCTCCGGGGCCAAAGTGGCTACGCCATTGGTTGAACCATCTATTTTGGTAGGTTGGGCCAGCGACGTGCTGTGGGGGGCGATGCCTGCGGTGCAGTTGGGCCTGGAGCATTGGCACTGCCGTTGGCCGCCGCTGGTTTGCGGCGATGGGGACAATTGCTGTGGCCTCTTCACAGAAAAATTGCTGTAAGATCGAGCTATATTTCAAGAAAAGTTGAACCAATTAAAATTGATGCAACATCTGACCGCCCCCGCTGATTTGATTGTCGCTGGTTTTCATGCTTTGTCTGACCCCTTACGAATGCAGGTCTTAGAACTGTTACGCCAAGAGGAACTCTGTGTTTGTGACTTGTGTGAAACGTTGGAGGTGAGTCAATCGAAATTATCGTTTCATCTCAAAAAGCTGAAAGAAGCGGAACTGGTGCGATCGCGGCAGGTAGGTCGCTGGATTTACTACAGCCTTAACTTGCCTCAGATCGTCGCTTTGGAGCAATATCTCGCAGACTATCGCCGCTTCAGCCCCATGTTGCCCGCCCGTGATTGTTAGGTGCGCTACGAGAGCGATCGCGCCTTTGAATGTGTTATAAATAACTTGCCAAATCAATATTTTTTGAAATAATAGAGTGAATTCATAATCAGTCGCCAATAAAAACCAGGCTAAAGTTCTGGAGGAAATGAGATTGGGAGAAATCCTAAAATCCTCATGAATGCTGATTGAACATATTGTGCTGACTTTATTTGATGCGTTTGAACCATTAGAAAATCCATGAAATCTCAGCCCATTGATGCGATCGCGCCAGATTATCCGGCCTCTGCCAAAACTCGGTTGTCTCATCGGCTCAAATCTTGGCGATCGCCAGCTATTCTTGCCGAAGCGATTGGAACTTTTGTGTTGGTCTTTGCGGGCACTGGAGCCGTTGTTGTCAATGAGTTAAGTAATGGGGCTGTTACTCATTTAGGTATTAGTTTTGTCTTTGGGTCGATCGTTGCCGCTTTGATTTATGCCTTGGGTCACATTAGCGGTGCTCATTTTAATCCGGCGGTGACGCTGGCTTTTTGGACGAGTGGTTTTTTCCCAGCTAAAAATGTGATTCCTTATATCATTGCTCAATCCGTTGGCGCGATCGCGGCTTCCAGTCTATTACGAGTTAGTTGCGGATTAGTCAACAACTTGGGTGCAACGTTACCGTTGAATCAAAATTGGGTACAGTCTTTGGTGCTGGAAACAGTGCTAACTTTTATCCTAATGTTTGTCATCTTTGGGTCGGGATTGGATCGTCGCGCTCCCATTGGGTTTGCTGGCTTGGCGATCGGCCTGACGGTAGCGGTAGAGGCGGCGTTTATGGGGCCAATTACCGGAGCGAGTATGAACCCCGCGCGATCGCTCGGCCCTGCCTTGGTGGCCCAGGTTTGGCAGCATCATTGGCTCTACTGGGTGGCTCCGATTGTGGGTGCCCAATTGGCTGGTGTGACCTACCGCTATTTGTCTAACAATTTTCAGGATTGTGTTCGCGATATTTCTTAGAGGTGGATAGGATGAAACGAGTCATGTTTGTGTGCAAAAAGAATTCGGCGCGATCGCAGATGGCAGAAGGGTTTGCCAAAACTTTGGGGGCAGGCAAAATTAGCGTCACCAGTTCGGGGTTGGAAGCCAGTCAGGTGCGCCCAGAGGCGATCGCTGCAATGCAGGCTGTGGGGATTGATATTGGCGACCAAACCTCTGATGCCTTGAGTGAGTTCAGGCCTGAGGATTTTGATGTGGTCATTTCGTTGTGTGGTTGCGGGGTGAGCTTACCCCCGGAATGGTTGACCCGCGAGGTGTTTGACGACTGGCAATTGGATGATCCGGCGGAACAACCGGAAATTTTTCCCCGTGTCCGCGATGAAATCAAAACTCGCGTTGAAACCTTGATTGCAACCCTTGAGGCTGAACAGTGACGGAGACATGGATTTTAACCTTCAATCGGGAGGTAAATAGAAAACTCGGTGCCTTGCCCTGGCTCGGACTGCACCTCTAAGCGACCGCCATGATTTTCTACAACGATTTGACGGGCGATCGCCAACCCCAACCCAGTCCCTTGGCCTACAGCCTTGGTGGTAAAGAGGCGATCGAAGACTTTGGTTTTCACCGCTTCAGCCATCCCCCTGCCATTATCACTAATCCGAATTAGCACTTGATTTTCACTTTGCTGGGTTTGAATTGTAATTATTTGAGGATTGCTTTTTAGTTCCTCTGATGACTGATTTTGGGCGACTTCATCGAACATATCAATGGCGTTGGCCAGAATATTCATAAAGACTTGGTTGAGCTGCCCAGGAAAACATAGAATGTCTGGAATAGCGTTGTAGTCTTGAACTACCGCGATCGCCGGACGCAACTCATTCGCCTTCAGTCGATATTTAAGAATCAACAAGGTGCTATCCAGGCCAGCGTGAAGATTGGCACGGATCTTGTGTTCTGTATCAGCGCGGGAGAAAGTACGGAGACTGGTGCTAATGCTTTTAATGCGATCAATTGCACCTTCCATCGAATCAAGGATTTGGGGCAAATCGTCTAGCAAAAACTCCAGGTCAATTTCTTGGGCAAATTTGACGACTGAATCAGTCGGCGGTTGATGTTGTTGATAAATTTGAAGATAGGTGCGAAGGTCTTGAACATAGTCTTTTGCGTTGCTAATGCTGCCGTAGATAAAACCCACTGGATTATTGATCTCGTGGGCAACACCGGCCACTAAATTCCCCAACGTTGCCATTTTTTCGTTTTGCACAATCTGAAGTTGGGAGTGCTCGACCTGTTGGGCGTAGGTTTGGGCTTGGCGATAAAGACGGGCATTGACCAGGGAAATCGCTGCTTGAGCGCACAAGAGATTGAGTAACTCAACGCGATCGCGGGTAAATGCCCCGGTCGCTAAATTATTTTCTAAATAGACAATGCCTAACAATTTACCTTGTTGCAAAATCGGGCTACACAGGAGACTCTTGGGCTGTTGATTTTGAATGTAGGCATCACCGACTAACAGGGGATCTTGTGCCGCATTGGCGATGACGGCAGGTTGCAGGCTGCGTTTAACCTTTGTGACCAAACTGATCGGCACAACACCGCTCTCTGCCAACGATTGCGCGGGGTGCAAAATCTGCGTTGTAATCTGGCTGGCCTCGGTCAATTCGGCACTGGCCTGCACGGTCAACTCGCTCCCTTCCAGCAACATCAAGATACACTGGGTCGCACCGGAGGTTTGGATGACGGTAAACAGGAGCGTTCCAATGAGCTGATCCAACTCGATTTCGCTAGACAGGGTGTGGGATGCATTGAGAATGGCGACCAGATCGAGGGAGTCGGAAAGACTACTCGACGAACTGCCCGCCGTAAATGACCGGGTGCTGAACACGGTTTCGTGGACGGAGAGGGGCATTTGCTCCTGGGTCAAGAGGGGGGCCAACAATTGGGGATAGCGCAGTTCCAGGTTGGTCAGCTTTGCCTTTGCCCCCCACCGCGCGTAGCCATAGTAGGCTTCAATCAGGTGCACTTGGGCGAGGCGCTCTTTGTGCCAACTCAGGTAAAATTTGGCGGTGAGTTCGTTGGCCAGGGCTTCTTCTTGGGGGTAGCCGTTGGCTTTGGCCCCGGCGATCGCCAGGTCGTAATATTCCAGGGCTTCGGTTTTGCAATTCAAGCAGCGATATTTTTCCGCTTCCACCAACTGGTATTTGTGCAAGTGGTTCATGGGGGCGTAATCGGCCCACTCTTTCAACTTAATTTGGTTCTCTAGCATTCGCTGCCAGCGGGGGTCGGCCTCGGTCAATTCTGTGGGTGGGGTCGCCAACACCGTCAACGAATCGTAGAAGTACAACAGCGGTTCCACAATGTTGCCCATGCCGCCAGCCAAATATTGCCGGGTTTGCAGGGCATCCTGTTCGGCTTTGGCCAAGTCTTCTAGCCAGTAATTCAACGTAAAGCGGTACAGGTAGAAGTAAGCGAGGCGATAAAAATCGACTTTGGCTTCTTCCAACACTTGGGTTTCGTACTCGTCTTGCCGGAGGGGAATGTCTGCTTCTGACTGTCCCAGAAGGATTTGAGCCGCTTGCCAGTAGGCCAGCACACAGTTCGCGGCGGTGAATTGGTTGAGGTCGCACAACTGTTGATAGTAGGCATGAATTTGGGGTTCGAGTTCGGCGAGGGGGTGGCCGCACCAATAGGCATTCAAGCAGTACAGTTGCGCGTCGTAGCCCATGAATTCAAGATTGCCCGTTTCTAGCCCCGCTTGATAGCCTTCCAGCAGAATGGGCAGGGACTCTTGCAGATGGGTCGTCCAATGGCCGACGTAGCCCCCCATGAGCAAGGCGGTGGCGGCCCGGATATTTTTCGCTTCCGGTTCGGCGGCGAGTTGATAACCCAGTTGCCCAAACTGGGGCACCAGGCTCATATCGTTCCACAGGATGCGGAGTTGGAAGGCATACCCGGCGTAGCAATAGGGGGAAACGGGGCTGTTACCAAATTGAATGGAGAGTTTGACCTGGAGGGCGACGACAAGAAAATACAGCTTGGTGCCTGCCATGTAGCATACGGGGGTGAGGCGGGCTGCATTTTGCATGATGGCCAGTTGCTGGGGATCGGTCATGGGGGGCAGATCCAGGAAGGAGGCAACGGCGCGGCCTGCAATGAGGCGATCGATTTCCTGTTTGAGCTGTTGGATGTCGTCGAGGGTGGGTTCGTCGGGGAGGTGGACTCCGAGCATTTGGAAGACGGCTTGCCCGATCGCGATCGCGGCGACAAATTCATTACGGGCTACCAATGCCTGGATTTTGACTTGGTAGACTGCCACCCGTTCCAGGGGCGTGCGGGCCTGTTGGATGACGGCTTCGATCCACTCATGCATCCGGTCAAAGTCTCCGGCGAGGAAGGCGACTTCGGCGGCGAGATCGTGGAGGGCGAGGGTCATGGCATAGTGCCGTTCCCAGGCATCGGCCCCCAACAGGGTTAACCCGACGGTGGCGTATTCTAGGGCGGCTTGGTAGGCGGTGGCGAGGCGGGCTTTGCGGCAGGCGGTGAGGTTGAGGGTGGCGAGGTCGTCTTTTTCGGCCTGGGTGACGACTAGGGTGGTGCCATAGTTCAACTGATTGATGATTTCAAAGATGCGATCGTCGCGGTTGGCGGGGGCAATGCGGTGCAGCAGGTGTTGGCCGATTTGATAGTGGGTGGTTTGTTTTTGCTCGGCGGGAATGAGGGAGTAGGCGGCTTGTTGGACGCGATCGTGGAGAAAGCGGTAGGAGCAATTCAAGGTTTCTGGCGCGATCGCCCCAGTGGCTTGTAGTTCCGACGGTTGATAGAACTTGTAAATATCGGTAATGGGCAAAATCACGCCTTCTTGCAGGGCACGCCACAGGTCGATCGCGGTGTCTTCGGGCGATCGCTCGTGCACAATGGCCAACGTGGCCAAATCAAACTGAGCGCCAATGCACGCCGCCAATTTCAACGCGGTTTGGGTGTTTGGCGGTAATTTTTGCAATTGCTGGGCCATAAACTCAACCACATCGTCGGTCAAGGCCAGCAATTTCACGGCGGCCAGGTTACACTGCCAATGCCCTGTCTGGTAGTCGAAGGCAATGTACCCCTCTTCGTGGAGGGCTTTGAGGAATTGGGTCAGAAAGAAGGGATTGCCCTGAGTTTTTTGGTAGGCCAACTGGGCCAGGGGGGCCGCGAGTTCCACGGAACAACTCAGGGTATCTGCCGTTAACTGGGTGACATCGGCAAGGCTCAAGGGGGCAAGGGTCAGGGTATGAATTGAGGTATCAGCTTTTTTCACCTCATTGAGCATGAGCATCAAGGGGTGGGTCGGGAAGACTTCGTTATCGCGATAGGCACCCATGATGAACAGGTAGCCCCGTTGTTTACCCCCGTAGGCATCGTGCTCGGTCAGCAGCAATTTCAGCAGGTTGAGGGAGGCGGAATCAATCCATTGCAAGTCATCCAGGAAAATGACGAGGGGGTGGTCGGGGGTGGTAAAAACGGTGATGAACTTTTGAAAGAGCAGGTTGAAGCGGTTTTGGGCGGCGCTGCCTGCGAGTTCGGGGACGGGGGGTTGGGGGCCGATGACCTGTTCCAGTTCGGGGATGACTTCAATCAAGACTTGGCCATTGTCCCCAACGGCGGCGAGGATTTTGGCTTGCCAGTCGGCGAGTTGGTCGTCGCTGCTGCTCAGGAGTTGGCCCATGAGGTCGCGGAAGGCTTGGACGAAGGCGCTGAAGGGAAGGTTACGGTTGAATTGGTCGAACTTGCCTTTGATGAAGTAGCCATGCCACCGCACGATGGGTTTGTGGACTTCGTTGACGACGGCGGTTTTGCCAATGCCGGAAAACCCGGCGACGAGCATGAGTTCGGCGGCTCCGTTGGCGACGCGCCCAAAGGCTTCGAGGAGGGTGTGGACTTCGGTTTCCCGGCCATAGAGTTTTTCGGGAATGAGGAAGCGATCGCTGATATCGCGTTCGCCGAGCTGAAACCAGGCGTGTTTGCCAGCGACGGGGTAGAGTTCCTGGCACCGCTGCAAATCGTGTTTGAGGCCGAGAGCGCTTTGATATCGATCTTCGGCGTTTTTGGCCATGAGTTTGTGGATGATTTCTCCCAGGATGATGGGGAGGTCGGGGTTGCGATCGCAGATTGACGGGGGGTGCTTGGCGAGATGGGCATGTACCATTTCCATCGGTTCATCGGCCTGGAAGGGCAATTCTCCGGTCAGGAGTTCAAAAAAGGTAACTCCTAGAGAATAAAAATCGCTGCGATAGTCAATGCACCGGTTCATGCGTCCGGTTTGCTCTGGGGAGATATAGGCCAGGGTGCCTTCTAGCACATTAGGATTGTGAATTTCCTGGGTTTCACGGGGTAAAAGAGAGGCAATACTAAAGTCAATTAATTGAATCTGGTGGGTATTGGGATGGATGAGAATATTGGCGGGTTTAACGTCTTTGTGAATAATGCGCTGTTGATAAAGTTGGTATAAAATATCAACGATTTGTAGGGCGACGGGCCAAAATTGCTCCAGGGTGAGGGGGGCGGTTTGCAGGTAATGCTGCAACGAAATGCCCCCCGTATCTTCCATGATCAGGGCATAGCCGTTGGCGTAGGGTTCTAAATTTAGGGGCTGAACAATGCTCGGTAAGTTCAGATTTTTGGCGATCGCGTATTGGTTCCGAAACTGGACTAATTCACTAAAACTGGGATAGTCATGGCGCAACATTTTAATGACAACAGCCCGCTGCTCTGCCTGCTGCACGCCTCGATACACCACCGTTCTGGAGCCTAGATAGAGTGATTCAACCAGGGTATAACCAGAGAGTTCTGGGAATTGTGGTGCTGAAGGTGTCATAAGTCTATGTGAATGGCTTTAACTATACTAAAGTTCCCTGAAATTGTTGGGAAGCGGACAGGTTTAAATCAATTCATGAGCAACCATGAGCAACAGTATTGAGCAAATTCAAAATGCTAAATGTAAAATATCCAGATTGTTCTAAAAAATATCAAAATTTGCTTCAACTTGGAGCCAGTGACTAGCCCCCTTGAATCTCTTTTTCAGTAAGAAGAAATTAGCTAAAAATAGCGCAGACTTTATCCTTTTTAAGGAGAGCTATTGGGTCAATTGGCTACTCCTTTAGACTGAAAAAGAATGGTGTTCTCAAGCGATCGCGGTGGCTAGAGTCGAAAGCCGATGGTTCCGGGTTGCGGTCAAATGATGGATTGAGAATAATCTGAGCGATTATCTCAACGCTACCGCTGTGGGCGTTGTTTTTTGTATTAAGTCTTGTTTCGGTAGCAGCGGGGTAAGGGTTTTGCTGGGGCGCTTGGGGCGATCGCTACAAAGGTGGAAAAAGTTATCTTTAATCCCGCCGCGATCGCGCCGAGGCGGTGCTGCAAGCATTGGCCAGATGCCGTTTGCACCGTCTCAATTGATGTGGGTTGGGTCTATTTTAACGTGCTGAAAAGCTAAATTTGATGAGGGCGAAAACCGGGGTTGCTTGCGTTGGTGTGGCGATCGCTCGCAGTCCCTTCCTGCGCCAATGTTTTCAGCTTCAAGGAAAAATATTTTTTGTCAATCAGCCAGTTTGGGCGTGGCGCATGGCTGCTGGTGCTGACCCGTGCAATTGCGTTGACTCTAAAGGGTTGCACGTTTGTCTGTTGCCTGGAACGGCGGAGCGATCGCTGCACTCATTGGCTGGGCGATCGCTCCCCTGACTGAATGGGCTTACTGGTTGTTTGGCGCTGTACTAATGCCTTCCACCCCAATCAAGCCTGGAAAAACTCGGCTGGGGATCCCCACCACCACATAGCGAACCTGATTTGCTTTATCCACAAAAATTGTATCTTCATCCTCCTGGGAACTGGCCTCACCTGGGGGTTGGTCGTCTGGGGGATTGCCCTGGGCTGTCCCGTCCTGGGGCGGGTTGTTGTCGGGTTGATTGTTGCCCGACCCATCGTTGCCCGTGTTATTGCCTGTATTGTTACCTGTGTTATCGCCCGCCCCGTTATTACCCGTGTTATTGCCTGTGTTATCGCCCGCCCCGTTATTGCCGGTGTTATCGCCCGTATTGTTGCCCGTGGTGTTGCCAGCACCAGGGCCATAGACCGAAACAATGGTCGTCTGAGAATTAAACGCACCAATGTAGGTCGATGCCGTGGTGAAAAAGCTGCCATTATTGCCATTGTTGGGGCTGCCGGTGGCGGGCGGGATGTTGTTGGCTCCGGTGAAAGAGTTGGCCAGGGGGGCGCTGACAATTCCCCCGGTGATTGTGGCGTTGATGTCGCCGGGATAGTTGATGCCCGGTGTCACGGAGGCAATACCAAAATTTTGCAGTGGGGTGGAGGGGGTTTGCCCAAATTCCACAATCACGACGGGGGTTGTCCGCGTGACTCCTCCAAAGGAGGATGCATTGGATGCGGTGCCCGTTTGGGTCAACAGCACGGGGTTTGACTGAAACCGATTGATGGTGGTGGCGGGGCCAGTGGGGGTGAGGTTATCGACCCGAAAATTGAGTTCTGCTGGAATGTTGCGGAAGAGGGTGGGTTCCCCAGAGCGGGAATAGCCAACGAAGGTGAGGGTGGGCAGCCAGGTGCCTGTATCACCGACTCTTGGGATATCGCAGGAGCAGGTGCTGAGGGTGGGGAGAATTTGCGATCGCAGCAGCACGTTGTCATTGATCGCAATGCCTGAAGTGCGTACCAACACTCTGGCGGAACCGTCGTAAACCACTGCACCTAAATTGGAGTTGAGATTGGGCACATAGATTTGAGTGCCTTGAAATGTGATGCTGCCCCCGGTAACGACTAATTGAGCTTGGACGGGCGCAGCGGCGATCGCTAAACTACCAATCGTGAGCAGAGAAGGCACAAGTTGTTTGAGCATAGGTCAAAATCCTTGGAGAAAGCGAGTTTGCAATTTGCACTCAATCGAGTTATCGGGTTATTGCCAGGTTAGACCGACTAGAACGTAAACGTTGTCCGAATGGCCCCGATCGCGATGGGGTCGTTGTCCGCTGTATTGCGGGAATTGAAAATTAAGATAAACCCAGGTGTGATCGCAATGTTGTCAGATACGCGCAACTGGTAAAAAGCTTCAACATGGGTGGTGGTGGCGGGTTGTCCCCCCGGTGCACCGATGCCGCCATCCAAAATATCCGGTAAGTTGGCTCCCGTCGGCAGATTGCTGCTAAAAATCTTGGGCGGCTGGCCGACGTAAATGGCCCCCAGGTTGCCTTTGCCAAACAGATCAGGGAAGTTCAAAAAGGCCATCCAGTTAATGGTTTCAACCGTTCCCTCAAAGTTAGGAATGGAGGTGCTGGTATATCCGGCCCAGCCGCCAATCGTGAATTTACGCGAGAGCCGCCAGGACAGGGTGCCGCCAACTGCGTGGGTTTGGGTGGGGCCAAAGGTCACTTGATCATCCCCAATGCCCGTCCCCAGGAAGCCCAAAAACCCGGTGGGGGAGTAAGAATGCAGGTAGTTCAAGGCAATGTCAAACGTCCGCGCCGGGGCGATCGTCAACTGTGCCCCCACTGTATTCCGCCCATCAAACAAGCCCTGCTCCGGTTCCGGCGAATTGGGATTTCCCCCCGCCGAATAGACCCCCTGCAAACTAATCCGGGGCGAAATTTGCCAATCAAAGCCCACCCCAGCCCGACCAGCCCCCAGATTGATGATGGGATTCCGCTGGGCAAAGGTAGACAACGGCCCAAAGCCCGCACTTTCGATCCGGTTTGCGCCCCGGAACACGTTGACCGGGTTGACCCCCTCTGCACCGACAATGACGGCAAATCGATTGCCAATCAACTGACGATAGGTCAAATCGCTAATCACAAGTGACCCGCCTGTATCCCCTTCATACCCAAGCCGCACGTTATTGCTCAGGAAAGGACGAGTGCTGCCGGTGCCAGCTTGCAACCCGGTCAACAACAAACTGCGAGGACTAAACTGGGTCAGCAAACTCAGTTGCACGTTGGTAATAATATTAATGTTGGTGCCCGGATCTTCCGCGTCTTGAATGCCATCACGCGGGAAGAGATCGGACTTATTTTCAGTACGGCCTTGCGCCCCAAAAATCACCTGGCCAAAGAGTTTGGTGGTGGTCGAGAATTGCTGTTTTTCTAAAGTTGCGGTGCGAATATCTAGACCATCAATGCGGCCGCGTAAAGCGGCTAGTTCTGCGGCAAATTCTTCTTGTAGTCGTTTAATAGATTCCAGGTCTTCTTTCTTAACAAAATCCGCAGTGGCAGCGGCAATTAATTCTTGAACTTTGTCTAAGCAGGCATTTAGTCCGGCGGCAAATTCATAGCGGGATAAAGCCCGATTGCCCCGATAGGTTTTGTTGGGATAGCCGACGATGCAACCATACCGTTCTACCAATGATTGCAAGGCTTGAAAGGCCCAGTCTGTCGGCTTAACGTCGGTTAACTGCGAAACGGATGTGACTTGATCCATGCCAGTCGATTCATCGGCAGCCGCGATCGCATTCACGCTGGGAACAACCTCTAAATTCTGGATTGGATCAACTGGAATCGTACTGTTCGTCGAATCAATCAGTTCAGCTTGACTGGCTTGAGCCGCAAAAATTGTCATGCTTAAAGAACTCAGCCCTGCCAAACACAAGGTTGAGTAAAATTTTCGGTTGTTCATACCTAATTAATATGGGTAGATTGCTAAAGATGCCCCATTCCTACAGCCAGAATGGTCATTGACAAAGGTTTGCTCCCGTTGCCAAAAATATATCACGGCGAATTATGAAATTTATTCGGCAGCGCCAATTTTTTTGGCAAAAAGTCCTTTAGTCAGGGTGTAGACCCAAGCCGCGACAAAAGCGACCAAAGAATCGTTGTCCCAAGGGGCTGAAGCCGTATTGCTAGACAACTCGGTTTTGGCGGATGCATTCGGCGTACCAGTGAAAGCTGGCTTTGGGGGTGCGTTGTTGGGTGCGGTAGTCGTTGTAAAGCAAGCCGAAGCGGCGATCGTAGCCCCAAGCCCATTCAAAGTTATCCATCAGGCTCCAACAAAAATACCCGTGGAGGGGGTAGCCTTCTGCCACGGCCCGGTGGGCAGCTTGGAGGTGTTGCCGCAGGTAGAGGATGCGATCGCTGTCGAGAATTTCGCTTGCTTTGGTGAGGGTGTCTTGGGCGGCGCAACCGTTTTCGGTGATAAAAATGGGCAGATTGGGCAGTTGCAACACTTCGGAAATGTGGCGAATGCCCCAATAGAGACACTCTGGCACGACCCACAACCAGGGCATATTGAGGCGCGGATGGCCGGGGGCATAGTCTACGATTTCGTAGCCTTGCTCGTTGTCTTTGGCCCGAATGTAGGTGCCAGTATAAATATTGAGGCCCAGCGCATCCAGGGGTTGGTGAATAATGGCTAAATCGCCGGGTTGGATGTGGGGAGCTTCGCGGCCGAGGCGATCGCAATAGCCCGGACTGTAATCGCCCGTTAACGCGGGGTAGAGAATGCCCCCATTGACCCACAAATCCGGGAGGGCAGCCTGGGCGGCGGCGATATCCGCTGGGGATTCGGTGAGGGGCACAGGAATGGCGGGATTATCCACCAACATGACGGTGCAGTCACCAGGGGCGGCGGCGCGAATGGCCTGACACCCCAAGCCGTGGGCTAACAGCGCGTGGTGGGAGGTTTGCCAGACTTCTTGTTGTCGTCGTACCCGTGTACCGGGAGCGTGTTCGGGGATTTTGCCCACCCCATACCCCAGGTGCGTGAAGCAAACGATTTCGTTGAGGGTCATCCAGTGGGTGACGCGATCGCCCAAATGCCGGACGACGACGCTGCAATAGTCAGCAAAATCCTGAGCCATTTCGCGACTGCGCCAGGAGCCATAGCGGTGTTCCAGGGCGTGGGGGCTGTCCCAGTGAAACAGCGTAACGTAGGGCGTGATGCCGTTTTGCAGCAGGCAATCCACCAACCGCGAGTAAAAATCTAACCCCTTGGGATTCACAGCCCCGCGCCCGTCGGGAATGACCCGTGGCCATGCCACACTAAACCGATACTGTTTGATGCCGAGCTTGACCATCCAGGCAATATCGCTCTCAAACCGATGGTAGTGGTCATTGGCGATCGCCCCTGTATCCCCATTCCGAATACGCCCCGGTGCCGCACAAAATACATCCCATACACTGGCCTTGCGCCCGTCGGTTTGGGTGGCCCCTTCGATTTGATAGGCGGCAGTAGCGGCTCCCCACTGAAAATTAGCTGGAAATTCGTAACTCATGCGATCGCCCTTACACTCATCGGCAACATCCGCGATCGTGCCATGTCCCAAGCCAACTGCGATCGCGCCCTTCCTCAAACTTTAATCTTTGACGCAGCTTGCTCAGAACCAAATTGATCATCAAACATCCTAACTGACTCTAATTCTTTAACACCCTCTAACAACCCTCAAATGAACGGTTTGCTAAGCAGCTGCCAGTCACTTTTCCCACGCCAATGAAATCTCTATTCCGCCCGCTGCAAGGGGTTGATACATGGTGTTTCTACATGAGCTAAACAAATTGCTCTATGCTTCATAAGCTTCACCGCAATGGGCGATCGCCACTACCAACACCTGAGTCAATTCATCATTGATCGAATAGATCACCCTGTAGTCCCCAATCCGATAACGATGGTAGCCTGCATACTCACCCTTGAGGGCTTTGATGCTTGGATGTGACCGAGGCATTTGTTCCAACTGCTGCAAACATCGGGCAATCTTCTTTGCTAGGGCTTTATCAGCATCAACATAAACCGTTTGGGCATCGGGGTGGAGCAGAACCTCATACATCGGTGCGCAGAGTTCTCCAATTCGTATATTCGGCTTTAGGCGTTCCCTGAGTCTGTTTAATTCGCTCTAGTAAACCAGAAATCGCCAAAAGTTCCTGAGTTGCAGCTTCGCTTTCAGCGTTTGCCAAATAAGCCGCAAAATCTGCAACCACCTGTAATCGTTCTGGTGATAATTGCTTCAATGACTCATCAAGTTGTCGCTGTAGCTCTGCCACAGATCCTAAAATTGCGGATTCAGTATCTTCTAATGGAGAATTCCCGATGCTCATCGTCTACCAGCCAATCTCAAAGCTTTGCTTTTATTGTAAGGCAACCTATCACAAGGCAATATTGGGGTCTGCTTGTAACTTAAATTAAGTGCCAAAACGCGATCGCGTTGGATCCAGCACTTACTATGGTTCGCCCATTTAGGCTGCAAGCAACGGACACAACTTGTGATGCATTGCCAACGCGATCGCGCCTTTCCTCAAACTTCAATCTTTGATGCGGCCTGCGCAGAACCAGCTCCACCATCGAAAATCCTAACCGGTTCTAACTCTTTAACGCCTTTTAAACAAACTCTCAAATGAACGGCTTGGGCTTCAGCGGACGGTGTTGCACTTTGTATCACAACTAGTAGCGTAAACTTCCGTTCCGTTGCAAGCCCTTGTTAGACATGAGATGAAGACGAAATTTTTCTATTCTCCCTCTTTTTACACCATTTACACACCTCCCGTGTAAGCCTTTCTCCTTCTTCAGCTGTCTCTTTAGCTTTTTGCAAGAATAAATCAATAGATTGAGTTGGTTTCCCAGGATCAGACTTGACAATTGCATGAATTGCTTCATTTCTAATACGTCGCCACTGATCGACTGCGTCGATTAAATCTGGACATGCGACCGATGGATCTGAAAACTCTGAACGCCAGTGCTGAATAAGCTGATTGAAAGAGGGAAATTGTCCATTCTTTTTCTTAGAGAGTGGATTAGGAGATTCAGGTCGAGACAAAAAGCTGATGAGACGATCAGAGATAATGCTTTCCTGAATTGTAATGGCTTCCAAGAAAAAATGATTTTCTTGAGCTAATTTAATACGTGACCATGCCTCACGATATGATTCATATTTATTGAAGTTTCCAGTAATCTCTTTCGACGGAACTTGGCTTTTTTTGTATTCACTCATTTATTTTTTACTTTCCAGCACAAGCACAATTTTGTTTGAGATCTTGAATCAGTAACAATTCCTCGTCACAAACTCCAATATAAACTTAGATCTCACTAAATAATAGGCTGAAAATTTCCGCCTAAGATCCCAATCGGGATGGATGGGGAGAATGTTTCGGCACAACACCCCAAGCCTATTAATTAGGCAGATTTTTTCCGCTGAATCTGCTATTCAAGGTGAATAGCGAGGATCTTTCCGCATCTTTTTTACGGAGGCGATCGCTGCTAATTCATTAACTCAACAATACAAATGCCGAGGTTTCAGCATTGAGTGTTTACGGCGCTGTAAATGTGGCGAGTCGTTCCCGCAAAACGCCTGCCTGTTGCTGATCATTGAGGCGTTCAGCGACGACTAATGCCTGCCCATAGTAGCGTTGGGCTAACACCGTGCGGCCTACATTCAAATTGGTTTGTCCCAACGCGGTCAGTGTTGCCAATTCCTCGGTTGGATCGCCCACGGCTCGTGCCAGTGCCAGCCGTTCTTCCAGGGTATCAGTCATCAAGTCATAGCGGCCCATTGCCTGATAGGCCACAACCTGGTTATCCAGGGTTCGGAATTGCAACGGGGCATTTCCGGCTTGGGCGGCAAAGCGATCGCCCACTTGGGTAAACCGGGTACCCATATAAAACCGAGCTTGGTCAATGCGTTGGGCACCGCGATCGCCCAGTTTCATCGCATAGCTGTTGGGATTGGCATACCACTGGTAGGCTGGGAGAAATGCATACTCGTAACGCCGCATCGTCAAATCCGGTTGCTCTAAACTATTCGCCAACCACGCCATATTTTGGGCCGTCAGGTATTCGCCTTTTTGATTGCGCGTACTGGCAGCTACGTCCATCCCTTCCATAAACAGGGTTCCCGCTCCGGGGCTACCGCTGGCTCGTCCGGCCAAGGCACGGCCTAAGTTGTTGTTGGCGTAGAGTTGGCCCGTGAAATCCCGTTGATCGCGAGTAACGGCCAGTTGGCGGCGCATGGCATCTTCGCGGGCGTGGGGTTGGGCGGTGCGATTGTAAGCGGCAACTAAATAACTGTAGGCCATACCTTGCCCATCCATGTCGCCGATGCGCTGGTATAGCTGCTGGGCCTGTTGCCATGCCGCGATCGCCCCAGCCCAATCACCTTTGACCGCCTGGGTTTGCCCGATTCGCATATATTGATCGGCCTGATCGCGTTCGGGGCCACGAGTCCCACTGTTTTGCTGCACGGTCAGTTGTTCCATCAAACTATCAGCCAGGGAAGGGGCAGGCAGAGCGGTCAGGGTAACGGCGATCGCCCCCAACGCCAGCACCCCAGAACCGAATCCCGTAGTTCTGAGGCGCAAAATACCTAATTGGTTGCCAGTCATGGTTCTCTTCCCTTGAGCCTGTAGACACTAAGCCGATTCCCCTTGGCTGTATGTCCATTCTCACAGAGAATCAGGAGGTTGCCAACGGGGTCTCCTGTGCCCAAGTATTCCCCGCTAAATAGATGGCCCGTACATCCTCCGGTAAATTTTCTTCAACTAGGCGATAGCCCTCTTGTAATCGAACGCGGACTTCGGCAGGGGACATGGCATCACCTTCGGCTTGGAGATAGGCCGAAATCCGGGTTTCGCTCCAGCCAAAAGTCTGGCCCATCAACACAATCAGGCGCAAAATCGGTGGCAATTGATCCAGCGCACGCTCTAGATAACACCACAGCGGCGGCGGTGCGGCTTCGAGGTTGTAGTGAATGGCTTCGACGGGGGGCAAGTCAGCCTGGTTAATGCAAACGGCGGTGGCGTTCAGGAGCCAATTTTGTAGGGTAAATTCGCTGTCTCCAGTGGGCGATCGCAAATCTAACCCGCCCAGTTCGTAAAACAAATGTCGCCATGTCTGGGCAAACAAATAGTCGGCTTGCACGGGCGATCGGGCCGAATGTCGGATCAGGGTATATACCATTGGGCTGTAGCGACAGAAAATCGCCGCAAAGTATTGCCCTGCATCAGGATGACGCTGAAACAAGGTCAGCAACTCTTGGTCAGAGTAGTGGGCCAAAGACTTGACCAACGGGTGATTACATTCGGGAAAAGTGGGAATCAGCACAGGCAAAACCACGAATGACGTTGAAGTGCCCCCCAATATACGCTCTTTTCCCCTAAAAGCACGACTTCTTTAAAAAAATCTATCGATCCGCCTGAGAGGCGATCGCGTGAACTGAGCCAATTTAAAGCTCCGACTTCTTGGGGTTTGAACTCCGAAAGTCAAAGGAATAGACGATGAAGCTATTGCCAAATTCCCCCGGTACTTCAGTTTCCAGTTTGAACGTTGGATCATTGAATGGATCGGTGACGCTTTCCGGTCGGATTTTTTTGTAGTAATCAATGTAGGGAATTTGAAACGACAGCTTTCCGATCACAATATAGCCCTGTTGCGCTGCTAATAAAGTTTCCTTATCGCCAAACCAAATCTTGGAACGTTCAGATTGCTGTACACCTTTGGGAACTTTGATACCACTGCTCTGCATCCAACTCAGAATGGCATCTTGGTTGACGGGTTCGCAGCAGACGTGAAATACGCGATCGCTAGCTTGTAAATTCGTATTTAACCATTGATCCATTTCATGAATCTTCATGATTTTGTCGTGGTAAATGGTTTTAACACTAAGAAGATTGACATAACTCATCTTGTAGCCTGTGATAAAAACAAAGACTAAAAGGGCAACTGGAAATAGGCGATAAATGATCTTTTTGTTTTGGAAGATAAGCTTTAATTTTTCGTAAAAAACTGCAACGGGCAAGGCAATGATGCACAGGAAATAAGGTAGCCAAGCAATAATATGACGAGTTGTTTGCAGTTTTCCATACTGCACAGAGATGCCAAGGATTGCGACAAGAACAATGGGATAAAAAAACTTTATTCTACGAAAGACGATCAAAAATAAACCGATAAAAAATAAGATCGTATCCCAAACTAAATAAAAAATTCCAACTTCTGGAGGTAATGAAGTTGTACTGCTCATGTTTAAAGCACCGAACATAAAAAAGTATACGACATTAAAAAAGTTTTCCATTAATGGCTGGGTAGCCTGGTTTCTGGTAGAAAAAGCTTCTAAGGCAGATAAAAAATATTCTTTACTCCATAAAATAGTTGGCAGTCCTAAAAATAAACCGCCGATAAAACCTGTCGAAACTGTAATGGCAGAAGAGTGAACTAGATGTTGGAAAAAGCCTTTAGTTTTTGGAATTAAGTATAGAAAAAGGCTGGCTGGGGCGATCGTAAAGAGTAGCAGTATCCAAAGTTTTTGAATTGCCGCGATCGCTTTAGGGTGATCGCCTTGGGAGGTGACAAAAAAGAAATCGGTCAGAAAGTTGGGGGCTAACAGACCACTTTTAACTAATAAGGCTTGTCCGCCACCTATCACAACGCACAAGACGATCGCACCGAAGGCAACTTGATTAATTCGTCTGGCAATCTGATTGGTAAAAACATGAGGATAAAAAGCACAATAAAACAAAAGAATTGGTATCCCTGCCGAGATGGAAGGATACCGCGTGGCCATTGCTAGTCCGGCCATGACCCCGCTTAATAAGTATAGTTTGTAAGATTTGTGCTCTAAAGCTAATAAAATCAACCAGACTGCCAGCAAGACAAATCCTAGACTGGTCGATTCGATGCGTAAGTGCCAGAGGGTTTGGCTGTAGATGGGAGAAAGCGCCAACATTAAAGCTGAAACTAATCCGCCCACCCAATTAGTAAGACGAGCACTAATTTTGTAAGTGAGGACAACGGATAAAATATAAAAAAGGTAAGAAATAATTCGCATGAGCAAATAAAGCTCTTGCATGTGCTTGAAGGAAAAATAGCGAATTCCTTGAGTAGTATCGGAATTTCCCAGCAGAGATAATAGCCAATAATACGATGACCACAATAGTGTGCCGATCGCCATTAATGGAGTGCCGGGTATATCAAAAAATTCTTGTCTAAAATCACCCGCGCTAAATCTTATAATTTCTTGGATATAAGGGAATTCTTCGGTATTAGAATACCAGGGATAAATAATAGTGGGATAAGCTGCGATCGTTACCGAATAAAGCAGAATCGCTGTTAAAACAATGCCGACAGCGATAGCAGGTTTATCTTTGAATTGTAGATGGCGATCGCTAAATTGTTTAAGGAAATGAGTGATTGTGGTCATGAATGGTAATAGTCAGAGGCTTATTGATTGGTTGGCGTTTTGGGTATTAAAGATGGGAGTAATATTTTCAATGGCTTGGGAAATAGGCTAGAGCTTTTCCTTTTGAGGTTTTACAATAAGGCTGCTAAAAATGAATATGAACCATAAGTTGCAGATTTTTAGATTGCCAAAGGTCGATTGAAATGTTTGATGTTATGAAGAATTAAATTGACATAAACCTTTGATGTTGCCTTTCTAAGTTCGTTAGCTCGGTGCAACTATTAAAGTACTCTACACAATTTCGGGTCAAAACGCTGACTGGTACAAATTGGCGATACAAAGGGCAGCCAGTTGTGCATCATTTTGCTCCTTTATGGCTCAGGGCTGCGATCGCCAAATTTGGCCTCCCCGGTTTGCCTGGGCCTGTTGCCGTGAATTGGGTCTCTCCATTGGGCCAACGCTGCTTTCCTGGCAACTGTCACGCTACTATGGATAGACAGTGCTCTTGTTAAAGAAGACTTCGCTATGTCACCGATCAAAGCCGTTCAATCATCCTCTTACTACGGCGATGCGTATTATCGCACTCCCCCGCCTGATCTGCCTTCCTTGCTGCTGAAGGAGCGGATTATTTATCTGGGGTTGCCGCTGGTGTCATCGGATGACTTCAAGCGCCAACTGGGGGTAGATGTGACCAAGCTCATCATCGCGCAACTGTTGTACTTGCAGTTTAACGACCCCGAAAAGCCGATTTACTTTTACATTAACTCCACAGGTACGTCCTGGTACACGGGCGACGCGATCGGGCAAGATACCGAAGCCTTTGCTATTTGTGACACGATTCAATATGTCAAGCCCCCAGTGCATACGATCTGTATTGGACAGGCGATGGGCACCGCTGCCATGATTCTTTCGGCGGGCACCAAAGGCTTCCGGGCTAGTTTGCCCCATGCGACGATTGTATTAAACCAACCCCGCGTGGGGATGGGGCGAGGCCAAGCGACGGATATTCAGATTCGCGCGAAAGAAGTGTTGGAAAACAAAGCAGCGTTGTTGGATATTTTGGCGAAAAACACTGGGCAAGCGCCAGAAAAGATTGCTAAAGACACCGATCGCATGTTGTATATGACCCCGCAGCAAGCGAAGGACTACGGCTTGATCGATCGCGTGTTAGAAAGTGCCAAAGACTTGCCTGCGCCTGTTCCTGCGTTGACCTAAGTTGCTTTTATCTGTTTGTTGAGGCTTCTGATGTCCGATATTTTGCGCGTTCCTTATAACGTTCCCGGCAGTCCTTACTGGCAGTGGATTAACATCTACACGCGGATGAGCCAAGAACGGATTATTTTCTTAAATCAACCGCTGACGATGGGGCTGGCCAACTCTTTGATTTCCGCCCTGCTCTATCTTGATTCAGAAGACCAGTCCAAGCCGATTTATATCTATATCAATTCTTATGGCGATCCGGTGGCGACTGGGATGGCTGATCCGACGGCGGGCACTATGTCTACTACCGCAGGGTTGGCGATTTACGACACCATGCAACATGTGAAGTCGGAAATTGTCACGATCTGTTTGGGGCAGGCGATCGGGATGGCGGCGGTCTTGCTCTCGGCGGGAACGAAGGGTAAACGAGGGTGTTTACCCCATGCGATGATTGCTCTTTCCCATCCCTTGTCGGGGACGCAGGGGCAAGCGTCGGATATTCAGTTAAATGCGGCGGAAGTGTTGGCGAAGCGATCGCTCGTGGTCGAGATTCTGGCCAAAAACACTGGCCAAACCCCCGCAAAAATTACTAAAGACATGGATCGAACGTTTTATCTTACCCCCCAAGAAGCACAGGAATATGGCCTGATTGATCGGGTGTTGCAAAGTCCTAAACGGGCAACCGCCGATGTGGCGACCGTGATGCGTTAGCCCTGCATCCGTGCCATAGACCCAGTGAACCGCTGCTGCTGAGCTGAGCAGGCGGCTATTTACAGTTAGCAACAGTAATTGAAGGAGTTGTGCTATGCCGATCGGAGTCCCAAGCGTACCCTATCGTCTGCCGGGTAGTGCCTACGAGCAATGGATTAATATTTACGAACGCTTATTTCGGGAGCGGATTATTTTTCTCTCGGAAGAAGTCGATGATGGCATTGCCAACGCGATCGTCGCCTATATGCTCTATCTCGACTCAGATGACCAGTCGAAGCCCATCTATCTCTATATCAACTCGCCCGGTGGTTCTGTCACCGCTGGCATGGCCATTTTTGACACCATGCAACACATCAAATCTGAAGTGGTCACAATTTGTGTGGGGCTGGCTGCTTCGATGGGGGCATTCCTGTTGGCCGCTGGCAGCAAAGGCAAGCGCTTAGCCCTGCCCCACGCGCGAATTATGATTCACCAACCGCTGGGGGGCACACGAGGACAGGCGACGGATATTGAAATCGAGGCCAAGGAAATTTTACGGATTCGGGGCCAACTGAACGAAATCCTGGCCGATCGCTGTGGTCAGCCCTTAGAGAAAATTGAAAAAGATACCGATCGCGACTACTTCATGTCGGCCCAAGAAGCGAAAGACTACGGGTTAATTGACCAGGTGATCGAAACAATGGCCTAAAGCCCGCTGGTGAAGGCGATTGAACGGTTGAGAGTCGTTGTCGAGGGATCGGCTCCGTTGGGCCTGCAAAAGCTTAATGCTTCGATCCTTCGCCAATTTGCCCCAGCGATGGCAGAATTCTTATAATTCAGTCATCGCTTTTTCATGAATCTTGTCGATTGCTACCGCGTTTTAGGGTTGGCATCGGGCGCATCCTTTCCAGAGGTGAAAGCGTCCTATCGCCGTTTGGCCCGACTCTATCATCCTGATGTGAGTTCCGGCGATCGCCAAACAAAAGACAAATTTATTGAGATCACAGCGGCTTATAAGTATTTGCAAAACTCTCTGGCAGCCGGTACAACCACTCTGCGATCGCCCAGCGCCAGTGCTCCATCCCCGGAAACCCCGCCCAAGCCGCCCCCCGCCCCGCCCCGGCAGAAAGTCCAGATTCAGGCCAATCCAGTGCTTTCGCCCTTAGAACAGCAACTCAAAGCGAGTTCTTATCAGCAATTGCAACAACTGCTGCGATCGCAACGGTTTCCCCGTGCGATCGCCCTGGTGGAAGGGTTGGCCCGTCGATTGCCCCGCGACCCAGAAGTCATCCAGTGGCAGGCGATCGTGTACCAACAATGGGGCCGTCAACTGATTCGCGACAAACAAGTTGATAAAGCCCGCCTGTATCTTAAAAAAGCCCTGCGAACTGATCCGCATAACCGTTCGCTGTGGGCAGAAATCGAAAAAGATTTTCGTTCCATTGAACAAGTCTCTTCCTAACATCCCCTGGTGGGATAGAAGAAATCCACCCTCGCTCTAGTTATTGATTGAAAATTCGTATCAAAGCTGCGATGGAGGGGATTCGTTTGATATAGTCGTAAGTAAAGAGAGATTAACGAACCCACTTCTGTGGAACTCTCCCAGATGATTCACCCAATCATCGGAATACATCTGAATAATTTTCAAAAATTAACGATTAAATGCGGCAGTTCTCGCAACCTGTTCAAACATTGGCACGCTTGACCAATTGAAACCTCAAGCAAGCTTAAAAACCAATTTCCTAGACCACTTGTAAAGCTACGGGGTTTTTCTGAGTGATAGCTGTCTCGTCCCGTCCGGCTAAGCGCAGTTGGAACGCTATAAGTTTTGCTTCGACACTCTACTTAGTTCCAGTTTTGGATTTGTTACTGGCTGAAATACCTGCTCAGTGGAAGCCTGAAGTACGGTTAGGCTTGCAGGAAGCCCTGGTGAATGCAGCCAAGCATGGCAATAATTTAGACCCGAAAAAAACGGTTTTGGTTCGCTTTTCGGTTGTTGCGGATCAATATTGGTGGATTATTACGGATCAAGGAGATGGTTTTAGGCATCCCCAAGATTGTAACCCCAGCCTGGAACATACGGTTTCCTGTTGTGAAAATGAATGTGGGCGTGGGTTATTTATCTTGCATCAGATTTTTGACCAGGTGCAATGGAACTGTCAAGGGACGGAACTAAGGCTGTGTAAGCGAGTTAGAGGGGCATCCCGGTTGCCATTCATCTCCTGAAAGGCTTTGGCCAGGAAGTGCTGGGGCTTTAACTCGGTGGCGCGATCGCATTTTTAGCCGAGCCTTCCTAACGCCATTGCCATGTCTCAGCTTGTCGATCGCCGGTTGATGGCATGGGCTGGGTTACCGGACAGCTTGGACAAAATGAAATGGAGCCAGCGGTTCCCCTAAATGGATTGACCAGGTGGCATATTGTGCTTCTAGCTGGGCGATCGCCGCCAAGAGCATGGGCTGTTGAGGGATGGGCACCAGCAGATAGAGGCGTTGCTGGTCGTCGGTGCCATGCAGGGGATACTGGGCGGCCAATGCAGTTTGAATGTGGTGCAACTCGGCTTGTTGTTGCTGTTGATATTCTTCCTGGGCTAAGAGGCGTTGTTTTTTGGCGAGGAAATAGGCTTTTCCCCGCACCTCAGGGGCGATCGCGGTTGCCGGTGGGTCGCGGGGAACGAAGCGCACCAAATATTCGGCCTGGTTTGCCAGCCGTTTCAGTTGGCCGAGGTAATGGTCTTGGTGGGTGGCTAAATGGGCCAGCAAGCTATCGCGGCTAGGAAAGAGGGCAAACCGCAGGGGCAGAATGGTGGTGTGCTGAAACAGTTGATGAATGATGCGATCGTGGTTGAGGATGGCTTGTAGCAACTGCGTCTCATCGGCTTGCAACTGGGCGATCGCCAAATCGGGTTCCACCACGGCGGCCAAACTGCCCTGGCTCCAAAGCGTCAGCGGGCCAGCAATGCCATCGGGTAATCGAAAATCGCTGGGTGGGGTTTGTAAGAGGGCGTAAGCGTGCATGGAACAGCCTTCAGCAATATGCGGCTAGAATAACTTGAGCTGCTTGCTCTAGCGCGGGGCGGGGCGAAATAGGTGATCGTGGGTGGGGTTATAAAGCCGCGATCGCGTTTGGGGCAAGGGTAAGGCCGCCTCCGGTTGCAAGGCTGTTGGCACCGTGGCCGCAGCCAGGGCCGGACTCACCACATAGAGCGTCGTCCGAATTAGCTTTTCCCGCTCCGTCACCGTACTCATCTGCGTCAATGGCACGACCCAAATCTTCTCATCGGGCCAGCCCAAGCGAAAACACACCGCCACTGGCGTATCCGGCGGGTAGTGAACCAGTAAATCCGCCTGGGCATTGGCAACGTGCCGCGCACTGAGATACAGGCATAAACTGGCCTGATGGGCCGCCAGGGAACTCAACTCTTCCGCCGCTGGTACCTGGGTGCGCCCGCTCACCCGTGTGAGGACAATGGTTTGAACCAATCCGGGTAAGGTCAACTCGACCCGCAACCGGGCCGCTGCCGCTTGAAAGGCGCTGATCCCCGGCACCACTTCAAACTCGATCCCAGCTTCTAAGAGGGCTTGCATTTGCTCTTGCACCGCCCCATACAAACAGGGATCACCAGAATGGAGCCGCACTACCGATTTACCGGCCCGTACCCGCTCAATCATCAACGGCAAAATATCTTCCAGGGTTTTAGCCGCTGTGCGAATCACTTCGGCCTGCGATCGCACCAACTGCAACATTTGTTTGGGCACGAGGGAATCGGCGAACAGCACCACATCCGCCTGGGCAAGCAATCGGGCCGCGCGGAGGGTCAGCAAGTCTGGATCGCCAGGGCCAGCACCAACGATATAAACCGCTGGAGGCAGGGCTGGCTGGTAGGGGGATGGGGCAGTAGGCGATGCCGTGTCTTGCGTCATAGGGAATTCTTTTATTTCTCCGGAACAAGCAATTCAATGGGGAAAAGTAAATCAGTGGTAGATGCACCCTTGATCAAGCCTCGATGCAAGTCGGGGCTTTTTTCTTGGCCCTCAGGTGGCCCGATCGCCCAGGGCCGCAGACTGAGACCTGATAAAGCCTAAGGATGTTTGTCTGGTTAGGGGTTGGGGTTTGGGGGCGGGGCCACCACATCCGGCAGCGATCGCCGCCAGCCATAGAGCCAAACTAAACCCAGCACCCCGATCGCAATTTCAGTCAGGCTGACGACTTGGGCAATGCGGAGCGGGCCGAGCATCAAACTGTCGGTGCGTAACCCTTCAATCCAAAAACGGCCACAGCTATAGCTCACCAAATACACCAAAATCAGTGTCCCCGTTTTGAGCGGGAGTTTGCCCTGGCGATCGCGGAAAAACAGGAACATCAAAATTCCGAACACCATGAGATTCCACAGGGACTCATACAAAAACGTGGGATGAAAAAACTCGTAATTGGTATAACCGGGCGGACGGTTGGCCAGGGGAATATACAACTTCCAGGGCAAATCTGTCGGACGGCCAAAGGCTTCTGAATTAAAGAAATTGCCCCACCGCCCGATCGCCTGCCCCAAAATGAGGGACGGAGCCACCAGATCGGCCAGTTGCCAAAAGGATACACGCTTCCAGCGACAAAATAACAGACTGGCAATTAACCCACCCAGGATGGCTCCGTGAATGGCGATGCCGCCCTGCCAAATGGCGATAATGCGCTCTGGATGCTGGGCATATTCCGGCCACTGGAACGCGACGTAATATAGACGGGCACCGGGAATTGCGCCAATCACCAGCCAAATGGCCAAGTCGCTGACTAACTCAGGATCAACCTGGCGTTGGCGGGCGAGAAACTGGGAGAGGCTGACCCCAATCAAAACGGCGGAGGCGATGAGCAACCCATACCAGCGCACAGAAATAAAGCCCCATTGCAAAAAAGGGACTTCTGGGCCAGGGGAGGTAAACTGAAACGCAAAGAGTGAAAGGTGATCCATGCGGTGCTGATTTCGTCTCTTGTCACAGACTTGATTCTAGGGTGCATTGGGTGACTTTGGCAGGCTTCTCGGCGGGGAGTGGGCGATCGCCAGATACAAATCGCTACGTTGGGGCGGGGGCAAAAGTCCTGCGATCGCGGCCAACTTGGGCATTCTAAACTGGGTGCAGCGCGCCAGATGGGGCGCAGGGCCGGGGGCGATAACATCTGTGAGGCCGCACCATCGGGCCAGTAACCCAGAGGGGGAAATGGAATGAATCAGGTGAACCTATCCTTAGCACCAACGCCATCCTGGGGGCCACTGGAATCGGCGGCTGGGGCGGTGGCGGCGGACAGTGCGGCGATCGCCGGAGAGACAATTTTACAATTTTCGGATGGGGCGTTTTTGGCCCGCTTGCTGACACCGCCCGTGTTGCCGCCGGTGGCGCTGGGGCCAATGCAGCAGCTTGTCGAGTTGATGACCCAGTTGCGATCGCCCGCCCACGGTTGGACGGCGAAACAACCCCCCACCCCAGAAGCCCTCGCGCCTTATGCCAGCGAAGAAGTCGAAGCGGTGGTGCAAGGGTTGGCCGCTGCGGATATGGCCGCTGTTTATGCCGCGATCGCGGCCTTGCCGGATGCCCCTACCGCAGCGGCGATCGCCCCGGTTCATGTCTCGACAGAAGCCCTCATGCCCTTGCTGCTGTGGAATTTGGCCCGGACGGCTTACCCGGTGATGCAACTGCTTGAAGGGATTGAAGTGATGACCCAAGCGGCAGGCCAACCCCAACCGAGTCCTGGGATGTTGCGCCTGGTGCCTGTGTTGCAGCTCGAAACGGCCACCGCGACTTGGGCCTTGGATGTGGTGACGGGGGCACCGCCCCAGCCCTTGGGCGATCGCAGTGTGTTGTTGCACAGCGACACGGCCCCCCACTTGGCCAGTTACCTGGAACCGGATTTATTGGCGGTTTCCCTCGACCCGGAGGCCGCAAACTGGGTTGATCTCCAACTCCAAAGCTTGACCCAGGCAATTCTGGCGGTTTCGCCCACCCTGCACCCTTGGCTGCATGGCTTTGCGGTGCAGAGCTTGGTGCCGGGAAGCAGTTGGAGCCTGGGCCAGTTGCAGTTGCGGCTGGATTTTGCCCTCAGTGCGCCGGAAGAAATTGCTGGCTCCTCGGCCCATGCCCCCGTTGAGGCGGAGTTGGTGGACGAACTGGCCCCGGCCTCGGCGTTCCCCGCGTTGGTTCCGCCTCGCGATCGCGTCGCTTTGCCCCAAGTGGCCGTGGTGGAAGTTGCGCCGTCGCCCCCCGTTCTCACCACCATGATCCGCTTGGCCCAGCCCGCGACCCTGCACGCTTTACTCCAACGCGCCACCCGCCACGAAATTGAACAAGGGCTTGGCCAAATTCTTCGGTCTCCCGCTGCGATCGCGGCCTCGTTGGAACCCCACATTTTGCAGGAGGCTTACCGCATTGCTGCCCTCACTGGCCCAACCATCAGCACCAATTGGAGTCTCTTGCAGCCAGAACTGGTAGGCGATGAATTAATGCCAAAATTACTCTGGCAAGTGGCGCGGAGTGCCTATCATGTGATGTGTTGGTTGGGGGGCAGGGCGGCGACGGTGTTGCAGCCGGGGCAAGAGTGGACGGTGGGCACGGTGCGGTTGGTGATCGTGTTGGCGATCGCGCTGGATACGGCCCCAGACACGGAAGCCTGGGCGCTGGATCTGGCCACCGGGCAGTTTTTACCTCCGACGGGGTGGCAAATGGCACCGGGAACGATCATTCGCCTGACGGAGCCACAGAGTTTGGGAGAACCCGCCCCGCCACTGCTGGAAAGTGTGACCCTGGCGACTGAACTGGAGCAACGCTTGCAAACCCAGGCTCCGGAGGTCGCGGCTTTGATGACTGAAACAGCGATCGCAGGGCTGACCCCAGATCATGATTGGCAACCCGGCACTCTCCGCATAAATACAGGCTTGGAGTTCATTCCTCATCATTTGCCCCATTAGCTTTAAAAAAATTTTGAACTTTGGCGCTGGTTTTTACGGATTTGTTTCCTGCGCTGGTGTTGTTTACCTTGAAGCACTCATAGGTACACCCGACCCGCGACACTGTCGTCGGGTTTTTTATTGGCCAGGTCTAGGTTAGGGCCAAATTGGGCCGCGATCGCCCACTCCAGGCAGCGATCGGATTTTTGGCACTGGGACTTGAGGAATTAAGGGCATATATCAGCGCAATGGGGCTGGCTAGCAATGCTGCCCTCATTTGGCCCTGGGCTGGCCCGCGTCCTGCTAACGGAATTGCCCGATCGCAACGGTTAAAACGCGCTAGGCTGAAGGCAATGAGCACCGGGTTCCGAAGGATGAAAGCGTTATTTACTCTGGTTTTTGCCGTGATTTTTGCTGCTTGGGTCAGCGCGATCGCGATTCTTGCCGTCCAAAATTTTACGCCAGTTGCCTTTAAGTTTTTAACCTTTCAATCCATCGAACTGCCGTTGGGGGTGGTGCTGGGGTTTGGGGTCGGCTTGGGCGCAATCCTGGGGGCGATCGCGCCGTTGCTGTTGATCCCCAATTTTGATCGGGAGGATTAGGGGCGATCGCCCCTCAGAAATTGCTAGAAGTCTGCTATCACGCCGTTTAAGACAACGAATAAACTCGTCCGTCGATCAATACGCGCGTAATCCCTTTGGCTTGTAGGTGGGAGGAGGTTTTGGATAAGACCCGTCCATCAGGGAGTTTGATCACTCGTTGTGTCCGGGGGTTGGAGTATCGCTTGGCCACGCGATGATTGTCGAAGACGGGCAAGGTTCTCGCCTGAAATTCTGTTTCAGGGATTGCGCCCAGATCTCCAAAATCTTTCAACGGTGGGGCAATGAGTTCGGCGGCCCGGTCAACGACGAGGTAACAGGTGCGGGGCAGGGTGGCTTCGGCGATCGGCAAGATCTGGATGCTGTCACCATCTTTCAGGCGGCCACCCAAAAACGGTGCGGCCCCAGGGTAATCGTCGCCGGTATCGTCCTCTCCGTCTTCGTCTTCATCCTCTAGATCGTCTAGATCGTCCTCGTCTTCGTCGAGATCATCGGTGAGTTCTTCGGCTTCGAGGCGGGTATCGTGCAGTAGTTCTTTCAGCAGTTCTGCTTCTTCGGAGTCTTGCCGTTTTTCCGATTTTAGGGTGGGTCGGCTGCTCCCAGAGGCCAAAACGGGTTTGGGTAAGCGGGTGCTTTTTTCTGCGGGTTCGCTGGGGGGTGGGGGATCGATCGCGGTTGGAGGCTCGATCGCGGCGGGTTCAGCGACGACGGGTTCTGGTTGATCGCCCCCATTGGTGGCACTGCGGTCAACTCGTTTCGGGGGTTGGGGTTTTTCGGTGGTGCGGGTGATGGTGCGTTTGCGCGATCGCCGTTCGGTCTCCGCTTCTGGTTCATCCACATCCTCCAGGGCGGCTTCTGGCGCGTCTGGCACGGGGTCGATGGCTACGGTGGGCTTGGGGTTTGGCGTTTCGTCCTCGCGGGTTGCTATCGCCGCTGGGGCCACTGGAGCCGCCTCATTTCCACTATCGCCGCCCCGCAACGCCCGTTTTTGCTGAATGAGTGTTTCGTACTCATCGGCTGGCAGCGAGGTTTTGAGCACACGGCTAATGGTGGAGGTACTGACCCCATAGCGACTTGCCAGGGTCGAGGTGGTATCTCCAGTTGTACGGTAGAGATCAATAATCTCTTGTTTTTCAGAGTCGGATAGCTTTTGAGCGGTCATTCTACGGGCATTGGGAAACAGCACCAGCCACTCTCATTGTATGTCGAGAGTTGGTCTATGACAGGGGGTTTTGCGGCGATCGCCAAACCGGGTCGTCTGGGTAGCTTGGGTGGCACCCTTGGGGGCCAAGTTCTAGGGGTGGGTCATCGGCGTTAAGCCGCTCAGCCTAGGCCCGCCGCCGCGATCCGGAACGGCGAGAACGACTGGACAAGTCATATTCCAAGGCTGCGCCTACGCCAAAGAGCAAACCGCTCCACACCCAGGCCACTTCTGGCAAACTGCCGCTTTGATAGTTGGGAATCGCATTGGTGGCCCATTTGAACCAAATATCTGCCATGTAGAGAAAGAAGGCCGCGATCGCGATCATCCGCCAGGATTGGGAAAACCGCCCGCCCCAAAAGGCCAAGAGTAAAGTCGTTGCCAAGACCAGCAGCCCAACATCACAGATCAGGTAAAAGGTTTGGACAGGCCGTTCCAACTGTTGCAGCGTTTTGTCTAGCCCTACCGCCCAACTGGGGGCCGTGGAGGGGGCTTCTTCGGCGGTGGGTGCGGGGGCTGCGGGTGGAGCCTGGGCTAATAGGGCCGGGGCGATCGCCGCCTGCGAGGGTTGGGGGGGAGTGGTGGCATAGGCGGGGGCTTCGAGCCACTGGCGCGCGGTCGGAGCCGGAGCTGCACTGCTGAGCACGACCGCGATCGCAATCCCCACAATGGCGATCGCCATCACCACACCCTTTTGCCATAGCTCCAGGTTCAAGCGCCGAGAGAACACCGCCTGCACCATACCCCACAACAGAAAGGCATAGGACGGAATGAAAAATAAGTCGCCCAGAGAAACGGCGGGATCAAGCTTAAAGCCCAATTCCCAATAACTAAAAATGACGTTGCCAATGAAATAAAACAACATCCCCAGGCCGATCCCCAACCACACATTGCGCCCGCTCACGATTTGCGAACTGCGCCAGTTGCGGAAGCACAGTAACGTGGCGACGAGATAGGCTGTCGCTTCAAAGATCGAAGTCCCGAGGGAATAGCCAAAGGATTGTTCTTCTCCCTTGGCGGTAATCCCGAATAAGGCATAGAACAGTAATGCAAGTACGCCCCAACCGACGAGCGTGAGGACAATGACCTGCACCGAGAGGCCAGGAGTTTTAGAACCCGAAGATTTGTCTGCTTTGCTCATGATGTGTAGGGAGGTAGCTGCATAAAACGCAATCTCAAACGACGATGAACCCTCAAGCAAGGGTGACATATCTCTGGAGTCTGGGAACTATTTGTCAAAAATTCTTTAAGCTCAAACTTAGCCCGCGATCGCCCAGTCGCCCGTAGCTCCTGCGGTTTTTTCCCGATTAACTCCATAATTTGCCCAGGGGCGATCGATTCAACCAATCGCGAAATTGGCCCTGTTCCCCACTGGGTAAGTCTTCTAGCGCATCGATCGCCCGTGGCGCAAAACTTGTGTTACCAAAATAGGATTTACCAATGCGGTGGAGTTCTTGCAATAACGTGTTTAAGTGGTGTTCCTGCCATGCGGGCAGTTGACCACCGCCCCCCAGTGGGTCCATCGTCAGCACGTACTTCACGGCATCGGGGGTTTCGGCTTGGGGAAACCGCCATTGTTTGAACACATCGGAAATATCTTTTTGGAATAAGCCGGCCTGCCGATTGCCCAGCAAGTCTTCGATGTCGATAAACACGGCTTGCAACATGAGGATGCAGCCTTTGATGTGGACGGGGTTGAGGTTGCTATCGCCCCCGGCATCGGCTTCTTGCTCAAGCTGTTCCAGGCGGATTTTGCCCCAAACGCTGTAACGTTCTGGCTCCTCCAGCAAGACACAGGCTTTACCCTGATTGTCCGTCAAGTCGCGCCAAATGGCTTTGGCATCTTCTTCTTGGGCGGCACTAAAAACATGGATCAGGCGAAAGGTCTGCCCCTGATACGTCAGAATAGGGATTTGCTGATCCCGCTTGGGGTGCTGAATGCTAGAAATCTCTACATCCTGCCGTTTCAGAATAAACATGACACTAGCAATTTCTCCTGTCAGGGCTGTGTGGGTGTCAACCGGGCGGGGGCTTGGGGGTGGGCCAAAACCGGATACTGCGATCGGCTGAGGGGAAATCAAAATCGATAGTCAGATAGACCCCAGATTACTTCAATCTTTTGATTTACGGAATTCCTACGGTGAACTTTATCGGTGCGAGTTGGCGCTGGTTGGGCGAGCAAATGGAGGCCGTTAGGGTGTTTTGGGGTTGGGGGGCAGGCTGCCGGAGCTGAGGCTGGGTGGTAATGCTGATTTGATGGTGGGTGAGTGGGCGCTCAGGCTGAGGGCAAGGATGGATGCACGCGGGCGGTTGCCGACTGAATCCGTGTTCAGGGTACCTTAGAACTCGTGGGTTGAGACGAATTCATTGAAAGTGATTATATTACCTAACATTTGTCTAAAATGTTTAGTGGGATAGTCGGTGGGGGATGGTTGTGGGCGATCGCGGTTGATCTGGTGCCGGGGAACTGCGCTGGGGGGAGCAAAAGAGGGTTGCACCAGGCCCGAAAACTCTGGACAATGGGTGTAGTTGTCGTGTTTGGTTGGGGCTCATAGCTCAGTGGATAGAGCAATCGCCTTCTAAGCGATCGGTCACAGGTTCGAATCCTGTTGAGCCCGTTCTTGGGTATACCACCAGTTTAATAAGAGGGCGCGGCACTGGAGACAGGCGATCGCGCTGAGGAGAGTGTTTAGCCCGGTGGGAGTATGGGCGATCTGTTGGCCCAGGTAGGCGGGGGCGATCGTGGTGGTGGGGGCAATGTGGGCCACCATGCCATAGAGCCGCTGATTGGAAAAGGAACTGTTGATGGGCCAGCCTTCTGGGTTGAGGCAGGCGAGATGTAGGATATCGCTGTTGGCGAGGCCGAGTTCGCGCTGGAGGATGGCGATCGCGGCGGCGGTGGGGGTTTGCTCTGGGGGGAGGCGACCACCGGGAAAATCGAGGGTGGCGGCTCCGACCCCAGGGCGATAGCTGGGGGGGGGCAGGAGAAAGTTCTGGTGTTGAATCGGTAAAACGACGACGGAGTGTGCCCGTTCTACCCGCCAATAGTCTAGGGGGTGGCCGTGATGGTCGGTGAGGTGTTCGCCAATGAGGGTGCACCAGGGCGATCGCAGTTCCAAGAAGCGATCGCGGACGGGCCAAACGGGATCTTCAGGCGGGGTCATGCTGGGGGCTAATCGTGGACGACAACCGGGGTGCCAACGCTGGCCCAGTTAAAGAACCATTTCGCATGATCCACGGCCACATTGGTACAGCCATGACTGACGGGCGTACCGAAGCGATTGTGCCAGTAGGCTCCGTGAATGGCATACCCCCGGTGATAGTACATGGTGTAAGGGACATCGTCGATATCATAATCATCGCCTTGCATCCGGGCGTAGCGGTGGCGGGTTTGGATGGCAAAGACTCCGGGTGGGGTGGGGGTGGCGCTTTTGCCAGTGGAAACGATGACGGCGTAAACTTGGCGATCGCCCTCCCAGGCATACAAGCGCTGACTGGACAGGTCAATTTCTAACCAGCGGGAACCCGAAGCCTTGAGGTCGGTGACGGCGCTGGCAATGGTTTGGGTTTGGGCGATGGCGATCGCGGGGGCCGCTTGCGCGGGGTGAAGCCGGAGGGTAGCCTCCATGCCAACGGTGAGCACAACGCCCAAGGCACTCAAAACAGAGCGGGTGAATGAAGATTGCATGATGTTCTCATTGTGCTTAACTCCATCCTAGGCCGATGGTGCGGGCGTTTGGGAAGGGCCAGCTTACAAACTGTTAGGGTTGTAGACACTTCTTGATGTTGTGTAATCTTCGGGGTCGGGTGGGGGCGGTGTGCCCTGGGCTGAGCGGGGGCGCTGCTCTTGGCTGAAGATCAGGCGTTGCATCAGATGGCTGGTGCGGGTGGCGATCGCGGCCCAATCCTGGGCACCAAGGGCCGCAGCGGGAAACAAATCACTGGAAATGCCCACGGCGATCGCCCCAGCCGCCAGAAAAGTGAAAGCATTATCCAAAGTGACTCCTCCAGTGGGAATCAGCGGAATCTCCCCCAGTGGCCCTTGCAAACTGTGAATGTAAGCCACGCCCCCCACCGCTTGAACTGGGAACACTTTCACACTGGCGGCCCCGGCTTGCCATGCCGTCACAATTTCCGTTGGGGTCAAGGCTCCGGCAATGAGGGGGACATCCTGGGCGATCGCGGCTTCAATCAACCCCACGTTGACATGGGGCGTAAACAGGAATTCGGCTCCAGCGGCGATCGCGGCCTGCACCTGGGCCAGCGTGGTCAACGTGCCCGCCCCAATCACACACTGAGGCAACTGCTCCCGCAGCGTGGTGATCAACTCTGCCGCGCGATCGCTGTTCCACGTAATTTCAATAAATTGCATTCCCCCCTGGGCGATCGCCGTTGCCATCCCCATTCCCAGTTCCAACTGCGGCGCACGGATTACACCAATCAAAGGCGATCGCCGCACCCGTTCCCGCCAGACCTCCCGTTCCATGCCCCTTGCGATCCTCGCTAGTCACCTGCCAAACCTAAATCTCAGGGCCGACATAGCCACCCAACCGCGCCCCCACATCCCGCGAAGCGCATTGGCTCAACTGCCCTGAGCAACGGTCATCCAGTGTAGCAAACCCAATCCCCGCCCAGAACGCAATAAAAATTAACTAAACTCAGTGGGAAATGCCCCGAATCCTCGATAGAAAAAACGTCTAATTAGGAAAACTTTAATATGATGGTAAGCACATTGGCCCTCGCTGTGGCCCATCTATCCTGAAAGTTGCTAATCGTCCCCTGCAACCTTTGCCCGCTAAGCTCTTGTGTCCTGCCGAATGAATTGATTGGCCTTGAGCGATCGCCCTCAACCACCAGATCCGAGTTAAGTTTGCACACTAACTTGCTGGCTCTGGGCCGCGACCCCTCCGCTCAGTGTGAATAACAACTATGAATGACAGTACGCCCTCAGATTCAGACTTTAACCCGACCGAAGCCGCGATCGTTCAGCCCTCAGATGCCACCCCACCAGCCGTCCCTGGGGCCGACCTCAGTGATGATGAGGTGATTCGCGTCGAACTGTTTGAAACAGTGCCTACTATTCATCGGGAAACCGTGATTCGCGAAAAAGTTCAGATTCGGAAGATCTCAACCTCAGAGAATTCTTGAAATCTGCGTGAAATTGCCCGCTCGTGAAGAGCCAAATTGTTCCTCCTATTGCCATGCAGGAAAATGTATCAACCTTCTGCAAATCCGAATGACCCTTCCGGCTCCGAATCTGATCGGATTAGGGCGCTACTCGAAAATCTCAATAACTTGAGAGCCAAGCTGAAAAACTTTGCTGTCATTGATGAGTTAGGGCAGCCAATCGGTGAAATTAAAGATCTCATCTTAGATTCGGCTCATCAACTCAACTTGGTGATCCATCAAGCCGATGCCACCGCCCAGCAACCATCGGTTTTGCTGAATGGGCGGCGGATTAAAAAAGTCAGCGTCCAAACCCAATCTGTTTTTGTGGACATTACCAAAGCGGATGTGCGGTTTTTGCCAGAGTATTTCCTGCCGGATGATGCCATTACGGAAATTGCCGAGCCGCCGATGATGGCGCAAAGCATGGCCGAATTTGGGGCAACGGAGAACGGGAACACCCCTGGCGAACCCACGACGGCCGGTGCGGCGGTGGATGCCGCAGCCTACACGGCTAGTCTGGTTGAGGCCGATTTTGGCACTGGGGCAGGGGACGATCGCGCGTTGGGTGAAGCCCTGGAATTGGCATTGGAAGAACCGGAAACGGGATTGCCCACGGCGGACGATCTGATGGATTTTTCCCAGGCGGAAGACCTCAGTTTGTTGGAGGCCGCACCTGACTCCGGCGAGATCCCAGAATTGGCGGCGGATGATTGGAATTTGGAGGAACTGCCCAACGAGGCGCGATCGCTGGATGAATTTGGGCTGGACACAATGGCCCCGCCCGATATAGATCGCCTTGATCTGGAAACGGCTGGAGCCTTGGGCGACTTGGAAGACTTGGATCTGAGCGCGACCAGTCTGTCGGCAGCACCAGAGATGAATCTGGACGATGCCTTGCCCGACCTCGATTTGGATGTGCCCCTGGAAGCCGAGACGACCCTGGATTTGGGGCCGGATGCGACTGCGGCTGAAGCGGTAGACTTTGGGTTTGAGCTGGGTGATGAGTCTGCCTTGGGTGACTTGGGCGATAGTGCCGCAGCGGCGGAGTTGGCGCGATCGCTGGAGGGTGCCGCTTCTGATTTGTCTGGGCTGGAACTGGGCGTGGAGGATCTGACTGCGGGGTTTGAGCTGGAGGAACCAGAACTGAACCTGGATACTGCCCCGGAGCCGAATTTTGCTGCTGCCCTTGATCTAGAATCCCCGGACGCGATCGCGGCGGAGTATTCCACTGATTTGGCTGGATTGTCTAACCTGGAGTTGGCCGCAACGGTTTCCCCTGACCCGGATCTGGGTTTGTCAGATCTGGATTTGGGTGCGGTCGCCGAGGCTCCGATGGATACGCCAACGGACGGCATGGATCTGGGGCTGGATTTGTCCTTTGACCTGGATTCGCCTGAGCCTGCTGAAGCGGATACCGACCTGGCCTGGGATGAAGCAACGGATTTATCTAGCCCGGAAGCTGGCTTTACTCTGGAGGAAGACCTAGCTGATTTTGGCTTTCCAGAGGAGGCGCAAGGGCCACCAGACGACGCGATCGCCAGTGAGGAATTTGCGCTGGGCGATTTGGAATTTTCGGCGGCAGAGCCAGGTGTAGAAGCGACGGAAGATTTGTCAGATTTTGGTTTTCCAGCGGAACCGGATTCTGCGATCGCGCCGACAGAAACTAGCAGCACCTTTGACCTGAGCGATCTCGACTTTGGCGGTGAGGCGGATCCTGAGACAATGCCTGCTGCCAATCTGGACGAAGACTTGTCCGACTTTGGTTTTCCAGCGGCAGCCGACGGCGATCGCGAACCCGTGGTTGTGGCTGAAGAATTTGCCCTAGGCGATCTAGAGTTTCCGGCGGCGGAACCAGGGGTAGAAGCGACGGAAGATTTGTCGGATTTTGGCTTTCCGGCAGAACCGGAGTCTGAGCTGTCCGCAGCGGATGAAATTGATTTTGGTCTGGGTGATCTAGACACTGCTACCTCGGAGCCGGAACCCGCGATCGCGATGACGGAAGATTTGTCGGATTTTGGCTTTCCGGCAGAACCGGAGTCTGAGCTGTCC
>ERZ1066134.101-NODE-101-length-84082-cov-29.503648_pt1 | contig 84082 bp, 73 predicted proteins | sample MGYA00382781_ERZ1066134 | MGnify/ENA primary metagenome ERZ1066134 (study PRJEB33369, sample SAMEA5778364) | biofilm metagenome | biome: Industrial cooling water; feature: Water cooling tower basin; material: Biofilm | place: United Arab Emirates | collected... | reverse complement strand
TCCCAAACTGGGTGCGATACATGTGGCCTGCCACGATGAACAGAACCGCGATCGCAAGGTGGTGGTGGGCAATATCCGTCAACCAGAGAGACTCGGTTTGAGGATGGAAGCCACCCAAGAACGTCAGGATTGCTGTCCCAGCCCCTTGAGAAGTCCCAAAGACATGGTTTGCCGTATCAGGGTTCTCAGCGTACACGCCCCAGTTGCCCGTGAAGAAAGGCATCAAGCCAGCCGGGTGGGGAGGGGTGGTCAAGAAGTTATCCCAACCTACGTGCTGCCCACGAGATTCGGGGATCGCAACGTGTACCAGGTGCCCAGTCCAAGCCAAGGAGCTGACTCCGAACAAACCAGCCAGGTGGTGGTTCAGCCGAGATTCTGCATTCTTGAACCAGGACAGGGAAGGACGGAACTTGGGTTGCAGGTGCAACCAACCAGCGAACAGAAATACTGCTGACAGAATCAACAAGAAGATTGCGCCGCTGTACAAGTCACCGCTTGTCCGCATCCCCTGGGTGTACCACCAGTGATAAACACCGGAGTAGGAGATATCAACGGGATAGGAAGCGCCTGCTTGCGTAAACGCTTCGACTGCAGGCTTACCGAATTGTGGGTCCCAAATCGCGTGAGCAATGGGACGGACGTTGAGCGGATCTTTGATCCACTGTTCAAAGTTGCCTTGCCACGCTACGTGGAAGAGAAGGCCAGAAGTCCACAGAAAGATGATGGCGAGGTGACCAAAGTGGGAAGCAAAAATCTTTTGATAAAGATTCTCTTCAGTCATCCCATCATGACTTTCGAAGTCGTGGGCTGTGGCAATCCCGTACCAGATCCGACGTGTTGTTGGATCTTGAGCGAGGTCTTGGCTAAATTTTGGAAATTTAGTTGCCATAACTTACTCTGTTCTCCTCGCGCTTATCCAAGTGCAAGTGTACGAGCTAGGAAGAAGGCCCAGGTTGTTGCAATTCCACCAAGGAGGTAGTGTGCAACCCCAACAGCACGGCCCTGAACGATGCTCAGTGCACGAGGCTGAATGGCTGGTCCAACTTTTAGCTTATTGTGAGCCCAAACAATGGACTCAATCAACTCTTGCCAGTAGCCACGACCGCTGAACAGGAACATCAAGCTGAAGGCCCAAATAAAGTGAGCACCTAAGAACATGAGTCCGTACGCAGACAGGGCAGAACCGTAGGAGGTAATGACTTGAGTTGCTTGTGCCCAAAGGAAGTCGCGCAACCATCCGTTGATCGTTATCGCGCTTTGAGCGAAGTTGCCACCTGCAATATGGGCGATTGATCCATCTGCATTGACTGTTCCCCAGACATCTGACTGCATCTTCCAGCTGAAGTGGAAAATCACAACAGAGATACAGTTGTACATCCAGAACAAACCGAGGAAGACATGGTCCCAACCAGAGACTTGGCAGGTACCACCCCGTCCGGGGCCGTCACAGGGGAATCGGAAGCCAAGGTTAGCTTTATCAGGAATCAACCGAGAGCTCCGTGCAAAGAGAACACCCTTCAACAGAATCAGTACGGTGACGTGAATGGTGAAGGCGTGAATGTGGTGCACCATGAAGTCTGCCGTGCCCAGGGCGATCGGCATCATGGCAACTTTGCCACCGACGGCAACGACATCGCCACCAAAGGCATAGCTAGCAGGTGCTAAAGCGTTAGGTGCGGTACCGCCCGGTGCCAGGGTGTGCAGGTTTTGCACCCACTGTGCAAAGATTGGCTGGAGTTGGATTCCAGTGTCCGAGAACATATCTTGGGGCCGACCAAACGCACGCATGGTGTCGTTGTGGACGTATAAGCCGAAGCTGTGGAAACCCAGGAAGATACAAACCCAGTTGAGGTGGGAAATGATGGCATCCCGGTGGCGCAGCATGTTATCCAGCACGTTACCGCGAGTAACAGCGGGATCGTAGTCACGCACCATGTAGATTGCGCCGTGGGCGGCACCACCTACGATCATGAACGCTCCGATCCACATGTGGTGGGTGAACAAGGACAACTGAGTTGCGTAGTCCGTTGCCAAATATGGATAGGGAGGCATGGCATACATGTGCTGGGCGACGATGATGGATACAGAACCACCGATCGCGAGGTTGATTGCCAGTTGTGCATGCCAGGAGGTGGTCAGGATCTCATAGAGACCTTTGTGACCTTCTCCGGTGATCATGATGGGATCTTTGTGTGCTTCCAAGATCTCTTTCATGCTGTGGCCGATACCCCAGTTGGTGCGGTACATGTGGCCAGCAACGATGAACATAACCGCGATCGCCAAGTGGTGATGCGCAGTGTCAGACAGCCAGAGGCCACCTGTAACCGGGTTCAGACCACCTTTGAAGGTCAGGAAGTCTGAGTAGACCCCCCAGTTCAGGGTGAAGAAGGGCAGAATTCCCTTCGCGAAACTGGGGTACAGATCCACCATCAACTGCTTGTTAAGGATGAATTCATGCGGCAGCGGGATATCTTTGGCTGCAACGCCCGAATCCAACAGTTTATTAATGGGCAGCGAAACATGAATCTGGTGACCAGCCCAACCCAGTGAACCCAAGCCAAACAAACCAGCCAGGTGGTGGTTCATCATGGACTCAGCATTCTGGAACCACTCCAGTTTGGGAGCGGCTTTGTGGTAATGGAACCAGCCAGCAAAAAGCATTAGTGCGGCCATCACTAAGCCACCAATCGCGGTGACATAGAGCTGATAGCTGTTTGTGAAGCCAGAGGCTCTCCACAGATAGAACAATCCAGAGGTGATCTGGATGCCGTGGAAGCCGCCACCGACATCGGCATTCAAAATTTCTTGACCAACAATCGGCCAAACAACCTGAGCGCTGGGTTTAATGGCGGTCGGGTTGTTCAACCAAGCTTCATAATTTGAAAACTTCGCGCCGTGGAAGTACATCCCACTTAGCCAAATAAAGACAACGGCTAAGTGCCCGAAGTGGGCGCTGAAGATTTTACGAGATACATCTTCTAAGTCAGAAGTATGGCTATCAAAGTCGTGGGCGAGCGCATGAAGGTTCCAAATCCAGGTTGTAGTTTTGGGACCTCTTGCGAGGCTGCGATCAAAGTGTCCCGGTTGAGCCCATTTCTCAAAGGAAGTAGGAACCGGATCTTTATCGACGACAACCCTCACCTTTGCATCTCGCTGTGGGGTAGTTGTCATTGAGACTCTCCTCTCTCTAGACAAGGAACGAGGAAGCCCCCCAAACCAGACATGCTTTAGTTACCGGGTTCGACCTTCGTGGCTGGCAGCACAGCTTTAGGAAAGCAAGGATGCATAAGTCCAGAGATGCTACGAACCATGAAGAGAAGCAAACATTAAATCTCGGTAAAGAGATTCGCGATAACTAGAGCACCCGTCAGTTGCGACTTTAGAAAAGTCCCAAAAGCTCGGTAGAAGCCTGATCGGGGTTCTCATCGTGACATTATAGGATCGCGACACGGTTGTTTGAGACTGATTAACAATAATTAAAAACCGCTGAATAGTCCGTGCCGACTTGCTTGTGATTCCAGAAGGGTGGGCAAAAGTCAAGGCTTGACGGCGAGGAACAAATAAAACGACACATTTGGTAATGCTCGGTAATGCGCTGTGCTGAGCGGTTTTGAGCCTTGTAGAGCGGGCTATTGGTTTCCATCTATTGCCTCGTAAGGCTTTGATTAATTCATTTCGTTTAATCCCTGTCCTCGTCGGGGGTGCAGTTGTGAAAGCGTGCTTTACGTTTGGACATATATGGCGGCAAAAATTATTTTTTTGTTAAGAGTTCGGTGGACGATCGCGGGTGGTTTGGCGGCGTTAACAATAGAAATCTCATATCAAAGAGCTTAATTATCTTGATTGATAGAATTCTGCGATCGCGGCGATGCAGCTTTTGAGTCTAAAAAAATATGCGTTTTGTTTTGAATGCTTAAGATTTGTAATGCTTTGCTAGCGGCTGACTTTGCTGGCTGATTTGTCTTTGGGTAGGTGTTGCTAGGGCGGCAAGACAGGGGTGTGGGGACAATTGTCGCCGGAAGTTGGCCAGGTTGCGCCTGGGCGATCGCTTAACTTGTGATTTTTGGGGGGAAGAGACGGGTGTTGACCGACGGAATGGGCTGCGCGTTGGGGCACAAGCCGGCGAATTCCAACAAGTGTTCCAGCAAATTTATATATAGGTATCAAAACCCAAACTGATTGCTACGTCCCAAAGGGATTCCGCTATAGTTCCCTATGGACGGCTTTCAAGGAGCGGAATCTCGGTGTTCAGACAGAGTGATTGGCGTAAAGCGGCAATAGTACTGGTTTTCAGCCTGGGGCTGATGGTGTGGGGCGGGGGGGCGATCGCGCCACCGGCGATGGCGATCGGCTTCAAAAGCCCGTTTAGTAAACCACCTCAGCTTGCCCCCGGAAGCCCGAAAGCCAGCGAACCGACCCAGAAAGCTACGCCAGTGACCAGCAAAGTGGCTGAAGTGCCTCCACCTGTTGCCATTCGGGAACTGGGCCAAGCCTTTGAGCGCAACAAACCCCAAGTCAAAATAGTGAGTCCTCGGGTGGGCGAGACCCTCACCACGGACACGGTATCGGTGCAGTTTCAAGTCCGCGACTTGACCCTGTTTAAAGACAAAAGCTTGGGTTTGGGGCCTCATTTACACGTCTTTCTGGATAACCAGCCCTACCAAGCGGTGTATGACGTGACCAAACCTCTCGTGCTCGACAACTTGGCCCCTGGGACCCATACGATTCGGGCTTTTGCTTCTCGGCCCTGGCATGAAAGCTTCAAAAACGAAGGGGCCTACGCCCAGACGACCTTCCATATTTATGCCAAAACCCAAGACAACAGCCCTGATGCAGCCCTGCCAGTTTTGACCTACAGCCGTCCCCAGGCGAGTTATGGGGCGGAGCCGATCATGCTGGATTTTTACTTGACCAATGCACCGTTGCATTTAGTGGCCCGTGAAGCGAAGCAAGACGAGATTGCGGATTGGCGGATTCGCTGCACGATTAACGGCAGCAGTTTTATTTTGGATGAATGGCAGCCCATTTACCTGAAGGGGTTCAAGCCGGGGAAAAACTGGGTGCAGCTAGAGTTTTTGGATGAGTCGGGGAATGGGGTCAAAAACGTGTTTAACAACACGGTGCGGGTCATCAATTACGAACCGGGAGCCACGGATACCTTATCGAAATTGGTGCGGGGGGATTTGACGGCGGAGCAAGCCCGGGGTATTGTTGACCCGACCTATAAGCCACCTGTGCCTAAGCCTTCTCCGACCCCAACTCCCACCCCGATCGCGCCCCCCACGGTGAAAACTAGCCCTACTCCGGCGATCGCGCCTAGCCCGACAGTGGCCCCCACCCCCCCAGTGCTCCCCACACCCTTACCTTCTCCGTCCCCCAGTGCCGTTGCGACCCCGCAGCCGCTTATCCCTGGTGCACCGTCTCAGCCTGCACCCACGCCTGAGGCTGCTTTGCGTCCGGTTCCTAAGCCAACGATTACGCCCACACCAGTGGCAACCCCAACACCCGTTGTTTCACCAAGTCCGGTGCCTTCCCCCGCCAGCGTGCCGCTCCCGCTGCCTCAGAAGTCTGAATCCCAGCAGCCTGAATCCAAGGAGTCTGAATCCCAGCAGCCTGAATCCCAGGAGTCTGAATCCCAGAAATCTGAACTGCAAAAGACTGAGCCTGCGGCTCCAGCGATCGCGCCCCCCACGGTGAAACCTGCGCCGACCCCTGCGCCCAAGGCTGATGGGCTGGATGCGTTGCAAACGAAGGTAACGGGCTGGTTCCAGCGATTGCGATCGCCCCAGCCAGTGACAAATCCCCCAGCACCAGAGCGCCCCACCCAAACCACGGTTGCGGCCCCGTCTAGTCAGCCTGAGACTGTAGCCGCGCCATCGGCCCCAGCCCCATCGGTTGCGACTCCCCAGGAGCGGGATACTGCTAAATTGCCAGCATCTCCACTCACCGAGGAACTATCGGTTCCGGCTGCCCCCGTGACCACAACCAGTGAGCGATATGGGCGATCGCCGGAGACCCCGCTACCCGAAAAAATTCCGACGATGTTAGAAGCCGAGTAAAGCCGGGTCGGGGCTGGGGGGACTAATCCCCTAGTCCTGCCCCACGCCTTGGTGTCTAAACAGCGAAAAGGAGCCGCCAATTGCTGGGAAGCTCCTTTTTTTGCTATTTGGGGTTCTGAGGTAAACGCCAGGATTTTGCCAAGCAACGGTTGGCGATCGCCGGGGCCAATGTCTAGGAAGGGGCACTTTCCCCGGAGGCATTCGCGCAATTTGAACTTTCTGCGTCAAACTTCACACGGAATCGTAGGAAATTATTTTTGTCGCTGGATGGAAATTCTTGCTTTTTCAGATAGTCCACCGCCAGTTGATTTAAGCCTTTTGAGCCGGAGGAGCCGAACAGCACGACTTTCGATAGGGAGCCATCGGGTTGGACGATCGCCCCAACGGACAAAGGCTGAGCCAACGCCTCACCGAGATCGGCTTTGACTTTGCAAGCATCGCCAGGTAGCAGGACTTCCAAATCTTTGACCTTTGACCAGTCGTTAATGTCGATCCCGTTTTCTTCAGAAAATTTGGTCATCGACTGCAAGGCTGCGTCGTTGCTCAAGTTCGGGTCATTGGGGTCATAGGCATATTTTTCGCGGAGGGCAAGAAGTTCCTGGCCGCTGGTTTTTGGGCTGGTGGTTTGCTGTTCGCCTTGCAAATCTTTTGCTTGTTTAGAAATACCGTCTTTGTCTTCGTTCGTTTGGTTTTGAGATTCGGTCTTTTTGTTCGTGTCAGCTTCTTGGTTGTTCTTTTGGGGATCTTCTGGTTTCGATTCGTTGGTTTTTGTATCTGATTTGGTGGTTTTGCGATCGCTCGATGTTTCCGTCTTCCGGTCTGTGCGGCTATCGGCGGTGCGGTTGTCGTAGGCTCCACTGTCGTAGGTGCCACTGCCATAGGTGCCGCTGCCATAGGTGCCACTGTAACCTGAGGTCGCAGAACCCCACAGATTGGGCACTGAGTAATACGGCACAGCGTCGCTGATGGCCGGATCGCCGGGATTGACTGGAACATTGGCAGACGCGGCGGCTTTTTGATCCGTTTTTCCGGTTTGCCTTGAGGGGGTAAGCGCCTGTTCGAGGATGGACTGGGGCAGGCGAGCTTGTTCCAACGGACTTAGTTCAATGACATCAACAGCTTGCTGTGGGTCTTTTTTGGGCGGCTCGGCAGCGGTGAGATAGGGCAAACCAAACCAGAGCAGGCCGTGGACACCCAAGGACGCGACAACGGCGATCGCCACTGGATGACGGGCAACAGCGATCGCCTGGTTGGCTTGGGCCGGAGACAGAGGCAACGGAAGCTTTTTCAGGGTGGAAGAATCAGACATAGAGCGATTCTCGAAACAAAGGCGCGACTAAACAAATGACCGTCTTGTGGGGGAGAGCGATCGGGAGCAACAAAACACAGACCAAAGCGGTAGACGGCATCGACACAGGTGATTAGCCCAATCTTAGTCAACTTCAACTTAAATTGGGGGATTGGTTTTGCCTATTCTAGACCGAAGGCGGTTGACATTTTCTTTGCTATCAAAGTGAAATAGCGGGTCAGAAGAGGCCAGAATGCAACTTGGCGGCGCTAGGCAGGGTAGCCCTGGTCTAAAGACGGGAATTTGTCAGAAAAAGTTTACTGTTCTAACAAATTCGCGATCGCCCGATTTGACTTGCTTTGGTTGTGGCCGCCAAAAGCCGGAGTGCTCAAGCGGTTGGATTGGGCAGGATTATCGTAGCGAAGTTCGGCCCCGTTGCCTGGTCAGTGTGGCCACTGTTTGAGCAGTCACATTTAACCGGGGTTCATAATGCCTGCTTCCGTCACATACACAATCAATAAGGAAAAATAGGGCAACGCTTGGTCGGGTTGGGTTTGGGCCGCACAGTACACCGCCTGTTGGGGTAAAGTCACCCATTCCACAAGGTAGCTGCGTTCGAGGAGCTGATGGTTGGCGAGGACGTGCCAAACGCGATCGTACACAGAGCTGACTTTCATCAAAACAATGACATCGGCCCACTGCAAAATGGGTGGTAATTCGTCCACGTTGTAGAGGGTGGGTAAAACGACCAACCGCTGATGGCGCACGGTGAGCGGAAGCCCCATTGCCGCTGCTGCTGCCAACGGTGAGCAAATGCCGGGGATGGTTTCAACCTGGGCTTCGGGATGGAGAGCGAGCAGGGTTTGGGCCAGGTATGTGAAGGTGCTGTAAAAGCTGACATCGCCTTCTGACGCAAAGACGACATCTTGCCCTTGGGCTAAGTAGGCCCATACTTGGGTCGCGGCGGCTTCCCAGGCTGCGGTGAGTGTGGCTTGGTCTTGCACATAGGGAAAGTGGAGGGGGAGGCAGACTTGGGTTGCGGTGCGCCATTGCCCAATGATCTGTTCGGCAAAGCCCGGTTTGCCGTTGACCCCAGCCGGATAGGCGATCGCCGGACTGCGTTGTAATAATCGGACTGCTTTTAGAGTCAACAGTTCCGGATCACCTGGCCCGACGCCAATGCCATACAGAGTTCCGATCGCCACCATGCCACCATGTAAAGATTTGCTTTACGATTCTAAAGTGGATTGCGAACTTCAGGATTTTTACTGCCAAAACCTATGACCTTACCGACTGTGATTTTGCCCGGTTATCTCGCTGGGGCGATCGCCTATCGCGATTTAGAGCAAGCCCTCAAGCAACAGGGTATTCCCACGGTCACAGTGCCCCTGCGCTGGCAAGATTGGCTGCCAACTTTGGGGGGGCGCACAGTTTCGCCCATCCTGCGCCAAATTGATCAAACAGTACGGCAAGTGCAACAGACCACAGGTGCAACGAAAGTGAACCTGATTGGCCATTCGGCAGGGGGGTGGATTGCGCGAATTTATTTGGGGGATACGCCCTATGCTATCCATCCCCAAGATTCGCCGGAAACAGTTTGGAAAGCGCGATCGCGGGTACACACACTCCTCACCTTGGGCACGCCCCACACCAGCCAGGAACGCTGGACACGCAAAAATCTGGAGTTTGTGAATCAAACCTATCCCGATGCGTTTTACCCCGACGTGCGCTACGTCTGTGTGGCGGGGAAAGCGATTCTCGGTGCCCGCCGCCCTGGCGCTTGGCTGGCGTTCAATAGCTATAAACTCACCTGTGGCGAGGGCAACTGCTGGGGCGATGGCATTACCCCGATCGCCGCAGCCCATCTCAACGGGGCCAAAAACTTAGTCATCGACCAGGCGACCCATTCCCCCAAACCGGGCAAACTATGGTATGGCTCCCCTGAGCTGCTGAGGCAATGGGTGGAATACCTGGCCTAGATGCCGACTGGCGCGCTCTGGCCTGATTCCAGTTTGAGGTTGGGGCCTAGATTTTAGGGGCTAAATTTATTGCTGCTCCAGATAATTTGTCTGTTGTTCCTGGCCGTTGAGGGTGATGGCTTGCGATCGCACCACACCCTTCACAACCACTTCCTGCCCCGCCTTGGGGGCTTCTGCCCTGGTCAACACCCAAATACTTCCAGTGGCATCGGTCAATTCATACACCGTGCCGTTGAGCAAGGGCGCGCGATCGCCCACTTTGCCCTTCACATAAACTGCGGTAGTTTTTCCTGCTGGGCTGGGTGCTTGGGCCTGCAAGGTTTCAATACTTGTTGTTGGCTTTGGTGCAATCTCTGGGCTGTTGCCGCAGCCGCTAATACCACCCATGAGCACACTACTCACGATCGCGGTTCCCCAGACCCAAGCCAAGTGTTGTTGGCGATCGCCTCCCCCTAAAGTCATGCCTCTCCTTCCATCGAATCGACGCCACCCTGAATCTACGAAACTTAACTTATGCTCAGTCTAACGCCGCATTTAGGGTATAACATCGGCTGGTCTTCTAAACGAGTGACTCCTCATCATGTCTTCTACAGCAACCCTCCTCGATGGCAAAACCCTCGCCCAAAAAATTCAAGCAGAGTTGATGCAGCAAATTCAAACAGCCCAGGCACAAACAGGGCGTGCTCCTGGTTTGGCCGTGCTGATGGTCGGCGACAATCCCGCCAGCGCTGCCTATGTCCGCAACAAAGAACGGTCTTGTGCCAATGTGGGAATCGAGTCTTTTGGGCAACACCTGCCCGCCACGACCACCCAGGCTGAACTTGAAGCCATCATTCAGAGCCTCAACGATGACCCGCGAGTGGATGGCATTCTGGTGCAACTCCCTCTGCCAGACCACTTAGATGCGGTAGCGCTCCTCAACCAAATTCATCCCGACAAAGATGCTGACGGGCTCCATCCGGTGAATCTGGGCCGTCTTTTGCGGGGTGAACCGGGGCTACGAAGTTGTACCCCGGCTGGGGTCATGCGGCTTTTGCAGGAATATGCCATTGACCCTGCGGGCAAACATGCGGTGGTGATTGGACGCAGTATTTTGGTGGGCAAACCCCAGGCAATGATGCTGCTCGAAGCGAATGCCACAGTCACGATCGCCCATTCCAAAACGCCAGATTTAGCCGCGATCGCCCGTCAGGCCGATATTCTCATTCCTGCCGTTGGCCGCCCCAACCTGATTACTGGCGATATGGTCAAGCCCGGAGCCGTGGTTGTTGATGTGGGTATCAATCGAATTGCCTTACCCGATGGTAAATCTCGCCTCGTGGGTGATGTAGACTTTGAAAGCGTCAGCCCTGTGGCCGCATTCTTGGCTCCTGTGCCGGGTGGGGTCGGCCCGATGACTGTTGCAACTTTGTTGCAAAATACAGTGCAAAGCTATTTACAGCGGAATTCCCTCGCGTCGTTTTAAGGCGTTGTCCTGAGATTTCATGTCGCAGGGGTACCGAAAGCTCCGTAGAATAGTGAAGAATATCCGTTTAGCATGGCGCAAACCACGATAGAGAAGACTGGGGAGGATTAGAGGCATGGTGATGACGGACGATAGACGAGCTTCTCAACAGGAGTTCCACTTCGATCTAGCAGCCTATCTGGAAGAACGTCAAACCCAAGTAGAAGCTGCACTCGATCGCTCCCTGCCCGTAATTTATCCTGAAACAATTTACGAGGCCATGCGTTATTCTTTGCTCGCGGGGGGCAAGCGACTACGGCCCATTCTGTGTTTGGCCACCTGCGAATTGGTGGGTGGTTCCGTCGAGATGGCGATGCCAACGGCCTGCGCCCTGGAGATGATCCACACCATGTCGTTGATTCACGATGATTTGCCCGCGATGGATAACGATGACTATCGGCGGGGGAAACTTACTAACCACAAGGTTTTTGGTGAAGATGTTGCCATTTTGGCGGGGGATGGGTTGCTGGCCTATGCCTTCGAACACACTGCTCTCGAAACTCAAGGTGTTGCGCCAGAGCAACTGCTCAAGGTCGTGGTGATCTTGGGACGGGCCGTGGGTGCGGCTGGCTTGGTTGGTGGGCAGGTAGTTGATCTGGCCTGTGAAGGTAAAACGGATGTTTCCTTAGAGACGTTGAATTTTATTCACAACCACAAAACGGCTGCTCTGTTGGAAGCTTCGGTTACCTCTGGGGCTGTCCTGGCCGGGGCAACGGATGAAGAGGTACAGCGGTTGTCGCGCTATGCCCAGTGCATTGGTCTGGCGTTCCAAATTGTGGATGACATTTTGGATATCACGGCGACTCAAGAGGAATTGGGCAAAACGGCGGGTAAAGATCTCCAGGCCCAAAAAGCGACTTATCCCAGTCTATGGGGGCTAGAAGAATCACGACAGCAGGCTGCCAAACTCATTGAAGAGGCGAAGGCGGAGTTGGCCGTATTCGGTGAAAAGGCTGTTCCTCTCATGGCGATCGCAGATTTTATTACAGCCCGCACCCACTAAGCTATAAGCTGGAATCTGTTAACCCAACGACATCGATGGTTGGCGATCGCTGTGACGCAATCATCACTGTCTGCTCTGGTGTTATTGCTCATTTTCATCCTCTATTTACGATTCATCAGACAAATGCAGGACTTTGGCGATATTCTTCATAACCAGGTGCTGTGGGTTGCGGTCGCCGCGTGCCTCATTGCCCAGGTCTTTAAAGTTGTGATTGAGGTCGCCAAAGATGGCAAGGTAAACATTCGGGCCTTGGTCGGTACGGGTGGTATGCCCAGTGCCCACTCTGCCTTTGTGACTGCGCTGGCCGCTGGGGTGGGGCAGTCTATTGGGTGGGCCAGTCCCGATTTTGCGGTGGCGGTGGTCTTTGCGGTGATTGTGATGTATGACGCGGCAGGAGTGCGGCAGGCAGCGGGGAAGCAAGCTCGTGTTTTGAACCAAATTATTGATGAGTTTTTTCAAGGTGATCACCAATTCAACGAAGATCGCTTGAAGGAACTACTGGGCCACACTCCTTTTCAGGTGATTGCCGGTTCGGTGCTGGGGATCGCGATCGCCTGGATTGCTGAACTAGCTTATTAGCTTTAATTGCTTAAAATCTGCGATCGTGGCAATTAAATTAATAGCCATTGTGTAAGGCATCTCTTTTGGGAGGTGCTTTTTTATGGGGCTTAGCAGGCTCTTGCGTGTAACTTGTTTGCCTTTTACCTAACTAATTACCTAGCTAACTTTTCTACCTAATTCTTCTGCGTTCAGGTACGCCGTCCTGGTTCCAAGGTTGTTGGATCTACCCGGTGACCAGGGATTTAGGCTACAGTCACTAATCTATTTGTAATGGCGATCGCGGGGTAGCTTGACCTCCCTTATTAACCGTGAGCGTGATCAATAGCAGACCACAATAACCACTTGCCGTGCCCATCGTTAGAAGAAAATTCAAACACGTCCTGTTCAGCCCGATCAAAATGACATAAAAAAGTTGGGTCTGGAATCACGACTAGCCTTTAGAGCCAGATCAGCATCTCCCAAACCCATTCATGGTTAATAGATTACTATTGCTTTTGCTTAGAACTAAACCATCCCAAGCCTCGATCGCAGGACTATTTGCCGATCCGAGGGGGTTCACGAAAGGCGATCGCAAAAAACAAAACCCCAATCGCCAAGGTCAAAATCAAGATATATGCAACACTTTCCATGTCTAAACTCCCAGCGGTACCAAGATAACAGCCAAACTAAATTCAGTAGGCGGGAGCTAGCTTCAGAGAGCGATGAATCAATCTATAACTAGTCCCACCAACTGTATCTAAGCTCTAGATAGCTTCTTTTCTGCGGGTCGTCTTGTCACCCAGCTTCTGATAGAAGCCCCATTCGACTTGCTCTTCCGACAATTCGGGGTCAATCCCAGCGAATACGTCACGGAATAGAGTCCGAGAGCCATGCCAGATGTGGCCGAAGAAGAACAACAAGGCAAATACCGCATGACCAAAGGTAAACCAACCACGAGGGCTAGTACGGAATACCCCGTCAGAACCTAAGGTTTCGCGATCGAAGGTAAAGGTTTCACCCAACTGCGATGCACGCGCATACTTCTTAACTGCGGCTGGCTCAGTGAAGGTTTGACCATCCAAAGCACCACCATAGAAGCTGACCGTTACACCTGTTTGCTCGATACTGTACTTCGACTCAGCCCGGCGGAACGGAATGTCGGCACGAACTACACCATCTTTGTCAGTCAAGACAGTAGGGAAGTTCTCGAAGAAGTTAGGCAAGCGGCGAACAAATAGCTCACGTCCTTCGCTGTCTGTGAAAACGGCGTGACCAAGCCAGGTTTGGGCAATCCCATCACCCTGGTTCATGGGCCCGGTACGGAACAGACCACCTTTGGCAGGGCTGTTGCCTACGTAGTCATAGAAGGCAAGCTTCTCAGGAATCGTAGACCAAGCTTCGGACAAGGCCGCCCCACCAGCAACTTCCGCTTGAACTCGGCGTTCAATCTCTTGCTTGAAGTAACCACTATCCCACTGGTAGCGAGTTGGCCCAAACAGTTCGATGGGCGTGGCGGCGTTACCATACCACATGGTGCCTGCAACAACGAAAGCTGCGAAGAAAACAGCGGCAATGCTGCTAGAGAGCACAGTTTCGATGTTCCCCATCCGCAAGGCTTTGTAAAGCCGTTCGGGGGGACGTACGCTCAAGTGGAATAGACCAGCAATCACACCGACAACCCCAGCTGCAATGTGGTGGGCCACGATCCCGCCAGGGTTATAAGGGTTGAAGCCGGATGGCCCCCATTCGGGCGCTACAGGTTGGATGCTGCCGGTCAAGCCGAAGGGATCAGATACCCACATCCCAGGGCCAAATAACCCGGTCAGGTGGAATGCCCCGAAGCTGAAGCAGAGTAGCCCGGATAAGAAGAGGTGAATCCCAAACATTTTGGGCAGGTCTAGGGCTGGTTCGCCCGTTCTGGGGTCTCTGAATAGTTCCAAATCCCAGTAGACCCAGTGCCAACAAGCTGCCAAGAACAGCAAGCCAGAAAGAATAATGTGAGCGGCGGCAACGCCTTCGAAAGACCAGAAACCAGGGTCAACACCTGTTTCTCCGGTTACACTCCAACCGCCCCAAGAACCTGTCACACCCAAACGGGTCATGAAGGGTAGCACAAACATCCCTTGACGCCACATTGGGTTTAGCACTGGATCGCTTGGATCGAAGATGGCAAGCTCGTATAAGGCCATCGAGCCTGCCCATCCAGCGACAAGCGCCGTGTGCATCAGGTGTGCAGCAATCAAGCGTCCTGGATCGTTAATCAGGACTGTATGTACACGGTACCAAGGTAGTCCCATCGACTACGCTCCTCCTTAAAAATAACTTGCTCAGTTGATGCCTCTCTCTGCATTTTATTAAAGAGCTGTACCCCAGTAAACGCACTAGGCCAACCCTCCGCATCTATGGCTGCATCCACTGTTTGCCACGCTGGCGAAAATAAACAAGTGGGGTGAGCCAATCAAGAAAACATTCGTACGTAAAAATGAAAGTGTATGAAAAAGTGTAACTAGAGGTGGGGGCTATTGCAAGCAATCTCAAGCATCTTCAATCGATCGCGGGTGAATTTGGCCCATTAGAAACAAAAACGATTTTGAAATGTTAAAAAAAGAAGCGAATCTTGTAGATTTGTAACATCTGTTGTTTGTATCTGTTAAGTTGCGGTTTGCCGGATGGTGCTAGGTGGTCGTGGAGTGTGACCTTGTATGCTAGAGCTGATGGCGTAGGTTGTTTGTATTGAGCTTGAGTAATTTGTAGGCATGACAGTAATTAAGTTTTTGAAGGAAGGTAAAGAAGTTGTTGCGGCGGAGGGGGCTAATCTGCGATTTAAGGCGCTTGAAAATGGGGTTGACCTCTACAAGCTGGTTGGCAAGATGATGAATTGTGGTGGCTATGGCCAATGTGGGACTTGTGTGGTGGAGGTGGTGGAGGGAATGGAGAATCTGTCACCGAAGACGCCCGTGGAGGAGCGAAAGTTACGGAAAAAGCCGGAGGGCTATCGGTTGGCGTGCCAGGTGATGGTGAATGGGCCAGTTTCTGTGAATACAAAGCCCTGAGTGGGGTTGCGCTGGGCCGGGTGGGGCGATCGCGGCGGGGATTGGGGCCGCCTGGTGCTGCCGATTGACTCCTGCGATCGCGATTGAGTTTATTGCGAGCAATCGATCCGAAGCTGATAGAGTAAGAGTGTAATAATGCTTTAACGTAGAAGCTTTTGGGAGGCATTAGAGGCCATGCAGGTTAATGAATTAGGATTTGTGGCAAGCATTTTGTTTGTGCTAGTTCCATCCGTATTTTTGTTAATCCTTTATATTCAAACCGCTAGCAAAGGGGCGTAGGGCTTCGCCGTTGTTTCAGGCAGAAGCCCTGTTTACGCAGTCAGTGATCATAAACAAAGGGGCGATTTGGACTTTAGTTTCAGATCGCCCTCTTTTGTGCCGAGGGCTAACTGGGGGGCAGGTTCGTTCAGGCTAGTGTGGCCACTGGCGATCGCTACCACAGCCTTGTAAGAGCGCGATGCTCAAGGCGGCTAGCTATTGCGCCTGTCGGCTTGCTGTGCTCCTGTGCAATGGTGCTCTACTTAGCCACGCAGATCGGTATCTGTGGTCGATGGTAAGGCGCTAGGGCGTTCTTCTGGTGGTGTGGTGACCAGCGCTAGATCGGTTTGGGATAAATTGCTTAGCAACTCGATTAGGCGGGTGCGATAGATGTAGGGCCATCCCCCTTTCGATTCCATGTCTTTAACGAGAGTGTAGAGCGCTTGGCGGTTATCAGGGAGTGCGGCTTGAAAAATGTGGTCTCGGATATCTTCATGCAGTCGTTCTAACTGTCTCAAAATGTCCAAGATTTGGATCACATCAGCAGAAACTTCGAGGGAGGTTTGCCAAATTGCCTGTAAATGCTCGGTGACGCGGGCCTGAGGGGTTGAAGCTGGGGCTGCGATCGCGTCTGAGGCGGTGCTAGGTGCGGTCGGGCCAGGGGGCATAATATTGTCCATTCGTGTATCGCTTCCTAATAGATTTTTGGCAGACAAGGCCGGATTGACCAGGGCGGCTAGCCAAATCAGGCTGGTCATATCAATTTAATCGGCAAAGTGCTTGAGCCAAATGCCACTTGAGCCAAAGGCAAAACCACTTATCCTTGATCAATATATGTTAAGTAATTTGAATATACATGACGGTGGATTTGCCGAATGGTGAAGGAAGGTGTTCCGCTGCCATGTAGAATGCTGTATGTGGAGCAGTCAACAATTTTGGAGATGCTGTTCTGCATGGCAAGTATATCTCGCTTTTCTGCTTGACATCTTTGCCTAGACTTGTGCTTTGGCCATGCAAGTAGGCTTTGAGAAATTGGTTTGCTTGGCATTTTAATTAACGATCCGTTTCGGTATTTTGCGATCGAGGCGGAACTTAGAGAACATTACAAAGTTTCATCGATACTGTTTGAGGTTGTTCATGAGGTACCGTGCTCTAGTTGTTACGCTTCTAGCCCTCTGTGTCAGTTTCTTGACCGCTTGCTCTGATAGCCCAGCCGTGAGCCGGGAAGCCTTGAGCTATGAGGAAATCCGAGGGACTGGATTAGCAAACACCTGTTTTCAACTCTCTGAAACGAGTCGAGGCTCTATCCCCCTCGATCCGGGTCAGTCTTATCGGCTTACAAATCTCTGTTTGCAGCCAACTTCTTTCCTTGTCAAGGAAGAAGGCTCGAAGCGGCAAGCAGCTGAATACGTGTCATCTAAGTTGATGACTCGCTACACCTCTTCGATTGATTCTGTGCAAGGGGACCTTAAATATAACGCCGATGGTAGTTTGACCTTCGTCGAAGAAGATGGGATGGACTTTCAAGCAATCACGGTGCAGTTGCCTGGTGGCGAGCGCGTTCCCTTCCTCTTTACTATCAAAGAGTTGGTGGCAACGAGTCAGCCTGGGTTGACTTCGATCAATTCTTCGACAGATTTTGAAGGTGAATTTAAAGTTCCTTCCTACCGAACTGCCAACTTCTTGGATCCAAAAGGCCGTGGTCTGACCTCTGGGTATGACAATGCGGTGGCGCTGCCGGCTCAGGCTGACAGTTCAGAATTGGCCAAAGAAAATGTGAAGCAGTTTCAGTTAGATAAAGGCCGTATCTCGCTTCAAGTGACGCGGGTTGATGGTGCTACTGGGGAAATTGCTGGTAACTTTGAAAGTACCCAGCCTTCTGAAACTGATATGGGTTCTCACGAGGCGAAAGAAGTCAAGATCCGTGGTCTTTTCTACGCTCGGATTGAGGCCTAATTGTGCTTACTCTGAGTCAATCGCTCTGCGATGGGCTTGGAGTTTGGATAACACCCAAAACTGGAGAGCGCCTAGAGCTAGAAAGTGATGCTGTCTGCTTGGGGCGATCGCTCAGCTTAAACCAAATCTGGTAGCCTTATTGATAGGGGGGACTTGTTTCCCCTTTTTTATTGTCCATAGATTGCAGAATTTTTTATTGCAGAATTTATCTGTATCCGTATAATTTGGGGGATACGAAAACTACTGCAATATTGGCTACAAAGATGGATTTCTGATATTTCTAGCTTTAGCTTTTATTCAGATCGTCACTACAGCGCTAGTGCTCAGAGCCAGAATCGGTAATGGATTCCGTACAAACTCGATTGCGCTGGTATTCCCTAACGAATACTTTGATTGAATAAGTTGATAGCCTTTCGGTGCGATCGTGACTTGTTCGGTAGCTAATACCTTCACCCTGGTATTAGCTGGCTTGGGATTGCGAAGTCTCGTGGCCCCAAAAATCCAAGCGCAGTGATGCAAGTGGCTCCAACCTAAGTTCGAATCAATTGCTGGTCAGTGCTAGGAATCACTGCAACCGTTCAACAAAACCAGCAGACTAAATTTAAGCATTGATAAGGTTAATCACAGCTCTACATTACTGAAAATCGCCATGTCTACTGCTAGCAATTGTGAACTCAAGTCTGAAAGCTTACAGCTCTTGCGTGAGTATCAGCAGTCTCCACGGGCCGATATCCGCAATCAGCTAGTTGAACTCAACTTTGGGCTGGTACGGCGGGAAGCACATCACTGGATTAACCAATGTACCGAGAGCTATGAAGATCTGCTCCAAGTTGGCAGTATTGGCTTGATTCGGGCAATTGAGCGATTTGATGTCAGTAAGGGCCATGCCTTCAGTTCCTTTGCGATTCCCTATATCCGTGGCGAGATACAACACTATCTACGGGATAAAAGCCCATCCGTCCGGATTCCTCGGCGGTGGTTGGCGCTCCAGCGAAAAGCCGTCACCGTGATTCGTGATTTACAAGTTGAATTACATCGGTTTCCATCGGATTGGGAGATTGCTGCGGCGCTCGAAATTTCGGTGGATGAGTGGCATGAAATTAAGCTGGCGTGCCAGAATCGGGCGTTGTTGAGCTTGGATGCGCCCGTCCGGGATGAGGATGCGGGTGGTTCTTCCTTGGTTGACTTGGTGCCCGATAGTCGCTATCGCAGTTTTCAATTGGCGCAGGAAGATCAAATTCGGTTGCAGCAAGCGCTGACTCAGTTGGAAAAGCGCACACGCCAAATTTTGGAATTTGTCTTTTTGCACGATTTGACGCAAAAGGAAACGGCTGAGCGGTTGGGGATTAGTGCAGTAACGGTTTCTCGGCGGGTGAAGAAAGGGTTGGAGTCGTTGCAACGGGTGATGGCAAGCAACGTTGATTGACACGATTTTGAGCGCATGGTTTCTGATCGATCGCGATCGCTGGCTCATTGCGGGGGTTGGCTGAGTGCGATCGCCCCAGTGCCGCCTTGGTAAATGTAGAGTTTTGTTGTGGGATCCTGATGCTAATTCAGGGGCAATGAAGGGTGAAGGATAACTCTTTTATTGTTCATTAATTTAGCGTGTATGCTGCTTGATGATAATCCGTCGGCTGTGGCGGACCAATTCGTGTACGCTGAAGGCGGGCATCTTTCATCTATTGGCATGGCTACTAGCACTTGGGATCGACATCACATTCTCTCGCTGGCGGACTTTACTCCGGCGGAATACGATACGGTGCTGCAAACGGCTGTGAGTTTTCAGGAAGTCTTGTCGCGGCGCACGAAGAAAGTACCGACTTTGCAAGGGCAGGTCGTGACGAACTTATTTTTTGAGTCGTCTACTCGGACTCGCAGTAGCTTTGAACTGGCGGCGAAGCGGTTGTCGGCAGATATTCTGAACTTTGCACCGGGGACGTCTTCGTTGACGAAGGGCGAAACCATTTTAGATACGGCCAAAACCTATTTGGCAATGGGTACTAATATGATGGTCATTCGCCATCGCGAGGCCGGCGTGCCCCAGGCGATCGCGGCAGAAATGGATCGCCTGGGCGTGGGCGTGGGGGTTTTGAACGCTGGCGATGGGCAACACGAGCATCCATCCCAAGCACTCCTAGATTTATTTACCATTTGTACGCTGCTTGACCCGGAGCGGCCCCGATTGTCGCTGTTGGCAGGCAAGAAAATAGCGATCGTGGGTGATATTTTGCATTCGCGGGTCGCCCGCTCAAATATTTGGAGTTTGACCGCGAGCGGGGCCGAAGTGCATCTGGCAGGGCCACCGACCCTATTGCCCAAACTCTTTGCCGATTTTGTGCAGGGTTCCGCTGGTTATGCCCAGGCTCAGCCTGTTGTCCAGGTGCCGGGGATTGCGCGATCGCCCCAGCCCAACTTGACCATTCCCCGTCAACTTTTTATGCATTGGGCGATTGAACCTGCCCTTGAAAATGCCGATTTTGTGATGACGCTCCGCCTCCAGCGCGAACGCATGACCACCCACCTGTTGCCCAGCCTGCGGGAATATCATCAACAGTTTGGGATTACCCGCGATCGCCTGCACCTGTGCCAACCTGATGTTCGACTCTTGCATCCCGGCCCAGTCAATCGCGGTGTTGAAATTAGCTCTGATTTGATGGACGACCCCCAATTAAGCTTGATTGCCCAACAAGTGACCAGCGGCGTGGCCGTGCGGATGGCGTTGCTATACCTTATGGGTGTCAATCACTGATGAGTTGGTGGTGCAGTGGCTGAAGCCGCCGGAAAACAGCGATTTGTAACGCATCACTGCGAGACGCGGGGTTTTGGGGTATTTATGGGAATATTAGCCCTAGCTGTTGGCCCCGATCGCTTATGCCTGCTGGATTGTATTTGTACGGAATTTTTCCCGATGCCGAGTTTGACGATCTGCACCTCGAAGGCTTGGATAAGCAACCTGTGTATGCCCATCAGCTTGATGGTTTCACCTTTCTCTATTCCGAAGCTCAGCAAGAACGCTATTTAGCGAGTCGGCGCAATTTGCTCGGCCACGAGCGCGTGTTGGAACAGGCCATGCACGCGGGCCATCGGACTTTGCTGCCGTTGCAGTTTGGGTTGATTATTGAGGATTGGCAAACCGTCACCCAACAGTTAACCGGGCCTCACAGCGATAGTTTGCACCAATTGTTTGCTAAGTTGGCCGGACAGCGGGAGGTCGGCGTGAAGGTCTTTTGGGAGCAGGATGCTGAGTTGCAAATGTTGTTGGATGAAAATCCGTCGCTCAAGGCCCAACGGGATAGCTTAGAGGGCAAAAATCTTAGCATGGACGAGGTGATCGGGATTGGGCAGGCGATTGAGCGATCGCTAGCGGCCCGAAAACAGGCAATCATCACCACCTTTCAGTCGGTCTTGAATCCCCTGGCGACGGAGGTGGCCGAAAATGACACGTTGATGGAAGCCATGATTTACAACGCGGCCTACCTGATTCCCTGGGAGGCAGAACCAGAATTTGGGCAGCAGGTGGAAGCGTTGGATGCTCATTTTGAAGGCCGGCTCAAAATTCGGTACAACAATTTCACGGCTCCGTTTAATTTTGCTCAGTTCGATCGCTTGGATTAACCGGGGCGATCGCCCCCGGTGGCTCAACTCTCTCACCCCCAACAACACTTATGGTATTGCGACTTTTGTTTGCACCGATTACTGGCCTGACCTGGATTGCCGAACAGTTGCAAGAACGGGTCGATGCGGAACTGGATACAAAGGAAAACTTGCAGAAACAACTCCTTTCCCTGCAACTCGCGTTTGACATGGGCGACATGGATGAAGCCGAGTTTGAAGCCCAGGAAGAAGAGTTGTTACTCGCTATTCAAGAACTGGATGATGCTGAACGCCAAGCCCAGGCCGAGTAAAGAGATAAAGGCAGAGGAGGCCCAACGTCAAGGCTGGCGAGCAGTGAAGGGGCCGCTGGGCCAGGGGTTGGCATTTGATCCCCAAGTTTGGGTTGCAGTTATCGTTTGGTGACAGTCAAATCGTAAGATAGGGGGGAGACGTAACTGGATTTGGCGATCGTGAAAGCAATTTCTCTTCTTGGCTCCACTGGCTCCATTGGGACGCAAACCCTGGATATTGCAGCCCAGTATCCTGATCAGTTTCGCATTGTCGGTTTGGCCGCAGGCCGCAATATTGATCTGCTCGTGCAGCAGATTCGCCAGTTCCAGCCGGAAATTGTGGCGATCGCCGATGTGGCTAAACTGCCTGACCTCAAAGATGCGATCGCGGATTTGCCGAGCCAACCCACCTTACTCGCTGGCCAAGAAGGGACGATCGAAGTGGCGCGTTGGGCCAGTGCCGATGTGGTGGTAACGGGGATTGTGGGCTGTGCAGGGCTGTTACCAACGATCGCCGCCATCAAAGCCGGGAAAGATATTGCCCTGGCCAACAAAGAAACTCTGATTGCCGGTGGTCCCGTAGTGTTGCCCTTGCTGGAGCAATACGGTGTGAAATTATTGCCTGCTGACTCAGAACACTCGGCCATTTTCCAGTGCTTGCAAGGGGTACCGGCGGGCGGCTTGCGGCGAATTTTGCTGACTGCTTCTGGGGGCGCATTCCGGGATTGGCCCGTGGAAAAATTGGCGTCTGTAACGGTTGCCGATGCGCTGAAACACCCCAACTGGTCGATGGGCCGGAAGATTACCGTCGATTCGGCCACGTTGATGAACAAGGGCTTGGAAGTGATTGAAGCCCATTTTTTGTTTGGGGCCACCTACGACCAAATTGCGATCGTCATTCACCCCCAAAGCATTATCCACTCGCTCATTGAGTTGCAAGATACCTCTGTTTTGGCCCAGTTGGGTTGGCCGGATATGCGCTTGCCTTTGCTCTATGCCCTGTCTTATCCAGAGCGCATTTACACTGATTGGGAAACTCTCGATCTGGTTAAAGCCGGAGATCTGACCTTCCGTGAACCCGATCATCAAAAATATCCTTGCATGGATTTGGCCTATGCAGCGGGTCGGGCCGGGGGCTGTATGCCTGCGGTGCTGAATGCGGCGAATGAGCAAGCGGTGGCGATGTTCTTGGATGAGCAAATCCACTTTTTGGATATTCCACGGGTCATTGAGCAAGCCTGCGATCGCTACCAGGCCCAAAATACTGCTGACCCGACTCTAGAAGATATTCTCGCGGCGGATCAGTGGGCGCGGCAGGCTGTCCTTACTGCTGGCCAAACCCTGAGCGCAGCCTCGGTCATTTCGGTAGGCTAGGCTGGTCGGCGACGGTGGGCGATCGCGGGCCTCAGGGCTTAGCGCTCAAGCAACATTGACGAACCGCCCCACCGTCATCCCCGTTCAAGGGCAAAATGGAAACGAACCGAATGCCCCAAGGGTTATGAATGTAATTTTTGTACTGGCGGCGATCGTCATTGCGTTTCTGGTCTTTACTTGGTTACTCCGAGTCGTCAAGGCAACTCTGACCACCGCCCTGACGATTGCCTTACTGGTTTTGGTACTCCAATTTGTTTTTGGCATTGGGCCAGGGCAATTGTGGCAGCAAGTTAATCAACTGTGGCAGGGGGTGTGGCAAAGCGTGACCGGGGGCGGCTAACCGTTTAGGGGAGATAATTACACCTCAGCCAGATCACCACAATGCCCAAACCAGGGAAGATAGAGGGTGAGAGTTTTATCCGATCGCCCAATGTCGCTGATTTCTTTGCTGCCATTTCTGTTGCTGGTGTTTGTGCCCATCTCGATTGCCGCTGATTTGCTGCATTGGGGGGATTTTGCTGTTTTTGTGACCTCGGCGATCGCTATCATTCCTCTTTCCATCTGGCTCAGCACGGCTACCGAAAAAGTAGCCGTCGTCACGGGGCCATCGGTGGGTGGGTTGGTCACCGCGATTTTTGGGAATGCCACAGAACTCATCATTGCCCTCGTTGCGCTTAAAGAAGGCTTGATTGAGTTGGTGAAGGCCAGCATTACGGGGACGTTGCTCAGCGACTTATTGCTGCTACTGGGATTGGCCATGCTCGCTGGGGGCTTGCGCTACAAAGAGCAAGAGTTTAAGCCCATTCTGACGCGGGTTAACGGTTCATCAATGGCTCTGGCCCTTGTGGCGATCGCCCTCCCCACCCTTGTGATTGATACCTCCAACGTGGTTGATGAAATTGCCATTCGCAACATTTCGTTGGTCACGGCTGGGGTGCTCATTTTGGTTTATGGGTTGACCCTGCTGTTTTCCCTCAAAACCCATAGCTTTTTGTATGACATTGGTATAGCCGATGAAGTCACCGAGCCAGCCCATAGCAATGTCTCTGCTGATGGCAGTCGGACGCGGCTTTTACTCTGGTTGTTGGTTTTATTGGTTTCCACTGTTGCTGTCGCTTTTGAGTCAGACTTGTTTGTCGAAGTTGTTGATTCGGAAACCACCCGCCTTGGTTTAACACCACTGTTTACCGGAGTCATCTTATTACCCCTGATTAGTGATTTCGCAGGTTTTGTGTTAGTCATTCGACTGGCGATGAAAAATAAAATGGATCTCACTGTTGCTACTGCCACGGGTGACAGCCTCCTCGTTGCGCTTTTTGTTGTGCCGGTGTTGGTGTTTGTCGGTCAACTCATTCACCAGCCCATCGACCTGAACTTCAACCTCTTTGAAGTCATCGCCATTGCGATCGCGATCGCCCTCACCAACTTCATTACCTTTGGGGGCCGTTCCAACTGGCTTGATGGCACCATGCTCCTTGCCACCTACACGATTCTTGGTGTTGCCTTTTATTACCATCCTGCCTAACCAAAAGTGCAAATTTTAGGTTAATATAGTCCTTGGCGCAGAAAGCCAACCCTGCGGGTATAGTTTAGTGGTAAAACGAAAGCTTCCCAAGCTTTAGTTGCGAGTTCGATTCTCGCTACCCGCTTTCAAAGTAAACCCCTTGAAACCAATGGCTTCAGGGGGTTTACGGCTTTTTGGGGAAAACGCGATATAGTACAAAGACCCTAAAGGATTGGGGCATGTTAGGTGTTTTTATTTTGATTTGGGCATAAAATGGGCATACCAGTACACGAGTACGAGTATGTTTTCTGACGATAATTTTCAGTCCCCGCAGGGCAAGGCTCGCAAGGGGTTGGCTTCTGTTTCAGTTGCCAATGGCTACCTAAGAATTCGGATTAGGGTTGGTGGCAATCGTCAGGTTATGTCGTTAGGATTGCCGGATACCGCAATCAACCGCAAATACGCCGAGGATAAGGCCCATCGCATCAACCTGGACATTCTTAGCGGTAACTTTGACCCAACCCTCGCGAAGTATAAGCCGCAGAGCGTTGTGACTGTAGCTGAGCCAGACATTAGGCCCAAAGTTATGCCCACGGCTGCTGAACTTTGGAAGCAGTATCGGGCCTACAAAGCGTCATCCCTGAAGGAAACGACTAAGTTGCACCATGAGGCATTGGCCAGAATTCTTGATAAAACCCCCGATACTCCAATTACTGATGCGCTAAGGGTGAAAACTGAACTGGAGAAAGTAACGACGATTCATCAGACAAAGCGGATTCTGATTCAGCTTGGAGCCGTTTGCCGTTGGGCAAAAAAGCATGGGTTGGTGGATAACAATCCGTATGAAGGGATGGCAGGGGAGATGCCGAAGTATCGGTATCAGCAGGAGCCAAAGCCAAATGCCTTTACGGAGGAGGAACGCGATCGCATCATTAGCACGTTTCGTGAGCATCAGGGCAATTGGAATGGGCGAGGCCATACGGGTTGTCGGTATGCCCACTATGCTCCGTTTGTCGAATTCCTATTTTTAACGGGCTGCCGTCCTAGTGAGGCGATCGGATTACAGTGGCAACAGGTATCGGCAGATTGTGGCCAAATCAAGTTTGATGGCGCTATCTCCTATTGCTATGGGCAGCAAGTTCGGGTGAAAGGATCTAAGAATAACAAAGAGCGCCGCTTTTTGTGCTCAACACGGCTGCGATCGCTGTTGCAGACGATCAAACCGGAAACCTGTGAACCTGACTCGCTGGTTTTTCCTAGCCCTAAAGGCAAGCCAATTAATTACAACAATTTCTGCAACAATGCGTGGAATGCGATCGTTGACCCAATTAAGCCAGGGACGACCCCTTACTCATGTCGGGATACGTTCATCACAATTCAAATCCTCAAGCATATTCCCGAATCTGTGCTCGCGCAATGGTGTGATACCAGCGTTGAGATGATCCAAAAGTATTACACCGATTTTCTGAAAATGCAGAGTTTGCGACCGATTGACTGAAACACAAGTTGTTTTGATGGCTGAATTGTTCACTGTTTTGTGCCTGCGAGTCAACAGTTGATAGTCAGGGAGCTATTTTCTTGTTTGTCACACTGCTGATAGCTGTCAGCCGCCTGAAAAACTTTGAGCGTATTTGACGCCTATCAGTTTCACTTAGCCTATACTCAATGCTTGCAAGTGAGGTAAAAACTTGTGTCAAAAAAATGCCTAGTCGAGAAGAAAAATATTCCTTTTTTAGGAAAATACTGATGCTAGTGCAAAAAAAATAATATGTTGGTCTGGGCACTAGCATTAGTAAAATTTAGAAACTTTTGTAAAAGAACTAACGTGCTGGGCAATTAGCCAAGATTTTCGGCAGTTTTGAGGAGATTGTCAGGGCAAACTATGGCCGTGTCATAAATATGGTTGCTGGATGCCCTCACCTGGCCTAAAAATGTGTCACCAGTTTTGACACTAGCTTGTCACCATCCGACCTACTGTTCTGCCACCAAGGTTTTTGCTTTTATCACCAGTTTGCCACCAAAATTTTGCCATGCCAAACCCTAGTTACGGTGCGTGTACTGCAGAATATTTATGCACAGTTGCCCACTGACGAGCGAGAGCGATCGCGCCTACTACTGCGACTGATGGAGGAATACTACAACCCGAAGAATCCTGAGAGTGAACTGGCAAACCTGAAAGTCAGAGTTGAGGATTTAGAACAAAGCCTAAGGGATAGAGCGACGTAACTGAGTATCAAGTTTTTTGACAGGGAAAAAGTTTATAAATTATTATTTCGATCTCCTCAATCCCCCCTATGTTCGTTAGATAGGATTAGCCAATAATCAAGGGGCTTCAAGCTTTTGATTCGGTTCCCTCCTTTTTAGGAAGGATCAAGGCTAAACCCTATTTCAAACTGCTTTAAAAACATTTGCAGACAGTTATAGATAGAAATTTTTTGAGCTATTCTATTAAGAATTAATTGCTATAAAACGTTAAATATTAATCGCTTTCACTCTTAGTGAGTTTAATTGACTTTGTGTACCAATTCTGACTAATGCCTCTCTAGCATTCTTAGAAATTATTTTTTGTTCCTCTGACGCATTTGATATTTTTTCAAATTGAAGGCAAACTTCAATCCACTCTAGTAGATGTTCTCCATTTTGGTTCATAAATATTTGGTAGAAATCATCTGCTTTCAAAGAAGACAATATTTCTATATCCTCTGGCCTCCATCCGTTTTTACCGACCAAACTATGAATAACCTCTTCTGGTTGCCTTGCAGCTTTCAAGTTCTCATTCACTAAATTGAACTCTTGAATAAGAATTTCATCGTCTGTGTATCCTAATGGATTTTTGAATAGAACCCTTTCATCTTTTCTTTCATTTACATAAAACTTGATTAGCTCATCTGCTCTTAAGTCATCCCTCAATGTGCGAAAAACTTGTATAGTTTTTGCCAACTCAGAAGGAGATATATATTTAACATTTTCCTTCGAGCTCCTATATAACGCGTCCAAAACTTCCTTATCATTCTGCTCAAAGGTATAGTAGAACTTACTCCATGCCTCATGATAACCGCTTCTCAAATTTTCTTGTAAGAGTTTTGCGTGTAATATTTGTGCCTCTTTTAAGAGATTATTTTCATCAAAGTATCTATTTTCTATACCCTTGGCCACTTCTAAATCAAAGTCATCAAGCCCAGGAAAAAAATATCCAGATCGAAAGTAATTAACTAATAGTCTATTCCATATTTTCTCTTGCTCTTTTTGAGCTTCCCCACTCAAAACACGTGAGGAACTAAAGTTTTTGACATAATCATAACAGGGCACCTCTTCACTATCCTTATGCAAGTAGCACCATGTCAGAAAAGCCATTGTTTCTAAAGCTTGATTGACAATATTTTCTTCAAATTCTTCTAACAGTAATTGAAGTTTTTTTGACAATTCAAAGATTCTTTTGATGGTGCGGATATTTTTAATTCCTATTTTGTTAGTATAGTTCTTGATTTTTATAGAAAAGTCACAATTTGAAGGAATAGCTATTTCTGAACAATCCTCAGGTGTAGGATCAAAAAAAATATCTATATCAAAGACTTTTTCTCTATAAGTTTTGAGCTCTTTTTCTTCGCTTTCGCATAATAACTTATCATTTGAGATCACGACAACCTTACAGTTATGTTGCTCTTTTAGCCACAAAACTAAACCTAGAACCTCACGGACTTTTAATCCATCCCCTTTCCTTTTCAGATCATCAAAACAAATTATCATTTCTTTTAGTGTTAGAAATGATGCGGTTTCTATGGCTGACTGAAAGTTTTTAAGAAGAGGATGACTTTGAAAGAACCTAAAAGCCTTTCCGCCCCAAGAACTACCTAGATCTTGTATGCTTTTCTTAAATGTATCAATGTTAGCTTGATGATTATTTGATTTTATATTGATTACGTTCGCAAAAATAGTAAGTTTTAGGTCGTGTAATGAATTACAGCCAAATAAGGATACATAAGCATATCGGTCTAGACCAATTGGTAAATTCGATTTCTTTTCTTTAAGAACATTGTTCCAAGTGAATGTTTTTCCAGCTCCCCACGAACCTCTAATTGATAATATCTCTGGAGTTTTAGTTTTCAGAAAATTACGAGTCTGCTCTCTTATTATTTCAATAGACATATATCAGTAGAGCTTTTATTTTTTTGATTAGCACACCATAATTTACCAAGCTGAACTATCAGCTTCAATCAATCCCTTTCTCTACCCGCCACGCACTCTCAGCCCCATTCCGCCCGACCCTGGTAAACGTGAACCCATATCGGGAAAACTCCTTTCCAGATAAAGCCTTCAGCCCCAACAAAGGCGCAAGTTGACTCGTTGAGAGCAGCCAACCCTTCTCCGCCACTCGTTCCAGTTGCTCCAAATTTGCCAATGGATCAGGCCGAGACGCTGGCAGTGCAGTCAGAGCACCCAATAGCTCGCCCAACATTTTACTCTCATCAATCCTATAGGTGTCCTGCGTACTATGAGACAACGCTTGCGTGTCTTGTAAGACATAAGACAGCTCCGTACTGTCCGGCATCCTATGAGACAGTCGCCCCGTGTCTTGTGAAACCGTTGCACCCCCCGCAGTCGGAAACCCTGCAATGTCATGCCCCGCTTTAATGTGGCTGTCCAGCGCATCCATTACCCTGACCTGATCTGCGTTAAAGGCTGATTTGCCCCTTAGCTTTTCTGGCTCCATTGGATAACCCTTGTCTTTCAACCCTTTGATCCGGTTGTAGATATTCGATCGCGTCACCCCATACCGGGCTTCCAAGTCTTTGATTGTTAACGAATGCAGTTCAACCGCCATCTGTCCTGTGTCCTGTCGCTCATCTTGGACACAAGATATCACGCCCCTAGCGCCACAACCCAGAACTCCCACCCCAACCCCACTACATCACCATCCCGATATCCCACAACTAAACCCTGTCGGGGGGCTTCCCCCCGGCACAATCCTGGCCTTCAACAAATAATCCCCAAATGCCCACCGCTTGGCACTTCAACCGTCCTGTCCAGTTGTCTTGTCCGGCTGCTTAGAGGGCAAATAACCCCGACTTCTCAAAGCCTCTTCCAACAAAACAGCCGCCATCTGCGATCGCGATCGTTGCTCCTCTGAAGCAGCACGCTCCAACGCGTCATTCACTTCAGGATTAACAGACACCGTCACTTACGGCAGGAAGGCCATTTTCAGGACTTCCGACAATTCCAGAAATTCCAAAACTTCCAACCGGAGGCAGAGGCAGACCAGGACGACGAGCTAGAAACCTAATTTGAGAGGCAATTCTAACTATGACACAGTCCAACCTGGCCCAACCGTTGGTCTACATCATTGAGCTCATCCTGGCTGGCCAACCGCGATCGCTAGCCGTGGTTCCAGTCGATGCGGCCAACGGCGTGATTCTGGATGCCCCAGAGGGCAGCGATTTCTATGAGGGCAAGAGTCTTAGTGGGAGCAACTTCAAAATCCCGATCGCCGCTGTGACTAACGTGTTTGCCAGTTGGTGGGAGGTGAAAAACAAGACCAATCAGGGACACGACACCTGGCACCTGAGCGATGATGCAATCTCTGATTATGTTGAAGCTAACCAAGGCAAGCCCGACCGCTGGAGCGAAAACGGCACTTTACAGGACGGCACCGGGCAAGAAGTCACAGGCAAGGATGAGGAACCACAGCGTAAGAAGATCTGGTAGGACTCCCCCTCTATAGGCTCATAGGCGATCGCTCTCTTGGTAGGGCGATCGCTCTGAATGAAGACAATTTTTCTCTTATTGGGAAGACAAGTGGATTCTTAGCTAGTTGCCCTAGTTTTAGTGGTTACCAAGTTTTCCAGTCCTCAGCGAACTGGTTTCTGTGTTCATGCCTCTCTTAAAGGTTCATTTCAGCAGGGCTGTAAATGAGCACAATAATAAAAAGGAAGCCCTTTGTCATGTTGTTATCGTGTCCAGTCAACTAGATTCAACCTGCAAAGGCGAAATAACCGCAACAAACTGATTAAAGCTGGAACAATGAACATTCCTAGAGCATGAGCCAGCCAGCATGAAAATGAAGCCATATCCCTATTGCAAAGATACTCAGCTCGACCCCTATAGTCTGCGTTGTTGTCTTTGCGAAGGCCCTGGCGAAATTCCTAATGAAGCAAATAGCCATTATCAGGCTTGGGCGAACCAGTTGAGTTTGGAGTTGTGTGGTGTTTGTTTCATCGGTCTGCGACTGACTTATGGATAGCCTTAAATCAGGAGGAGCCTTGATGCCAAAGCAGAAGACAACGATTCGATTCACGGTGGATTTGCCTGAATCAGTTCATGTAGCTTTATCCGCTTTAGCCCAGACCCAATGCACCCGCAAAGCTACGTTAGTTAAACTGGCAAAGTCTAGTTCAACGTTTTAATAAACTACAGATTGAAGCAAATCACTAGCTCCAAATTGATCACTATAAAACTCAAGTGGCCAGACAAGAAGACCACAAGGGTAATCCTCTGCTATGTGCTCCCATTTTTTCGGCAGGCTAACTGTGTAAGGTTGGAGTCTTCTCCAATCCCTTTCAGATAAAGGTTGTGTCAGGTCAAGAGTTTCAATTAACTCAGCCCCATCTCTCCACGGGACAAACGCCGAAAATTGGTGCTCATCATCAATAAGCTTGAAGCTTTCAGCAACTTGCTCAAACTGCAAGTTTTTCCGTAGCTCTTGAATCTTATAAGTGTCCCCAGTCAGGGAAGAGTTGCACTTATTGTAGTAAAGAGAAATTGCAGCTAATAAATTCTCATTTAAGTCATAATCTGCTGAACCTAAAATCTCACGGGTGATCTGAGTACGTTTTCTGTAGTCCCCAGACGGGTAGTTCGCCTCTTCCAGATCAAAGACTTGGACAAATGCCTCATGCCATTTGAGATGATTTTCACGGTTGCAGCGACCTGCGGCTTGGATAATGCTGTCTAGGGGGGCAAACTGGCGAAGGACAAGTGGAAAGTCAAGATCTACACCAGCCTCAACGACCTGAGTACTAATCACATGACAAGGCTGTTTCTCGTCTGGATTTGTGGGTAAAGTCCGACGTAGAACTTCTGCCAAGACTTGTTTACGATGGGCAGGCACCATCCGAGCGGATAAATGAAACCAAGATTCTTCAATTATGTCTGAGAGTGCCTGGAATCCTTCACGGGCTAATTGGGTTGTGTTTACGACAGTTAGAGATTGTGAAACCAAAGTTTTAGGTAACGAGCGAATGCGCTCAGCCACATCACTCCATTGCCATAAGTCTGTACTGATCGAGTAAGTGACTCGCCGGGTTTGCTCAAAAAAATAGCGACTCCGTTGATCTGGAATGATGTCAGTACATTTCCTATCGAAGTCAGCATCAACATTCCGAAAACTGGGCTGGGTTGCTGACATTAATACAACAGTGCAACCCCAATCTTCAACTAAGGTTCGGAGTGCATCCAGAATCGGTTTGGCATATTCCAGGGGAATACTTTGGGCTTCATCAATTAGGATGCAACGTCGCATCAGGTGAGACAGTTTACGGCACTTTGCTGGAGTTCGCGCAAAAAGCGATTCATAGAATTGAACCCCAGAAGTGCAAATGACTGAAGCATCCCAACGTTCAGTAGTCAGTTTATAAGTCAGCAACTCATCTTCAGACGGTTGAAAGTCACTGTAATGAGCTAGAACAGGGACATTTAAGACTTGACGATAGATATTCCAATTTTGTTCGATGATACTTTGGAGAGGGCCGACGTAAAGAATGCCCTCAAGCTCTTCCCTGACCTGATCGACCTTTTCCTGAGCAAGTGAGTGGGCTTTACAGTGGGCGATCGCCCATTGCAAAGATGCCATCGTTTTCCCAACCCCAGTCGGGCCTGTCAGGCGAAACAATCCGCGAGGCTGTTGTGCTTTTGCCATACAATCAGAAGCAAACTCGCACCGTAACTGGGCGAGTTCGCCATCCTGGTGGCGAGGATTGAAACATGTGGACAGTTGAGAGACTGAAGACGCTTCATCTAATTCAGGTGGAGCGTCACCCGTAAAGATGGCAGCGTCAATCCGGTCTGCATCGACTAAACAGCCAAATAACATCCGAACCGCAAACTCTAGGCGAGTTCCCTTCAGGTTAAATTCGGGTAACTGCTCTGGCAGAAAATCGGGAATGGTTGAGATCGCTTCATCTCGTGCTTGTTCCCAATCCTTTGCTCGGTTAGTAAAGTCATCTCCTGAAAGGTGGTCTTTATCTCTCAACCCCCCATGATGCCCTGCAATGACAAAGGTGAGTGATGGCACTGCTCGATGTCGCTTAGTGAGCGACATCGCTAGCATGGCACCGTGAGGACTGTGCGCTACTTTCCGGCTTCTGTCATTGGATTTGAGATAGGCTTGCCACCGATCAAGGATTTTGCCCAAGTCATGCCACAACCCAGCGTAATGACCAATCGATTGCCATTGGGTGGGTAGTCGTCGGGCTGTTTTATTTGCCACTCCAGTTAGGTGGTTGCACAGGAATTGTCCTGGTCTTGCATATTTCATAAAATATTTATTACTCGAGACTGTTCACATGAAGATTTTATCTGCCATACTCTCTGGTAGTAAATAAGTATTGGTAAAAATGCTGGTAATGAGCCATAAGCGTCCGTACCGAATTAGGGTAAGCGGTGAATATGCCTTATTCAGTCGTCCAGAAACCCAAGTAGAACCTTTGTCTTACCCAATTATGCCGCCAACAGCAGCGGAAGGGTTGCTAGAGGCAATTTTTTGGAAACCGGAATTTGACTGGCAAATTTTGGCGATCGAAATGTTAGAGCCAGTCCAGTATGCAAACTTTACGCGCAATCACATTGAAAAACGCCAACGTCCTGGCAAGCGGTTATTTGCGAATGAAATGCGAGTGCAATCCCATCAATCGGTATTACGGAAGGTTGCCTATGTGATTGAGTGCGATATTCAGCTTCGCCCTCACGCGACTGAGAATATTGGCAAATATTGTGAGCAATTTGAACGCCGGATGGATTCTGGTGGTTGCTTTCAGCAGCCTTTTTTAGGCATTCGTGAGTTTATGGCAGATTTTGCTTGGGCAGAGGAGAGCGATCGTCCTTGGACAGACAACCGTGATTGTGGACAGATGCCCTTAAAAATTCATTATGTGCCTGACCCAAATGGTGCAATTCAATGGCGAGATCGGGTCACTCGTGACTATGTGCGTGGTCGTGCTGTAACGGAATGGTTCGATGCAGAAATCAAACAAGGACGGCTAGTTGAGCGTGGTCAACTTTGCCTACCCAGTCCTCATCTAGTTGCTAAAGGTACATGATGCTACGTGAACTATACAAATTAAGTCAATCTGTAAATGCCACTTTGCCTCCGGTTGGCTATGGGAATGTTGTGGCGCATATTGCAATCGATATCTTATCTCCAGTTAATATCTATGCTCTGACAGAAACCGACTTAAAAGGTAAGGAACGATTAGGCAAAGAACTACCTCTTCCTGATTTTGTGCGTTCGTCAGGAGATCGCCCTCTTCCAGTCGCAGATACCACTAGCTATGTATTAGGAATAGGTAAAGATGGTGCAGTTCGTAAGCCAATGTATCTTCAGTTGTTACAGGAATGCTATGAAGAGACAAAAGATGAAGTCATTGCATTGGTATTACAAGTTGTTGAATTACTTGATGCAGAGGATATTCGCTCCAAGTGCGCTCCTTGGTTTCAAATTGATCCCAAGAAAAAAGATGAAGATCCATTGGAAAAAGCACGAGTCATCTTTTTACATAATGGTGAATTGATAACAGATAGACCTTCTGTACACTCATTTTGGGAACGAAAGTATACCGAATTAAGGGCTTCTGTAGAGGGTGATTGTTGCATCACGGGTGAGCAAAGATTGCTAGTTGGTTCAACCTTGCCTGTGATGATTAAAGGGGTGCGGGGCAGCCAAGGTAAAGGGGCTGCTTTAATGAGTTTTAACTATGAGTCGATTGAATCGCGCCGATGGAAAGACTCAGAACATGCACCATTAGGCTTTGATGTGGCAGAACGCTCCCATCAAATGTTGAATAAACTGCTGCAATCGGAACGACATCACTATAGCCAAGGCAAGAATGCCTTTGTCTATTGGGGAGACTATGACACTGGGTTAAATCCAGCCATTTGGGATGACCCTGAAGATCTTTGGGATGATGATGCGGCAACTGTCGCACAAATGATCTTTACAACGCCGGATGATCCAAAGGCTTTTAGTGCCGTAGCATGTCAAGCCACTCAGTTTTATCTGGCTATTTTGACAGGTTGTGATGGTCGGATCGCGATTAGCCGTTGGGATGAAACTACCCCTGCCAAGATTGCTGAGAATGTGACTCGCTATATTGCTACTCAAAAATCAATTGCGGGTTACAAGGCACGTCCAATTTGGCAACTTGCGGGTTCCTGCTTCCGTGATCCAACCAAAGAACATACCGATCCAGTGGTGCAAGCATTGGTGATGAATGCTTTATGGGGAACAAAAATTCCACGTACAGTCATTATCAAAGCCATTGAACGCATCTATCTAGACTTATTTTCAGCGCAAAAAGATGCCAAATACCATGCCCGTTATTATTCCCGCTTCCAAATTCTTGCACTTTATACAAACGGTATGATAGACACACAATCACCAGAGATGGTTCGGAAACTTCAGATTGCTCAGAGCCTTGGGGCGATTGCTTACCTAATGCACATTGCTGAAATGAAGGCACGAGATCTTAAAGATCCAGGCAAAACAGGTGTTGCAGCTTCTCTACGTGCTCTTGCAACTACACCAAAACAGGTCTTTGGACGACTTTATCAAAATGCAATCCTGTATCACCTACCTGATAAATGCGAAGACGGAAAGCCTCAGGAACGGGCTGAGCGCCGCAAGGATTTAAGTCGTACTCAAGACCTTTTAAACAAGGAATTCCAAAAACTTTCGGAGATTCAACTTTCTCCTGAGACAGATCTCCCTGTTATATGGACACTCGATGAAAGTGCCTGGTTTTATTTGGGTTGGGGACTACGTGAGGCTACGTTTTTGGCTGGAGTGGAAACTGACAACTCTGATAGCAGCAATGACAAACAATCGACAACTAAGGAGTAAGACCAATGGAGTTATACCTTGATCCAACCAAACGGCATGATGCTGTATTACTTGTTGACATTACCGATGGCAATCCCAACGGTGATCCAGACGCAGGGAATCAACCCAGAATGGATCCTGAAACACGACAGGGGTTGATGACGGATTCCTGTATTAAACGCAAGCTCCGTAACTATGTTCAATTTGTCGGGGAAGGGCAAGATGGGTTATCAATTTTGATTGAAGATGGAGCAATTCTGCGCGATCGCTTTCAACCTGCTTTTGAAGCTCTCAAAATTCCCATTCAAAAAGGTAAAGGAAAAGCTAGTTCTCCAGAGCAGCAAGAACAGCTTGCCAATTGGTTGCAACAAAAATACTGGGATCTCCGCATGTTTGGCGGTGTCTTAGAGTCCGATTTGCGGGCCGGACAACTATGGGGTCCTGTACAGGTGGGATTTGCCCGCAGCATTGATCCGGTACTCCCAATGACCCTAACAATTACTCGCTGTGCCAGTTCTAATCCCCAGGAAGGCAAAGATCAAAAAACGATGGGGAAACGGGAGTTAATTCCTTACGGACTTTATCGCGCCTACGTCACCTATAGTCCTCATCGGGCTGCCGCCAGTGTCACCAGTGATGATTTGAAATTGCTCTGGGATGGATTCGGTAAATGCTGGGATTTCGATCGCAGCAGTGTACGCGGCTTTATGCATTGTCGTGGGTTATTCATCTTTACCCATGAAAACAAGTATGGCAATGAGCCTGCGCACAAGCTCTTTGATCGTATCTATATTCCCGAACTCAACAAACAGGGAATCGTCCCTCGGCAGTTTGCAGACTATGAAGACCAGATCACCATTGATGAAACAGGCTGGCCAGACGGTGTCACCCTTACCCGCCTGATCGACGGTTAACCCAGCCTCTCCCCCAAGCCTGGAATACCCCCTTCAGGCTGCTCAATCGGGCAAAATGCTACCGTCAACATAACTTTGCTGTTTTTGTGAGTTCCACCATGATTGCTCCCACCCAGTCATCCCAAACTTACTCCCTCACAGACTACTTTGACCTCGACACTACTGCCGACACCCGACATGAATATCTCAATGGAACCATTGTGCCCATGACTGGCGGCACTCCCAATCACAATCGCATCATTCGGAACCTTTGCACTGACCTCACTCTTGGACTACGGGGACAAGCCTGCGAAGTTTTTGTTGCCGACCAACGCCTGTGGATACCGCAACGTCGTATTGCCACCTATCCCGATGTCATGGTTATTGAGGGTGCATTAGCTTACCAATCAGGCCGCCGCGATACTGTGACCAACCCCGTCTTAATTGCTGAAGTCCTCTCCCAATCGACCCGTGATTATGACCAGGGCGACAAGTTTGCCGCCTATCGCACTCTCCCCTCGTTTCGGGAATACATCCTCATTGATCAATATCGCTACCAAGTCATCCACTATGTCAAAACAGGTGACAAGAAATGGACATTTCAGGAATACGACAGCCCTGACGAAGCGATCGCTCTCGTCACCTGCTCTTGCCACCTCCCCCTCTTGGAGCTGTACGACAAAGTTGAGTTTGAACGCATAGAACCCACCGAACTCACCACTGACTAACACGGCAATCCCTATGGCAGATCTTGATGATTATGTGCTGATTAGCGCTCTTCAGCATTATGTGTTCTGTCCTCGCCAGTGTGCCCTCATCCACATCGAGCAAGTGTGGGAAGAAAACCTCTATACCCTACGAGGGCAAAGGGTTCACGAAAAAGTGAATGTACCTGAACATGAACTCATTGAGGGCATTCGAGTCGAGCGGGCCATGCCCCTGTGGTCCCATCAGTTGAGGCTGACAGGGATTGCCGATGTGGTTGAGTTTTTGGCCGATGGCACCCCTTACCCAGTGGAATACAAGGCTGGGTCAAAAAAGGCGCGAGATGCTGATGATATTCAACTCTGTGCTCAAGCCCTGTGTTTGGAAGAAATGTTGAACTGCTCCATTAGCCGTGGAGCCATCTTTCACCACGCATCTCGACGACGGCGCGAGGTTGTGTTTGATGAAGAGTTGCGATCGCACGTCTTAGCCACCATTACCGATCTCCGTCTCCTCCTGTCCCAAACGGCCTTACCGCCACCTGTAACTGACAATCGCTGTCGTGATTGCTCCTTACTCGAAGCCTGTATGCCCCATACCCTCCATCACTTTGCGAACACAACCCGTCGCCATCAGCCCTTTGCCATCTCCGATCCTTCCCCATGAAGCAAATTCTGAACACACTCTACGTGCAGACCCAAGGCACTTACTTGCGGCTTGACCACGACACTCTACAAGTTGAAATTGAAAAGCAAAAAGCCCTGCAAATGCCCCTCCATCATCTAGGCGGTATCACCGTTTTTGGCAATGTTTTGGTCAGTCCTTTTTTGATTCATCGGTGTGCCGAAGATGGGCGATCGCTCGTTTGGCTCACAGAACACGGTCAGTTCAAGGCCCGCTTAGCGGGTAACACAACTGGCAATGTACTCTTGAGGCAAGCACAACATACAGCCCTCAATCACGCCTTAGTTCCCCTCGACATTGCGCGATACATTGTCGCTGGCAAGTTGCAAAACGCCCGTAGTGTCCTCATGCGGGCTGCTAGAGAGGCCAAACAGGAGGGCGATCGCACTCAACTTTCCCAAGCTGCAAGCATTCATGCTGAAGCCATTCGCAAGACCGAAAAGGTCGAAGATTTAGAAAAACTGCGAGGCATCGAAGGGTATGCCGCCAAAGCTTATTTTGGGGCCTTCACCGCAATGGTACGCCACCATCGAGCAGCATTTGCTTTTACTGAGCGATCGCGCCGTCCCCCAAAAGACCCCATCAATGCCCTTTTGTCATTTGTCTACACATTGCTAGCCAATGAATGTATCGCTGCCTGTGAAGGCGTTGGCCTCGATCCTCAGATCGGTTATCTCCATGCACTCCGCCCTGGTCGCCCCGCCCTTGCCCTAGACCTCATGGAAGAATTAAGAGCCCCCCTAGCCGATCGCCTCGTGTTAACCCTCATTAACCGGGGGCAGATCACCCCAGACGATTTTATCGAGCGCCCAGGTGGAGCTATCCACTTACACAAAGAAGGCCGAGCAACTTTGCTCCAAACCTATCAAAAGCGGAAACAAGAAGAAGTGTTTCATCCCGTTGTAGATACGAAAGTGCCTTTCGGCCTCATCGCCCACACCCAAGCTCGGCTGCTAGCCCGTCATCTCAGGGGGGACTTACCAACCTATCAACCCTTTATCTGGCGCTAAATCGGAGGGTAACAACCGTGGATATTTTAGTTGCCTACGATGTAAATACCGAAACCCACGTTGGCCGCCGTCGCCTGCGCCAAGTCGCCACGATTTGTCAAAACTATGGTCAACGAGTACAACAATCAGTCTTTGAGTGCCGAGTCAATCAGGCCCAATATGAATCGCTGAAAGCCAAATTAATTAGCATCATTGACCCGAAGCTGGACAACCTCAGATTTTACAAATTACCAACTCCCCGCGAACAATACTTTGAGCAATTTGGCATCGATCACTACATCGATTTCGACGAACCCCTCATCATCTAATTCCACCGCGAACCCATAGTGCTGGTCAAATTTTCAGGATATCCGCGTCGCCTTCTCCATCAGGTTTTCAGCCATTTCTACCCATGTTGACTTACTATCGTTGCTCAAACAAACCAAGGTTCGCGCAGATAACCCCTCAGATGCCTTCCCCGCAAGAGTTTGATATGCTAGCCGTAGCTCCCGGCCTCCAGGCTGGGAGAGGATTGGAACACCGCTGACACCGTTTCCACTGTTACGCCTTGCTGGTAGCTCCCGGCCTCCAGGCTGGGAGAGGATTGGAACACCAGCCGGATCGACGCGGAGCACCACGCTCGATGTAGCTCCCGGCCTCCAGGCTGGGAGAGGATTGGAACAACGTCGCGGGTGTACTGAGCGTGGGGGTCAGGAGTAGCTCCCGGCCTCCAGGCTGGGAGAGGATTGGAACCAGTGCCGTTGGAGCCAATCCTCACGGTGGCAGTCGTAGCTCCCGGCCTCCAGGCTGGGAGAGGATTGGAACCTGAATCACCACAAATCCAGTGGTCACTCTCTGCTGGTAGCTCCCGGCCTCCAGGCTGGGAGAGGATTGGAACTTCCTATTGGGCACCGGGCAATGGGGCGAACTGGGTAGCTCCCGGCCTCCAGGCTGGGAGAGGATTGGAACCCGTTTCGGCTGAAAGCTTGTTAATCCCGACCCTTGTAGCTCCCGGCCTCCAGGCTGGGAGAGGATTGGAACCTTAATCTTCCTTCTCAGGAATTTCTTAGATCTAAGAGTAGCTCCCGGCCTCCAGGCTGGGAGAGGATTGGAACATTGCCGATGTCAAACGCATCCGCCGCAAACTGGGTAGCTCCCGGCCTCCAGGCTGGGAGAGGATTGGAACAAAGCCCCCTTGGGGTTGGCCCTCCCAATCGCACGTAGCTCCCGGCCTCCAGGCTGGGAGAGGATTGGAACTCTTTTTTCTCCTCGATCGCGATCCGTTGTTCGGGGTAGCTCCCGGCCTCCAGGCTGGGAGAGGATTGGAACTACACAGGTAATCAGCCGAACGCGATCTCGGGTAGTAGCTCCCGGCCTCCAGGCTGGGAGAGGATTGGAACTAACAAAAGGCAAACCCCATTGCTTTGACCGCGAGTAGCTCCCGGCCTCCAGGCTGGGAGAGGATTGGAACACATACTTGCCCAAAAGACCCGTGATGCCAACCCGTAGCTCCCGGCCTCCAGGCTGGGAGAGGATTGGAACAAAGTCATTGACGATGATGTGCACGTCGTGAGGTAGCTCCCGGCCTCCAGGCTGGGAGAGGATTGGAACCAGGTTGCCCTGGGTGCCGACAAAGGAATAGTAGCGTAGCTCCCGGCCTCCAGGCTGGGAGAGGATTGGAACTAGCTGCGTTGTTGTCACCTGAATCCGTAACGTCGTAGCTCCCGGCCTCCAGGCTGGGAGAGGATTGGAACTCTGTCCATAGACCTCCTGAGTAGTGGGAAAAGCGATCGTAGCTCCCGGCCTCCAGGCTGGGAGAGGATTGGAACATCTTTGTCGCTGACACTGCCCACGGAATCATCAAGTAGCTCCCGGCCTCCAGGCTGGGAGAGGATTGGAACCTTGACCGGGCTGAATTGGGATTGCTTGGCCAGATAGGTAGCTCCCGGCCTCCAGGCTGGGAGAGGATTGGAACCACTAACTGTTCAAACGCCTCATTTTGGCCAGATAGGTAGCTCCCGGCCTCCAGGCTGGGAGAGGATTGGAACCCCTGCGAGTTGTAGCATTTCGCCTCACCCACAAAGTAGCTCCCGGCCTCCAGGCTGGGAGAGGATTGGAACATTTGATAGAGTGTCTTATGAGTCCTATAGGTCGTCTTGTAGTAGCTCCCGGCCTCCAGGCTGGGAGAGGATTGGAACCTTAGCAAAGGATTGCCATTAATATCACTCCAATGTAGCTCCCGGCCTCCAGGCTGGGAGAGGATTGGAACTCGTTCGCGGTCTTTGCGCCACTGGCGAATCTTATCGTAGCTCCCGGCCTCCAGGCTGGGAGAGGATTGGAACGTAAAAGAATGCTGTATGGACGAGGTTAGCCCCTTGTAGCTCCCGGCCTCCAGGCTGGGAGAGGATTGGAACTTGTGTTTGCTCACCGTCACCGGGTTGAACCCTGGTAGCTCCCGGCCTCCAGGCTGGGAGAGGATTGGAACCTTGCAAGAACATCCGCCTTAACCTGATCCCAAAGTAGCTCCCGGCCTCCAGGCTGGGAGAGGATTGGAACATTAGTACATCTGTCTAATGCCCCGTGTCAGCGACGTAGCTCCCGGCCTCCAGGCTGGGAGAGGATTGGAACAACGGGATAGTCTCCTTAGTGACGAGATCTGGTGCAGGTAGCTCCCGGCCTCCAGGCTGGGAGAGGATTGGAACAATAAATAGCGTTTCATCCCAGATCCAGCTTTTGAGTAGCTCCCGGCCTCCAGGCTGGGAGAGAATTGGAACGCTCCTAGATAGGTGAGATAGGTGGTTACGTGGGGTAGCTCCCGGCCTCCAGGCTGGGAGAGGATTGGAACAGCGATAACAGTGGTTCCCAGGCCGAACACATCAGGTAGCTCCCGGCCTCCAGGCTGGGAGAGGATTGGAACTTCTCTGTGGCCGCCATATCCCAAAAGCGCACCAGTAGCTCCCGGCCTCCAGGCTGGGAGAGGATTGGAACATGTTAGAGGCATTTGCCAGCCAGGAAGTTTTCCTGTAGCTCCCGGCCTCCAGGCTGGGAGAGGATTGGAACAAATTGCCCAAGGTGATGGGGGCTTCGGTGCCATAGGTAGCTCCCGGCCTCCAGGCTGTAGTTCAACCGTTGCAAATCATCCCATCCCCGTTGTGGATGCACATGCTCCCGTCCTGTTTGCTGCTCAATCCATTGCGCGACTTTCGGCCCACTCCAGATACCGCCGTCTGGAGGTGGAGATTGTAAGGCTTCGTCCAGTTCAGCCTGTTGTTGTGCATTGAGTAAAGCACGACTCACCATTGAACGCCCTCGTCGTCCATTAGCGATCGCTTTGACTCCGTCTTTGTTGTCAGCATAGACTACCTTGCGGGCGTAGGAATAGCTGACACCAATGCTTTGAGCTGCATCGAGGAGATACCACTGCTGTGAAACTAACCCTAGGAGATGCCAGCGCTGTGACTCAACTGGGTCAGTGCTGTTCTGATAGCGAGCTTTCAGTTCCCCATCAGTGAGGTGATTTGCCAGAGTAATTGTGCGTGTCATCCGCCTATTTTATCGTGTTACTTCATAGGCGGATTCCGTATGAGATGTTGACTTTTAATATTGACTATTTCAAGTCGAAACCAGTGAATATCCCGAAGATTACAATCTTGCTCGACCACGGTTATCACATCGACCATTGGATTGCGGAGTTAGAGAAGATTTATCCGCAAATCATGACGAAAATCTGGTTTCAATTGTCCACTAAATCCTCCAAATAAGAGAAGGCAGCCCAAGGAACAACTGGATTTGTCCCAGCGATCGCTCGTTGGGTGATTGAACGATCCAATGCGTGGATGGAGCGCTGTAAAAGTTTAGTTAAGAACTTTGAGCGAACGCGATCTCATGCCACGACTAAGATCAACCTCTGCTTTGTCCGGCTAATGCTCAAGCGGCTTATAGCCCCCTCCTAAGATGTCAAATGGGGTCTATAATCGCTCTGATTACATCAGCCGTTTTAGGAGCCTAGAAGAAATAAGTTGAACACTTTCCTGGCAAAACTATGCTTTGAATAAACTGTTTGAGTGTTTCCATTGGCTGAGGAGTAGAATTTGGGGCACACTCTCAGCCTATCATTTGTTCATATCCTATTTATGATGACTGTACTATCTGGCATGAATTACAGCAGAAAATAGTTCAAGTTATTCTTTCTAGCTTCCTTAGTTCAACTAGATGCCCTTTAGCCGAAAGCCTGATAGAAAATAAGTGTTCAAGCCCGACTGTTAGCATGTTCTAGCGGTTGGGCTTTATTTTCGGCAACTTGTCCGGCATCTATTGGGGTAGATTGGGGGTAAAGCTAATTTAAGATGCTTGAAAGTATTGCTATTAAAGAGTTTTGTAAGGCTTCCCACGCTTTAGTTACGAGTTCGATGCTCGCTACCCGCTTTCAAAAGAAAATCCTTCTATGTGGGAGTTTGATTATTCTCACCAATTTATTATCAACAGGATGATGGTCTGGACGATCGCGCCAGATGGTGCGTGGGTTTCTCTGCACAAACAGCCGCTTGGCACCTTGGCTGGAAAGATTCTGGGGGAAGACGAGACTCCCTTGAAATGCGGTTTTCCAGGGGAGTCTTGGTTGGAATAGGTAGTGGGGTGCTAGGCTTCTGCGATCGCCATGACTGGCGGAGCCTGGGGTACTCGTTTCGCTTTGAGTACCATTTGTACGCCTCTTGTGGGGGCGAGGGTAATGCCTCGACGGCGCGGAATTTCGGGTTTGGTGGTGGCGAGTTCGAGGGTGTAGTGGCGCAAAATGGTGGCGATCGCCAGCTTCAATTCAAACTGGGCCAAGGCTTCCCCAATGCAGCGGCGGGCTCCCGCCCCAAAGGGCAAAAATTCATAGGGCGTGTATTGGCGTTCTAAAAACCGTTCGGGTTTGAATTGGGTGTGGTCGGGGTAGAGATCTTCCCGTTGATGGGTGAGATAAATGCAGCCAACGAGGGTGGTGCCGGGTTGGAGGGGATAACCAAGCAGTTCGGTGGGTTCCTGTACGACGCGGGGAAAGGTCAACATCCCGACAGGGTGAATGCGTAGGGTTTCGTTGCAGACGGCGGAAAGATAGGGCGATCGCACAATCTGCATGGGATCGGAGTCGTCGATCTGGTTCAGCTCAGCCAACAGTTTTTCGCGGACGCCCGGTGTGTGGTGAATCCAGTACAAGGCCCAGGCCATTGCGGTGGCAGTGGTTTCGTGGCCAGCAAACATCAGGGTGGTCAACTCATCACGCAATTCTTGGTCGGTCATGGGTTGCCCCGTATCGTCGGTGGCGGTCATGAGCAAGGACAAAATATCGATGCGTTCGGGATCGGGGTGGGCGCGGCGATCGCGAATTTCGCTGTAAATCAACTTATCCAATTGTTGCTGTTGTTGGAGAAAGTGGCCCCACGGGCTCCACGGCCCCCAATCTTTTTGCAGTGCGGGAAAAAATAGCAGGCTGGAGCTTAAGGGCGATCGAAAGGTATCCGCCACCCGGACGAGTTGGGTTTTCAGGTGCTCTGCCCGTGTTGGATCGGTCACGCCAAAGATTGCCTGCAAGATGACCTGTAGGGAGAGGTTTTGCGTTAATTGGCGGGCAGAAAATGGTTGCCCGATCGCCACTTGATCAAAAATCGTTCGGGTGAGGTTGGTAATGAGGGTGCCATAGGCTTTCATGCGATCGCCATGAAACGGGGGCATCAGCAATTGGCGACGCCGTTTGTGGCGCTCCTGATCCAACATCACAATCGAGTAATTGCCTAATAGGGTCGCTAGAAATCGGTTGGGTTCGCCCAGGGCTTTATAGAGTTTGCGATCGTTTGTCAGCATCATTTGCATCGCCTGGGGGTCGCTCACAAAGACCAAATCTGCGCCAATCCCGACGACTTCTGCGGTGAACAGATCGGGATGAATTTTTGCGGCAGCCTCCATGTAGCCAATGGGGTCAATCACCCACCACAACTGTTGGAGAAACTTCGGCAGCTTCAATGCATTTGGGGCAGAAATCGATTGAGCCATACCTCTTACTCATCTAGACGTATGCTCAATGTAGCGTTTTCCTTTCAAACCGGATATTCCTGATTGGAGAAGTCTACCCAGGAGGATTTCGTAGATTTTTGCGTCGTGCTCCTCAATTAATGGAATGATCACAGGAATAGTGTGGCAAGTAAGTGACTGGTTGCATGTCTCGTTCTCGTTCTTTGCGTAATTACCTCCTGACTCGGATTTTGCTCGCCCCGTTGATGCTGTGGTTGATTACAACCCTGGTGTTTCTGTTGCTGCGGGCGACGCCGGGTGATCCAGTTGATGCGTTACTTGGCCCCAAAGCGCCCCAGGCTGCCAAGGATGAACTCCGCAACCAATTGGGGTTGGGCAAACCGCTGGTGTTGCAATATTTGGATTATTTGGGGTCGTTGCTGCGGTTGGATTTAGGGAAGTCGTTGATCAGCAAAGATGAGCCAGTTTGGGACATTATTCAAAATTTTTTCCCGGCGACGGTCGAGTTAGCCCTCTATAGTATGGCGATCGCGCTCCTGATTGGGATTGCGATCGGGATTGTGACGGCCTCTCGGCCAAACACTCCGCTGGATGCGGCGGGGCGATTGTTTGGCATTCTCACCTATTCCATCCCCATGTTTTGGTTAGGGATGCTGTTGCAGCTTGTTTTTGCTGTGCAACTTGGTTGGTTTCCCTTGGGGACGCGATTTCCGGTGACGGTGGTGACTCCCGATGGCCCAACAGGTTTATACACCCTGGATAGTTTATGGCATGGCAATCTCAGTCAGTTTTTTACGGCGCTTCACTATCTTGCGTTGCCCTGTTTGACCTTGGGATTGTTGATTAGTGGCATTTTTGAGCGGATTGTGCGGGTGAATTTGAAACAGACGCTCCAGGCTGATTACGTCGAAGCGGCACGGGCACGGGGCATTCCAGAAGGGCGAATTTTAGTCTCCCATGCGCTCAAAAATGCGTTAATTCCGGTAGTGACGATTTTGGGGTTGACCTTTGCGGCCTTGCTCGGCGGCGCGATTTTGACGGAAGTAACGTTTTCTTGGCCGGGGTTGGCAAACCGTCTCTATCGGGCGATTGGCCAACGGGACTATCCAACTGTGCAGGGGATTGTGGTGTTTTTTGCGGGGATTGTGGCGATCGCCAGTATTGTGATTGATCTACTCAATGCTTACATCGATCCGCGCATTCGGTACTAAGTGGCTTGGCGGTTTTAGCGGTGCAGGGGCTGAACGTTAAACGGTTTGTAGGGCTAGGTTCAAGCCCGCGATCGCGGTGCTGTGTGGTTAACAGTTAGACTCGAAAAATTAACTAAAAATTAAACATATGTGTGTGTCGTTGCTTTGCAAGGTTATGATACATGCAAACGCTTTGGGGTCTAAGTTTGTCGCACGTTGCCATTAAAACTTCAGATTTTCGAGTCACTCACACGGTTTTGGACAATGGCTTGACCGTGATTCACCAGCAGGCGATCGCGACTCCGGTGGCGACGGTAGATGTCTGGGTCAAAGCGGGGGCCGTTCTGGAACCAGACGAGTGGGCAGGAATGGCGCACTTCCTAGAGCACATGATTTTTAAGGGCACCGATCGCCTAGCGCCAGGAATCTTCGACCGAGAAATTGAGCATCGGGGAGGGATGACCAACGCCGCAACCAGCTACGACTATGCCCACTATTTCATTACAACGGCAGCGCAACACCTCGAAGACACTCTGCCCTACCTGGCGGAAATTTTGCTCAACGCTTCCATTCCCGATGATGAATTTGATCGAGAGCGCGATGTCGTGTTGGAAGAATTGCGCCAGTCCTACGACAATCCCGATTGCGTGGGGTTTCAAGTTCTGACGGAAACGGTCTATCAACGCCATCCCTACGGGCGACCGATTTTGGGGACAGAAGAAACCCTATTGGCGCGATCGCCAGCGGAAATGCGGGCGTTCCACCGCACTCACTACCAGCCTGAAAACATGACCGTGGTTGTGACGGGCAACATCTCTCGGGATGCGGCGCTCGATTTGGTGGAGCGATCGTTTTGTAACTTTCCCCCGCGCCTGGGGTGTCCCATTTTGCAGACGGAAGCGGAGCCGCCCATTACCCAAATTCGGCGGCAAGAGTTGGCCATGCCCCGCCTCGAACAGGCCCGGTTGATGATGGCTTGGCTTGGCCCCGGCATTGACTCCCCGGTGCAAAGTTTGGAATCTCAGTTACAGCAAGCCTATGGGTTAGATTTGCTGTCAGTGTTGTTGGCGGAGGGGCGCACCTCCCGCCTGGTGTGGGAACTGCGAGAAGAACGCAATCTCGTCCAGGGGATTCACAGTGCGTTTTCCCTGCAACGCGAGGCTGGATTATTTACGATTACGGCATGGCTGGAACCTGAGCATATTGAGCGGGTGGAAGCAATTATTTGCGATCGCCTCTCCCAACTAGCGGCCCAACCTGTTACCCAGGCCGAACTGGAACGGTGTAAGCGCCTGCTGTGCAATGACTATGCTTTTTCCACCGAAACGCCGAGCCAACTGGCGGGTCTGTACGGTTACTACAGCATCCTGGCCCACCCTGATATTGTGCCCACCTATCCCGATCGCATCCGGGCCATTCAACCAGAAGATTTGCAAAACCTGGCGGCGCAATACCTGTCTCCTTACCATTACGCTGCAACCACCATGCGACCGCTGGAATAAGGTGAGGGAAGCCCTTGGCGCAGGGGGCAATGGCTGGATTTTTGAGCCCAGGTTTGACCAATGGGCAAGTTCTCTAAAATGAATAGAGGCGGTACGCCCCTATCGAGTCCACTTTTTGCTGTCAGGAAGTTACCCATGAATTTCGCTACGACGGAAGCCCAACTCACTCCACCGATTCATCGGATAACCCTGGAAAATGGCATCGTTCTACTCGTTACTGAAAATCCCACAGCTGATATCATTGCCACTCGGATTTTTGTGCGGGCTGGGAGTCGGTGGGAAGCGCCCCATCAAGCTGGGTTGTCTCATCTAGTGTCGGCAGTGTTAACCAAAGGGACGGAAACGCTCTCGTCGCTGGCGATCGCGGAACAGGTCGAAGCCTTGGGGGCGAGTTTGAGTACGGACTCAACGACCGATTACTTTTTGGTCAGCATGAAATGTGTTTCCCCGGATTTTGAGGAAATGCTGCACCTGATGGGGGAGATCTTGCGATCGCCGGTTTTTCCAGAGGCCGAAGTTGAGCTAGAACAGCGCATCACTTTACAAGCCATTCGTTCTCAACAAGAACAACCCTTTACAGTTGCCTTTGACCAACTCCGTAAAAGTATGTATGGGGAGCATCCCTATGCTTTATCGGGGCTGGGCACAGAAGAGTCGGTCACACAATTGACTGCGGCAGATTTGCAAGCCTACCATCGGACTCATTTTCGCCCCGATAATGTGATCATCAGCCTTTCAGGCCGGATCCAAGTGGAAACGGCGATCGCCCTGGTGGAGAAAGTTTTAGGCGATTGGCAGCCACCCTCGGTGCCTTTACCTGTGTTGACCCTGCCCCCTGTGAAGTGCCAACCAACCCGCCACGCGATCGGGCAAGACACACAACAATCGATTTTGATGCTGGGGTATTTAGCGCCCCCTGTGATGACGCAAAACCAGGCCAATCAAGCGACTGGCACACCAGAAACAGCAGCGCTGTCAGAAGATTATGCCGTGCTCAAGCTGGTCAACAGCTACTTGGGGAATGGCTTGTCCAGTCGGCTATTTGTTGAATTGCGAGAAAAACGGGGGCTGGCCTACGAGGTGTCTGCCTTTTATACGACCCGGCTAGATGTCTCCCAGTTTGTGGCGTACATGGGGACGGCCCCAGAGAATACGGCGATCGCCCTAGAGGGCTTGCAAGCGGAACTTGATCGCCTCCAAACCACGCCCCTCACGGCAGAAGACCTCCAAGCGGCCAAAAATAAAGTCTTGGGCCAATACGCTCTCGGTAAACAAACCAATGCCCAAATTGCCCAAACCTTTGGTTGGTACGAAGCCCTTGGCGTTGGTATTGCGTTTGATGAATATTTCCAAACTCAGATTGCCCAAGTCACTGCCGAGCAAATTCAAACCGTCGCAGCCCAGTACCTGAAGACCCCCTATCTGTCATTGGTGGGGCCTGGGAGGGCAGTTCATGAACTGGTTGAATTGGCATGACTGTAATTTATCCCTAAATATACTGTCTTCATAGAGATGAAAGACTGACAAAGACAGGGTGATTACTGAGTACTTTTGATACTTCAAAAAGTTACTCTAAAATCAGGAAATCAAACCTCAATGAAGGCTCCTCAAAGCCAATACTGAACGGGAGGCGGCAGTAATGGAACGCGGATTTATTTCACCCGCAATAGCGAATAATCTGGTGCAAGATGTCGCTGATGCCCTGGCCGTATCTCAAGAGATTTGTCGCGAAACGGTTGTTCCAACTGAACCAAAAGCTACCCTGGGTTGTCAGCCTGAGATCGCTAACGTGGTTGAATATCCGAAAAAACAGCTAGAACGCTGGCTAAATCTTGGTTCTAGCCATTATCAAACTGGTAAATATGAGTTGGCTTTGGAGGCATTCAAGCAAGCTTACACCTTGAGTGAGGCGGCGGGGGATGGGCAAGGCCAGGGAAAAGCGCTGAGTAATATTGGGTTGACCTTTTACAGCCTGCGGCACTACAGCAAAGCGGTTGAATACTGCCATACGGCGCTGAATTTTGCAAATCGGGCTCAGGATCGTCACAGTGCAATCAAGATTTTCAGTACGTTGGGGAATGCCTATCGGCACTTGAAGGAGCCAGACCGGGCAATTGGGTACCAACTGCAAAGTTTGGCTTTGGCGAAAGAACTGGACGATCGCCCTGGGGAAATGGCGGCTTTGAATAATTTGGGTCTGGCTTACAAGGCCGTTGGCCAGTATGAGCAGGCGATTGTTTATGAAGAGCAGGGCTTGGTCATTGCGCGGGAAATTTGCGATCGCCAAATCGAAGAACAAATCTTGAAGAACCTGGGGAATGCTTGCTATGCCTTGGGTAACTACACAAAGGCGATCGCGTATTACGAACAGCGATTAGTGGTTTCGAAACAATTGGGCGATCGCCGGATTCAGGCCCAAATTTTGCGGAACCTCAGTAATGCTTACTATGCTGCCGGGTTGTATGAACAGTCGATTGCCTGCGGTCACCAACGGCTCGAAGTTGCCCGGTCAATGGAGGATTTGCGAGGGCAAGAGCAAGCCTTAGGCACGATGGCGGTGGCCTACGATGCCCTGGGGGACTATGCGAATGCAATCCGCTTTTACAAAGAGCGTTTGGACTTGGCTCGCTCTATGCAAGATTGGCGGGTAGAGGAGCAAGTGCTGGGCAGCCTCAAAGTGGCTTACTACGCAATTGGTGATTACATTACTGCTGCCGAGTATGCTGCCGAACGCCAAAATATGATGCGACGCTCAGTTTCGGTTTGAGCAATTAGTTGCGGTTTCAGCGAGTTTCAGGTTTTGTTTCCTTTTGGGTATTGCTGGGTGGCAATGACAATGGGCACGATCGCCACTCGACCAAAATCCAGCCTATTCTTGAGAAACTCGCTATCCTTTGAGATTACTGGGATGGCGATCGCCCCATTTCCACAGGCAACTGGAAACAAAGTTGGTGGTGATGTGGGCAATCATGGGCACTAATAAATTGTTTGTCCAAAGGGCGGTCGCACCAAGTAACCCGCCAACAATCGTCGCCCAAATAACATAGGGCCACTGGCGCAGACTGCTGAGATGCAAGACCCCAAAACACAGGCTAGAAAAGATAATGGCTTGGGTGTCGAAGCCAAAGGCTGGCAGCATCACCCCGCGAAATAGCAGTTCTTCACTGAGGCCCGGTAACAACCCTAACCAAATGAGATCTGGCCAAACGAGGGGCTTCAAAACCAGATCCAGGTAATAGTTGGCGCTATCGCGATAGGCGGGCCACAGGGAGTAGATGAGCGAACTGGCGAGGGTGATGCCAACACCTAACCCCAACCCCAAGAGCCCTGCGGGCAACGACCATTGGGACGACAGCAGGGCCACCGCCCCAAACCGCAGCCACAATTTGCTAATCAACAGGAGCACAACAGCCGTGAAACCCATTGCAACTAAGACTTGGGTGCGGGTTAGGGGAATAAATTCGGGGTCGTCAAAGCGAGGATCAGACACTAAAGTTCCATGCAAAGCTAATGGGTCAATACTAACAGTCTAACGGGGCCTTCACAGTTGTTGGCCTTGGAGGGGGGCGATCGCTGCACTGAGGGCATCTAGGCGGAGTCCTGCACGGTGGGCGGCCAACATCCCGATCGCTTCCAGGTAGGAGCGGGCGTGGTAAGCAGTAATGCCAACGGCAGCAGGGGGCACTTGCATGGTGGTGGAGTTATCTTGTACCGCAATGATCACTGGCGTAGGCGCAGAGGGCGATCGCCGTTGCCCAAACTGCATGACTGCACTCCCCCCAAAGGCCGTATCTGGGACGATGACCGCATCGACGTGCTCGGCCCAGAGCGTAGGTGTGGCGAAGGGCGATCGCGGAGTCGCAGTTGCACGGGCGGCAGAGACAAACTGGGGCGCACGGCTGAGCCCGACCAGCACGCAGGGTAAAAATGTATAGCCAATTTCTTCGGCGGTGGAACGGGGGGAAATGGTGGGATCTAGGGGCAACGGCTCTAGGGCTGGAGCATGAGCACAGGGCACCTGAAATTGCCGAACCACTAAATGGCTGATGACGGCTTCGGCCCCGGCCAAGGGATCGACTCCCTGCCCCTGGCGGTAGTGGTGCAACGCGGGACTGTCTAAATCGTCGGGAAACCGGGCCACAACGGCGATCGCTTCGGCCCCTTTCTGGGTAATGAGATAGTCAGCCGCCCGTAATAAACTGTCAGGCTGAGCGATCGTGCCCCAAGTCGCACCAGATTTTGCTGATTGTAGCTCGACCCCCAACGGCGCATCGGTGATGACATAATCCGTAAGCTCCAAGCCCAAAGTAGCCCGCGCGGCTTCAGCGGCTTGCAGTTGGCGGACACGCAAATCGGGTTCAATGCCCTGATCCAGAATTAGCCCAATGCGATTGCGGTGGACAGGCGCGAGGCCCCAGGCCCCGGCAGCAAACTGATCCAGCCCGTAACCCTCGACATAGAGGGCATTGGGTAAGTTCCAATATAACTGGGCCCCATTCAACACATTGGGATGGGTGATCAAGCAATCGACGACTTGGGCGATCGCTTTGGCCACAGGCAAGGCATCCCCAGCGTAGCCCCCGATCGCCGCCCCAACTCCAGTCGGGACGATTAAAACTGCGGTGTAAGGACGAATGGCCGCTCGCAAATCACTCAATTCCCGTTATTCCGAGATTGAGGCCACAAGCTTGGTGTCAGGGGCTGTGCCGTCAGCAGTGGTCACCACGCCTTCGATTGTGGCGGTTTGGGTGGTTTCATCGACTGCGGTAATGGCCCAGCGTAAGGGTTCACCCCGTTGTTGCAATTCAGCAGCGATCGCGTCGGATAGCGCCACGGGGGAGGCTTGCAGATCAATTTCAGCGGTGATGAAATGTGTAGTCATAAGGCAAATTCCAAGTCTAAGGTCTCAGGCGAATAGGGATTGCTAGCGGCAATCTCCAGCGGTAACAGTAGGTGTAACACCCACAACGGGGAGGGCGATCGCCTTGCGGCTAAACCCAGTGGCTCCCCAGGGGTACTGCGCTGCCACCGTTCAATCATACAAGGGAAACTGGTTTTGGGTGGTGCCGACAGGGCGGACTAGCTTTGCCCAAATTGGAGCTTGTAAACGGTTTCTTCCTGGTCGGTTTCGACTTTCAGGTCAGAGCGGGGATAGGAGACACACAGCAGCGCATAGCCCTGGGCTTGCAACTCGGGACTGATGCCCATGCCATCGGTTTGATCGACACTGCCTTCCAGGATTTTGGCGGCACAAGTGGTGCAAACTCCAGCGTGACAAGAACTGGGCAGACTGAGCCCTGCTGCATCGGCGACTTCTAAGACGGTTTTGTCTTCAGGGACTTGAATTGTGAGGGTGGTTCCTTGATGCTGAATTTCGACAGTGTATACGTTTGACATCGTTGATTGTGTATGGTGAAGCAAAGGAGCGCTTGGGCGGGGCAATGCCCTCAAGCGTGGGTCAGGGGTTAGTCTTAACCTGGGCGATGTTTGGCGATCGCCGAAACAGCTAAGGGGCTAAGCGCTGGGCCAGCAAAGGGTTCAAATGGTGCCGTTGTGACCAGCCATGATCCTAACCATCCAGAATACCAAGTTGCGGGGATCCCTCATACCCATCAAAATATTTTTTGGAGGGAGTTTAGCAGGGCCGCGATCGCCTGTCGGATTCCGCTGGGGGTGGGCTGGGGCGATCGCGGTTGCCACGGCTCTGGGGCGATCGCGGGTTCAACGCCCAACACTTCGTGCAAGGTATACTCGCCACTTTTGCCCGGAACCGCAACCTGAAACGTTTGGCCGATAATGACGTGGTCGTGGGCTTGTTGGTAGGCTGCCTGGGAAATGAGAAATTGGGTGCCTAACGCTTTGTTGGCGGCTTCGATGCGGCTGGCTAAATTGACCACATCACCGATCGCCGTCATTTTGGGGCTTTGGGGATCACCAATTGTGCCAATCACAGCGCCCCCGTAGTGGATGCCAATCCCAATCCGGAGACGTTGCTGGTAGAGATTTTCTAAGGAGGGGTTCAGCGCTTCGACCGCATCGAGCATGGCCACCCCGGCGCGAATCGCTCGTTCAACCGCTTGTTCTGGGCGATCGACCCCAAACAAGGCCATAAAGCCGTCGCCCATGTAGACGTTAATCGTACCGCCATAGCGATTGATGACCTCGGCCATACGCTGAAAATAGCGATTCAAGACGTAGATAACATCGTAGGGAGGCAAAGCTTCGGAAAAGGCGGTGAAGCCACGAATATCTGCAAACAGAACGGCCACATTTTTTTCTTGGCCCATAAAGCGGGGCGCAACTTTCCCGGTTGCTTGATCCAGCATGGATTCCAGATCATCTGCATCAAGGGAGAGTCGCCTGAGGGTAATTTGGGCATCTTGGGCGATCGCGGTTTGGCAGGCGAGCCGCACCGTCGGGGCAAACCCCAGTTGCTGAGCCAGGGCTTCTTCGGCGACTGTCCGAGGGCTACAAAATTCTGCCCCGGCCAAAATCACCACGCGGCAGGTCGAACACCGAGCATTGCCGCCGCACACATGGGTATGGGGGATCCCTGCTGCCAAGGCGGCCTCAAGCAGGGTCGAAGCCTCGGTTGACTCGACCAACTGCTGATCGGGCAAGTAATAAATCTGCATAGGAAGCGCCCAAGACAATATCAGAATCTACATTGACGCGATCGCCCAGCCCAAAGGGAATGGGAGCCTGATGGCGGCCCCTGGCGGTGTTCCCCCGGTGCAGTGGTGCGACCTGCCCCCCGGTGGGCTAGTGATGCTTGCTCCCTGGAATGGTTGCGCCCAACTGCCGACCCGTCTGCACTGAGAGCGGTGGTTGGCAATGGGGCTGCTGCCGTAAATTCTAGCGAAGTTTACCCAAAATCGCGGTGACTGCCGAACTGCTGGCTGGTCTGATTGAGGGCGATGGGTGATAAGCAATGGGCGCATTCGCCCTGCTCAATGGCAAGGCTAACGGACTCTTCCGATGATGACTGTTCCCCATCCGGTTTGTGGGTGAGGCTTCCGGTCAGGGTTTGTCTGCTTCTGGTGGTTCGTCATCGGCGGATGTTTCCCCAATGCCCAGTTCGTTTTTGCTGAGTTTTAACTGTTTATATAGAGCTTTGACCTCTCGATAGGCTTCCTGGGGCGAAATTTTGCCATTGGTTTCTAACGCACAAATGTATTCCACTTTGTGGGCAAATTCCTGGAGGTTGGCATTAAAAACTAGATTTTGGGGCGTAAATTTTCCCCGATACCGACTGTGGGGATAAAGAAAGCGATCGCGGCTAGCATTTGTGTCGTCTGACATAGGCGATTCATTCCTGCGGGATTGCGGACGAAATCCATACCCAGTGTATCTGCAAATTACGATGGATGGCGCGAGGCGGGGGGCGATCGCCCCCTTTCTCCCTGGCGCTCCAGGTATTTGGCCTTAATTTTTGGGCCTCCGTTCCTCAGCCAGCTTATTGCACAGTGGGATGGAGGGCAGAGACTTGGGCCAGCTTTTGAGAAATCTCGGGATTGTACAGGCGCAAATAGTTCCAGTAGTTTTGGAAGACGGACTTCACATAGCCACGGGTCTCGCTGTAGGGAATCGTTTCAACAAACTCATCCATATCGCCAAGGCCCTTTTCGGTGACCCACTTGCCCACGGCCCCCGGCCCCGCGTTGTAACTGGCTACGGCCAGCATCGAGTTATCGGCATATTCTTCGTGGGTGTAGTCCAGATACCAGGTGCCCAGCTTGATGTTGTCTTCGGGTTTGGCCAGGTCAAACTGCTTGATGTTAATCTTTTCCGCAATCCAGTCTCCGGTTTCTGGCATGACTTGCATTAAGCCCGTTGCCCCGACGACGGATTTAATGTTGGGCATAAAGCGCGACTCTTGCCGGATGAGGGCCGTCACCAACAACGGATTGAGTTGCCGTTCTGCTGACCAGGCTTCAATTTCTCCCATAAATGGGAAAGGATACAATGCGTACCAGTAGCCTAATTGCTGCTTGAGTTTTTTATATTCGGCTTGTTCCGCTGGGGTTTCGCGTTCGCTCAGGTAAGACACCATGAAGATGCCGTCGAGATTATCGCCAATGCCCAGGCGCATGACCCCGTCGGTAAACTGTTCGGCAACGCTAGGCGTTTGGGGATCGCGAAATTCGGTTTGCCAGAGCGCCCAGGCATCTTTGTCTTGGCCGAGGAGGTTGAGCTCGCGCAGGGTTTCTGAACCCACCGGAACGGGGGGCCGTGCTTTGGGGCGGGCGATCGCGGGATCCAGTTGGCGCACCGAGGTGAAATCACCCACTTCCCACCCCAACATGGAGGCCGATCGCCATGCATAGTAGGAGTCGGGGTGTTGGGTCAGAACTTGCTCGAAGGCTTGTTGGGCTTGTTGGGCTTGGCCTAAGCGCGTGGCCCATTTCCCCATCCAAAAGGTCGCTTCGGGGGCAAATTCACTTTCTGCATTTTGGGCTGGAATCGGTTTGACCCAATTGATCGCGGCGGCCAGGTCGCCCGCTTTGGCACGTTCTTGGGCGAGTTGCCAGCGTAATTCGGCAGCAGCGTCGGAGGTGCCGTATTGGCTCAACAGGGTTCTGCGGGTTTGGGCTGCGGTATCTTTGCTGTTGAGGGCATCGAGAATTTTGGATTTTTCGAGGAGGGCGGCCCCAGCGTGGTCGGGAAAGCGGTTGATAGCCTGGTCGAGGTAGGCGATCGCGGCTTTCTGGTCAACCAACTGGGAAATGCGGAGCAAGGCTAATCCGGTTTCTGGTGCATCAGGATAGGCCGCGATCATTTGTTGGTAGGCCAGCGTAGCCCCTGGTTTTTCGCCTAGTTGCAGGCCCCGGGCAATCCGATAGACATTGCGGGCGGTGGCGGGGGCTTTGGCATAGGCCATGCCCGCTTTGCCATAGGCTTGTTTTTCCCAATAGCCAAAGGCGATCGCTTCCCAGTCGGCGGCGGTCAACTGTTTGGTATAGCGATCAACTAAGCGATCTAGCAGTTGGGTGTAGCCATCGACATACAGCCCATGCCGCGCCATGACCCGCAATAGCTCAAGCTGGTTGGGATTCTGTTTGAGCCGTGTTTGGGCGATTTCAATCGTTTTGGGGTGGGCAGGAAATTTGGCGATCGCCTGATCCCAATATTGGGGTTCGGCTTTGCCCAAGGCGTATAAGGCTTCTACAGTCACCGCATCGTTGGGATGTTCAGCCAAAACGGCTTTCCACTCGGCCTGGGCTTGGTCTTGCTGGCCGGCTTGCTCGTAAGCTTGCGATCGCTTGACCCGCACATGGCTGGCCAAAACTGGATAATCCTGTTCCAGCTTGTCTAATTGTTGTAAGGCTTGGTTGGCCTGCCCTTGGGCTAACAGTTCCGTTGCCAACAAATACCGGGCGCGACTCCGCTCAACACTTTCGCGACTTTGGGCAATTTTCGTTAGCTTGGCGGCCCGATCTTTGGGGGGCAAGGCTTTCAGCAAATTAATATCCTTGACCTGCACTGCGCCAGACTGCAACTCGTGGCCGGATTGCAAAAAGACATCACTCGTTGATTGGGGCTTAAACGCCGCTTTCACGAGCAAACTGCCCGCTAACAACGTCCCAAACCCCACACCGATTATTTGATAGGTTCGCTTTCTTCCAAAATCTGGCATCATGGTTCACCCGCTTCTGCATCTACCCAATGGGAGGAAAGTCTCTGAGAATGTAGCATTTTTTCCAAGCGATGGACGGAGGATTATGCCGTTTTCGGCCCATCCTTCACACATCTTTTTGATCAATACTGGAAAGCAGTAAACCGGATGTTTTGAGGACAACGTGAATGGATTTGCGAGTGCTAGATACCCCTTATCTGGAATGGGCGGGCGATGCGTTGGGGATCGGTCTATTTGAAGAGCAGGTGGCGCTGACTGGTGACTTGGCCGCGTTGAATGAGCAGTTGGCCGGGACTTTAAGCGAGATCATCGCAGAAGCAGAATTTAAAGGGAAGGAAGGGAGTAGTGTGGCAGCCCGAGTCGGCGGAGGCAACAAAATTCGTAAAGTGATCCTCGTCGGTTTAGGGAAGCCGGAGACCCTGACCTTAGAAAAGTTGCGGCGAGCGGCGGCGGGGTGTGCTCGGTTGGCCAAGAAGGAGCGGAGTAAAACGGTTGGGATCAGCTTTCCGGTTTGGGAAACAAATCCTGCGGCGGGGGTGCAGGCGATCGCGGAAGGCGTTGAATTAGCCCTGTATCAAGACACGCGGTTCAAATCTGACCAGGATGAGAAAGGGGCCACGGTGGAAGTGGTGGAGTTGTTAGGCTGTGGGGATCAGGCGGCGGCTGTGGCCACGGCGCGGGCGATCGCTTCAGGGGTCATCCTGGCGCGTGAGTTGGTGGCGGCTCCAGCGAATGTGGTCACCCCAATTACGCTGGCCGAAACGGCGATCGCGATCGCCCAAGAGCATGGCCTGGAAGTAAACATTCTCGAACGGGAAGATTGCGAAAAATTGGGGATGGGAGCGTATTTGGGCGTGGCCCAAGCCTCGGATTTGCCACCCAAATTTATTCACCTGATCTACAAACCAGCGGGTACGCCCCGGCGCAAAGTGGCGATCGTGGGCAAAGGGTTAACCTTTGATTCTGGTGGGCTGAACATCAAAGGGCCAGGTAGCGGTATTGAAATGATGAAAACAGATATGGGTGGGGCCGGAGCGACTCTGGGTGCAGCGAAGGCGATCGCCCAGCTCAAGCCAGATATCGAAGTTCACTTTATTAGTGCGGCGACTGAAAATATGATCAGTGGCCACGCGATTCACCCCGGCGACATTCTGACGGCCTCCAATGGCAAGACGATTGAGATCAACAATACGGATGCAGAAGGCCGTTTGACCCTGGCCGATGCTCTGGTCTTTGCAGAAAAACTGGGAGTTGACGCGATCGTCGATTTGGCCACCCTGACTGGTGCGTGCGTCATTGCCTTGGGCGACGACATTGCTGGGTTGTGGAGTCCTGATGATGCGCTGGCTGAGCAGTTCTTACAAGCAGCGGCCAACTCAGGGGAAAAGTTTTGGCGGATGCCAATGGAAGAAAAATATTTCGATGGCATGAAATCTGTTGTGGCCGATATGAAAAATACAGGCCCGCGGCCCGGTGGTGCGATCACGGCTTCCCTCTTTCTGAAACAGTTCGTGAAAGAGACGCCCTGGTTGCACTTAGATATCGCTGGCCCCGTCTGGGCAGATAAAGAAAACGCCTATAACAGTGTGGGTGCAACGGGCTTTGGAGTCCGAACCCTGGTGCACTGGGTTTTGGGCTAAATCCAGCTTGGCGGCAAGGGGGCGATCGCCCGTGAAATTACTGCCCGTGAAGTTACCAGGCAGTGATCATGGGAAAGCGATCGCCGCCGCTGTTCACTGCGCCCCCCGAACCAACTGCCTCGCGTGAATCCCTCCATGCAGTTGCTTTCGGTGCCCCCATCTTGTCGCTTCCTTCACTGTTTGACAATTAACCTATTATTTGAAGTTTATGTAAAGTAAGGGCATTTTGGCCAGCATAATTTTCAAGTTTTGATTAATCAGCCGTGTAAACACGTATAAAGTTGAAAAATATATCATAAGCTACAGAATAAGGACGCCAAGCCTAGAGCTAAATCACTAGATGCGCACCAAATAAAACGAACCCACTTAAGTAAAAATACTGAATAAACATAAAAAGTATTTGATGCGTAAGTTCGAGTTCATAATTTGATGCCGCCTTCGAGCATTATTTTGTTCTCTGGAAGCCTCGTTCTATCCATCGTTAAAACTATTTAAATTAGGGCTAGGTTTTATGCCAAAAAATCTAGTGTTTGAGTTTACATTCGGTCTAACTGCTGGTTTGAGTCGTCATTGCTGTCAGCCGCATGAACTGGCTCAGCATTTTAGTCAAACTATTGGCTAAAAGCAATTAGTCAGACAGCAAGACCCAGAACTAGCCATCTCGCGGGGAGATGCTACTTCCCCATAATTCAGGTCGCTGAAGACCTGAGATGTTCTAGTTCGTATTTTTTGTTGGTCGCTTTACGGCATATTAATTCACTCTGGTTTAACTGTTTGAGCCATTTTTTTGATGTCTCGAACAGTGTTTTATGACTACTTTTATTGCCTACAGAGTTTTGATAATTTGCCTGGTCAAGCCGTTCTGAAAACGATATAGATTGTCTGCTGTTTTAACTTTTGCCAAATTAAAGCCTTAAGCCCCAGGATAGTTTGTCGAAAAGCTCAATCTGTCTCTGTACTCATGTGTTTTCTGTCCTATTTATTTAGATTTATCCCCAGATATAGATAGGAATACGCTGCTCAAAGTTCTTCACCAATGCCGGATCAAACCTATGAAAATTTCTGTTGTTATTCCATGCTTTAATGCGGCTGATACGATTGCTGAGCAACTTGAAGCGCTGGTGAGCCAATCTGTTCAGCCGTGGGAAGTTATTATTTCAGATAATGGCTCAACTGATAACTCCATCGCGATCGCCAATCAATATCGCGATCGCTTACCTCGATTCAAAGTCGTCTACGCAACCCAGCGAAAAGGTGCATCCCATGCTCGTAATGTGGGAGCTAAAGCAACAACAGGCGATTACTTAGCGTTTTGTGATGCCGATGATGTGGTCACAAATACCTGGTTAGAAGCGTTGCAAACAGCGTTCAAAGAGCATAACTTTGTTGCGAGCTGTTTCGATTATGTGAAATTGAATGGCAATAACGTAAATTGTTCTCAAACTCGCGAATTACAGAATTTTAGAGTTCCTTTTTTGCCTTTTGCTGGGGGCTGTGGCTTGGGTATCAAGCGATCGCTGCACATGGCGGTGAATGGGTTTGATGAGGGGATTCGTTACCTGGAAGATGCTGATTATTGCTTAAGAGTGCAGTTAGCGGGCGAACCACTCACCTTTGTCAAAAATGCAGTCATTTATATTCGTTGTAACGCCCCACAACCTCAATCATTTCTCCGGTCTCGCCAAGCTGCCTTTGAGCATGGCTACAACTGGGGTACGGGGTTGGCATTGCTGTATAAGCGATATAGACAGCATGGCATGGTCTTGCACGGTATCTTACCCCGGTTAGCTGTGAGCAGCGTTTGGCTTTTGCGCTGTCTTGCTTCTGGCTTTAGCTGTGGTAGCACCTGGAAAATGGGATGGCATACGGGCGTACTGCGGGGTTTCCTCCAATATGGCATTTATCAAATTTAGGTTCTAGCGCTAAGGGTTGATGATGAGCTAATTGAGTGGCTTTTTTATCGATTTGTTTGTGCATTAGAAGTGATTTTCTAAAGCTGTGATCGCCCTTTGGCCAACTCCAGCTTAGCTCGTCTAGATTGCCCGATCGCCCCTTTCGCAAAGTAGTGTTTTTCTGGCTGTTAGCAGTTGGTGGATAACTGTTAATAGCCAGAAAAGCTTGTCTTCAAATCTTGCTATAATTGTGGCGAAATTTGGCGATGGTTATTGTATCGCTGTTTACATTGCAATGCCCTAGTTTGACGGAGAAGATGAATGGCGGGATTAAGTCTGTTGAACAAGATATTAGCGGTTTGGAAGCGCCAAGCTTTTCGTCAAAAACTATATCGAAATAGTCAGCAGATTGGCATTACGCAGAAACCGACGGTGGTGTTTGCCCCCCATCAGGACGATGAAACTTTGGGGTGTGGCGGTTTGATCGCGCTCAAGTGTCAACAAAAAGTCCCGGTTTGGGTTGTTTTTCTAACGGATGGTCGTGCCTGCTACACTGGCGCACCGGGGGAAATTGCGATGTCTACGGAAGCGTTGATTCAGCTCCGTCAACAGGAAGCAAAAGCGGCTTTGCAATCACTGGGTGTCAGTGCGAACAATATTATTTTTTTGAAGCACCAAGATTCCCAGTTGGGTTTGCTCGCGGATAGCCAAAGACAGGCGGCGATCGCAGAGATTCAACAATTGCTTGATCGAATTCAGCCAGAAGAAGTTTATGTCCCCTATTTCAATGATATGCACGGGGATCATATTGAAACAAATCGTTTGGTAAAAACCGCCTTAGACGCAAATAACTTTGGCGGCGATGTTTGGCAATATTTAGTGTGGTCGCTTTGGCGTTACGACTATCTAGATGATTTAGTGAAAAATCGTTTTGCTAATTTATATAGCGTTGGGATTGCGCCAGTCAGAGGCCAAAAAAATGAGGCCCTTAAAGCGTATCAATCTCAATATGTGCCAGTTATTCAAAACTTCACTGCTTTACCCAAAACGTTCATGCGGTTTTTTGACTATCCCCATGAATTGTTTGTCAAAAGCACATAGGATTTACGCAAACTCTTGCTGTAACTGACAATTGGATCAGGCGGCTGAAGGGGAATAGGGGGATTGAATTTGGCCCTTGGGTTTGACCTGTGTTTCTGCCGTGACCATGTTGCAGCCAGGATTAGCGCATCGCGCCCATCGTATTGCGCCAGGCCAATTCTTTGCATAACACCATTAAGGCTTTGCGATCGCTGCCACTAAACAAGTTGCTTGCGACTAATTCTTGTAACACTTGCTCCGTTAACTGGGCGGCAAAAGTGCCACCGCACCGTAATAAGAGGCTGTAGTAGCAGAACTGGGGTTGTTGTTGGGGGTTGCGATGAAATTGGTGAATTTCTGCCTGGGTCATGCTGTAAACGGTTGTGTTCACGGGAACCACGACTTTCGGAATCCCATGTACGCCGTAGGTTTGCCCGTTGCCTTGTTCTAGGGTGCCGATCAACATCGTCCACAGGAGGGTGCGGGTTTCGCTGACTTGATCGGGGGTGAACACGGGGTCTGGTTCGCTGGTGAGCCGGGGGCCCATGTTTAGGAACGCTGGATTGAACAGTTGGGAATTGTAGACGATGCCAATGGCCCAATGGCGATCGCCACTATCAAGGCGCACAAACGACCCAAAGCCATAATCGTCAGGTTGGGGCGGGTTCGTGTAATCCATGGCATCATCCAACTGCACCACATAGTCGCAGTGAGAATTGGATTTAACAACTTTTCCTAAACGCATCGTTCATGGTAGGAATGGGTGGCCACCAAAATAGTACGTGAAAATTGTAGTAATAGAACAGATGTATGAAAGTTTTATCCCAAGGCGGTGGCGCAGGCTCTGTTTGGGTCGCACCTGTTATTGCATAGGTCGATTGCAAGCTGACGTTGTTTTAAGCTGAGTGGCTGAGGCCGTTGGAGGCTGAGGTGCTGCAATGGGAATTGAGATTGGATGTCTGTTCGTTCAGTTTGGCTTAATCTAAATTAGGTTTTTAGCATGGGTTGGGTGTATCGAATCGGAATTTTACTAGCGAGCGAAATTTCGTTTTTCTTGAGTCTTTGGATTGTTTTGCCCGCCCCTTACTTTTGGTTACTGCCTTTAGGCGTGGGGGCACCGGAGGTTAGTCCCTGGTTGTTTTTAGCCAATGCGATCGCCCTGGGCTTTGCTTGGTTTGTGAGCCCCCGTGATTGGATGATTAATCTTGCCATTGTGAGTGTCGCGATCGGGGCTGGGCTGAGTCTTTTGCCCCTGGTGCAAGTACCCGCAACGAGTGCGAAGTTGGCAATGGAACTGCGAGCAGAACTGGGAGAGGGTTACGATAAATCCTTTGCGGCTTTGTCCGGTAAGTTGCGATCGGCCCCATTTTTGTTGCTGGATGTGTTTCGGGGCATTGCGCCGCCGTTGCCTCCTGGGGCAATCAACATTCAGCGGGGCATTGTGTTTGCTGAACCAGAGGGCATCTCTTTGCAACTCAATGTCTATCGTCCGGCGGCGGCAGGGCTGTATCCGGCGATCGCGCTGATTTATGGGGGGGCGTGGCGTACGGGGTCGCCGGATGATTATGAAGCGTTCAGTCAGTATTTTGCAGGGCAAGGCTATACGGTGATTGGGTTGGATTATCGCCATGCGCCCGCCCATCGCTATCCAGCTCAGCAAACGGATATTGCCGCTGGTTTGGCCTATATTCAAGCCCATGCCCAAGCGTTGTCTGTAGATATCAACCGGGTGGCGGTCATGGGGCGATCGGCGGGAGCGCAACTAGCCACGATCGCGGCCTATCAAGCAGATGCCTTTCCCTTTCGGGCCGTGGTGAATTACTATGGGCCAGTCGATCTGGCCCGTGGTTACGAAGAACCGCCCATTCCTGATCCGATTAATTCGCGCCACGTCTTAACTCAGTTTTTGGGGGGGCCACCGACGGAATTGCCCGATCTGTATCGCCAAGCGTCGCCCATTCACTTTGTGCGCCCATCTTTGCCACCGACGTTGTTGGTCTATGCCGGGCGGGATAATTTGGTGCAGGCTAAGTTTGGTCGCCAGTTGCGCGATCGCCTCCGAGACTCTGGTAACCAGGTGGTTTGGGTCGAAATTCCGTGGGCAGAACATGCGTTTGATGCCGTGTTCCGGGGTGTGAGTAATCAGATTGCCCTTTACTACACCGAACGTTTTCTTGCCTGGGCGTTGCAACCAGAAGTGGCGCGATCGCCCCAACCAGTGCCCTAGCGCAAAAAGACTGGGATCAGGAAAACGCTTCTCTTAAATTAAAAGCTGGTGACAAGACTCGAACTTGCGACCGGCTGATTACAAATCAGCTATTGAGGTGCTTGAATCGCCTTCTGTATATATATTTCAGAAAATTTACCCGATGCTTTAGATCTTAATTTAGATCAAAGTGGAATTGGCTGAAGACATAAAAATGGGCATGGAAACTGACGCTTTATTCGGTTTCCATGCCCTTCTTGTGCTGGCCTATCTTAGGCAGGCGAAAGCATTTCGTTGACTGGGGTACCCCGCTTGAGCCTTTCCCAGTCTGCATTGGCGGGTTGGAACTGGCAGTAACACACTACGATTCTTTCATCAGTATCAAAGGACGAAAAGTGGTGCATACGGGTTACAACCCAATCTCCATCTTTACCATGCGTTACCCCATTACCTGGATCTGCCAGGTTCTCATAATCCCGAATGCGATCGCCGACTTGGGGTAAGTCGTCATTGTGGCTCCAGTTTTCCCAAAGAATGTTTGTCAAACTACCTCTGGGGGCGAGTTTACGCTCCTCCCATCCAGGAGCACTCTTAGACTCAGTTTTGTAAACAATCCAAGTGCTATTTTTCATAACGGGTATCCTCAAACGATGTTTGCTCACCCTCAAACACACAGTCTACCTTCAGGATTTCATCTTTAGTCGGGCGAACTTCTTTTAGATTCCAACTATAACGCTCGGCCATCTCTTCACAATTCTCAGGATCGGTCGCAGCATGGATATTCTCCCGATTGTCCTTGGCGTTAGTCATTTTTCCCGCTCTCCAGCACACCTTTTTCCTGGGCTTCGGTGATGGCTTTTTGAATCAAAGTCACTACCATATTTGACATTGAACGGTTTTCCAGATGACACAACCGTTCAAAATCTTTCTTGAGTTCAGGTGTGATGACCACGAGAATCCGTGGGTTCTTGCTGGGCATAAGTTGGGAATACGTTTGTATAACCATTATTTCATTCCTTTAGCAATCCGCTATAAAGTGCTATAACTATAGCCTAACGGTTATATAACCTGTTCGCCCAATATTTGGTTGTCTGCTATGCAAAATGCCTTAGAACTTGAACAAAGTAGTACAAATCTGATCAATCTCCAGATTTCTGGAGTACACTGATCCGCAATCGCGGGATAAAGTCTTGGGTTCCCAATAGTTTGTTGGCTCCCGAACCCAAGCTTGTTGCGATTCGCTTGTCGTCGCGTAAGAAGTGTCTTCCTACACTGACTATTCCCAGGCACGATCGCGTTAGAGAGGGGTAAAGCGGGAAAGAGCACCTTGGCGGTTGGGACGGAACCGTACCATGTAGGGTCATAACAACCTTGCTAGGGTGTCTTAATGTATTTCATTCGCAACAGCCTCCAGATGCCTTAGTCGTGCGTCCGGAGGCTGTTGCTGATTAAACCTATGGCAACTCTCATCAATAAGCGGGAAGCCGCAAAACTTCTCAGTATTTCGCCATTTACACTCAATCAGTGGCGACGGGACGGGAAACTGATCGAAGGAATTCATTTTGTGCGGTTCAATTCTCGAAACGTGCGGTATATCCAGGAATCTATCCGAGATTTGTTTCTTAACTTGGATGACCCCAAAGCCCACGATCGCTACTGTCAGCAGTTTATGAACAGCAAAAGTACCGCTTCAATTGCAGGGAAATAAACGATGCAACTTCACTTAAATAAGAGCGATCGCTATTCCTTTAATGGCGATCGCTCCTTCCCTATTCAATCTGTAAAGCATTCCGATTTTAACCATTCTGGTGCACGGCAACCATGCCCTGTGTGTGGTCGTGTAAAAGATCGTGATTGCTCCTGGACAAAAGATGAATATCGGGTGCTATGCCATACCTATGCTAAAGAATCGGCACCCACCACAATCAACGGCTATCAATTCACGGGTAGATATTGTGATTCTGGCTTGCATGGGCCTGATAGTGCAGCCATTTATGTGCAGCAATCAGAACGAATCGAGAAAACACCCAGACCTGCACGAACTCAACAATTTATCTATCAAGATTGCGATGGGCGGGAAGTGGTGAAAGTGACTCGGACTGATGCCAGCAACGGTCAGCGTCGATTTTGGCTAGCGCATAAAGATGGTGAGCAATGGGTGAAAGGCTTGCCAAAATCGATTCATACTCATATTCATCTCTATCGAATCTTTGATTTACAAAACCAAGCCGCGATCGCAGACAATCAACCCATTCTCATTGTCGAAGGCGAGGGAAAAGTTGACCTACTCATGTCAATGGGCATTGCGGCAACTTGCTCATTAGGTGGGGCAGGTAAGTGGCGTAAATATGGCTATGAGAATTATGTACAAAACTTGAACGGGGCATCTATCGTTATCTGTCCCGACCGGGATGAGCCAGGGATGAAACACGCTGAGGACATTGCTCAAGACTTCCCTGAAGCCCAATGGCTATATGCCTATCCTGACAGTCCACTCTGGAACAAATTGCCCACTGCTGGTGGTGTTGATATTGCTGACTGGATTCAGGATCACTCACTATCAGCGCAAGATATTTTGGCTGCGATCGAACCCCGTCGCAACGAGCAACCAACAACACCAGCAGTGAATACCCCGGAGGAAATACCTCGGTTATTAAAGGACTATCGCTTGATTGAATCTCACTTAGCTAAACGCTTGCGATTTAATACCTTATTCAAACAAGTTGAATTGGATGGACAAGAATTTAATCCAGCTTCCGCCAAACTAGAAATCATCGTGACCTACCAGTTGCCAATCAAATCATCTAGGGAAGACATCGCAGACAGCGTGATGAAACTAGCCAAACAGCAGTCTTACAGCCCAGTTGTGGAATATCTAAGCCAGGTCTATCAGCCGTATGGAGACACTACCAGCATTCTTGATGATCTAGCATTCAGGTATTTTGGTACCTCACTGCCTTTGCATCAGATTTTAGTCAAAAAGTTTCTCATTGCAGCCGTAGCACGAGCTTTTCAACCAGGGTGCAAATTGGATTGTGCGCTGATTCTACAAGGCAAACAGGGGTATGGAAAATCCATATTTTTTCGTATTCTTGCTTCTGAAGATTGGTTTGATGATTCCTTAGGGGCCGTTTCTGATAAGGATGAACGGCTGAAATTACATCGGGCTTGGATTATTGAATGGGCGGAGTTAGAAACAGTGTTTGGTCGTAAAGACATCAACCAGGTAAAAGCGTTTATGTCTTGTGCCATTGATCAGGTGCGTCCTCCCTATGGTCGTTCGATTGAGGCAATGAAACGGGCTTCTGTTATTGTTGGCACGACTAACCAGCAAGAGTTTTTAGCCGATATGACGGGCAACCGTCGATTTTGGGTTGTTCCGGTGAATCAACCCATTGATCGGGGGACATTACAGCAAGAACGCGATCGCATCTGGGCGGCTGCCGTCACTCTTTACCACAGTGGTGAACAATGGTGGCTCAATGATGAACAGGAAGCTTTGATGGCGCAAGAGCGGGAGCAATACCAAGTCTCAGACACCTGGACAGAGGCGATCGCTGGATTTGTAGAGGTCAGAGATCAGGTTGCCATTAGTGAAATTCTTGAAAACTTGTTCAAGCTAGAAGAGGCAAAGCATGACAAAGCCTCTCAGAACCGAGTCAAAACCATTCTCTATGCCCTGGATTGGAGACCACTCAACAATGCCCGAATGCATTTAGGCAAACGGAGGAAAGTCTGGAGAAAAAACTAAATTTTGAGCAGTTTTTACCGTGTTACCGTGTTGATGTTGCTGAAACCCCTATTGGATAAAGGATAGAGAGCGACACGGTAAACGACACGGTAACGAAAAAGACCGTGCTTACAGTGTCGTTAATATCCACGTTGCCGGATCGACACGCTGACTTTCCAACGACACGCTAGAAAATCTGACCGTGTATGGCTCAATCCCTTGCTAGGAAAAGCTTGTAAGGCATTCGACACGTTCGACACGCTGAAATGCCCACAACTCCGAAAACTTTAGTTTTCGTGATAATCAGCAGGTAAAAACTGTCTTGAGACCCCTAGGGGCCAGAATTTGCACGTTGGGTTTACAACAGAGAAGGCGATCGCCTCAAACAAGCAGTTGCAAGATGTGAACAAAGGAGGCTTCGTAAACCGCGATGGAAATATTTCTCTATCCCCGCCTATCAACCCGCAGCAAACGAGCCATGCTCAAAACCAAAGGACGGTTTGGCCGATACTACAGCTATCAACCCCGCATTACCCTGATTGACCGCCTTGCGAGAGAAACGGGCTTGAGTCGAGAAGAGGTCATGAATCAGCTTTGGCGAGAGCGTTAGTTTCTCCTGGATGTAACCTAACACCAGCTCTACACAAACTGGCGTGTAGTTTCAAGCGGTGCAGTGACCTGGCAATAGACAGCATTTATGCCTGAATTAGCACGTTACATTGCTGATGGGGGAATGGCTCATATTTATCTATCGAAAGTATAGAGTTCTTGGCGGACTAAGGTTCCTATTTTGTTTATGTTTTTTTCAACGTTTGTATTCCTGATACAAACCTAAAAATTAGGAACTGAAGTGCTGTAAATGCCTTATCCTGGTTCAGCGATCGCTATCCTGAAAGGCTTGACTTTTGGGATGTTGCTTTGACCAAACCATCAATAATCATGAAGCTCGCTGATATTCTTAAAGACTCCAATTACAAGCTGTCTCAATTTACGGCGGCTGAGATTGAGCAACTGGAGCAAAGCATTACCCTCAAGACAACGAAAAGTGGTGAGGTTCCCTACACAGTCTGTTTAGTGCGACAAAAGGCGATCAAGCTGACACCAGAAGAGGCGATTCGACAGCTCTATTTACAGGTTTTGATCGATCGCCTGCATTATCCGCTCAACCGCATTCAGGTGGAGTATGGGGTGAATTTTGGGCGCGAGGTGAAACGGGCAGACATTGTGGTGATGGACAAAGACCGCCCCAACACGGTTTATATGCTCGTGGAGTTAAAGAAGCCAAAGCTGAAGGATGGGAAGGATCAGCTTCGCTCGTATTGCAACGCTACAGGTGCGCCGATCGCCGTCTGGACGAATGGCGACCAGATTTCCTATTACCAGCGCAAAGATCCCAATTATTTTGAAGACATTCCCGGTTTGCCCAATGCCAATCAAACCCTGGCAGATATTCTTCAGATCAAGTTCACCCTGGAAGACTTGATTAAAAATGACAAGTTGGTGAAGGAGAATAAATCCCTCAAGACGTTGATTGAGGAAATGGAAGATGAGGTACTGGCGAATGCTGGGGTGGATGTCTTCGAGGAACTGTTTAAGCTGATTTTCACCAAGCTCTACGATGAGTGGTATTCCGGGCAGGGCAACCGTCGCAAGACCCGCTCTCTAGAGTTTCGCAATACGGGACAGACGGAAGCCGCCCTGAGAAGCAAGATCCAGTCTCTATTCGAGAAGGCCAAGGAAAGGTGGCCGGGGGTGTTTAGTGAGGGAGCCAAAATTAGCCTCACGCCCTCCCATCTCTCCGTTTGTGTTTCGTCGTTGGAAAATGTGAAGCTGTTTAACTCCAACCTGGATGTGATCGATGAAGCCTTTGAGTATTTGATCAACCAAAGCAGCAAGGGCGATAAGGGGCAATATTTCACGCCGCGTTATGTGATCGATATGTGTGTGAAGATGCTCAACCCGAAAGAGGATGAGTACATGATCGACACGGCGGCGGGGTCTTCGGGGTTTCCAGTGCATACGATGTTCCATGTCTGGCAACAGATTTTAGCTGATCAAGGGCTAGAGATGAGCCATTTATTTACGGCTGAGATGAAACCTCCAGAGTGTGATGAATATGTGAAAAGTAAGGTGTTTTCTATTGATTTTGATGAGAAGGCGGTGCGGGTGGCGCGGACGCTGAACCTGATCGCGGGGGATGGGGAACAGAATGTATTGCACCTGAACACCTTGGACTATGAACTGTGGGATGAGGTGATTGAACAAGAAGACTGGGACGATACCTACAATCGGGCGTTTTCACGGCTGAAGAAGCTCCGCGTTGATAAAACCAGTTACCAACGGTTTCAGTTTGATGTGTTGATGGCAAATCCGCCGTTTGCTGGGGACATCAAGGAACCGCGTATGATTGCCCGCTATGATTTGGCAAAAAAGCCGGATGGTAAGTGGCAAACGAAAGTGGGGCGGGATATTTTGTTTATTGAACGCAATCTGGATTTTTTGAAACCGGGGGGCAGAATGGCGATCGTCCTTCCCCAGGGGCGGTTCAACAACTCTTCCGATAAGAACATTCGAGATTTCATTGCGGAACGGTGCCGCATTTTGGCAGTGGTGGGGCTGCATGGCAATACCTTTAAGCCACACACAGGCACAAAAACCTCGGTGCTGTTTGTGCAGAAGTGGAACAATGACCCGAAAGTGGGTGCATTGTGCCCTCGGCGGGATGACTACAATATCTTTTTTGCCACGATGCAAAAGTCGGGTAAGGATAATTCCGGCGAGAAAATGTATGTGAAAGATCCCAATAATCCAGGGTTTTTATTGCTGGATAATAACTATCATTTGATTGTGGATCATGATTTGTTTAACCATGAGGGGCTAACGCAAGACGGGATTGCGGAAGCCTTTATGGAGTTTGCCAAAAAGGAGAACCTCAGTTTTTTTGAACCCAGCCCATCTGTGACTCCGTTTGATGCTGTGAGGTATCAGCGACTAATGGATGGGCTTGAAGCAGCAGTAGTTAATTTTAGCGAGATTGATTTAGGGGACAGATTTGATGCTGAATACTTTTGGAAAGATAGCTTAAGGATTCAAGCAGTTCTCAAGCAACGAGAAACAGAGCCATTTAGAAATTTGGGTGACTTTGTTGCTAGTGCATTTTATCCGGCTGCGACTCAACTCTACGAGTTTGGTGATACACCTTTCATTAGATGTGTAGATTGCATCAATTATCCTTTGATTACTCAGGATCAGGATGATTTATTTGAAAAAATTCCATTCTCATTTGTTGAAGAAAGCAAGGGCGTTAACGTATTGGAAAAGGGCGATCTAGTTATTACAAAGGTTGGTTCACCTTGTTATACAAGCATTGTAGAAGATTATAATGTGGTAGCTCTTTCGAGAACTGTGCTAGGGATTAAAAAGATTAGAAATATAGATCCTTACTATCTACTTGTTTTTTTGAGAAGCCGACTTGGATTTCAGCAACTACTTAGACAAAGAGAGTTGACAATCCAGTATCAGTTAACTCTGGATAGAGTGAAGAAAGTCAGCATTTATAAGGCAAGTCATGATTTTCAAAGTCTCATCAGAAAAGCTGCTCTTAAATATTTGGATCTAATATTAGTTTCCAAGAGCTTGTATAAACAAGCTGAGGATTTGCTGTTGTCGGAGCTTGGCTTGCAGGATTGGCAACCGACAGAAGAAACCGTTGCAGTCAAGAGTTTTGCCGAGTCGTTTCTGTCCTCTGGTCGCTTCGACGCTGAGTATTACCAGCCAAAATTTGACCAACTGATTGAGCGACTTGAAGAAAAAGTTGAATTAACGCCCCTCGGTGATTTACTCACACTCAATCAACGTGGAAAGCAACCCCAATATATTGAAGATGAAAACGAGTATGAATTAGGTTTGCCTGTCGTTAACTCCAAACACGTCCGAGAAGGCGAAGTCATATTGACAGATAATCGCTATGCCTATTTGCCTGAAACCGATGATCCGCTGACGATTCAAACTGATGATGTGTTAATCAACGGTACAGGTGTTGGCACGATTGGGCGTTGTGCGCCTTACCTTTACGAACAAGAAGCCTTGCCAGATAACCATGTAACAATTTTGAGAACTGAGGCACTTGATCCGGTTTATCTGTCGATTTACCTCAATAGCATTATTGGAAAGCTATTGGTTGAAAAGCATTTCAAAGGATCATCAGGGCAAATTGAGTTATATCCCAATGAAATTGCTCAATTTCTAGTTTGGGAAGCCCCTGATTCTATCCAACAAAAAATCAGAAGCCAAATTGAATCGTCTCACCAAAAGCGGGAGCAGTCGAAACAACTGCTAGAAATTGCTAAAACAGGAGTAGAACGGGCGATTGAAACCGACGAAGCAACGGCAATAATTTGGATTAACAAGCAGCTAGAAGAATTGGGCATTCACTTATCTAATATCAGTAAGTAGGAGAAAAACATTATGTCTGAGATTACACTGAACCCAGATCAACTTAAGGAAGTTCTCAAAAGTGCAATCATTGAATTGCTCCGAGATAACCGCGAAGAAGTTTCTGAGTTTTTGGCAGAACTGATTGAAGATATGGCGATGGAACGGGCGATAGAGATGGATGAGGCAACAGCAACAAATTAGATAAACCAACAACTTAAGGTCTTGGGAGCAAAAATCACATGATCATGCAAATTGAAGAAAAAAAGATTTATACACCCGAAGAGTATCTTGAGCTTGAGGTGAATTCAGACACTCGACATGAATATATCAATGGAGAAATCATTCCCATGACTGGCGGCACCCCCGAACATAATGAAATCGCCAGTATCCTGAATTCTGCCTTGAGAGTAGCTTTGAAGGGGCAACCATACAGCATTTTCGTCGCCGATCAACGACTTTGGATTCCTGCGCATAACCTTTATACGTATCCTGATGTCATGGTTGTGCCGCGTCCCCTTGAACGACAACAGGGAAGAACAGACACAATCACAAATCCAATTGTGATTGCTGAAGTGCTTTCCAAATCAACTAAAAGTTACGATCGCGACGAAAAGTTTGCAGCCTATCGCACCATTCCAACTTTTCAAGAATATCTTTTAGTCGATCAGTACAGCATTCATGTTGAGCAGTACTTTAAAACTGATCCTAACCAATGGATTTTTACTGAGTATAACGATCCTCAATCAACAATTTTGCTATCCTCAATTTCTGTTGAAATCTGTTTAATCGATCTTTATGAAGGGATAGGTATTGAGGCGTAGGAAAAACTGTTGTAGTGGATTCATGGCCGTATTCATAGGGTCGGAACCTGGTGTTTTTGAGTGACACGGGCATAGACCTTATTCACCATTTCAAGGGAATTGCCAATCCAGTCGGCCAAAACAATCGGTTGAATTCCCGCTTCCGCACAATGCGACACAAAGCTATGGCGCATCTGGTAGGGGTTGCGATAGCTAATCTTTGGCAGTTCAGCTAGAACAATTTTCCATGCCCTGTTTGTGAAATTGCTCCAGTCAATATAAGTCCCTTTTGGCGAAGGAAACACCAACGCTGCACCGTCGCCCCGCTCCAGTTCTGCCAGGATGTCTCGAAGTTGGTCATTGAGCGGAAAGCGTCTACATTGCTGGGTTTTCAACCCTGGTTTGGTTTGGTAGCCCTTGCCTGTATAAACGCGCCCCTGGTCAAACAAAATATGATCCGCGTTGACCTGTCGCCATTGCAACGGAATTGCTTCACTGGGGCGGCATCCCGTAAAAAACAGGAACGTTACTAAATTTGTGTAGTGGGAATAGTAGCGATGCTGCTTGAATGCTTGAATAATTTGATCCCGCTCGGTGCGGCTAAATGGATGAATTTCATCTTCGGCTGTTCCCACTTTGGGTATCTTGACCTCCGACGCGGCCCCCACAAAAGGATTATCAGTTAGTAGTCCTGATTTTTGTGCCCACTTCGCACAAGCGTTGAACTGAGTCAGCAGTTTCTTTTGAGTGTTAGGTCGCAGTAGGGCGATCGCATCCAAAATGACCTGTGGCTGTTGCATATCCTCTGAGGGCAACCGGGCAATGTGTCCTGTTACCCAGTCATACCCTCTCACGGTCGCTGGTGATTTACTTGGAATTTTGACTTTGGTGTATTGCTCCCATAGCTGGCCCAAGGGTGGAGCTTTGGAGCGGGGCAAAGCAGATAGCAAAACATCCTCCCCATGCAAAAAAGCCCGGTATTGATCTAATTGATCTAAATCAAAGCGGCCATAGTGAAGCTCTTGATTCAACCACAATGCCCGCTCATGAGCCAATTTTCGATGCCAGGGTATATCCCTTAGTCCCAAAGCGATACTGTACCGCTTGCCCTGGTATGTCCACAGCAGGCGTAAGGAACCGTTGCACTCTCCGACCTGAACCGATCCACGTTCCGCACGTTTTTTGGGCATAGCTTTAGATCAAAACTTAGATCAAAAGTCTATACAAACTACCCCAAAACGGCACAAATTAGTACAAAAGCTTTAGAGTTCAGATCTACTAAGAAGTGACTCGAAAGCCTTGCTACCAGGCAAAACGGGCTTTATTTCAGAAAGCTGGTGACAAGACTCGAACTTGCGACCGGCTGATTACAAATCAGCTGCTCTACCAACTGAGCTACACCAGCAAACCAACGCACAAAGCAATGAAAACACTGTTTTGTGCTTGTTTCTTTAATATACTACACCAGCGGCGGGGGCATCGAAATGAAAATTAAGAACGCTGCTAGTGGGCGGCGACCTATTTCTATGGTTGCTTGTGAGCAGGGGGCGATCGCGGGGTTTATTCTGTCAAGATGCAGCCACTTCTGGCGGGGAGTTGGAGCATGAGGTCGGCGTTTTCCCACTGGACGGTGGCATTGCCGTAGCGCAGGTGACGAGGTTGGCTGGATAAGCCCGCGTGCTGGGGTTGGCAGGTGATGGTGATGGTGATGGGGTGGGAACTGATGTTGACAGCGATAATCAAGGTTTCTGTGGGGAGCGATCGCGCGAAGACATACCCTGCTCCAGCGGCGTAAAGCACTTGATACTCCCCGGTGCGGAGGGCGGGATGGGCATGGCGGAGGGCAATGAGTTGGCGGTGATAGTCGAGGACGGGTTGCTCCCAGTTGGCGGCTATCGGGAAGCCCCGGCGCGCGTCGGGATCCAGGGCTCCGGGCAAGCCAACTTCGTCACCGTAGTAAATGCTGGGTGCGCCGGGGAAGGTGAGCAGTAACAGGGTGGCCAGTTCGACGCTGGCTTTGTCGCCGTTGGCGATAGAGAGCAGGCGGGCGGTGTCGTGACTGGCCAGTAAGTTGAGTTGGGTGAGCTGAATTTCCCAGGGGTAGAGGGCCAACAGGGCTTGGATTTTGGCGGCATAGCCAACTGCATCCAGGGCGGGATAGGGGGCGTAGGAGCGGTCTTCGACGAGGGGCAACAGGACGCGATCGCCAGCGGTAAAGGCGATTGTAGGGGCAGTGAATAAGTAATTCATCACGCCATCAAATTGGGTGCCATCCAGCCATTCCCGCGAGTCGCCCCAAACTTCTCCGACGATGTAGGCTTCGGGATTAATGGCTTTGACGCGATCGCGAAACTCTTGCCAGAAGCCCGATGTTTTAATTTCAAAGGGCACATCCAATCGCCAACCATCGATGCCCACTTTGATCCAATGTTCGGCGATTTCCATGATGTACTCTCGCACTTCGGGATTGTCGTGGTTAAACACGGGTAACGCTCGATTCCCGGCCCAACCTTCATAGTTCGCTGGATAGCGCCCATCGTAAGCAGACAATGGCCAGCCCTGAATTTTGAACCACTCCAGCCAGGGGGAGTGCGGCCCATTTTCCAAAATATCGTTGAAGAAAAAGAACCCCCGGCTGGCATGGTTGAATACGCCATCTAAGACAACTTTAATCTCCCGAGCATGGGCCGCCTCCAGTAAGGCTTGAAACGCGGCATTGCCCCCTAACAGGGGATCGATTTGGTAGTAGTCATGGGTGTGGTAGCGATGATTGCACGCCGACTGAAAAATAGGCGTAAAGTAAATGGCATTAATGCCTAGGTCTTGCAAGTAATCTAGTTTTTCGATCACGCCCCATAGGTCGCCGCCTTTGTAGCCCTGGAGGGTGGGCGGTGCGTCCCAATCTTCCCAGGTGTAGTGTTGCAAATATTTGGGCCGAGTTTGCCCTTTGGCAAAGCGATCGGGAAAGATTTGATAAAAAACCGCGTGCTTGACCCAGTTCGGTGTTTGGATTCCCATGCCATAGTCCAATGACTTCCATCGTCAGGGTAACGAAAGTTATCGCGTTCAGAGTCTATCCTTTGGGGAATTCACAATATTTCGTAGCACTCTGGACGGCTTGGGGGGATTGCGCGATCGCCGTGACTATTCACTGACGGTTAAACAGCCTATCTTTTTCACCCTAGGGGCAAGCCCTTGTGGTTGCCCCATATCAGGATCGTTCAACCAGTCTGTCTTTTCCGCCGTCAAGGCAATTCCTTACGGTTGCCCCATATTAGGATCGTTCAACCAGTCTGTCTTTTTCACCGTAGGGCAATCCCGACCCGCAGGAGATTGGGCAAGACCTAGGTGAACAGATTGCTGACGACCAAGTTGCCAACGGAGTAACCCGTAATTAACCCGTCGCGATTGGCCGATTGCACATGGACACCGCCATAAATCCGGCTAATGCCGTTGTCTTCCGCTGCCCGCGTGAAACTGCTGTAGGCGCGGTAGACTCCGGGCATTTCTTGGGAGGTCACCTGGAATTGGTAGTTGTCGCCGTAGTATGCGGCCAAAACCGCAGCGGCAGCGGCCCCAAAGGTGGAGTGACCGGAGACGTAATCAGGGAAGGGCGGGGTGGGCAAGAAGGACTGCCATGTCGGATCGCCAATGGTTTGGGGATTACCATCCGAGTTGGCTAAGTGGATTGCGGTGACTGGGCGCAATTGCTCGTGTTCAAATTTGGCGGCCCAAGCCAGGATTCCGGCATCGGCCTGGGCGATGTTGAGGTGGGCAAACAGGCGGGCGTTTTGGACGAGGGTGTTTCCTGCTTGCAAGGCAACGGTTTGCGCGATTTCGTTCCATTGACCGGGGGGACGGAAGGTATCGGCGCGATCGTAGGCCCAGAAGGTGGCAACTTCAGATTGATCGGCGGTGCGGATAAAGCTATCTCGACCACCGAGGGCTTGCACCTGGTTCAACTCGTTGGCATAGGCGGCACTCCCATAGACGGGTGGCCCATCAATGACGATATTACTGTTCCCCCCAAAGCGGCTCACCTGGCCCCAGGTGGGCAACAAGACAAATCCATCGGCAGCGGTTGGGTCGTACGCGCCGGGAGTGGTGCCGGGAAAGTAGGGATTGGTCTGGTAGTTCAAGGTCGCTTGGATGGCTTGGGCCACGCCGTCATTGCTGCGACTGTTCAAAATGGCGTTAGCAACAAAGCGACCAATATCAATTCCACGGGTTTCGGCAAAACCATCGGGCACTTCGGCTAGCGATCGCGCCAGTTGAGCATCAAACTCGGCTTGTTGGGTTGGATAGAGCACAGACAACGCTTGGTGGGCCGCTGCCGCTGCTGCCGCCACAATCGATGCTCCGGCAGTTTGGAAGGCTGGGAGATTTAGGTTTGGCAAGTAGGATGAATAGCTGCGATCGATCGCATTTACTGCCTCAAAAATGGCCGCATGGACGATCGCCTGGTTGCGAGCGGCGACGGGCGGGGCGGCATGAATATTAATCGCCAGATTAGGATTAGACCCCACGGCCTGGATCGCATTTAACAACGTGGCGTTCCAATCGAGGACAACATCGGTGCCCGGTGCCGAGGCATGACTCGACAAGAGATTGTTGGTTTCATTCGTTTCGGTCACGGTCTGGTCAGCATCAATGCGGGCTAACAGATAAAACGAGCCCGGCGCAACGACGGTCGGCGCATCAAAACTGAAGTTGAAGGTTTGGGCTTGGCCGCGCTGCAAATTTAAGCTGAGGGTTTGGCTATCTAACAACTCATCGTTGCTGTCAAAGTTAGCATCGGTGGAAGCATAGAGCCGCACAGTGACGGGGCCAGTGGCGCGGGCCAAACCTGTGTTGGCGACAAGGATTTGGGCGTTGCCGGTGCTGTCGGCTAAGCGAATATCCGGTAATTGGACGGTGCCAAATTGACCGACGAGATCAATGTTGGAGAGTGGACTCTCGACTTGGGTGGCGCTGAGTTGGAGGCGATAGTGCGTGTCGGCTGTGTCGTAGCGGAAGACTTCTGCCAGGTAATCTCCGGCATCTAAGATTTGCGCGATCGCTTCCGCCCGGTTGAGGGCATTTTCGGAAAAGTCAATGAGTTCACCGTTATCGATGCGGCCATTGCGATTCAAGTCGCGACCTAGAAATAAATCAGCATCGTCACCTAAACCAAATAGGCGTAGATTGACATTGCTGGTGCTGTTGAGCGAGAAGCGATAGACATCACTGGGACTGCGATCGCCAACAAAACCAGTAAAAGCTTGGGCACCAGTCAATGTGCCGACGTTAAACACGTTTGCGTCGTTGTTCGGTGTAATACCAAGGGTATAGTTGGTTGCGGCGTTGGGTGTCCCTTGGACTACATCAACGATATAAACTCCAGGCCCCAAAATACGATCAATTGTTTCGGTGGTGCTACCGCCATTGGTTGAGGCTGAAATTAATTCAATTGGTTCTAAATCACCATTAAAGCTGCGAGCGTGAAACAGTCGTAAATCAGCGTTAGCACTTAAACCTGTGAGTGATAGGTTGAGATTTTGCGTGGAACTGAGGGTAAAAGAAAACCGATCGAGGGAGTCAACTCCGCCTGAAAAATTACCAACGAAGTTATTCACAGTTTGGGCAGATGTGATGCCACCAAGATTCATTTCGACAGTCATAACGTTTCTCGCTCACTAGGGGGGATGGTGGTGTGCGGCAGAGCGCATGAACAAGCGGCAGCAACTGCGATCGCAGTGCCTGAGGTTGGCAAAAATTAGTAAGAGGCATGAATACTAAGAATTAGGTATCAACTCAGACGCTGCATCAGCGTTGCGGAACCGACCTGTTGTTTTCCTATCCCCTGGAGCCAAGGACTTTATGCAAAATAATTAAACTAAAAAGAAAAAAGAACGCAGGGGCCAAAATGCTAGCGAGTGGGTATTAAAAAGTCGCCGATCGCGATCGCGGGCGGGCCTTGACTGCGTTTTGATGAAGACTGGATCAGACTAATTGGAATTCTTTTAGGGCTGGCAGAAAGTTATGGTTTTCATGGCCAGAGCGACTGAGCTTGATCAGGGCAAACCGTTGCACAGGACTGAGGGTGGCCCATTGGGTTGGGGTGAGGAGGGTGGCCACTGCTGCCGCTTTAGTTTGAACGCTGTCGGGAATGATCTTGGAGTTGGCCCAGGGCGGGGCGGGATCAATGGGTAAATCAGTCGCGATCGCCCCTGTGCGGTCAACAACCATCTGTTGCAAGGCAGTGCGATAAGCCGTAATTTCATCCGGTGTTTCGCAGGGCTGATCCACCAGAGTTTGGCGATCACCTGGGGTTAACTGGTGCCACTGGGCTAACTTGAGCTTGATGCCACAGGTGTCGAGCTTGAGGCGCACTTGCATGGGAATACAGCGGAGCGAGTCCACAAAATCAGCTTCAAAGGCAAAAAAGGTGCTCATGACATCCCGCTTTTTCGTTGCAATTAATGGGAATGGTGCGAATCGTTACCGCCATCATTACTGGTCTGCCGATTCATCCGCCGAATGAGCCAGTAACTAAAAGAGAGGGCGGCGATCGTGGCGGCCAGGGCGATCAAGTCAAACCCTTTGGTTTTTTCCAGGTCTAAGATGATGATTTTCCGCGACACCGCAATCAACGAGGTGACAATGACCAACTCCACCTGGATGACTTGTTTTTTGAGATAAGCGGTGATGTTTTCCAGCAATTCCATTGCGATTAACACATTCAGAAAAAGCCCAAAGATTTCCGCGATGGTGACGGTAAATGCGCCTTTGGGTTCTGCAATGAAGAGGTCGGCAATCAAAAATTTGACTAGATCGGCGACGGCAACCACGATAACGATCAGCATGGCGATCGATAGAACCTTGGCAATAATGCCTTCAAAGCCACCCAATAGTTTGACAAAGGTGTCATCACTGGTGTGTTTTTGAAGTCGTCTGGATAGGCGTTGCCAGGGTTTCATAGATTCTCTGCTGGGGAAATGATTGAATTTACTCTCGCGATCGCAATGGGGATGGTGAGAGCATACTAAATTGGTGGATAGGACGCAATGGATTGTTCGCTTCGCTACATTGATTGAGCCCGCATCGTTCATAGCATGGCAATAGTCCAATTTCGTGTTCACCTCAAACCCGATCCTTTACCAAATCGTGCAACGAGCTATGGAAAATTTGAGTACACAGTTAAGTCAATTTCTGGAGCCGATCGCGGCCTGGTTTCGTACGTTTAATATGCCGGAACCCATTATCCACTGGGGGCATCCGGTGATGATGGGGATTGTTGTTCTGGTGTTGGGGAGCTATGTCGCGGCCATGGGTTGGCGCGGGAAGTTAGCCACTGACAAAGATGCCCAGATTAAAAGTCGGGCAGATCATCGTAAACTAGCTCCACTCATGACTCTGTTTATTACCCTTGGCTATACGGGCGGGGTGTTGTCTCTGGTCATGCAGCAACAACCAATTTTGCAGAGTGCCCACTTTTGGACAGGGACAGCCGCCGTGCTGCTGCTCTGGACAAATGGGCTGATTTCGCTGACAGGCTTTGGGGGGAATCAATTGGCCTTGCGGATGACCCATGCCTACATTGGCACCTTTGTGATGTTGTTGTTGCTGGTACATGGGATCTTTGGTCTGAAGTTGGGTCTGTCAATCTAGGCTAATTTGTCGCCTCAGCGAATTTGTTGCTTGCCTTCCTCTTTCTGGGCATTCTGAGCAGAGCCTCAAGCATCAGCTTGGGGCTTTTGCAATGATCAGGGGTTCACGTCTAGCAACAGTGGGGTGCATCATGGAGTCTGCGATCGCCGTCATGCTGGGTGGTGCGTTTGCAGTGGGTTTATTCAGTACTGCTTTGCCTTGGGGGCTGGGGCTGTTGATTGGGCTGGGCGTGGTCGGCGCGATCGTGGCTCCCTTCGTTCGTCAACGGTGGCCCCAATGGCCGCGATCGCGGGTGTGGCTTTTGGCTGGTTGCATTGGGATTGCGGCTAGTCTGTACTTTCAACTCCGCTTGCCCCGTCCGGCCTCGACCGATATCAGTCGCTTTGTCTCTTCGTCTGAGTCCTCACTGGAGGTTCTAGTCACGGGGAAAGTCACGACTCTACCCCGCCGTACCCGCAGTGATAAGGCCCAATTTTGGTTGAAGGCCCAACATATTGCCCCGATCGACGATGGTAAGCCAGTGACAGGGAAGGTGTATGTTACTGTCCCCAAGGAAGTTGGCTTGGGAGTCCAGCCGGGGCAAATTGTCCGCATTGGGGGTGTGCTGTACTTGCCGCCCACGGCAAAGAATCCGGGTGGCTTTGACTTTCGGCAATATCTCTTGCAAGAAGATTGCTTCGCAGGTTTGCGGGGCCAACAGATAGATCTGCTCCAGGGGGCGAAGGGGTGGGGGTGGTGGCGTGTGCAACAACGGATTGTCCAGGCCCAAGCGGCGATCGGCGCACCCGAAGGGGCCTTGGTGAGTGCAATGGTTTTGGGGGGACGGACGGTTGATTTGGCCTACGAGGTTAAAGATGCCTTTGTGCGGGTGGGGTTGGCCCATGCTCTAGCTGCCTCTGGGTTCCAAACGTCGCTGATTCTCAGTGTGGTGTTGACCCTCACGCGGCGGCGATCGCCTCGGCTTCAGTTTCTCGCCGGGAGTGCAGCCTTGGTGGGCTTTGTGGCCCTTGCAGGGGCTCAACCTGCCATCTTACGGGCGGCAGTTATGGGCTTTGGGGGCTTGCTGGCTCTGGTGTTGAATCGTCGCACTAAGCCGCTCGCTTTGCTGCTGTTGACCGGCATTGGGCTTCTTGCGCTGAAACCACTATGGGTGTTTGATTTGGGGTTTCAGCTCAGTTTTTTGGCAACCTTGGGGTTATTGGTCACGGTGCCGCCGTTAACACGCCGCTTAGACTGGGTTCCCAGTGCGATCGCTCCCCTGATTGCGGTGCCTATTGCCGCTTACCTGTGGACTTTACCCGTGCAACTGGGAGCGTTTGGGGTGTTGTCTCCGTACAGCATTCCTGCCAATTTGGTAACGACACCGTTGATCTCCATTCTGAGTCTAGGCGGTATGGCCAGTGCCTTGGCGGCTTTAGTGTGGCCCCCGACGGGGAGTACGGTGGCCTGGTGTTTGTTGTATCCGGCCAAAGCGTTAATTGCGATCGTCGAGGGCTTTACTCGGTTACCTGGCAATGCTTATGCTGTTGGTACGATTACGGTTTTTCTGGTGTTGGTTCTATATCTTTTGCTGGGGCTAAGCAGTTTTCAGCCCTGGTGGCAAAAACGGTGGCCCTTGGCGCTGGCGATCGCCCTGGTGGTGCTGGCAATTCCTCTGGGGCAAGGGGCAAGGTTAGTTCAGGTCACGGTGCTGGATACTCAAGGCGAGCCTCTAATGGTTTTGCGCGATCGCGGACGATTTGCCATTTTGGGTAGCAGTGATGCTAAGACAAGTCAATTTACCTTGCTCCCCTTTTTACAAAAAACCGGAATTAATCAAATCGATTGGGCGATCGCCCCTGCGGCCACGATGCGATCGGCTTGGGCTACCCTCGCCCAACGCTATCCCGTGAAATATTTGATGACTCCTGCTATCCAGCCCGCGAAGGGCGACTGGGTGACGTTGCCTTCTACCACCAAAGAGATGCCGTTGCTGTTGCATCAACTGGCTCACGTGGGCCAAATGGAAGTGCAGTTGCTCAGTGCAGAACCGGCGATCGCCCACTTCACATTTCATGCCCAAACCTGGCTTTGGCTAGGCAACCTGTCTGCGACCCAACAACAAAATCTAGCCCTGCTTAAAAATTTGCCACCAGTCGATGTCTTGTGGTGGTCAAGCAAAACCCTAGACCCGGATCTGGTTATGCAAGTTCGCCCCAAAGTCGCGATCGCCTCCCACCACAGCGTTGACACGGCCACTACCCAACTGTTGCAGCAACGTCGCATTCCTCTATATGTCACGGGTCAACAGGGGGCCATTCAATGGACAAAGCAAAATGGATTTCAAACACAGTTAAGCGAAGGGGAACTAGGACTGTAGAATAGGAAAAGATCCACCAGGAGAGGTGGCAGAGCGGTTGAATGCGCTTGACTCGAAATCAAGTTTGGGGTCACACCCAACGGGGGTTCGAATCCCCCCCTCTCCGTTACTTTCAGCCAATTCATACGGCAAACCAGCTTGGCCAAGACTGATGACTTGGCCCACAGATAACATGGCCTAATCCCACAGCGATCGCCTAGGCTACTGGTCTTTCAATGCAGTACATATAGAAACCAAACCTAGCAGGATGTACTTGGTAGCGGTCTTGGTCAACTGCCTTGCTGCAAAATGCGCGATCGACTTAGCCCACGGGTTTGCCTGCAAGGCAGTCTCAGCAATTTCTTCACTGCCGTCTATCGAGGCTGTTGTTTGCCGCGTTATCGAGCAATATTCAAGGTCAGCAGCCAAGACCTTACCAATTCAACGGTCATCCATTGCCTCTTGCCAGCCCAGCAGGAAGCTACTTTATTTTCTTTGCAGCTAAAAATTTCTTTGGCGCGGCTTTTGCCCCTGCCGCTCACAATTACCGTCTAAGCAGCCCAACGGTTATCCCCAAGGCCAGCGCGATCGGGCACCGACAAACGGACAAATAGATAAAAACAACGCAGCTTCATGGCCCAGTCTCAACGACAGCCCGCGTCTGAATCATTCCTACTTAACCATCCAGCAGTTCTCAAAAGGCTGCAATCCCCTCAACGCAGGGATTTCGCCTTAAACATCACCTCAAATCGAAGACTTTTCAAAAAAAAGATCGAAAAAGGTATTCACAAATCGGTTGAATGCGTTATAGTAGTAAAGCGCGAGTGAAACGGCGCTACACCTGGTGAAAAGCTCAAGAGCAAACACTATAGGTGGTGTCTAAAGCCTAAACAATAGTTTGACTTGATAAATCACTCGAGCAAATCTGAACCAAGAAAAAAGAATCGTTTGAAAGCTAAACAACGCCTGAACTTGTATAACAAACAAGTCTAGGTTTACTTAGAGTCAAGCTTGTAGATGACTTAAGTGCAGTCAGTTTGGTTGTAATTAAGTTTGTAATCTAAGCTTCTAGACTCTGGTACCCTTGTCAAAAAAAAGAAGTCGAAACAACGGATACTGTTTCGGAGTCAAACAATCAAGCTCAACAGCTGATAATATGGAGAGTTTGATCCTGGCTCAGGATGAACGCTGGCGGTATGCTTAACA
>ERZ1066134.99-NODE-99-length-84419-cov-20.582085_pt1 | contig 84419 bp, 82 predicted proteins | sample MGYA00382781_ERZ1066134 | MGnify/ENA primary metagenome ERZ1066134 (study PRJEB33369, sample SAMEA5778364) | biofilm metagenome | biome: Industrial cooling water; feature: Water cooling tower basin; material: Biofilm | place: United Arab Emirates | collected... | reverse complement strand
ATAGATGCCTCCTTTCGCCGGCATGACAATGCAAAAAGCATTGCCAGTAGGCAAGCGTAATAGTACTATCGAATTTCACCCCTCGCCTCGGCCCGTGTCCCCACGTGACGAAAAGAATGAAAGAATGGCGATTCGTGAGGACACGAACCGCGGCAAAGAACAATGCGAACCGTATTTACCAAAGGAAGCCTGCTATTATCCATACTTTTGCATTGTCACGCTGAGTGCAACGAAGCGTCTGACTTTTGCAAATGAGGGATCACAATTACCTCGTTTATATCCTTACCAACTTCCACAGAAAAGTGCTGTACACAGGGGTTACAAATGATTTAGAACGAAGGCTTCATGAGCATCGCATCTCGTCTGAAACAGACAAGAAATCATTTACTGGAAAATACAATTGTTTCTATTTGGTCTATTGGGAAAGACATCAATGGATTCAGCATGCCATCGAAAGGGAAAAAGAAATCAAAGGCTGGAACAGGGTCAAAAAAGAAAGACTGATTGAAAGTATAAACCCTGATTGGAAGTTCTTGAATGATGAGGTCATGCAATAGATGCCTCCTTTCGCCGGCATGACAATGCAAAAAGCATTGCCAGTAGGCAAGTGTAAGGTGCGGCCGAAATTCACTAATCAGGAAAGTCAAATTTACACCCGCTAACCAATTTTCACTATCTTCATCGCCCAAACCCTATTGCGTGAGCAAAACGATCGATTTCACTCCCCTACTGGTAGCGCGCCTGAAAGCACGTGACGAGTCGGCGTTTGAATTTCTCTACGATCAATACAGCGCGGCGCTTTACGGCATCATCTCACGCACGGTGAACCACACCGAAACAGCCGAAGAAACACTCACCGATACCTTCCTGAAAATTTGGGATCAAATCGACAAATACGATCCTGACAAAGGCACGCTCTTCACCTGGATGTACCGCATTGCGCGCAACCAAGCCATTGACGCTCGCCGATCTCGAAATTTTAAAGCCGGTGAAAAATCCGCCGAACTCGATCATGTCGTATATCTGCAGTCAGCCGATGGAGGACGCGAAGACTTCATCGGATTGGACAAAGTATTGGACAACCTAGAAGAAATGTGCCGCAAACTATTGAAACTCAATTTCTTCCTCGGATACACACACGCCGAAATCAGCGAAAAGGAAAACATGGCGCTAGGTTCGGTGAAAACGAAAATCCGAAGTTGCCTGAAAAATGTAAAAACACAATTGCACGCCGATTTTGACTAGCGAAGAAATCATATCATCCGGCCTACTGGAAGCCTACCTCACCAACGACCTGTCTGATGAGCAGCGTTCCTCGGTAGAAGCTCACTTGAAGGATCGGAGTGTGCGCAAGGAATATTTGGCCATTCAGCAAAAACTAGAAGCCATGGCTTTTGCCGCGTCGCTGGCGCCAGATCAGGAAGTGCGCTACCGCGTATTGATGAAACTCGTCACGAAAGGATCGAGCAAAGGACGCATGATGTATTATTTGGCGGCCAGTATTTCGTTGGCATTGCTCTCTATGGCGGCTGCTTTTTATTTCTACTCAAAATACACTATCACCAACGACCAACTGCTGGCAATGGAAAGTCAGAACCGTGAGATGGCCGACAATATTCGGCAGGTGAATACGCGTATGGAAGGCATGCGCCAAGACCTGAGTGTGTTGATCAATCCGGCCTATTCCCGCGTGGTGATGAACAGTACACAAAGCGGACTGGCACAGCAAGCAGTGATCTACTTCAACCCTTCGGAGCAAAAAGTATATCTCAACTCCTCTACCCTACCCGAGCTGACGGAAGGACAACAATATCAATTGTGGGCGCTAATCGATGGGCAGCCGGTAGATGCCGGCACGTTTGACGTAGTGAAGGATGGATTTCAACAAATGCGCTCCTTCGAACGGGCGGATGCCTTTGCAGTCACTATTGAGCCCAAAGGCGGCAGCACGTCACCTACATTGGAAAAAATGCAAGTGTACGGAGAAGTGCGCAGCTAAGCATTTTTCACGATCATCACACTCCCTTGCCAATCAGCCACAGGCACTAGCCGTTCGGGTATCGTTTGCACAAATTCATCCACGGCCTTTCGGCAGCCGTCCCACGTGTGGTTATAGTCATGTATGATGATCACCCCACCTGCCGACAACCGCGGATAGAAATATGCCAGCCCTGCGATGGTCGGTGCATATAAGTCCGCATCCAAACTTACAAAAGCAAATGACTTTTCTTCCAATGCCTTGGTGGAATCAGGAAACAGCCCCGGATGAAACTTCACCAACTCATTTCCCTCAATACATGCCGCTACTTCCTCCACTGACGTATCAGAAAAATTGGATGGATTGTACTTTTTATCCTCTGTTGTTTCCTTGGCCAAATCCTCAGGAGCAAATCCCTCAAACGTATCAAACAGATGCAGTTCACGCGCCGGATCCATGTGGTGAATGAACCGGGCCGTTTCGCCTTGGTACACACCCAATTCCGCAAATGCGCCGGTCACGTTGGTTTCCTTCAATCGCTCAATCTGCAACCAAATCGTATAGAACCGCACCTTGTCGCGATACGACCGTTCGGTTTGTTTCAGTACGTCCGAAATTCGACCCTGACGGATAGCTTCATCCCACGCATGCGGCTTGCTGATTTTGTAGGACCAGCCCATTTCCAAAATTTTGAATCCAAGAAAAAGCAAGATCAAAACGAGCAGGATGCTGATGAGGTGAACCAGACTCAAAGTGACGGTGAAATCCATGGGTACAAGGTTAGTCAAATTCAATTCTTCGGGCGCCCGGGCGGGCTGTCAGCTATACTCCGGCTACACAGTAGGCCAACACACTGCGGGGTGCCGCTTCCATCCCTGGCGCAGTGGCTGCACTAAAGAGAAGTCATTTGCTCATTTTAATATTTGTACCAATATTCTCGCACAAGTCCTGCCTATGCTTTTCCCATACAGGAAGACTTGCGCGATAAGGGGGGCGTATTGTCTATAAAAAGTCTCATCGTAACCTGTGGTCTCGTTCCTTTCAATTCCAGCATTGAACTTATGCGGTTGGGGCATGGAGAAAGAGCGCGTAAACGAGTTAAAAGTTAAACCGAAAGGATAATAATCGTCTGTTCTTACAATTGGCGTTTTTGAGTGAACAATCGTTAAATCATCGAAATGCACGTAGTTCAGTTGGTCGCTTTCATTGGAGACATAGGCCATCAGGTAGCCGTTTTGGTCTATGATGAGGGCATCCATGGCCACCAACTCTTGCTGGTACTGTGCCGCCGTGCTGATCTGCTTAAATCCCGAGGTAATGAACGTCATATCCGCATCAAAGAGCATGTAATTTACATAAGCTTTCGGTGCATCGTCATTGGTTTGGTTGGTTTTTGGGAGCAGATTGCCTGCAAATAGCCGTCACTCGGGACGACCCGAGCGACTGAGTGAGGAGTACACTGGAGCCAAATAAGCCGCAGAGACGAACGATCTACCCTGCAAAGCTTCTCTTGTGCCTCGAAAAATCCTTCATGCAAAGGGCAAAATTGGCCATTTTTACCAGAAAGTGACGGTTGGTAACATTACCCAGAAAAAGACATAAAAAAACCGGAGAGTTGCTCCGGTTGAGTACCAAAGGAGGGAGTCGAACCCTCACATCTTTCGATACACGAGTTTGAGTCGTGCGCGTCTACCAATTCCGCCACTTTGGCTTGAAAATCATCTGTTTTTTTACAGTAAAACAGATGCCAAGCTCCTTTGCCTTTGAAGCCAGATCCGGGCTACCTTGCCTAAGGGTTGGCAAAAGTATGGAAACAGATATAGATTGCAAAATAGTTTTCGGAAGATATCCCACAACTTCAATCAACTCACCACTTATGCCATCCACCCGGTATGCCGGCTTTTACCCACGCTTGCTCGCACACAACATTGATTTGGTAGTGCTCCTCCCGATCTTCTATCTATTGGGCGCTTGGATTCCCAATAATCTCCTTTTGATCTTGGCCTGTTGGATACTCTACACACTTTATCATGTGGCATTCGAACTGTCCAAGTGGCAGGGCACACTCGGGAAGAAATTTCAAGGAATGCGGGTGATGAACGGACAAGGACAAGGAGCTACGATACAGCAGATCATATTGAGAAATGCAACCAAGCTGATATCCATCATGCCCCTCTTTGCTGGGGTCATACTGATCGCGGTGGATGCACGGCACAGAGGCCTACACGACCGGCTGGCGGGTACGATTGTCATTTTTTCTTGAAATTGAATTCAATCTGCAATGCAGTTGACCAAAACAATTTATCTTTCGCTCCTTAATTCAATAATAGACACCTATGAGTAGCGGTATCAAAAAATTTGAAGGCTTTTTTGAAGGCATCATGTTCTGGAGTAGATGGGTGCAGGCCCCTCTGTATGCCGGATTGGTCATCGGAGCAATCCTCTATCTGATCAAATTCTTTCAGGAGCTATACCACACGTTTGAAAAGACCTGGGAACTGCATGAAATAGAAATGATGCTCAAGATTTTGAGCTTGGTAGATATTTCCATGGTAATGAACTTGGTCATCATGGTGACCATCGGGGGATACTCGATCTTCGTGAGCCGCATAGACGTGGACATGCACGAGGATAAGCCGCTTTGGCTGGAAGGATTGGATGCAGGACAATTGAAAATCAAATTGGCTACTTCCCTCGCCTCCATCTCCGGGGTTCAGTTGTTGAAAACCTTCATTGACTACCGCGAAGAAGAAGAAAAAGCAGGTACAGAAGGAATCATTATCGAGATCGTGATTCACATGGTGTTCATCCTCTCGGCATTGTTACTTTCTCAGACTGAAAAAATCACGCACAGTTATCACCACACAGGCTTGGTAGATCCCGATCATTCGGATGACGCAGGTAAGGAAAAAGGTGGTCATCACTAAAAAATCAAAGGCTCCAACTTTAGGAGCCTTTTTTATTTGATCCTGTTTCAAATCCTGAATAAAAAACTATTTTTGCCGTCCTTCTGCGCACGTGGTGAAATTGGTAGACACGCCACTTTGAGGGGGTGGTGGGAGTAATCCTGTGGAAGTTCGAATCTTCTCGTGCGCACGCCAGGCCTACAAGGATCTCGTTAGGCCGATACAAAAGAAAAAACCCCGATGAATCATCGGGGTTTTAATCACTAACCAAAAACTCAATCAACCTAACCTTAATCACTACGATAATCATTCAATCATATACCGTGCCAGAAAGTTCCGATGAGTCACGAAAAAAGCAAATGGTAAGCAAAAGGCCAGTCAATAGCCGCCCCTCATTTGTGCGGAAATGCCCTTCTATATGTAAAAGAAGTGAGTATCCTCTCAATGAAACACCAGCACCGCCAGCACCACGATGATCAAGCTAGTGAGCATTGAAAAACGACCTATTTTGGCCATTTTCAAAAATTGAGATGGGTCTCCCGCCAAAGCACGTTTGCCGGTTTTGGACAAAATACCTACCAATGCACCAAGAATCACAAACAAAATGAGTTTGGTGAGTAAGAGAGGCATCTCCAACAGCACATCTGCATAAGGTACGATAAGATAAATGCCTGAAAGGAAAAGAAGCGTGATGCCGATATGTCCCATACGAGAAAGGACGAGAACTTTGCCCATGAAAGGGGCTCTTTCCGTCGGTTCCATTTTCTGTGCAGCCTTGCCTAAAAACATAAAAGCGAAACTGGTGCCCAGACCCATGGCCAAGCCGATAAAGTGAATAATCAGTGCAATGTCTCGCATGGCAATAGTTGGTTGTTTGACTTTTGCGAATATACAGCAGTCCCATAACTTCCAAAATGCACTACCTTTAGCCTACTAAACACAACGCAACATGCTCAAAAAAATACTTATTGGAATCGGCATCTTCCTCGTGATCGTAGTGGCTGCCATGTTTTATCTGAACAACCGCAACCGCACGCTGAGCCCTCCGGGTTCCACCGAAATTAGCCATCAAGGCCTGGAAGTGAAGGTGGACTACTCTCGGCCATCGGTACGTGGGCGACTGATTTTTGGAACAGAGGCCGAAGGCGCGCTGCTACCTCACGGCAAGTATTGGCGACTTGGAGCCAACGAACCTACCCGACTGACGGTGAACAAAGATTTTGCATTCAATGGCGCAGCTATGAAAGCAGGGCAATATGACATCTATGCAATTCCGAAGGCTGGAGAAATAGAACTTCGGCTCAACACGGGTGGTAGATTTTGGGGTGCTACAGAAGCCGATGAAGCGCAAGATGTTTTGAAGACTACCGTTCCTATGGAATCATCAACTATCTCCGTGGAGCAATTCACGATCACAACTGTGGCCGAAGGAGCCGACGTGAAATTAGTGATGATGTGGGCGGATAAAATGTGGAGCGTGAGGATATCGAGCAAGTAAACCATTTAGTATGATAGCAAAGCCCCGTCCGTGTATGGGGCTTTTTTATATTCTCCCCACCCGCACAAACACCAGCGTGACCACCCGCTTCACCGCATCTTCGCCCCACATGGCGCGGAATTTTTCTTCATATTCTCGCACCGGATTGGTGCCCCTCGCCTGCTCGTAATGGCGCACGGCAGACCAAGTACTTAAATAGCCGAGCAGATCGTCTAATGACCACTGATTGGGCAGTTGAAAATGACTGGTACCCAAATCATCAAATGGAAACGAAAGGGTGCGGTATTCCTGCTCTATGATTTTGCGCTCCGGATCCCAATACGGCCCTACTTTTTTCTCATAAAATTCTAAAATCAGATCATCCATACCCTCGATTTGGCACAGTTGATACCCCAATGCAACAAACAATCCAGCCGGCTTGAGTGTGCGCTTCACTTCTGCATAAAAGCGCGGCAAATCAAACCAATGAATGGCCTGTGCCACGGTGATCAAATCGAATTGATGTTTTGAGAAATTCGTTTGCTCGGCAGGTTGCTTGGAGTACACAATGTTCGGCTTTTGAAGCGCATTGGCCAATTGACTCTCAGAGATATCTGTCGCTTGCACCTCCTTGAAATAATTAGCCAATTTGACAGCCAGTTGGCCATTGCCAGTACCCACATCCCAGACAGCATTACGATTGGCCACTTGGGATACGATGAACTCCACAATGTCATTGGTGTACTGCGGACGAAATCGCGCGTATCTATCAGAATGCGTAGAGAAATTGTCTTTCATTCAATCCACGTCAATTTTTGGGTAATCGGTCCGCGCTTGCGGTTGGCCTCAAACGGCTCGTAATAGCCCATGTAGAACAGTCCGATGCACCGCTCACCCACGTTCATCGGCACCAGTTCACCGAGATGTTCGATAAGGCCGGGCGTGCTCCAATAACCACCAATGCCGTGTGCCGAAGCAGCCAGCCACAGGTTTTGCACGGCCATTGCCACAGAAGCTAATTCCTCCCATTCGGGCACGCGTTTTTGCGAATCCACTTGCAGGCAAATGGCCAGCACGCAACCTGACTTCACCGGATTGGTTTTTAGCTTTTCATATTTAGAAATAGAGAAATCAGACAGTGGTGTGCTTGCGCGGTACTTTTCTGCCATGAACGTGCCCAATTTCTTTTGCCCGCCCCCATAAAACACCTTGAATCGCCACGGCTCAGTGAGCTTGTGCGTGGGCGCCCAATTGGCTGACTCCAAAATCTCCATCAGGACAGAGCGCTCAATGGGTTTAGAGATAAACTGTTGGGGATAAACCGCCTTGCGTTGGCGGATGAGTTGGTGCACTTCTTCAATCGTCATTTTAATACTAGCTTACGAGCCGAACGACAAAAGTAAGGCGATAGACCATGAACAAATCGAAAAATATTCTCATCACCGGAGCATCCTCGGGCATTGGCTCTGACCTGTGCAAATCCTTCATTCAAGCGGGCTATACCGTCTTCGGAAGCGTGCGTAAACAAGCAGATGCTGACAGATTACAAACCGAATTGGGTGCGCAGTTTCACCCCCTCCTATTTGACGTCACCGATCACGGTGCGGTGGACAAAGCGGCCACTGAACTGACAGAAAAAATCGGGCATGAAGGACTCAGAGGATTGATCAACAACGCGGGTATTGCATTGGGCGGACCCTTTGCCTATGTGGATATTGGAGAATTTCGGTTGCAGTTTGAAGTAAATGTGATCGGATTGGTGAAAGTGACACAGGCGTTTTTGCCTTTACTGGGCATGCAGAAAAATCATCCCTCGGCTCCCGGTAAAATCATCATGATGTCTTCGCTCACCGGCAAAGTGGCCATGCCGTTTATCTCTCCGTATGTGGGTTCCAAGCATGCATTGGAGGGCATTTCAGATAGTTTACGAAGAGAACTTTTGCTCTTTGGAATTGATGTGGTCGTCATCGGGCCGGGCGCTATCAAAACGCCCATTTGGAACAAAGGAGCCGATGACCCGCGCAATGCAGCCTTTTTCAAAACACCTTGGGCAGAGTCGCTCGGCATTTTTCAAAAAGTGTTTGTACTGAATTCTATCAAAAAAGGCTGGACAGCCGAGTACTTGGCTGAAAAAGTCTTGGCCATTTTCCAAAAGGAAAAACCGAAGACCCGTTACGCATTGGTGCCTCAGCGTTTTGAAAATTGGACACTTCCTCGCCTGTTACCCGCCCGCCGTTTTGACAAGATGATTGGGAAAGGGTTGAGATTGGTGAAGTGATCCTGAAGGGAGTAAAAAGTGATAAGTGAATAGTGACAAGTGATTGGTAAATTAAAAAATCTGAAAATATGAAATTCGGAAGTGTAACCACACCTGACTTAGTAGATTTTACCTTGCCGCCTGATCATCCGGGCACGGCCAAGGTACTCTCGGGGAAGAAAAACTTGAAGAAAGTGTATGTGGGCTGTGCCAAGTGGAACAAAGCCGACCTGAAGAAATTTTACCCAAAAGGCGTGAAAGACGAGTTGGCCTATTACGCCACGCAATTCAACTGTATCGAACTAAACGCCACGTTTTACAGCCATTTCAGTGAAGATCAGATCGAAATGTGGCGCACCAAAGTGCCGGAGCATTTCAAGTTTTTTCCGAAAGTGCATCAACGCATCAGTCACATCAAGCGGCTCAACGATGTAGCCGAATCCGTGGCATATTACACGGAGGGCATTCGGGCATTTAAGGAAAAAATGGGCATGGTGTTTTTGCAACTACACGACAATTTCAAACCCAAAACAATGGACAGGCTAGAGCAGTTCTGCGACCTGTGGCCTAAGGACATCCCAATTGCTATCGAGTTGCGCAATACGGAGTGGTTTAACGACGAAGTGGTAGCCGAGAGCGTGTATCAGCTTTTTGAGCAACACCGCATCACCAACATCATCACCGACACAGCCGGACGCAGAGACTTGCTCCACATGCGCCTTACCACGCCCACGGCCTTTGTGCGCTATGTAGGTGCCAACCACATCAGCGACTGGAGCCGCATGGACGACTGGTTGGAGCGTATCAAAACATGGGTGGATGGTGGGCTTGAAAACCTTTACTTTTTCGTGCATCAAAATCTGGAAAAGGAATCACCTGTGCTCGCCACTAAGTTTATCGAAATGCTGAATGCAGCGTTTGGCCTGGAGATTAAGGTGCCGGATAGATTCAGTAAGTAATGGTTTTGTGATCATTACGTACTCTCTGAGTTATCCATTGAACATTTTAATAACTTCAAAATACCTGAAAAGTGGTATTTTTTGCATCAAACAATGTCCGTAGATTCGAGGAATTAACATTACAATATTTTATGAAAAAACAACTTACACTCGCGTTGGCCTTTGTAGCATTGGCCGGCATTGTATCCTGCGGTGGCGATGAGGGCGATCCCAACCAAATTGTAGTGGATGATGTGGCTGCCAAGCTGCTGAACGGCTATTACGTAGATTGGGGTACCAACAACCTCAGAACAGACGGACCAACAACGCAACATTACATGGAGTTTTTCATCACCGATGGTGTTCCTATTTTTGATGAAAATGGTACTCTTTCTGACTGTGAGGGATGTGATTTGGAAGTGACTATTGATGCCTATTCATCAGGCACAGCCTTTGCAGGAGGTGATTACACCGTTTGGGATTGGTGCAATGGTGGTAATCTAAATGGGCTATATATTGACGTTGAAAATGACGATGAATCTATCTCTGCCGTTGGCTATTCTGGAAATATCAGTATTAATGGCACAGCCCCCAATTTTAAAATAAGCTTTGATTTTGACGCCTCTGATTGGAATGAGTGCAACATCAGTCGTGTATCTGGTACTGGATGCGAAGGTTGTAATCTCACCACTGTAAGCGGACAATTCAGTAAAAAATTCATTGAAATTGAGGCTGAGAACGTGCCAAGATGATTTTTAAAACAACTAATAAATCTAAACCCTCCTCGTGAGGGTTTTTTTATATCCTACAGTCGGTTCACCTCTATACCCTCAGCACACTTGAAGTGCCCTTTCGGACACGCTTTGTGGCCATGCAATCCGCACGGGCGACAATCCAAGGGTTGCGTGACCTGCACCACACGTGATTTGTCTGAAAGCGGGCCAAAACCAAACTCCGGAACGGTGGAGCAAAAAATGGCCGTAGTAGGCGCATTCACAGCTGAGGCAAAATGCATGGGTGCCGAATCGTTCACGTAGTTCATCTCCGCATCTCGCATCAGAGCAGTCGATTCCAGTAGTGACAACAAACCGCAGAGGTTTTCGACCCGCTCGTTACCGGCAGCCAGCCGTATTTGCTCACATGCATCAAAATCCGAGGGAGCACCAAGCAAAAAAATGCGACCTGAAAAATCCGTTTGTTTTAAAAAATCAACCCACTTGTGCGCCGGAAATTGCTTGGTAAACCACACCGATGTAGGTGCCAGGGTGATGTAGGGCTCGTTGGTATAAATACTAATTCGCGTAGCTATTTCTTGATCAAAATACAGTTTCGGTCGGACAAAGGAATCGTCGGTGAGTTGACGAATGAGAGAGAGATTTCGCTCTACCTCGTGGGTGCCCTTCCCGATCTCATGGCGCACTTTTACATCGAATGAAAAGGCGAATGGATTTTTGTCAAACCCCACTTTCATTTTTGCGCCAGACAGCCACGTCATCAGCCCTGTGGCACCAAATCGCTGTAGATTGATAACCAGATCATATCGCTCTGATCGGATCTGGCCAATCAGGCCAAACAAATGCTTGATTTTACCCTCTTTCTTGTTCCAAATGAACACCCGACGAACATGCGGATGTCCCTCCAACAAATTTTCATTGCCTTTTCTCAGGACAAAATCAATGGACGCTTGAGGGAAAAAGTGATGCAGTTTCTCGATCAAAGGGGTCGCCAAGACCACATCGCCAATGAAAGCCGTCTGAATGATGACAATTTTTTTGAATTCCACGGGGGAAATTTAATGATTAGGTGTGGTGTTACAAGTCAGATGATTCAAGTTTCAAAACTGCAAGCGGAACTTGAAACCTAAAACATGAATCTCTTAACTTTACCCAAAACAAGCCTTATGAAAAAAGCCCTGATACTTCTCACCGCCTTTGCCGCACTTGCAGGATGCAATTCCTCCAAAAAAGAAAATAAGCCCATCAGTGTCACGTCGGGTGGTATCACCATCACTAAGGCGCAAGACTCTCCTGCCTATGCGAATGCCACGCTGACCAAAAGCGAAATAAAAGTGGTGCAACAAGGAGATTCATCTACCCTTGATTATACGTTTAAAGCGGAAAAATTTGAACTCGGTGCACAGACCGCCGATGCTACCACCAAGGGTATAGCCAACTCACCCGATGGTCAGCATATTCACTTCATTGTGAATAATGGCCCCTATCAGGCACACTACATGCCGGGTATTTCCAACAAACTCCCCAATGGCAATTATGTGGTTTTGGCCTTTCTGTCACGATCGTATCATGAAAGCGTGAAAAACAAGAATGCGTATTTCGTGGAAAATCGCAACCTCGGAAATGTAGATGCTCCTGACGTAGATCTTTCAAAACCCCATATTTTCTACAGCCGCCCAAAAGGAACATACAAGGGTGCAGATACCAAAAAACTGCTGCTGGACTTTTACCTCATCAACTGTAACCTGTCGCCCAGCGGCTACAATGTGAAAGCCACCATCAACGGCGAGGAATTCATGCTGGATGAATGGGCTCCCTACTATGTGGAGGGTCTACCCTTGGGCGAGGTAACGATCAAATTGGAACTGCTGGACGAGACAGGCAAGCTGGTGGACAGCCCGTTCAATCCTGTGGAGCGCTCAATCACACTGGCGGAATAATGCTAATGGAACTGATCGGGTGGGCAGGAGCTGGGTTGCTATTGTCTGCCTTCTTTTATTTGACCATTTTCAAGAAGAAGGGAGACAATTCCTTCTATCTCTTTGGCAACCTGTTTGGCTCCATTGGCCTCCTTATCAATGCCTGGCACAATGACGCCTTGCCGTTTGTATTGGTCAATGCCTTTTGGGTGGTGATCACGTTGATTTCTTTGGTGAAAAAGTTTCTTGGGAGAAATTCTGAAGCGGCCTCATCAGATTGACTTATTCAAAAACTCACTAACTTTTCCCATCAACTTTATCAACTAAACCTAAAATCGAATGAAAAAGAACTTAGCTGAATTCTTGGGCACATTCTGGCTCGTGCTGGGCGGATGTGGCAGTGCCATGCTAGCCGCCGGATTCCCAAATGTGGGCATTGGACTGGTGGGCGTATCGCTGGCCTTCGGCCTCACCGTGGTGACCATCGCCTATTCGCTTGGGCACATTTCCGGCGCACATCTCAATCCGGCCGTCACGTTCGGTCTATGGGCCGGCGGACGCTTGGATGGCAAAGACATCCTTCCCTATGTCATCTCCCAAGTGCTGGGTGGCATTGCGGGTGCAGGCGTACTCTACCTCATCGTGACAGGCAATGGCTCCTCTATCGGCAGTTTTGCCGCCAATGGATACGGCGACTATTCGCCCGGTGGCTACAGCCTGATGGCCGTGTTGCTCACCGAGTTTGTCATGACGTTCATGTTCCTACTCGTCATCCTCGGTGCTACCGACGACAAAGCACCCAAAGGCTTTGCAGGACTCGCCATCGGACTGGCGCTTACCCTCATTCACCTCGTGAGCATACCCGTGTCCAATACCTCCGTGAATCCCGCCCGCAGCATCAGTCAGGCGATTTTCGTGGGAGATTGGGCGCTGGCACAAGTGTGGGCATTTATAGCCGCTCCCATCGCGGGTGCTCTCGTGGCAGGTGTCGTTTACAAATTCCTCAAGGATTAAGCAGACCGCCAAAGACAAGCAACCTCCGACCAACCTCGGAGGTTTTTTATATCGATTTTTTGGAGCGACACTGCTGAGGTATTCAGCAACTGTGCTCCCGTCCTTCGCTATACTCCGTGCCGCTGCGACCGGGGCTGATTCACAAGTCACTTGGATTTTTAGCGGCTCAATTTTGGATCAGCCAATAAGCCTACGATTAAGCCTGCAACACGCAAACCTTACACCGGAACATCGTCCGCACAATCCCTGAGCGTGTACTCCGTATTAATCCTGATTTTATGCATAATTCATCTGAAAAGGCCATTTTGGAATAGTGTTTGACCTTTTTTGGTACTTCACACTAAACCCCTTTCAATCATGAAAATCATCCGCACACTCCTTCTGCTGCTGATCACGACCACTCTATTGAGCAGTTGTGTAGTAGTAGACCAAAACAGTATGGCTATCAAACGCAAGTTTGGCAAGTTGCGAGGCGAGCCAATCACTGAAGGTTCACGACTGTACAACCCGCTCACAAGTACCTACCTCAAAGTGCCAACACGCAACATCAATTTGGAAATCACCCTAGCTATACCATCCAAAGAAGGGCTCACGATAGACACGGAAGTCTCCATTTTGTATCGCTTAGATCCTGATAGAATCACCCAAATCCTTCGAGAAGTGGGCGAAGATTTTGAGAAAAATTTGATATCTCCTGTGTTTCGGTCAGCCCTTGCCGATGTAAGCTCGCGCTTTATGGCTAAAGATATGCACACGGGTCAGCGAGCCGTCATCGAAACGGCTGTGAAAGAGCAAATGATGGAGATTATCGGCGAGAAGGGCTTCATTGTGGATGCCGTGCTGATGAAGCGCGTGGTGCTGCCTGAGTCACTCTCAGATGCCATAGAGGCCAAGCTGGCCGCCGAACAAGAAGCCCAACGCATGGAGTTCGTTCTGCAAAGAGAACGGCAAGAAGCAGATAGACGAATCATAGAAGCAACCGGGATCAGAGATGCACAGAAAATATTGGCCGAAGGACTGACTGATCCTGTTCTGCGCTATCAAGCCATTGAAGCATTTCGCTCGCTAGCGGCATCTACCAATGCCAAGGTTATTATTACTGATGGCAAATCACCCATGATGATCACGCCGTAACCACTCCTCAAAAGCAACCCTCCGAGACAACTTGGAGGGTTTTCTTTTTACTTCTTCAAATCGTAAATGGCTGTCTGCATGGGGCCTACTTCGAAATCTGCCGTCACGTTGATGGTGCTGCCGTCGAGGGCATGCACGCCTGTGGTGTAGGCATCCAATATTTCCTTGAACCGGTCACGCTTGATGGTCACCTTTTCGGCGTTGCGGTTCATTACCACCATCACGGCCTCCTTGTCGGTGTAGCGGAAGTAGACATACGTGTTGTTCTCCGGAATGAAGTGGAGCATTTTGCCGGAGTGAATGGCGGTGGCCGTCTTGCGCCAGTTGGTCAGCTTGGCCACATATTCGAAGGCATCCAGCTCTTGGGGTGTGCGACCTTCTTTGGTGAATACTGATCGGGCATCTTCGGCCCAGCCGCCGGGCATGTCCTTGCGCTTGCGGGCATCACCTTGCACATCGTCATTGGCCCACATCAGCTCTGTGCCGTAATACACCTGCGGAATGCCGCGCGTGGTGAGGATGTAGCCATAACCCATCTTAAACAAGTCGGGATTTTGATTCATGCGGGTGAAGAAACGCTCCGTGTCGTGATTGTCGAGGAAAATCACATTTTTCATGGGGTCAGAATAGAGCCGATCTTGCGACACAGCATAATATAACCGGCTGAGGCCTTCTTTCCATCCTGTATTCTCGCGCAACCCGGGATCGAGCGCAAACATGATCTGGAAGTCTGTCAAACTAGGCAAGTTGGTGTTGTGACCATCCGTTTTGGGTGCGTGCATTTGCCAATATGATTCGTGTGCCACTTCTTCAACCCACGCCTCTCCTACTATGTTGAAATTCGGATACGCATCCAGCACTTCTTTTACCCAACGCGCCAAGTATTCTTTGTAGGGATACACATAGGTGTCCATGCGTATGCCGTCTACTCCCGAGTACTCCACCCACCAGATGGAGTTCTGAATGAGGTAGGTGGCCAACACTGGATTGCGCTGATCCAGATCGGGCATGGAAGGCACAAACCAACCCTTCACCAATTTGTCCATGTCGTACTTAGATGCGTAAGGGTCACTCTGCACCACGCCTCGGTAGTTGGTCATGCCGTATTCTTTCACATCGTGCACCCAATCTTTGGTCGGCATATCCTTCATCCACCAGTGCTGATCGCCCACATGGTTGTGTATCATGTCCATGATCACTTTCAGCCCCATGTCGTGGCACTTTTGCACCAGCCCGTTGAACTCTTCATTTGACCCAAACCGTCGATCCATCGCATAGAGGTCGGTGGCGGCATAGCCATGGTAAGCGCCATATTGAGGCGTCATGTCGTTTTCGAACGTGGGCGTGAGCCACACGGCGGTCATGCCCAGTTCTTTGATGTAGTCCAATCGATCGGATAGTCCTTTGATGTCTCCACCGTGCCGTCCGTTGGGTTTGCTACGGTCTGTGCCTTCCAGCATGCCTTTCACATTGTCGTTGGCCGGATTGCCATTGGCAAATCGATCGGGCATGAGCAGATAAATCACGTCGCTACTGTTGAAGCCTAGGTTTCGGTTTTTGTCTGATGTGCGTGTCTTCAACTCATAGTTAAAGGCGTATTTCACTTTCTTCCCTTCCTTCAAGGTCACTTTGAATGCGCCTGCTTTCGCCTCACTGCTGATGGTGAGGTTTAGCACCAGATAGTTAGGATTGTCCATCTTCACAATCTCCTTCACCGTGACGCCCGGATAGGAAAACTCTGGTTGCAGATTGCCAATGTCAGGTCCGTGCAACATCACTTGTAGTTCGGAATTTTTCATACCTACCCACCAAAAGGGCGGCTCTACGTGCGTAGGTTTCACTTGTGCCATGGCCGATACCGACACAAGACAAATGAGGACGAAGGTATTTATAACTTTCATTTTTGGTTGTTGGTTAATAGAAAGGTTAGCGGTACATACAGGCGGCTTCTCCACGCGCGCTCGTCGTGGGCATGGCCTTCAAATTTTCGGGTGATCCAATTTTGTTCGGTGAATCCTTTCGTACGCATAATCGAATCTACTTTCAGTTGAAGAGGTTCGTACAAGGCATCCAAAGTAGTTGTACCAAAATCAAAGTAGAGTTTGTGAGTAGTTGGATCCGGTAGCTTGTTTGCCAAATACTGATAAAAGGCATTTGGAATCGGATTGTTGTCCATGGTGAAAACACCCGGCCAATGGGTGCTGAGACAAGCTGCGCCACCAAATACGTCAGGATATTCGCAGAGCGCATACATCGAAATCAATCCACCCATGCTGGAGCCCATGATAAAGGTGTTTGCTCGATCGCCTGCCGTTTTGTATTCCGAGTCGATAAACGGCTTTAGTTCCGTCACGATAAAGCGTAGGTAATTATCCGAATCCACTTTTCCTCCGAAGAGTCCCCTTCCGGCCGATCGTTCGATGGTATAAAGTGATTCTTGCGTCTGTTTTGGTAACGATTCGAAGGGTTTCTGCGGGAAATAATTGTTGTGCCGGATGGAGTCGATATTGTGAATGGCCACCACAATAGTGGGTGGAATGGTGCCTGCTGCTATCAGTTTTTCCATCGCTTCATCCACGCCCCACTCCAACTTGTTCCACGTGGTAGTGGAGTCAAACAACATCTGGCCGTCGTGCATGTAAATCACCGGATACTTCGCATTTGCCGAATAGCCAGACGGCAGCCATATATCCACCGTACGGGGCTGCACATACTTTGAGGGGAAATTCTCTAACCGGACCAAGGTTGTCGACGATTCCCCCTGCGCGCAGGAAATTACAGACACAATCAGTAGGAGGGCAGGAATTTCCCGCATAAGCTATTCTTTGATCACTTTGCTAAAATGACGTTCACCACTTCGGGTGATTACTTCCAGCAAATACAATCCTTTAGACTGGGTTGCCAAATCTATGGTGGTATTACCATCATTAAATTTGCCGCGGATGGTTTCTCTTCCATTTAGGTCGTAAAGGAAGTAGTAAAGCGGCTCTTGGTCGGCCATTTTTACGGATATGCGCTCCTTTGTTGGGTTTGGGAAAATGGCAGCCGCCAATTCATCACTCAGTCCCAAGACAAACTCTTCAACGAGAATCTCTACCTCGTTAGAAAACGTCTCGCCCACATTGGTGTAGGTGCCTATTCGGTAGTCATAGGTCACTCCTTCCTGCACATTGGCATCTAGGTAAGTGACTGTGGCGCTTGCCAGGTTGGCAATATTCACCCATTCACCTGTACCTACTCTACGATATACATTGTTGCCATCATTGATCGATGAATTGTTCGTCCAATTCAGTGAGACACCTGCAGTATTCTCCAAAACGATCAAACCAGTAGGTGCAAGCGGTGTAAGATTTTCCATCAGCTCAGGCTCGGGATTCGGCAGTGCATAATTAGTATACAATCTGAATTCGCCCGGCTGCAACGTCAACGTGGTAGTGCTTCCTGAAAAAGTCAACACTTTGCCTTGATCAAAGTAGCTATACCAAGTGGCACCTGAGAAAGGGAACGTTATGCTCGTTTGCCGCGCCGTAAGACCAAAATTCCCAACGATTACAACACTCATCTCTTCTGCGGATGATGGCGACACAATGTTGGAAGGATTTGCCAGAGTTATTTGCTTTTTAGGATCAATTGTACTCTCTATAATTGAATAATTCCCTGAGGTAAATACATCATGCTCCACCTTCAACTTTAACAGTTCGGATACTGTTTTTCGCAATTTGGTTCTGTTTGTCGACGTGTAGTAGGGATACCCTTCAGAAATATCCCAAGGATTGGGCTTAACGGCTGTACGACAATCATTACTTATTGTTCCATCCGGACATCTGTTGATGCTCAAGTCATAGCCCAATTCACCAAACTGAAAGAGCATTTTGGGGCCAGGAATGCTATACAAGAATGCCGATGCTAGTTTTATTCGATCCAGTGCAGTATTCACGTTGCGCACATTGTACGTCCCCGAACTACCACCATAATTTAGTGCCTCAAACATCTGACGCTCTTCATCATGGCTTTCCATAAATCCGATCACGTTCATGTCATTCCACCCTCTGGCACCACTATATGTCCATCGAATATCCGGTGAAGCTGTACCCAAAATATTCTCTTTATAAGGGCCATACATATTGCCCCACAGCATCATGCCGTAATTGGCCAACTCCGTTTCTTCGCTATTAGTCGCAAAGTGTTCCAGTATGACATACGCATCGGGTGTGTGCGACCATATTGCATCGGCCATGCGCTTAAGTAAGGCTACTCTGCCTGCATCGTAATTACTCCATGCGTTCACATCCCCTCCATAATTTGTCTGAGTAAATCCTTTTGATAAATCGAAGCGATATCCATCAAAATGATACTCGTTTATCCAATAATAATTTACAGAATCAACGAAAGATTGCGTATAGGTACTGCTATGATTCATATCATAGAATACATTGAATGGATGAGTAGGCGTCACATTGAAGTATGGATTTTGTGGAGTGACTTGTCCTGTCGCCACATTGAAATCTAGCAAGACCAAAGGTGATGGCTGTTCCTGGTGATTGAGCACCATGTCTAAATTTACCGCTATTCCCAAACCATGAGCAGCATCTATAAAGGCCTTGAGTTCAATTTTGGTTCCGTATGCTTTGTCCGGAGCAAACATAAATGTAGGATTGTAACCCCACGAATTGTTTCCGGCAAATTCAGTCACCGGCAACAATTCGATGACATTCACACCCAAACTTTTTATGTAGGAAAGTGTATCTCTCAGGTTTACATACGTTTCTTGACCGTCACCAAAAAAATCGCGGATGAGCAATTTATATATAACCGATTGTGATTTAGGTGGCTTTTCAAAATTGGCATTCTGCCATACATAAGGTGTTTGGCCTGTCTCTAAGACAGACACAGTATTATAATAGCCTACAGCGTTTACAGCTTTCGAAGGGAATTCTTTCAGATTCGGATAAATGTCTTCCGAGATGTATTGATCTAACGGCTGAAGAATCTTATCACAATACGGATCGGCAATGTAAATAGACTCATCCACCACATACTGAAAGGCATACTCTACATTCGGCTCTAGACCGTCTATTTCCAACCAAAAATATTCCCCGTCTTTTTTCATCAAATAGTCCGACGAAAAACCCCAATCGTTGAAATCGCCAATCACATAGACAGAAGATTTATTGGGTGCTTGCAAACAAAGTGTCACGCGCGTGTTGTCTTCGGTATCGTAATTAATGCCTCGCTTGATGCCCGCAGGTCGTGGTTCGTTCACAGTGACACTTCGCATGCTATAGGTAAATGAAGCATCTTCTGTGCTCTCTCCGTCCGTAGCGCTAAGTACCACCTCATAAGTGCCTGAAGTTTGCGTGACCGTATAGTCAAAATCAAACGCTGTAACTCCCGAAACGGTAGCCTCTTCTACTTCCACATCGTTAACTGTAAGTGTAAAAGTGGCTGGGCTACTGCTCTGTGCTTGTATGGTAATTACATCATCCGTATCCACTAAAAACGATGATGAACCAGGTGCATTCATGAAAAACTGAAACTCACCAGTGGCCATTTCTACAAAAATGTCATTGCCTCCATTTGCCTTTCCTTCCAAATAACCACCATTCACCTGTGCAGCACTCCGAAAAACCATGGCCAACTTCGTAATCGTTTCTGATCCGGGAACACCGTAATAATCCCGCACAGATGGTCCCAAAGTAATCTGGTATAGGTTCGATTCACCATTTACACGCGTCATTCTAGTGGCTTCCGTGTTTTCACCCCAATCGGTTTTAACATAGCGCCAATTGGACGGCCCTGTGCTCAAATTTGTGAGCACGCCTGTGTGCACATACACGTCTCCGCCATATCCCTCCAGTCCGCCGGTACCTTGCGTGGCATCAAAGGTGATGGTAACTGGTGCCCCATCAGACGGAAAAGCCGGATTGGTGACAACCACCTGTCCGAAGAGTGTGAAACAGAAAAAACTGACAATATAAAAAAGTACGTATCGCATGATTTTCGCTTTAAGATGGTAACAAAAAGGAGTCACTGTGATGAGCAATGACTCCTTAATTTAATTCATAAAAGTTGATTACGGATTGACAGGTGTAAGTGAATAGGTTCCTTGCTCACCTGTAAAATCGAGCGTAATCGTGTAATCACCACTCACCAAACCGGCTGTGGACAAATTGCCTCCAGATCCTGGGCCAACTAATGTTCCGGCTGAAGGTGTACCACTGCCTAATCCAAACTTATTGTCCCAATCACCAGGATTAGGTAACAACAGATATTCTGCTCCGCCATTGATGCTGAATGTAGCTTCATAGACACCCGGCGACACCCTTGGAATAGGGAAACCAGCTCCACCTGCCCAATTGTCTGTGGCGCTTCCCGTCATGTAGACTGTCTCGATTCCACCATCAAAACTGCCGATTGCCGCTTGAACCGGATTCGTTTCACCATCCCACGATATCTCAGGATAAATTCCAAATAAGTTGGTTCCCTCTGCCTCAATGACGTCTTTCACTATAATGTAACTCACGCCGGAAGTTTTAGGCACAGCCGCAGCGAGTGAATTTTGAGACGCGAATGGGGTCATCAACACCGCATCGTCAAGTGACATTGCACCTTCTTCTACCACATAGTAATCACCCTCATTAACATCAAAACCAGTAACATTCGCCACTACGGTCATCATGCCTGATACAACTGCCGTACTTGGTACCTCCAGACCCACAGAGGGTGCATCTATACCTGTGAGATCAAAATCCGTATCGGCAAAGTCATAAATCGCAATTTCAATTTCACTTTCTCCTGCATAGGCTCTGTTGCCGAAATTTTCCTTACTATACGTTTGCGCCTCATTTGGCCAATCACCTCTTGTAATTTTGAATTCTGCCCCATCAGGCATGTTCAAAGCCAAAACGAAACATGTTTCACTGATTTGGGTGAACACATAATCACCACCCTCATTACCACCGGTCCATCCCTCGAAAGACCCAGTTGCGTATAGCAGCGAGCCATCAGGCATTTGATCAGCTGTCGGGATGTAGAGCTTAATTAAGAGGTTAGTACCATCCGGCATTGGCTCATTGTACTCACAAAATGCCGGAGGGCGATTGTTAATCACGTTCATCACGTACGATCCGACATCCTTAGTTCCACTTGATGTAGTGTATGAGTACGCAATGGTATAAGAACCACTTGGTGCCTCATTGCTCGGTGGAAAAGGAAGTCTCAAGTTTACTCGATTAAGTGAGGATGCATTGATTTTGCCCACCGAAACTACACTTGAGGGCTCTGTCTCACCATTCAGTGTGGCACTTACGGAGACACCCTCAAGCCCGGATCCTTTTACCGTAAAAGCTACGTTGATATACGGATTCGCATCGTTCACAATAGCCAAGTCAAAACCATCATTTCGTAATTCTGCCAATGAAACAGGCACTTCATCTTCTCCACAACTTGTAATCATTCCCGTCAACATGACGAAAAGGAAAATCGACACTATATATTTTAGATTTTTCATATCGTAATTGTTTTAAAATTAGTATCCGTCGTTCTGAGTAAGTGTTGGATTGTTGGCTATGGCCACCGCTGGTATTGGGAACAATTTATACTTCGCGTCACTCACAGGCTTGAAGTCATGCGCTTGCAAGAATGTGCCAAACCGGATCATATCCTGTCGGCGATGGCCCTCCCAGCAAAGTTCACGTCCTCTTTCATCATAGATTTCCTCCAGAGTCATAGTTCCAGCAAAATCATCCAGACCGGCTCTGTTTCGTACTTCATCCACCAACGCGCGAGCATCCGATTCAGAACCACCGCTTCGCAAAATTGCCTCGGCTTTTGTCAACAGAATATCTGCATAGCGGAAAATTGGGAAGTCGTTTGAGGTAGATGAGTTACCATCGAAGGGAGGAACAGGGAAATATTTGGAACTTCTGACCCCATCCGTAATTCCTGCACTTGTAAGAGACGATATTGTCAAATTATACGTTACATCTCCCGGTTGAAGACCAACCAACCACTGCTCTCTTCGCTTGTCATCTTCATCATACTTCAAATAAAAGTCTTGATGAACAGTGGAGCCATTCCACCCGCCAAAACCGAATAGGGCCGTGGAATGAGGGCCGTGTAGCGTGCGAATACCAATAATATTTCTAGGTGCTACTTGTCCGTCCACAAACATGGATAAGATTACTTCCTCATCTGACAGCCGATCGCCAAAAATAGCTTCCTCGCCTGCCTCATCGTACATGGTTTGCACCAGGCTGAAATTATTACTACCAATGATAGCATCACAGGCATTAATTACTTTCTGCCATTCACCCACGCCCGAGTATTCTTCAGAATTGATAAATACCTTGCTCATTAGGGCGTACCCTGCCCATTTGTTGAATCGACCGTAAAATTTACCCCCTATGGTTTCATCCAGTTGAGGAACGTAAGTTTCAAGTTCGCTCACAACCCAATCATATATCTCAGCACGATCTGTTTGAGGTATTTGGTCAACCGTCACGTTGTTCTGCGTGTAAAATGGAACATCTCCCCATCCATCCATTAGCATGTAATAAAAATACGCTCGCAGTACTCGTGCTTCGGCAATTTGAGCAGGATCAGCCCCGGCTCCTTCGAGCAGTTCAACAGCCAAATTGCCTTTAAACACAGCTCTATATAACCAGTTCCATGTATTGCCAATGAATTCTTGTGAACCTGTCCACGTGTGCGTATACATGGCTCGCCAGATACCATTGTCCTCCCACGCTCCGTCTTCGCGGGTTGGAATCATCATTTCATCTGTGCATGATTCATTTAAATCGAACCATCCGCGATCAGCCCCGGCTATTCCCTTTCCGTTCCAATCGCCGCGTATTTCAGCGTAGACATCTGCCAGTGCAGCATTCACGCCTATTGGTGTGGCATAAAAGTCATCTGCGACTTGTTGCCCGTAGATACCCTCTTCCAAATCGGTACATCCCATGATGCCGAGGAGAAGTAGAGCACTAACTGAACTAAGAATATATTTCATGTTCTTTTAATTTTTAGGTTTAAAACGTAGCATTAACACCGATTGCATAGCTCCTAGTTCTTGGGTAGATACCATAGTCGATACCAAATCCACCACCACCACTTACGCTAAGTTCAGGGTCAATACCTGAATATTTAGTGATAACAAACAGGTTGGTAGCAATGAATGAAACGCGAAGACTTTTGAAAGTCTTAATGTTTGCTGTATTAACATTATAACCAAAGGAAAGGTTCTCTAAACGGATATAGTCTCCATCTTCCAGCCAATAATCTGAAGCATACGTGATGTTTTCAATACCTGTGCTTGCGGCACTTACAAGCATATTTCTTTGCCCCAAGCCACTCAACGTACTAAGTGTAGCCTTTCGCGCATTGTAAATTTGATGACCAAGTGCTCCTCGAAGTACCATGCTCATGTCAAAGCTTTTGAATCTAGCTGTTGGTGTGAAAGCCCAAGTGAGTTTAGGTAGCGGCTGACCGGCCAAGTACCGATCATCGTTTTCACGGTTTCCATCTTCCACTACACCATCACCGTCCAAATCATCTATGATCTGGTTGCCATCTTGATCAACACCTGCATGCTTAAAGAGATAAAAAGCTCCAAGCGGTTGTCCTATAATCAAATGATTAATGGCGTTGTTAGTAGATGCCACTCCGGTGGTTCCACCACTACCCCAAACAACATAATCAGTTTCAAGTGGAAGCCCATTTAATGAACCATTCAAATCTAAGACTTCTGTTCGGATGCTAGACAAGTTACCACCTAAGGTTACTCCCCAATCAGCCTCATCAATGAGGTAGTAATTCAGACTTAGCTCGATTCCTTGATTGAGCACTTCACCAATGTTTGCCTTGATTGTACCAAAGGGATAAGGCGGTTGGGGTACTTGATAGTCGAATAGCAGATCGCTTGTTTTTCCATAAAAGAAATCTACCGTACCGGTCAGCTTGCTATCCATTAATCCAAAATCAATACCGGCGTTATACATTTTCTTCACCTCCCAGCGCAAATCTGCATTCTCATTTTGCGTAATGGCGAAGTTGGATATGAGCGAACCACCAAAAAATGCAGTACCTGCTGTATTGGCGAGGCGAACAGAATTTAATGGACCTAAACCTTGTTGATTTCCTGTCTCACCATAGCCAACACGTAACTTTAAATTATCAATAAAGCCTACAGAAGACATGAATGCTTCGTCAGATATTCTCCAAGCCACTGATGTCGCAAAGAAGTTGGCCCACTTATTATTTGCACCAAAAACTGAGGATCCATCTCGTCTGAAACTTGCACTGATATAATAACGATCCTTGAACGAATAATTGACCCTACCCAGAAAGGAGGCCAACTTTCTGTCACTCTTGTATGATCGAACATCACCTGCTATGAATAATGTTGGGTCTGCCGCTTGCATAGATTGAAGATTCCCCTCATTATCCACCAAAAATCCTCTTGATCTCAAGCTATTGCCTTCATATGTTTGAATTTGGTATTCATTTACCCCTACAAAATTGAAACTGTGATCACCAAAAGACTTCTCATAGTTCAAAATCAGGTTGTATAGCTTTTCATCAGAATAATTATTCTCCTGAAATGCTATTCCATCCGGCAAATCATTGATATCTGGAACCGTAGAAGCATCGCCAATATTGCGCGCATTTTCTAAAGTCGTTCGCGCGGAGGTGTAGCTTTCATATTTCCGTGCCGTGCGTCTCCATGAACCAAAAGCTGAGGCAGTCAATCCGTCAATGATTTTGTAGTCAAGTCGCATGCTTCCCAATAAATTATTGGTTCTATCACCATCCACTATTTCCTTAGTACGGGCTAATGGATTGATGTAGGCAAATGAGTTCGGATCTATAAAATAATCTCCTGTATCATCGTACAATGGATTATCCGTGTAGATTGGATCCGTAGGTCGTCGATCAAGGGCTTCACCAATACGACCTGCCCCATTGTAATCGTTTACGGACGTACTGGTGTTCAAATTGAATGTAAAACTTACTTTGTCATTCAGGGTTTGTGTGCCTTGAAATCTTGCAATGTAGTTTTCAGAAGAAGAATTTAGAATAATTCCCTCTTGCAAAATAGCTGTTATGGAACTACGATAAGTGAAGTTCTCGTTTCCTCCTGAAATGGCCACATTGTGCGTTTGGGTAGATCCATTTCGCGTGATTTCATCAAACCAATCCGTATCCCCACCATAATCTGCTGATTCAGAAATGCCACGCTCAGCAGCCAAAAAACGCCACTGATCAGCATTCATCATGTCATAGCTATTGGAGATGCTTTCGAATGAATACACTCCAGCGTACTCGACTTGTGCAGTGCCTCTGACACCCTTTTTTGTCGTAATAATTACTACACCTGCAGCACCTCTCGAACCATAAATGGCTGTAGCAGAGGCATCCTTTAAAATCTCCACCGATTCAATTTCGCTTGGTGGCACCTGTCTAAGAAGACCCATATCACCCTGCACCCCGTCCACTACGACCAAGGGATCATTACCCCCGATCAGTGAAGTAATTCCTCGAATTCGGATGGCCGGGCCTTGACCAGGCTCGCTACCTACTTGGTTGATATTCACACCTGCTGCACGACCATTGAGCTGCTGCAGCGGGTTAGTGATAGGGCCGGGATTCAAGTTTTCAGAGTTGATACGATCCACTGACCCTGTAAGATCACTTTTCTGAACCGTACCATACCCGATCACCACAATTTCACCCAAGGCGGTCACATCTTCCGTCAATGAAATGCTAATGAACGTTTGGTTTCCTACCACGATCTCTTGGGAGGCAAAGCCTACACTGGAAATGACCAAAACGGCATCAGACGAGCTGACGGTCAGTTGGAAATTACCATCGAAATCGGTGGTGGTACCATTGGACGTCCCCTTTTCTTGGATCGTCACACCCGGGAGTCCACTCCCGTCAGTCGCATCGGTGATTTTGCCCGATACCGTGACACTCTGAGCAGAAGCAACGAACGTTGCTAAAACAAGACACAGGAAGAGGGACTTTTTGAGCCATTCGGCACCCCAATTCCATGCTGTTTGCTGCCCCATTTTTTTGTAAAAATGATTCATGCGTTAAACAGATTTTTAGGTTGATTTTAAATAAACAATTTCACTTAAAAGTCCAGTTCCTAAAGAACCGACTTTTTCGAATTTTAGAACAAAAACAACCGAAAACAACTTTTTAGGCCACTTTTTTCAGGATGTTTAACTCGCAAACGTTTGCAACTCCGCATTTTAATTTTGCCTCTCGGATATATTTTAGAATTATTAACTTGCCGAGCATGAAAAGGCATACAGTCACCATCAAAGACATAGCACTGAAACTAGGCATCTCACCGTCAACGGTTTCACGAGCACTCAAAGATCACGTAGAAATCAGTCAAGAAACAAAAGATTCTGTAAAACGGGTGGCTGCCGAGCTAAACTACCAGCCAAACTCGCTGGCTTTGAGCCTCCGATACAGCAAGTCAAATACGATAGGTGTGATCATTCCTGAGATTGTCCATTTCTTCTTCTCCACGGTCATTAGTGGCATTGAAGATGTGGCGCATGCAAGGGGCTACAACATCATCATTACCCAGTCCAATGAGTCTGTGGATCGGGAAATTCAAAACATCCAAACCCTCTTCAACAACCGCGTAGATGGCGTATTGATGTCCATTTCTAAAGAAACCGAGTCGTTTGAGCATCTCGAAGCACTGCAAAAGCGTGGATTGCCGATTGTCTTTTTTGATCGAATAGTGGAAGAAATGCACTGCAGTCAGGTGACGGTGGACGATTTCATGGGTGGCTACCAAGCCACCGAACATTTGATCAAGCAGGGCTATAAGCGCATTGCCCATTTGGCCGGGCCACACAATTTGCACATTAGTATTGACCGCATGAACGGCTACAAAAAGGCACTTACTGACAATGACCTGGCCGTTGACGACTCCCTCATCATAGAAGACAGTGCATTCAACGAGGGTGCTGCGTATCAAGCCACCAGGCACTTGCTCACACACTATCATCCGGATGCCCTCTTTGCGGCCAATGACATTTCGGCTATGGCGGCAATAAAGGCCGCCAAGGCATACGGACGCGCGGTTCCTTATGATTTTGGTGTGGTAGGTTTCAGCAACTGGCAGTTTTCTTCTTTGACCCAACCGTCCATCAGCACCATCGAGCAGCCCGGTTTTGAGATGGGTCAGCGAGCGGCGGAGCTCCTCATTAAAGAATTGGAATCGGAAGAAACGGAGATGTTGCCCCCCGAGCATGTGATCCTCCCCACGCGGTTGATCGCGCGTGATTCATCGCACAAAGACAGAGAAAAAGGGTAATTAAATACCTCTTTTTGGTAGGCATTTTTCGCAACCGTTTGCGTTATTTTTTTCATTTGAGCGGGAAAATTTAAGGTCGCATTGTGTGTATGTTTGGGTTTGACCTAAGCTCCCAAGAGACCCGCCAATGTCGCTATCCGAACCAACCGTTCAGTCCCGAAGAATCAATGATATTGGAGCTATCCGATCGTGGCATGTGGCTGATAATCAACTGCATATAACTACTAATGCGGCCGCTATCGTCATTCAGTTTTATACGCAAGAAATCGCTCGGATACACATTTCGCTGCATGGTCAAGTTGACGAAAATCCATTTACGGTTGTTCTTCAACCGGAGCAAATCAATACTTCGCTCGATGAGCATCCCGACCATTTGATTTTCAAAAGTGACGCGCTCCAGCTGCACATTCAAAAGGTACCTTTTCGTATCACCTATTTCGATAGGCACGGTCAATTGTTGGCTGAAGATGACAAAGGGTTGGGCCTTGCTATGCAGGGTGAACAACTAACACTCCACCGCAAGCTGCAGGAAGGCGAACGATTCATTGGGTTGGGTGAAAAAACAGGGCACTTGGATCGACGTGGGGCGGGTTATCAAAACTGGAACACCGACCGATTTGCCTACGGCTCAGATACCGATCCACTTTATGCTTCCATTCCATTCTATATCGGGGTGCATTCGGGTCGGGTATACGGAACGTATTTGGACAATTCGTACCAAACCAACTTCAATTTCGGTGCGTCGAACAACCGCTTTTCGAGCATCACTTCCTACGGCGGTTCGTTCGATATGTATTTCATTGGAGACGAAACCGTAAAAGACATCATCGGCAATTTCACCCTGCTCACCGGACGTATGCCACTCCCTCCCGTGTGGAGCATGGGCTATCAACAGTGCCGCTACAGCTATTATCCTCAGAATGAGGTACTTCGGGTGGCAGAGAAATTCAGAGACAAAAGAATCCCCGCTGATGTGATCGTGCTGGATATCCATTATATGGAGCAGTACAAGATATTTTCTTGGGACGGCCAACGCTTCCCCGATCCTGACGCGATGACAAAAAAACTGCGTTCAGACGGATTTGAAGTGGTGGTGATTTGCGACCCTGGCATCAAGGTTGAAAAGGGTTATGAACCATACGAATCGGGTTTGAAAGAAGACATTTTCCTTAAATATCCTGACGGCACGCCTTATGAAGGTGCGGTATGGCCCGGCTGGTGCCACTTCCCGGATTTCACCAAAGAAGAAGCACGCGAATGGTGGAAAAAGAACCTTTCATTTTATACCAAATCGGGCATTCGCGGGTATTGGAACGATATGAACGAGATAGCCACATGGGGCAACATGCTGCCCGACAATATCTTGTTTGATTTTGGAGGAGACGAAGCTACCACCCGAAAGGGACGTAATGTTTTTGGCTATCAGATGAGTCGTGCCTCTTATGAATCTGCCAAAGAATTGCTCAATGAACGGCCATTCGTCCTCACACGTTCGGGTTTTGCAGGGTTGCAACGCTACACAGCCCTGTGGACAGGCGACAATGTGTCGTCAGACGAATCGATGATGGTAGGCGTGCGCTTGGTGAATAGTCTCGGGCTAACAGGAGTGGCCTTTTGCGGATACGATGTGGGCGGATTTGTTGGTAATGCCAATGGTCACCTGTTTGCCCGATGGATGCAGTTAGGTGCTTTCTCGCCTTTTTTCAGAGGGCACACGATGATTAATAGCAACTCTTCAGAACCTTGGTCATACGGCGAGCAAGTGGAAGAAATCACGGCCAATTTTATTCGGTTGCGGTATAAATTACTCCCTCATTTATACAGTGCCTTTCGCGAAGCTGCTTTGAACGGTACGCCTGTACAGCGGTCGTTGGCACTGGACTATACGCATGACGATCAGGTGTATAACCATGCATTTGAAAACCAATATTTCTTTGGCTCCAGCATACTGGTGGCACCTTTGGAAAGCTACAAGTCGATACAGAAAGTGTATTTGCCTGAGGGCGAGTGGTTCGAACTGTTCTCCGGCCGACGGACACATGGCAATCAGGAACTATTCAACGAATGCGGCATAGAAAGACTGCCTGTGTATGTGAAAGCTTCATCTGTGCTGATGCTCTATCCCGAGATTGGCAACAATACCCGTGAAATCGGAACCACATTGGAACTTCATCTTTATGATGGTCAGGCAGAAACGAGCGTGACGTATTATGAAGACGATGGATCGTCCTTTGATTTTGAAAAAGGCAGCTATTATGCTCGCCAAATTCATTTTAACGCCAACGAACGAAAACTGTACATTTCTCCCAAAGAAGGCAGCTATTCATCCAAAATAAGAACCATCCGTGTGGTCATGCATGGATTTCATAGTCAGTCGATTAGTGTAAATGGACAATCCGTTTCTCCGTATCGAGCAGACTATCGATTTATCCAACCCATTTCCAATTTTGACCCGGTGATCAAAATGGAAGACAGCAACCTGAAGAACGAAAACCTAACGACATTTACCATCCCCAATGAAGACTCTGACATACATATTCACTTTTAGCATTGCACTGCTGCTTGGGTGCAGTCAGCCGGAAAATCTGACGGTTTTGGAAAAGCCATTGATTGTTGGTAAAGCCACGCCGATTCAACTTGATCCGGACCGAACAAGAGTATTCATTGAAGACTATGCTTTCGATAAAACACGCTTGGATTCTGTAGCCGTTTCTGCCGGACTGGAAGCTGAAGTCTCGGACGTAGAAATTGTGCTGAACGGAAACCTGACCAACCCCTTGGGTGTGCTCACCTTTTATTCTGAAGGGATCGGTGAGGCTGTTTTGCTAAAGCGCGCTTCTAAGCAAGTGATTGAATTGAACTATTCGTCACCGGCAACCGATGTGAAAGCGCGGGGCGAATTCAATGCATGGAATCAGAACAATACAGTCTTAACCAAAGAAGCGGATAGCTTCAAAACTACGCTTACCCTGAATCCGGGCAGTTATCAATACTTGCTGGTGGTGGATGGAAAAGAAATGCGCGATCCGTCCAATCCGGACTCGGTAAGTAACGGCATGGGCGGTTGGAATTCCGTGATTTCCATTCCCCGACCGGACATTACCAAGCTGCCATTACTTACCGGCGAATCCTTTGAAAAGGGAAAAATAACCGCTTCACTTTCTACCCCCGCAACGGGTGTTATTGGGTTTTGGCAAAACACCCTACTGCCTTCCAACTACCTGAAAATCAGTGAGAATAGTGTGGAGATAACGATCCCTGAAATTGCTAAAAACACAGATCGATCTGCCATACGGCTGTGGGCCTATAATGAAACTGGTGCTTCAAACGAACTGCTCATTCCATTAGACAAAGGCGAAGTGATCACCTCTCCTAGCCCACTCACCCGCTTCGATCGCGAGGCGATGATCATGTATTTCCTGATGGTGGATCGCTTCAACAATGGAGACAAAGCAAACGACAAACCGCTTAACCGTCCGGACGTGCATCCACGTGCTGATTATTACGGGGGAGACATCCCGGGCATTACGGCGAAAATCAAGGAAGGCTACTTCGAATGGTTGGGCACGAATACGCTTTGGATTTCACCCATTACCCAAAATCCCGAAGGGCCGTATGGACTTTATCCTGAGCCAAAAACACGTTTTTCCGGCTATCACGGTTACTGGCCTATTTCCAATGTGAAAGTGGATCATCGCTTTGGCACGTCGGATGAATTTCAGGCCTTCGTAGATTTAGCGCATGAAAAAGGCATGAACGTGCTGCTTGATTATGTAGCCAATCATGTGCACGAGGAGCATCCCATTTACCAAAAAAACAAAGACTGGGCTACCCCACTTTACTTGCCGGACGGGACGCTGAACACCCAAAAATGGGACGAGCATCGCTTGACCACTTGGTTTGACACCTTTATGCCCACCCTCGATTTGGAGCGACCGGACATTGTGGCGCCCATGACCGATTCTGCTATGTTTTGGTTGGAAAAATACGGAATTGACGGCTTCCGGCATGACGCCACCAAACATATACCTGAGCTTTTCTGGCGTGAGCTGACCAAGAAAGTGAAACGCTATGCCAACGGCGGCACGATTCCTTTTCAGATAGGTGAAACCTATGGCAGCCGCGAACTGATCAATAGCTACATCAACACGGGCATGATCGACAGTCAGTTTGATTTCAATATGTACGATGCGGCGGTTGCAGCATTTGCCAATCCGAATGAATCGTTTGAAAATCTGGCCAATTCCATACGCGAAAGCATGGCCTATTACGGCGATCATCACCTGATGGGCAATATCACCGGCAACCAAGACCGTCCGCGGTTTATCTCCTATGCCGATGGTTCGCTACGCTTTGATGAAGACGCGAAATATGCCGGATGGAACCGCGAGATCGTGATGAAAGACACCACAGCGTATCGCAAACTTTCAGCACTCACGGCCTTTATGATGACCATACCGGGCATTCCGTGCATTTACTATGGCGATGAGTACGGATCTGTGGGCGGCAATGACCCTGACAACCGCAAGCAGATGCAATTTGATAATTTGACTCCATCCGAGCGAGCGACGCGTGAGCGGGCACGCAAGCTGATCGATATCCGAAAGAATAACCTAGCGCTTATTTATGGCGATTTGACCATCGAACGTGTGGATGCTACCACATTGGTCATTCGAAGAAAATACTTTGACAATGAGGTCGTGGCTGTATTCAACAAAGCGACAGTGAGTCAAACGATTGATTTAAGAAAAGCAGGAGGAATAGCCAATTTTTACGGAAGCGTAAACAAGAGCAGCTTATCCATTCCTGCCAATTCATTTGAAATAATTACTTTTTAAAACCTAAAAGTCCATGAAAAATCTAACAACAATTGTGGTAATGGCCATCGTGCTCATCACCTCTTGCAAACCTTCCAAAATGGAAACCGAAACAACGACTGTTCCCTCCTTTCCGGAGCGAGCCAAAGACATGAACATCTACGAGGTGAACATTCGACAATATACACCGGAAGGCACCTTCAATGCATTTGCTGCTCACTTGCCTCGCCTGAAAGAAATGGGAGTGGACATCCTGTGGCTGATGCCTGTGCAGCCGATTGGCGTAAAAAATCGAAAAGGCGGATTGGGAAGCTATTATTCGATACAAGATTATGCTGCCACCAATCCTGAATTTGGCACCATGGATGATTTCAAAGCCTTGGTGAACAAAGCGCACGAATTGGGCATGTTGGTGATCTTGGATTGGGTGGCTAATCATACGTCTTTTGATCATGCTTGGACGGCAAAACCGGGCTGGCACACGGTGAATGAGGCTGGCGAAATCATTCCGCCAAATCCGGATTGGACCGACGTGGCAGATCTCAATTTCAACAACATGGATATGCAAAATGCCATGATCGCAGACATGCGTTTTTGGGTACAAAAAGCGGATATTGACGGATTTAGATGCGATGTAGCCGGTGAAGTGCCTATTGAGTTCTGGAACCGCGCCGTTGACTCACTGAAGGTGGACAAAGACCTGTTTATGCTAGCCGAGTGGGACGAACCACGCATGCACAGCGCCTTTCACATGACCTATGGTTGGGGATTCCACCACACGCTAAAAGAAGCTGCAAGTGGAAAATTCAACGCTGATTCTGTGGCTAACTTTATCCGAAAAGACATTGCCAAATACCCAAAGGAGGCGTTTCGTATGCAGTTCACCGACAACCACGACGAAAACTCGTGGAACGGCACCATCTTCACTCGCTTTGGAGAAGGGCATCTGGCTTATGCCGTGCTTGCCTTCACTTCGTATGGCATGCCACTTATCTATAGCGGTCAGGAAGCAGGACTGAGCAAGTCATTGCGGTTTTTTGAAAAAGACACCATCAACTGGGGGGATGTGAAATTCAAGGATTTCTACACCAAAATGTTGGCCTTGAAAAAGAACAATCCTGCCTTGCACAATGGCGTGTACGGAGGCGAGCCACAGTTCATTTCTACCGGCAATCCGAACGTGCTGGCATATACGCGCACAAAGGACGCCAACACCGTGGCGGTGATCATCAACCTGACAGGAAAAGAACAGACGATTCAACTAGCAGACGAGTCGTTCAAAGCAGCCGATTACTTCACCGGTAAAGCAGGCGAATGGTCAAATGCCACAGTTGCTCCTTTTCAGTACTATATTGGCACCTCAAACAAATAGACATCCTGCATGAGCGTCTCGATCACTTCAGAAAAGCCCCGATTGTCGTTTTGGCAAATCTGGAATATGAGTTTTGGTTTTTTGGGCATCCAGTTTGGGTTTGCGCTGCAAAATGCCAACACTAGTCGGATATTCGAGACGCTCGGTGCTGACACCAAGAACCTGGCTTTTTATTGGTTAGCCGCTCCTGTGACCGGCTTGATCATGCAGCCTATCATTGGCTATCTGAGTGACCGCACGTGGCATCCGAAGTGGGGACGCAGGAGACCTTTCTTTGCTATCGGTGCGATGCTGGCCACCATTGCGCTCATCATCATGCCCAACTCACCTGCCCTGTGGGTAGCCATCGGCATGCTGTGGATCATGGACGCCAGCATCAACATTAGCATGGAGCCATTCCGTGCATTTGTAGGCGATATGTTGCCCCCCGACCAACGCACCAAAGGTTTTGCCATGCAGAGCTTCTTCATTGGCGTGGGTGCGGTGGTAGCCTCTGCCCTGCCCTGGATCTTCACCAATTTAGTAGGCCTGAGCAATACAGCACCAGCCGGTCAAGTGCCTGATTCGGTGAAGTGGGCATTTTATGTAGGTGGCATGGCCTTCCTCACAGCCGTCATGTGGACGGTTTTTTCCACCAAAGAATACCCACCTTCGGATGAAGACCTGCATCACGATCCGAAAAAGGAACCTCTTAATATTCGTTTTACGCCGATGCAATACCTCGTGCGCGGGCTGGCACTCTTGGCTGTGGGCGCACTTTTAGCCATTTGGTTTTATTTAGAAAATATTGAGCCACAACTGTATGTGCTTAGTGGCATATTTGTGCTGTTTGGCGGGTCTTACAGTTTGGGTTCGGTTTTCATGTTCAAGAATAAGTATCACAATGGATTTGTGCAGATCGTGCGCGACTTTCAGAACATGCCAAAAACGATGGTGCAACTGGCCTACGTGCAGTTCTTTTCGTGGTTTGCGCTCTTCGCAATGTGGATCTACAGCACCTCGGCCGTGACGGCACATATATACGGTTCGTCCGATCCGCAATCTGCTGCTTACAACGATGGAGCCGATTGGGTATCACTGCTATTTGCCGGCTACAATGGTGTGGCTGCTTTGGCGGCATTTCTGCTACCCGTGCTCGCCCGCTGGACCAGTAGGAAATTGACACACATGATCGCTCTTGTTTGCGGTGGTGCCGGACTGATTTCCTTCTACTTCATCAAAGACCCAAGTATGCTCATCGTTTCGATGGTGGGCGTAGGTATAGCATGGGCCAGTATCTTGTCTATTCCGTATGCCATGCTTTCTACGTCGCTTCCGGCGAAGAAAATGGGCTACTACATGGGCATTTTCAACTTTTTCATCGTGATACCACAGATTGTAGCGGGCAGTGTGCTCGGCTTTTTGGTGAGTCGCTTCTTTGAAAGTCAATTCATTTTTGCCGTAGTGTTGGGTGGTTCATCTATGATCCTCGCCGGACTGCTGTGCTTGCTAGTCAACGATCATGAAGAGGTGGAAATGAAGGAGGGACAGGTGTAGGTAAAGAGTATTACCAACTAAGCGCACGCTCTGCCAACTCATCTTTGTAGGCTTCCCAAAAGTAAAGCATGGATGGATCAAAGTCTGCGCCATTTGGCCATTGGACAACCCCTGTTTCCTTGTCAACATATGCGGCTTCAAACAGTGTGGGCTCACGGAGTACACCATAAAAAGGTCCGTTCAATACTGATTCGAGATGTATGGTTCGCTTAACACCATTGTCAAATTCCACATCAATGGTAAAGGAAGAAGAATGCGCCTGCGCATGTTTGGCTTTGATAATTGAATGCTCCATGTTGATCACTAAGGGTTCAATTTTAAACGGAGGACGTCCATTTTGCAACAAATCCCAGTCTTTGATTAACTCCTCCTGATGTATTTCCGCCCATGCTATGACTAATCTAAGTTGCTTTTGCGGAAGCTCACCGGCTATTAATTCTACTGTATCGATGGCTATGACACCAACAAATTCCTGATAATATGCATGAAAATGTGGCTGAGAATGTTGCGTGCGCGGCTCCAAGAACATGCGGATGATGATTCCAGAAAATCGAGTTATTTCAGGCATCAATCAAAAATTGTCAAATTCATGCAGCTAGATTCATGAAATAGCTTTGAATCAGACGTGCATTTCAGCCAAACAAATCCTACCTTTGCAGCCCTTTCAGGGAACTCTCAATTCAGGAAATGTCATACGTTAAGATTTTTGCCGGGTCAGGATCAGAGGTTTTGGCCAAAAATATCGCCCATCATTATGGGAAACCGCTCGGCGAATGCCAGAAGCAGGTGTTCAGCGATGGCGAAATCGGCATTTTCTTCAACGAGTCCGTACGCGGCTGTGACGTATTTCTGATTCAATCTACCTTCGCTCCTGCCGACAACCTGATGGAACTCCTCCTGATGATTGACGCAGCACGCCGCGCCAGTGCAGAATATGTGACTGTCGTAGTTCCTTACTTCGGCTATGCACGTCAGGATCGTAAAGACAGACCAAGAGTGGCGATAGCCGCTAAACTGGTAGCCAATCTCATCCAAGCGGCCGGTGCAGACCGCATCATGACATGCGACCTGCACGCCGGACAGATTCAGGGTTTCTTCGACATCCCTGTGGATCACATGGACGGCTCGTATATCTTCATCCCTTACCTGAGAAGTCTGAAATTAGACAACATGGTATTCGCCTCACCCGATGTGGGAGGCACAGCACGCACCCGTCATTTTGCCAAATTTTTTGAAGCAGAAATGGTAGTGTGTGACAAGCACCGCAAGCGTGCCAATGAAATCGCCTCTATGCAGGTGATTGGAGACGTGGAAGGTAAAGACATTGTCCTAGTAGATGACTTGGTGGACACGGCAGGTACTCTGAGCAAAGCAGCCAGCATCATCAAAGAAAAAGGCGCCAAATCGGTACGCGCAGTTTGTACACACCCTGTACTATCCGGCAAGGCGTATGACAACATTGAAAATTCTGTACTGGAAGAATTGATTGTGACAGATACAATTCCTCTGCGACAAGAGAGCAGCAAGATCAAAGTATTGACTGTTTCTGATTTGTTTGCCAAGGCGATTCGCAAGATCCACGATCACGAATCCATCAGTTCACTATTCGTTAAGTAAAACCATTTTATAACAATTAAATATATCTATTATGAAGATCGTTGAGATTATAGGGTATAAAAGAGCAAATCTCGGCAAAACCGAATCCAAGCGTCTGCGTGGTGAAGGTTATGTACCTAGTGTCCTTTACGGAGGCAAAGAGCAAATCCACTTTTATGCACCTACTATTTTGTTCAGAGATGCGGTATATACCGCCGATGCGCATTTTGTGGAGCTAAACATTGAGGGTGACATCCACCGAGCTATTTTGCAAGACGTGCAGTTTCACCCGGTGAGCGAAATGCTCATGCACGCCGATTTCTTGGAAATTTTTGATGCTAAGCCAATCAAAATGACGGTTCCTGTTCATCTGGAGGGCAATGCCCCTGGCCTGCAGCAAGGAGGTACTATGGTGCGCAAGCGCATGCTTGTAGACATCAAAGGATTGCCTAAAAACATGCCTGAGTATATCAAAGCAGATATCTCTGCCTTGGGACTTGGGCAATCGATCAAGGTAAAAGACTTGGTACCCGGAGATTATGAAATATTGACTCCAGGCCGAATCACCATCGCATCCGTAGAAATACCTCGTGCAATGCGTGGTAAGACTACTGAAGGTGGCGATGCTGCTGAAGGCGGTGCTGCGGCAGAATAAGTTGCGGAACACCAACAATCTAAACCCCGATCAAATGATTGGGGTTTTTTATTGCCTAAAAGGGCTCGATTTTCAAAAATAGATTCACCGCAGGTACGGTCTTGTCTCCCGCTCGGCCAAAGCCCGGAATGATCATCGTATTCGGATCATCAAATGCATCGTACGACTGCATGAAGCGCACTCGGAACGTAAATCCGAGTGTAAGCCACTTATTCACTGCCTTATCTGAATAAAACACGGCTTCATACCACGTAGCAGATAGATTGTTTCGATCAAACGTCTCCACAATATCGGGCTGTAAATCTGACCCACTCAGAATAGTGTAATCGCCCCTGTCCGAATAGGAGCTTGTGGCATAGCGAAAGCCCACCCCAATGCGACTCCCTGCATCTACATAAGGGATATATCCTACGCCGAATCTTGTGTACGTGCCCTCCACCCAATAGTGGCCATTTTCGATAGCATCCGGATTCAGCTTCCATTGACCCAACTCCACCACGCCCTGGATACGACCTAAGAAGATCAGTTCAAACCCTCCCTCCCATTTTTGATATTCGGGAATCACCGAGCCGGCCGCCTTGCCATAATCGAAATAAAAAGCCGGACTCACAGGTGGCACACTCGTCGAGTCAGTCTCCTGCGACCAACCCGTCAGTGGAAGTGCAAAAAGTAAATAGATCAGTCCCTTCTTCACAGATCAAAAGTAACAGGTGATAGTGGTTTCCTTGTCTAGACAATCCACCGTATTGCAGCTAAAAACCAATGAATCGAATGAATGGGATTCTGCTTGAATATTTTGTGCGCGCACCAACATGCGTCGATCTACGTCCAATTCACGAAACACCTCGTATGTCAGTGCCAATTGGTAAGACGCCTCACCAATTCCGATGGAGTACGTGGAGCCGTTGGTGGAATTGGAAAGCGGCGTGTCAAACTCTTTCAGTCCCTCCTCAAAGGGAATCTCTGCAGCCAATTCCGCCCAAAAAATAGTGACATCAGATGCGATAGTTTCTTTGATCTCTTCGTCTTCATCTAATTCAGCGTCCACAAAAATCAACGCCACGGTAGGCTCGTATGTGAGCGGACCACAATCCCGACAAGGATCGCATGCACCAGCCAATATTAAGAGAAAGAGAAACAAAGCGGTTCGCACCATAGCCAACTATTGATGGGTTCAAATTTAGACCCTTTACCCTGACCGATTCGTTACTTTTTGATCGTATATTTTCAGGATGTTTCGATCCTTGACCTTGCTACTGGCCTTGGCTGTATTGACATCTTGTTATTCTACCCACCAAGCGGACAAAATTCATGGGGTAAATCTCGAAATGCCGCCTGATCCCATCGAACACAAGCACATGGAAGAAGTGAAAAATGTGCACGCCAATTGGGTGGCAGTAATACCCTATGCCTTCACCCGTCCGGATCAGCCGGAAGTGAGATTTCAACATGCCGGTCGATGGTGGGGCGAAAGCGTGGAAGGAACGGCTGCCTGCATTCGTTTGGCGCATGAAGCCAACTTGAAAGTGATGATGAAGCCGCACATTTGGGTGGCCGGGCAGGGCTGGGCGGGTGATTTTGAACCACACGACGAAGCAGGCTGGAAACTTTGGGAGGCAAGCAACCGAGCGTATATTTTGACCTACGCTCACCTCGCCGATTCGCTGGATGTAGCGCTTTTCTGCATTGGCACGGAATATCGAAAAACGACTGCAAAGCGACCCGACTATTGGCGCAAGTTGATCCAAGAAGTGAGGACGATCTACGACGGACCCGTCACGTATGCGGCGAATTGGGATGAGTACGCGAACATTAGTTTTTGGGACGAGTTGGACTACATCGGTGTGGATGCCTATTTTCCCCTTTCAACAAATGCCCGACCCTCTCTTGAAGAACTGAATGCCAACTGGCAAGCCGAACTGACCCAATTAGAGGCGTTATCGATCAAACTGGATAAACCCGTGCTCTTCACCGAATACGGCTACCGGAGCATTGAATATACCAACAGTGGCCATTGGAACTATCACGACGATACCGTAGCTGTAAGCATGGACGCCCAAGCCACCGCCTACGAGGCGCTTTTTCAGTCGGCATGGGACAAAGAATGGATGGCCGGGGGATTTTTCTGGAAATGGCATTTCCCAAACCGAAGACACCAACATGACCGCAGCAATGACTATACACCACAAGGCAAGAAAGCCGAGGAGGTGATTAAAAAATGGTACGGTAGGATTAAGGAATGAGGAATGAGCATCTAGGTCTAGAATTTGAACTTGTAGCCCATATCCAGAATGTTCACAAATTTTTGCTTCGAGCGGAAATCGTCTCGTTTATAAGCCAAGGCGACCGAATGACTTTTATTGATAGAATAGTTACCTCCTACCGAATACCTCATCTTGCGGATCGTATGGCCATCCAATTCCTGAAAGGCCTCTGCAGATAGTTCCGGTTTACCCTTGAAATTCGGGACATCATATCCTACGCCTACTTTATAGCGCAGAAAATTCGCCCCGCCATCTGCTGTAAAATCCTTGATATTGGTATAACGCAGGCGCACTTCAGGCTCCCAATCGTTCACCTCAAATTGGCCCATGAGATCAAGTGCCATGCGATGATAATCCAGGGACCCGTTATTAGTCGTCTCCATGGTATAGCGATGTGTAACGGCCGTGCTGAGAAACTTCACCGGTGAATATTCCACTCCCGTTTCAATCATGCGTCGTTCCAAAGAGGTATCTGTCCATCGTAGCTCGGGCTGCACAGAGGCTTTGAAACGATCACTCAATTTTTTCTGAATCGTTACGGAGGTCCAAGTAGCACCTTCCGTTTGACAGATGGCTCGGCTAGCAAGCAATGCGAGTGTAGCTAATAGTAGAACGCGCATGGATTATTCTTTGATTTCCTGGCCAAGTTGCGAGGCGCTTCCGTCTCCCTCAAAAAAGACGATAACGGTAGCCACCTGTCGTTTGAAGTCGACATTCGATACCTGAAATCGTGAGATCTTCAGCCCTGTCTTAGCCTCAAGGTCTGTCAGCAGTTCACGTTCCTTAGAAGCGTGGATATTGGCCATCTCGGAGTACTTGACCGTAAGCGAATAGGTAGTCTTGTGAGAAAAAAGTTTTTCTAAGAAAAACAGCACTACAACCAAAGCTGTATTAACGATGACCAACTCGATATAGGCCAACTGTCCGTTGGTGAGGGCATTGATTACCGACACGCCGATCACAACAAACAGGTACGTCATTTCCTTGATAGGAATCTGGAATGTGCGGTAGCGGATGATGGCAAAAATGGCAAATAGTCCGAGTGCAAATCCAAGCTCCAACTTCACGTTTTCCAGCAGCAAACAGATCAAGAAGACGGTCATGCCAAGAGCAAAATAGCTGAAATGGAAGTCGCGCCGGAAAGTGCTGCGCACATGCATAAAGCGAATGAGCAATACAAGAGCACTTAGGTTGATGGCAAACCGAATAGCCAAATCGACTAGAAACGGCGGTTCTACAGAAAAAGGACTTTCAAACATGCGTTGAAAATAAAGCCTTTCATTGGTGTGGGCAATTTTTTTAACTCGTCAACGATTGCACAAACGGATAAAACGGCAAATACAAGCGAAATAATCCGCTATTGAATAAAATACTACTTTGTATATTAAAAGTTTTACAGCCGAGACTCACGGGCTTTATCAAACTCAAAACTCACCCCTCATATGTATTCTCCTTCAGGTCATTTTCCTTCAAGATGCGACGCATGATTTTACCCACATTTGATTTGGGAAGTTCCTTTGTGAAGGCAATGTACTTGGGTCGCTTGTAACCCGTGAGGTTTTCTTTGCAATGTGCCATCACTTCCTCTTCAGTGAGTGACGGGTCGGCTTTCACCACATACGCCTTCACCGCTTCGGTAGACTTGGCATCCGGTACGCCGATCACGCCTGCTTCCAGCACTTTGTCCATGCTCACGATGCAGTCTTCAATCTCATTGGGATACACATTGAAGCCGCTCACCAATATCATTTCCTTTTTGCGATCAACGATTCGGATAAACCCATCCGGCTCCTGGATGGCGATATCGCCCGTCTTGAAATAGCCGTTGATGAACGATTTTTCCGTGTCTTCGGGTCTGTTCCAGTAGCCCTTCATCACCTGCGGACCTTTGGCGCAGAGTTCGCCCTTTTCGCCATGAGGCACTTCTTTGCCATCATCGTCCAGCATCACAATGTCTGTGCTCGGTATCGGCAAACCGATAGAGCCGATGCGCATTTGTTCATTCAATGGATTCACGCACAATACAGGGGACGTCTCCGTGAGGCCGTATCCTTCTGCGACCGGCACACCTGTCACTTCTTTCCATTTTTCAGCCACAAATCGTTGCAACGCCATCCCTCCCGCTATCGCTACTTTTACATGCGAATGATCCACGTGAGCAAAGCCGGGCGCATTGAGGAGTCCGTTGAAAAGTGTATTCACGCCGGTGATAAACGTGTACGGCTGTTTGCTCAATTCCTTCACAAATCCTTTCATATCGCGCGGATTAGTGATTAGCACGCTCTTGGCGCCCAGTTTCGCACATAGAAAGGCATTTACCGTAAACGCAAAAATGTGGTAAAGCGGCAGGGCGGTGATGAAGATTTCTTTACCCAATTCCAGATTTGATGTCCCCATCCAGCCGGACACTTGCTCAAGGTTGGCCACCATATTGCGGTGTGTCAGCATAGCACCTTTGGATACGCCCGTGGTGCCGCCCGTATATTGCAGAAGCGCATTGTGATCCGACGCAATTTGCGGCCGCTTATAAGTAGCCTCTTTCGCCGATTTCATCACATCCTTATAAGATCGCGCCGTGGGAAGGTTATACGCAGGCACCATTTTCTTGATGCGCTTCACCACGAAATTCACGATCATGCCTTTCAGTCCTCCGATCTGATCGCCGATTTCAGTGACGATAACATGCTCGATGGGCGTTTCTTTCAAAATCTCTTCAAGGTTCGCCGCGAAATTGGCTAAGATCACCACGGCCTTGGCACCTGAGTCGTTGAATTGATGGCGCATTTCGGTGGGTGTGTAGAGCGGATTGGTGTTCACCACTGTGATGCCCGCTCGTATGGCACCAAACAGCACAATCGGGAATTGCAGCACGTTGGGCATCTGAATGGCGATGCGATCGCCGGGCTGTAGTTTCAATTCATTCTGTAGAAAGGAAGCAAAGACCCTTGACTGTTCGTCCAACTGCCTATAGGTCATGCATTTGCCCATGTTTTCATAGGCATCCAGATCAGCAAATTTCCGGAAACAATCTTCCAGCAGGTCAATTAGCGAAGGGTAAACATCAGGATTGATATCGTGGGGTACAGAAGCCGGATAACTGGCGTGCCAGGGAAATGTGCTCATGGTTTTGAAAAGGTTAAGGAGTGATAAATATACTCCTCGGCTCGTCATTGACACAAAAAAAGAGCCTTGATCTCCCCAGATCAAGGCCCAATAAACAACATTAACCCAAAAATAGCCAGTGGTTTGGTTTCGAACCAACGAGCCCCCGAATCGGTGACACTGGTGTTAAATAATGAATCAAAGTTATGTATCTTTACATTTCATTCAATAAAGGATTTGATTTTTTACATATAATTTAATTATTGGATATTTTTCAGCACAAATTGACAATGCAAACCTTTTCGAAAAATGAAAAATTACGAAATTGATAATGTAGACCTGAAAATTTTGAATATTCTCAAAGAAGACGCTAAAAAACCATACACTGAGGTAGCAAAGTTGGTTTTTGTTTCGCCGGGCACTGTGCATGTGCGCATGAAGAAACTCGAAGAAATGGGAGTGGTCACAGGCACAGCCCTCAAAGTGGACTATGCCAAACTCGGTTACGACATCACGTGCTTTTTGGGCATTTTCTTGGAGAAAAGTTCCCTCTATGATCAAGTGGTGGAAGAGCTACGCAAAGTGGACGAGATCGTGACCATTCGATACATCACAGGAAATTACAACATCTTCGTGAAGATCCACTGCCGCGACACCAAGCACCTGCGGGATATCCTGCATGACAAAATCCAAAAAATCGACGGCATAGAGAGCACGGAGACATTCATCTCCCTCGACTTGAGCCTTAATAAACACCTCGATTTCAAGCTGGAATGACGGATGTGAGCGAAGGAACTAATTCTTATTTAGAATTGATATAAACAAGACTTACCTTTGCCACCAATCCGAAAAGCATGAATGACGATCAGATTTTAGCTGAATTTACCTCCAAAGAATACGAGCACGGGTGGTCGGTGGATTTTGAAACCGACGAAGCTCCCAAAGGCCTGAATGAGGACATAATTCGGTTCATTTCCGCCAAGAAAAATGAGCCGGAATGGTTGCTAGCGTGGCGGCTAAAGGCTTTTGCTACGTGGCAGAAAATGGAGGAGCCCAATTGGGCTAACATAGGTTATCCACGTATTGATTATCAAGACATTAAATACTACTCGGCTCCCAAGCAGGGCAACAAACCCAAAAGCCTGGACGAAGTAGATCCCGAATTGCGCAAGACATTCGAGCGCTTAGGCATTTCATTGTATGAGCAGGTGCGCCTCACCGGTGTGACCACCGTGGCAGTAGATGCCGTGATCGACTCGGTTTCTGTAGCTACTACCTTCAAGGAGACCTTGGCCGAATTGGGCATTATCTTCTGTTCTTTCAGCGAGGCAGTTGAAAATCATCCTGATCTGATTAAAAAATACTTGGGAGCCGTTGTGCCCATGACCGATAACTACTTTGCTGCGCTCAACTCGGCGGTGTTTTCAGATGGATCGTTTTGCTACATTCCCAAAGGCGTGAGATGCCCGATGGAATTGAGCACCTACTTCCGAATCAATGCCGCCAACACAGGTCAGTTTGAGCGCACGCTCATTGTAGCCGAAGACGAATCCTATGTAAGCTATTTGGAAGGTTGCACCGCTCCCATGCGCGACGAAAACCAGCTGCATGCAGCCGTGGTAGAAATCTATGCCGCCAAAGGCGCAGAGGTGAAATACTCAACAGTTCAGAATTGGTATCCGGGCGACAAGAACGGCAAGGGTGGCATTTACAACTTCGTGACCAAGCGAGGCATATGTGCAGGAGATTATGCCAAAATATCGTGGACACAAGTGGAGACAGGTTCGGCTGTGACTTGGAAATACCCATCGTGCATTTTAAAAGGTGATAATTCGGTGGGAGAATTTTACTCGGTGGCTGTAACAAATAATTACCAACAGGCAGACACGGGTACCAAGATGATTCATATTGGGAAAAATACCCGTTCACGCATCGTATCGAAAGGCATTTCAGCCGGTCATTCTCAAAACAGCTACAGAGGACAAGTGCACATTATGAAGCGCGCGGAGAATGCACGGAACTTCTCGCAATGCGACTCCTTGTTGATGGGAAATAATTGCGGTGCTCACACCTTCCCCTATATAGATGTTGAAAATAAAAGTGCGCAAATCGAGCACGAAGCAACCACGTCTAAAATCGGAGAAGATCAGATTTTCTATTGTCAACAAAGAGGAATAGATGAAGAGAGTGCAGTAGCATTAATCGTGAATGGATTTGCCAAAGAAGTGATGAACAAGTTGCCAATGGAATTTGCAGTAGAAGCGCAGAAGTTGCTGGCTTTGACGTTGGAGGGAAGTGTTGGATAATTAGTGATCAGCAAGCCAGTTATCAGTTGTCAGTTTGTGTGTATCGAAATAAATCACTCAGATAAACTAAATAATACAAACATGGTAATTCAGAAATTCGAAGATATTGTCGCTTGGCAAAAGGCTCAGGATTTAGCTGTTGAAATTTATAGTGAATTTGGTGAATCAAGGGATTTTGGTTTTAGAGATCAAATTTGTAGATCCGCTGTTTCCATTTCAAATAACATAGCAGAGGGATTTGATAGAGGAACAAACAGGGAATTCAATCAATTCCTAAACTATTCTCGCGGTTCAAGTAGTGAATGTAAGTCAATGCTCTACCTAGCCGAAAGACTTAATTACATTCCAAAAGACAAGGCTATAGAGCTAAGAAAAGCTAGCTCTGAAGTATCCAAAATAATAAACGGATTGAAAAAATCACTTCAACCAAAGAAGAATTGATTACTGACAACCCATTGAACTGACAACTAATAAAATGTTAAAAATTAAGAACCTCCACGCCTCCATCGAGGACAAACACATTCTAAAAGGAATTAATCTGGAAGTGAAGCCTGGTGAAGTGCATGCCATCATGGGGCCTAATGGATCCGGAAAAAGTACACTTGCATCAGTGCTGGCAGGTCGTGAAGACTATGAGGTGACCGAAGGAAGTGTGGAATTTGAAGGTGAAGATTTGCTCCAACTAGGCGTGGACGAACGTGCGCGAAAGGGCATCTTTCTGGCGTTTCAATATCCGGTGGAAATACCTGGCGTGAGCACAACGAATTTTCTTAAAACTGCTCTAAACCAAATCAGAGAAAGCAGAGGACAAGAACCACTCAATGCACCTGAATTCTTGAAACTAATGAAGGAGAAAATGGCATGGGTGGAGATTGATCAAAGCTTGCTGAGCCGCTCGCTCAACGAAGGATTTTCAGGTGGAGAAAAGAAGCGCAATGAAATATTCCAAATGGCCATGCTCGAACCGAAACTCGCCATCTTGGACGAGACAGATTCCGGACTGGACATTGATGCCTTGCGAATTGTATCTGAGGGAGTGAACAAACTTCGTTCGCCAAAGCGCGCCATCATCGTGGTAACACACTATCAACGCTTATTGGATTACATAGTGCCAGACTTTGTACATATTTTATACAAAGGACGAATTGTAAAATCAGGTGACAAAACACTTGCGCTAAAGTTGGAAAAAGAAGGGTACGATTGGATCAAAGAGGAGGTAGCAGTCTAATGGAAACAGTAACACAAACGCTTGACGGAATAGCCGCATTATTCAATGCGCAACCGACGGATAGATTCTCGGCCCTCCGTGAGGTCGGTTGGAAATCATTTTCAGCAAAAGGTTGGCCAACACGCCGCGATGAAGAATACAAATTCACAGCGCTGGATCAACTGATCAAGCGGAAATTTACATTCACAAAAAGTGAGGTAAATAGTGAGCTGGACACGCAGGAAATGCTTTCAAACTTCTATGCTGTTGATGGCCATCATTTGGTATTTGTAAACGGGCAATTCAGAAGAAACCTTTCTACCATTCACTCGGCAGATTTGCATATCACATCATTTGATGAAATGACCGATGAAGCTGTGAAAAAAGTGGTGGAACTCACTACATCCGATTCTCGCGCTACTGTGCAAATCAATCAATCCTTTTTGTCGAATGGCATTGTGATTGAAGCCGCAAAATCAACCGATCCCCTACCCGTCTTTATTTATCATTTCAATGGTGCCGAAGGGCAAAATATAAGTTTCCCAAGACTGCATATCCTAGCCAATGAAAATGCGCATCTTCGGTGCTACGAGAAAAGTTTTCAATTTACACGTGAAGCGCATTTTTCAAGCACAATTATCACGGCAGATGTGGCGCGTCATGCTAGTGTGCGCTTGACAAAATTACAAACGTACGGTGCGAATGAAATAGCGCTCGATAACCTCTTTGTACAGCAAGCAGCTGACAGTCATTTCTTTGCAAATACGTTCTCCTTTTCCGGTGGATTGATACGTAACAATTTGGAAATCAGCATCAATGGTGAACATGCAGAAGCCAACATGTACGGTCTGTATTTATTAGATGGCCAATCGCACGTAGATAACCATACGGTGGTGGATCACAAAGTGGCCAACTGCAACAGCAACGAACTCTACAAAGGCATTGTGGACGAGCAAGCCACGGGCGTGTTCAATGGAAAAATATTCGTACGGCAACCGGCTCAAAAGACGAATGCATTTCAGGCGAATAACAATATTGTAATGTCTGACACAGCAACCATTCATACTAAACCACAACTTGAAATTTGGGCCGATGACGTAAAATGCTCCCACGGCTGTACGGTAGGTCAGATGGATGAAGAGGCCTTGTTTTACTTGCAATCAAGAGGCATTCGTGCAGCAGCGGCTAAGGCCATGCTTTTGAATGCATTTGCTGAGGAAACATTGGCACACGTGTTGTTGCCCGAAATCAATGAGGAGATTACCAACCTGATTCACAACAGACTAGACGTATGACCGGAACGGTAACATTGAATATTGACCAAATCAGGAAGCAGTTTCCGGTGCTTCACCAGCAGGTGAACGGGCACCCATTGGTCTACTTTGACAATGCCGCCTCGTCTCAAAAACCCAAGTCAGTAATTGATGCGCTGGTACATTACTATTCGCATGATCATGCTAACATACATCGAGGGTTGCATACGCTAGCTGAGCGTGCTACATCGGCGTATGAATTGACCCGTAAAAAGGCCGCTCAATTTATTCATGCACAAGAATCGGAAGAAATCGTTTTCACCCGAGGAACTACCGAAAGTATAAACTTAGTTGCACAGGCATACGGTCGAAAATTCTTTACACATGGAGATGAAATAATACTCACACATTTAGAACATCATTCGAACATTGTGCCTTGGCAAATCATAGCCGAACAAACCGGAGCGATCATTAAAATACTTCCAATTAATGATCAAGGCGAACTCTTAATTGATCACTTGGACGCGCTACTTTCGGAACGAACCAAAATGGTCAGTTTGAATTATATCTCGAATAGTTTGGGTACGATCAATCCTGTAAAAACAGTCATTGAAAAAGCACATAAAGTTGGAGCAAAAGTATTGGTAGATGCAGCGCAGGCGGCTCCTCACCTGAAGTTAGATGTGCAGGCGCTCGATGTAGATTTTCTTGCTTTGTCGTCACACAAAATGTATGGACCTACGGGAGTTGGTATTTTGTACGGCAAACGAGCGTTGTTGGAAGCCATGGATCCATATCAAGGCGGTGGAGAAATGATCAAAGATGTATCGTTTAAGGGTACAACCTACAATGACATTCCGTACAAGTTTGAAGCGGGCACGCCAAACATCGCCGATGTGGTGGCATTTGGAGCAGCCATTGATTTTGTAGAAGAAATGGGTCAGGAAACCATTGCCGCGCATGAAAACAAGTTGTTGGCGCATGCCATGAACAGGCTCTCTGAGATAGACGGTTTTCGTCCCATCGGTACAGCCGCTCACAAGGCAAGTGTCATTTCATTTGAGATAGCGGGCATTCACCCGTACGATTTGGGTATATGGCTGGACGCCAAGGGAATAGCCGTGCGCACGGGGCATCACTGCACGCAACCATTGATGGAACGATTGGGTATTGAAGGGACAGTGCGGGCATCTTTTGCCGTGTACAACAAACGCCAAGAGGTTGATTATTTTGTAGATTCACTTCACGGAATTGTAAAAAAGCTAAAGCCATGAAAAACGAAGACAAAATAATTGAGCTCTTGGCTGAGATGGTGCATAATCAAGACATCACCAATCAGAAGCTGGATAATTTAGAAAAACGGGTAGGCAAAACCGAAAAGGAACTTGCTAAAACCAATGCGCAATTAGCAGAACATTCTAGAGCCATTCTAAAATTAGCCGATAAATTGGAGTTGGTCGTTGATCACGAGAAGCGTACCTCTTTATTGGAGTGAACTGTATACAAATAATGACCATCGACGAAAGACAAAACGAGTTAATCGCACAGTTCCAACTGCTGGACGGGGACATGGAAATGACCCTGCACTATGTGATGGAATTGGGTCAGTCGTTACCTGCCTTCTCTGAAGAAAAACGATTGGAAGAAAACATCGTGAAGGGCTGTCAATCGAAGGTGTGGCTCACGGCTGAGATGAAGGACGGAAAGATGCACTTGGAGGCGGATTCAAACACGGCCATTACCAAAGGACTTGTAGCCATGCTTTTGCATGTGGTGAACAATCAATCGCCGACGGATGTTTTAGAAGCAAAACTGTTTTTTCCTGAGCGAATAGGCATGAGCAGATTCATCGGCACGCAGCGATCCAACGGATTTGCGGCCATGATCAAACAGATACAGTATTATGCATTGGCGCTAAACCAAAAAACGAATGTCTGAACAAACGACAAACGATACACTGGCCCTGAAGGAAGACGTGATACGCGCGCTCAAACGCGTGTATGATCCGGAGATTCCGGTGGACATATACGAGTTGGGCTTGATCTATGAAATCAACGTATTTCCCATCAACAATGTACACATCGTGATGACCCTCACTTCACCTAATTGCCCGGCAGCTGAAACCATCCCTGCAGACGTGGAGCGCAACGTGAAGATGATAGAAGATGTAAACGACGTGCATGTGGAAATCACCTTTGATCCACCCTATGCCACCGATATGATGAGCGAAGAGGCACGCCTCGAACTCGGATTTATGTAAGTAAACTTTTGAACAATAAAATAAATACGAATATGTACCCAGCAGAACTAGTAGCCCCGATGAAGGCCGAGTTGACCAACCGAGGCTTTAAAGAACTATTGACAGCCGAGGCTGTTGAAAATCAATTGACCAAAGAAAAAGGAACCACCCTCGTGGTAGTGAATAGCGTGTGCGGATGTGCGGCAGGTGCGGCGCGTCCGGGCGTAGTGTACTCGTTGCAATTGGCCGAAAAACACCCGGATCACTTGACTACCGTATTTGCCGGATTCGATATGGAAGCGGTGAACAAAGTGCGTGAATTCACTTTGCCGTATCCCCCATCCTCTCCGTCTATCGCACTGTTCAAAGATGGTGAGTTGGTGCACTTTGTTGAGCGTCACCACATAGAAGGACGCAATGCACAGATGATCGCAGATCATTTGGCGCAAGTGTATGAAGAATATTGCTAGTAAAAATTAAAGGGTCGAAAGACCCTTTTTTTATGACCAATTACGTGTAAAACAAAAGCAGAGGCGAATCACCTTCTCTTCTTTTTCATATTCGCCTGCTTATCACCGCGGGTCTTCGGCTTTTTGTATTTCTTCTTGATCTCGCGCTTATACGATCCGCCCAGGTTCACTTTCTTATTCTTCGCCTTTTTTTCGTGCAGTGCCCCGCCCGACGTTTCCTCAAGTGAAAGCCTGCGACCGGCCGGCTCGATGACTATGGGACGCTCCTCAGGTATCAATTGATTGGTGATCTCCACCTCTCCCGGCCATTCCATTTCAGGGATCTCCAGCGCCATCAGCACCTCGATGGCCCATTTGTGGTCTGCCTCTTTGGGCGTGTAAAAAAGGATGGCCGTCCCCTCTTGCTCGGCTCGTCCTGTGCGCCCGATCCGATGCATATAATTTTCGGGGTAAGTCGGTGTATCAAAATTGATCACGTGCGTGATGCGATCCAAGTCCAAGCCTCTGGCCATCACGTCCGTAGCGATGAGCATGCGCTTGTTTCCCTTATTGAAATCCTCCAATGAGCGGAGACGATAATTCTGGGTTTTGTTGGAATGAATGACGCAAATCTCCTTCTCAAAACCAATACTCATTTCGCCAAACAACCGATCGGCCGTTCTCTTGTTCGCCGCAAAAATCAACACCTTCCGAAAAACCTTCCGATCGGACACCAAGTACTTCAATAAATTCACCTTTGTATAAAAATTAGGCACGGCAAACGCCTCTTGTCGGATATTCTCGAGCGGTGTGCCACTCATGGCGATGGCTATCCGCACAGGCGCCACAAAGAAGTCATCAATCAAGGCATCAACCTCCTCCGTCATGGTGGCAGAGAACATGATATGCTGACGCTTGGCAGGTAGCAATTCGAAGATATTGGTCAGTTGAAATCGAAAGCCCAGATCGAGCATCACGTCCACTTCGTCTATCACCACTTTCTTCACCGCCTTGAGTACCACTGATTTACTCAGAATCAAATCGTATAACCTGCCGGGAGTAGCCACCACGATATCGGAGCCTTGCTCAGCCGCATATCGCTGCTTATCTATGTTTGCCCCGCCGTACACCCCCAGCGTGCGCACACTCATATATTTCGTCAGGCGCTGCGTCTGCTCCACCACCTGCAGCACCAGCTCACGCGTGGGCACCAGTATCAGCACCCGCGGATGACCATCGGTGGCGTACTTCATATCCCGAAGTATGGGCAACAAATACGCAAAGGTCTTCCCTGTACCTGTTTGGGCTATGCCCACCATGTCTCTCCCCGATAGAATGACGGAGGTGGACTGCTCCTGAATGGGTGTGGGTTGCGTGAAGCCCAAGTCTGCCAGGGCGTTGCGCAGCGGATTGGATAGACTTAAATCTTCGAAGGTGTTCATTGCTGCAAAAGTAGGGGATATAGTGGCGATGCGGGCAGGCCATAATTTCATCTAAACTTTGTTAAATCTGTAAGGGTTTCCCCCTCTCCACCTGTTATCCTCGTATCACCATGAAAAACGCAGATAAAATAGCCTGGATACTTATGGGCATTCTTGTCGCCGGACTGATCGTGGCATGTAGTTTTTCAGCTATTCATGATCAATTTGCTGCTATAGCCTGCCAAGTGAGTGGCCAATGCACTGGCTAAGGGTGCATTACTTAACGTCAGTTCGGGATAAGAATAAAAGAAAAGCGCCTAAAATCCCCTCCTTGGAGGGGCAGGGGTGGGTTAAAAAACAAATTGCTTTTCTTTTGATCAAATTTCATTCAAAAATGACTGCATTTATACTTACCCACCTCTACCTCCTCCAAAGAGGAGACCATTTGTGTCATTTTTGAATGAAATTTGGAGTTCTTATCCCGAACTCAGGTTTACTTACGACAACCTCCCCTTATAATCCACATACCCAAAGCGCCGCACCACTTCCGCTTCTCCGTTTCGCCAGATGGAAATGTCCGGGTGATGCACACCATTGAACATCGTCGTTTTCACCATGGTGTAATGGATCATGTCGCGCAGCACCAAGGTGTCTCCCACGGTCAAGGGTTTTTCAAAATAATAGGCTTCCAGAAAATCACCCGCAAGGCAGCTCACCCCGCCCAAGCGGTACGGATGGCCGCTGTTCGGCTCTCGTGATGCTCCTATCACTTCCGGTCGGTAGGGCATCTCCAGCGTATCGGGCATGTGGCAGGTGAACGACGCATCGAGAATGGCCGTTTTCACGCCTCCATTTTCCACAATATCCAGCACGCTCGTCACCAAGTCGCCGGTCTGCCACGCAAACGCACTACCCGGTTCTAGCAGCACCTGCACGCCGTATTTCTCTCTGAATTTTTTCAAAATGCGGATCAAATGCTCTACGTCGTACCCGGCACGCGTCATCAAGTGACCGCCACCCATGTTTACCCATTTGATATTGGATAAATGCTTGCCAAATCGTTTCTCAAAATTCTCCAACACACGCTCCAACGATTCAGCACTTGATTCGCACAACACATGGAAATGCAGGCCTTCTATGCCCTCGGGCAATTTTTCGGGAAACTGTGCCGCTGTAATGCCCAAGCGCGATATCGGACTGGCGGGGTTGTACAAATACGTCTCCACATCCGACCATTCGGGATTCACGCGCAAGCCACAACTCACCTTGCCCAAGGCTTTGCTTTTGAACTGCTCAAATTGCGCCAGCGAATTGAACGTGATGTGACTGGAGTATTTCACCACCTCGTCAAATTCACCCGGACGATACGCCACCGCATAGGTATGCGCCGGTGATTTCATTTCCTCAAAACACAGCCGCGCCTCGTGCAGCGAACTGGCCGTGGCGCCCTTCACATACTCGCGCACAATCGGGAAGGCACTCCACATGGCAAACCCCTTGAACGCCAAAATAATCTCGATACCCGCCTCCTGCTGCACACGGTTGATCAGTGTGAGATTTTTGCGGAGCAATGCCTCATCCAGTACAAAACTCGGTGACGGCACTTTTGAATAATCAATGGGCATTGAGGTAGCGTTGGTTGATGATGTTGGCGTGATGCAGGCAATGACCGGAGATGATGTAGCCGAGCGCCTCTACTGACACAGTATTTTTGTTTGCAGTGCCTGTGCGCTTCATCACCTCCTCGTCGAAGGTTTCGAACAGAGAAATGGATGATACGCGCACGGTCAAAAATTCGGCAATGAGCGAATTGATGGTTCGGCTGCCGGCATTGCTTGCAGGCACATAGTCGTTTTGCTCAAAGCCCGGCAAATCGGTCTTGTCATTGCGGGCAAACCGCAAGGCGCGATAAGCGAAAATGCGCTCGGCATCTATGATGTGCAGCAGCACTTCCTTGATCGTCCATTTGTCGGGAGCATAGGCAAAGTCGCCTTTTTCAACAGGAATTGAAGCATACAAATCCGTGATAGTCTCTCCCGATGTGCGCAGGTTTCGCACCACCGTTCCCTCAGAAAGCTGTTTTACATATCCCCGATAAAACGATGGCACTTCATTGATATCAATCATAATATTTCATTTCCAAATCTTGGTTGTGCACTTCATGCCAAGGCAATCCGGCTTCAGCTACTTTCTTCAAGAACGGATCAGGGTTAAATTCTTCCGTGTTTTTCACGCCTGTGCCTCCCCATTCACCCGTAAGGAACATATAAGCCCCCGTCATGGCCGGCACGCCGGTGGTATAGGACACGCCTTGAGCTCGCGTTTCGTTGTACGCCTGCTGATGCGGACAGTTGTTGTAGATGTAGTACGTCACTTCCTTGCCATCTTTAATCCCTCTGATGCGGCAACCGATGGACGTTTCGCCTTCATAGTTTTCTCCTAAACTTCCCGGATCAGGTAACACCGCCTTGAGGAATTGCAACGGCACTATTTCTCGACCTTCGTACATCACCGGCTCGATGGACGCCATGCCGATGTTTTGAATCACGCGTAGGTGCGTCAGATATTCTTGGCCGAAGGTCATCCAAAAACGGGCTTGTTTCAGTGTGGGGAAATTCTTGACGATCGATTCCAATTCCTCATGAAACAATAGGTAAGATGCCCGCTCTCCGATGTTGGGGTACTTGAGGTCTTGGCGGAATTCAAATGGCTTGGTTTCTACCCATTGACCATTTTTCCAATAGCGGCCATTTTGCGTGATCTCTCGGATGTTGATTTCTGGGTTGAAGTTGGTGGCGAATGCTTTGCCATGATCGCCTCCGTTGCAATCTACAATGTCTAAGTAATGCATTTCATCAAAATAATGCTTGGCGGCATAGGCAGTGTACACTCCCGTGACACCCGGATCGAATCCGCAACCGAGGATGGCCAGCAAACCGGCCTTTTCAAAACGCTCTTTGTAGGCCCACTGCCAAGAGTATTCAAATTTTGCTTCGTCGATCGGTTCGTAGTTGGCCGTGTCCAGATAGTTGACACCTGTGAGTAAACACGCATCCATGATGGCCAAATCCTGATACGGAAGCGCCACATTGATCACCAGTTTGGGTTGATGCTTCTTGAAAAGCGCCACGATCTGATCCACGTGATCGGCATCTACTTGATCGGTTTTGATGGTGACACCTAAGTCTTCTTTGATATCGGCGGCTATGCTCTCGCACTTGGACTTGGTGCGGCTGGCGAGCACGATTTCGGTAAAAACATCTGCATTTTCGGCGCATTTGTAGGCGGTCACTCGACCCACGCCTCCGGCACCAATGATTACTATTTTGGACATGTGTTTAGGTTTTGTTCAAAGGTAATTCAGTCTGATGTTTTAGAGACCTGAGTTCCATTTTAAGATTGATTGGAAAACGCCGAAATTCCTCCCGAAAATTCGGGAGTGTCAAGGTGGGTTTTTAAAAACTTGTTTTCCATTCAATCACATTTCCTCAAAAATGACGGAGCAAAAGATGACCCACCTCTATCTCCTTCCCACCTACCAAAGTTTTGTGCCCGGACAGGCAAGGAGGAGACTTATAGGTGCCATTTTTGAGGAAAATCGGTAGGTACGCAAAACGAACTCTGGTCATAGAACAAACCTGTAAGTGTACTTGATCAAGAAGGTGTTTGTTCCTTTGAGTCCGGAGAGTTGAGATGTCAAGTTTCGGAATCCATTTCGGTCTGACTGATCAAAATAAGAGCCGTTGTTTGACCATACGGCAAACAGTGTGGAACCGGGGATATACTCCCAGCGCATCACAAAATTGGAACGAAACTGCACCACATTGAAGTCAGGATCACCAAAGCCATAATCGGCTATGAGATCACCGTCTTCGTCCACTTGATAGTAACCGTCTGTGTTAGTAATCCAATCATCTGAAATGGGCAAGAAGCGATCGCCAAGGTCGGTGGCATTGGAGTCGGTCACGCGCTTGTATTCAGAGTAAGAGCCTGACGCGATGAATGGTTGTCCCCAAAATTCAAAGGTAAGATTGGGTGTCAAATTGTAATTGGCGCGAATGGCCATACTATACGTGCGTTGAAGGATACGAGCCAAAAGATACACTCCATCGCTTTGGTAATCATTGTAGACATACTGCATGCTGTTATCCGTCCAACTAACACTTGGCGATAGCGTAATCTGTAGGGCATCCATGGGTCTGGCTGTGATGTTTACATTCATACCCGAATTGTTGACATAGTTTTCGTTTCCCCAAAAAAACCAGTTGTTGAATGATACCCGCAGTATCTTCTGTGGGTTGCTGCCTATCCAATACCAATAATTCAAACCACCGGGATAGGTGATGGATGGTCCTCCGCGCAAATCATTGTTTGAGACTGACTGCCCCTCCACGTAAAGGCCGTTCTCAAAACCCCAATAATTGTGAAACTGCACACCCATATTCACATCAGACGCCATGCTCGTGCGTGTGCCACCGAAATCATAGTTTTGCTCGTGGTAAAGATTATAATATTGCTGGCGGAACATAGTTGTGGGTTTATTGAGGCGATAGGAGGTCCACATCCAATGATTCCAATTGTCTGTGCTAACCATAAATCCGATATCGTTGAGCTCCAACATGGGCGATCGATAATTGGAGCCAATATCAAACACCCAGTTCCCACTGCGCTTACCGAAAGTGAGTGCGCCAAATGTGCCAGTGAGCGAGGTGCGCGTCGAATCTACATTTCGATAATCATTGTCCGGTCGCTGAAAAAAGCGCTCGGGTGCTGTCTGAGTTTGATAAATGGCGCCTTGTGTGCCATTCACCTGGCTCATCCCAAAGCGGGCCGTGAAGCCAAACTTTCGGTCTAGGATATTCTGATTCAAATCAACCCCGGCACTTCGGGCATTGTCGTGCAAAAACTCTAGCCCGTTTCCTCTGTTGTCAAACCGATCCACACTAGTCACAATGGCGCCAAATACAGTTTGTCCTTCATTTAAATCCTGCTGAACGCGCCCTACTAGGAAATTGGTCATCGGTTCTATTTTTTCACGCCGCTCCTTTCCATCAACGGCGGTCACGTTGACATTCACCTCGGCTGTAAGCGCATCCTGAAAGCCCCATGAAAAACCCTTGGCGTTTTTTCCGGTCAGTTTCATCGCCCCTATAATGGGCGTATTGTTTGGGAAATCGACGTACTGAATATCATCGTCCGTGGGGTATCCCTGCGGTCTGGCTCCTATCCTTCTGGAATAAAACAGGTTGTTTTGGCCATTGCTGGTGCCAAAAGAAAGGATGTTATTTCCCTCAAGGAAAAAGGGACGTTGCTCCCGAAAAAAGAGCTGAAAAGCCGAAAGGTTAACAGCTGACGGATCCGCATCCACTTGTCCGAAATCAGGATTCACGGTCAGGTCAAGAGTAATGTCTGATGTGAGACCAATTTTGGCATCCACACCCACGTTTCCACCGGTCTCACTACCGGGTCTATACGGATTACCCTCTTCCTCCGGATATTTTTTGGCTGAACCTACCACGTATGGTTGTATTTCCAATTGCTTCTGGGGCTTGATGCCCGTGAGGCCATTTAATTCGCCAAACAAATGCACCCATCCGGGTGAGTTGGGGTCAATCGGCTGCCAGGTGGAGCGTACATCGTCTCTGAAAAAACGGCGCTGCACCTGAATGCCCCACGTGAGTGACTCTCGATTGGCAAAGCGCAATTGGGACAGAGGAATTTTATACTCTGCGATCCACCCTTTATCGTCAATGCTTGTTTTCAAATACCAGATGGGATCCCACGTAGAGTCCCAGTTGTTGCCATTGTTGGTCACGTACTCATCGCCTTTCACACCGGAAACACTCGCGTTGAACGAGAAGGCCGTTCGCTTGTCGTTGTAGCTGTCAATATTCACCTCTACCCAATCGCCCTCGAATCCATCGCGGCGCGACATCCGCTTCACTATCTTATCAGGCTCATTATCAAAGGCGCGAATACCGATATAGAGAAATTTTTCGTCGTAGAGAATCTTAAACTGCGTTTGGTACTTCGGCACAGCCTTGTATTCCGGTCTGTAACCCACAAAATCAGTCGCCCATTCCACCTGATTCCAGGCTTCATCGTCCAACAAACCGTCAATGACGGGTGCCTCACCGGCTACACGCTGGGTGGTATAGGTACGTCTCGGTTCAGCCTCTTGGGCTGATGAAAATGAAAAAATAAGAGATAACACGCCACTAATTATGAAGTTTGAGGCAGTTCTCACGTTGATCAGCAGGTTAGGTTAGTAGTAGTTATATATTTGAGTCAATGACTCTTTAGGCGTACTAAAGTTGCATTCGGTAGTTTTACTTACCATGAACAAAATAGTTACAAAATTGCGCAGACACGGGTCCTCTTTTACACCAGTGGCGATTCTTTTGGTCACCGCATGCATGCCATTGGGCACACCTTCAACGAGCACTTCGTCGAAAAAAATCTATTACGAGGATAAAAATTATGAGACCTATGTGGGCAATGTGATCGTGAACTATACCCAGCCATTCATCGACTTGTCAGAAAAAGGACCCATCAAACTTGAATTTGACCTGCTCACCAACACCTTCGAAAATCTGCAGGCTCGCTACATCTATTGCAACTTTGATTGGACACCCGCCCGCATACCGGAGATGCAGTATCTGCCTTCATTCAATCGATTTGATCACAAATCATTTGATTACTCCATCAATACAAAGACAAAGTACATTCAATACTTCTTCGAACTCAGCCGACCGATTCTGACGGGCAATTACCTGATCGTGCTGGCGCGCCGAGATAATCCTGAAGACATCTTATTTACTCGACGGGTGGTATTTTACAGCAAGAGCGTGAGTATTGCTGCCAAGTTACGCGTGCCTAGTCAGGTGAATCAGCGCAACACCCATCAGCAACTCGACATGGAAATGTGGTACACCAAATTGGATGCGCCAAATCCGCAGCAAAATTTCAAGACGGTGGTGATGCAAAACAAAAACTGGCATTCAGCATTGGTGGATGTGAAGCCCTCTATCATGGAACCGGGCTCCAAAAAAATGGAGTGGCGGTATTTTCAAGGAGAAACCACTTTCCCCGGGTGGAATCAATTTCGTTTTCTAGACATGCGCACGTTGAACTATCGAGGATTCAACGTAGCGAAAGTTGAAAACAAAGAAACGGGCGTGCAGGTGGCTCAGGGAATGGACAAAAGTTTTGGCAATGATTCATATAGACAGTTGATCAAAGACAACAACGGACGAATGATTCCCGGCAATAGTGATCCTGGCGAATCTTGGTTGGAATCAGACTATGCACTGGTGCAGTTTAGTTTGAAATCGGAGCGTGTAAATGGCAATATCTGGTTAACGGGCCGCTACAATGATTGGCTGAAAACCAACGCCAACTTGATGGAATACGACGAGGAAAATCAACTGTACTATGTGACATTACGGCTGAAGCAAGGCTATTACGACTATCGCTATGAAGTAGAGTCCACCGACCTGCCCGTGTTCGAAATGGAGGGCTCGCACTATATGGCTGAAAATGAATACGATATATTGGTATACTACCGCGCACAAGGGCGCTTCTACGATGAAGTGGTCGGTTTCACAAGTTTAAATAGCTTGGAATTCTTTTGATCAGACGCTATTTTTCAAGCATACCTTTCAGGTCAGCCGGTGAGTAGTTAATGGACTTTAATGTCTTGTTATCTCCCACCCGATAGACCAAATACTTGCCATCCTCCTCCCTATAATAGGCTTTTGTTCCATCCTTTTTGTTGTAATAAGCCACTGTGGCCTCAGCTTCCTCTTGAGTGGTGCAAGCCTTGCTCATGTTGGAGCGTTGCACCTCATTGAACAGATCGGCGAATTTATCTCCAAGGCCAAACTCCAAAATGGCTCCTGAAAGTACGTACTGAATATCACACAGTGCGTCGGCCACTTCCACAATATCCTTGTCTCGGATAGCATCTCTCAACTCATCCAGTTCCTCAGCGATCAAAGAAACGCGCAACTCGCAGCGCTCCTTGGCAGGAATCTGGGGCGTCTCCAAAATGGGGTGCTTGAACGTGCGATGAAAAGCGGCAACTTGATTAAGGGGATCGATGGGTTTCATAGGTGGAATTTTTTCGTGCCCGTCAAATAGCATCTGTCAGGTCGCTGCGAAAATAGCGATGTTCGGCAATACTTGGCGAGACAACTTAACCGATTGATTTGCGCGCCAACTCCGCCAGCAACCGAATGGCCTCTTTCAAATAAGGGTCTTTTGACAATCGGCTGGGCAGTGGCTCTTCTCCAACTTCATTGGCCGGTATTTCTGTGGCCAATTCATCCGTTTCTTCGTCGGCTCCCTCGGTGCGTCGTTCTTCCAAATTTAAGGAAATAGACTTCTGTAACATTTCCTGCTTACTCTTTTCTATTTCCGCCACCAGCTTGCGCAAATCCGGATCTTCATTCAGATGCAAGCGATAGAGTTCATTCAGTTGGTCCACTATTTTCTGATCGACTTGATTTGTCGGCTTGAATTGGGCACTGATAATTTCGTCCCAAGGCAATGCATTGGACTGTCTACTTTCCCCTACTTCTTCGGGCGCAAAGGGAGTCGGAAAATTCACATCCGGCGAAATGCCTATGCGCTGTGTGCTGTTGCCGGTGACTCGGTAAAACTTGGCCATCGTCATTTTTAATTGACCCAAATCAATCTGATTTTCAGTCAGATACGCTCGCAATTCTTTCAATTCTGTTGCCGCCTTAACGTCCCCTTCCTGTTGATACATGGAGATCATGCGATTCATCTGGCGCTGCAACTGCGGCCCCAAGTCTACAATGTTTTGCACAGTGCCCTTGCCAAATGAATTTTCGCCCAAAATGACCCCACGCTTGTAGTCCTGAATCGCTCCGGCAAAAATCTCTGAAGCCGATGCACTGTATCTATTTACCAAAACCGTCAGAGGCCCTTTATACAATACGCGACCACCATCAGTATCCGCCATTACTTCCACTTGATTTTGCATATCGCGCACCTGCACCACAGGGCCATCCGGGATGAAAAGGCCCGTCAGTTCGATGGCTTCATCCAATGATCCACCGCCGTTATAGCGCAGGTCTATCATCAGCCCGTCTATTCCCTGTGTTTCGAGGTTGGCGATCAATGCCTTCACATCGCGGGTGGTGCTTTTATAATCTTGCACGCCTCGGTTGCGCTCGTCAAAATTGATATAAAAACTAGGAATGGTGATCACGCCCAGTTTGTAGGTTTTGCCATTTTCAACAAACGGAATCACCTCTGCCTTTGCCTCTTGTTCCTCCAGTTTGATCTTGTCGCGCACGATGCGAATCACTTCGGGCTGTGCACTTGCTCCTTTGCTGTGTTTCAACACCTGCAGGCGCACCACCGTGCCCTTGGGTCCGCGTATTTTTCTCACCACTTCACTCAGCCTCCAACCAATGACATCTTCAAACACGCCCTCATCTCCTTGGGCAATGCCTATTATTTTATCGTTTTGTTCCAATTCCTTGCCCAAATACGCAGGACCACCGGGCATAATGTCTGAAACCACCGTATAATCCAACTGCTGCATCAGTCGAGCGCCGATTCCCTCCAGCGACAAACTCATGTCGATTTCGAAATCTTCCGCATCTGTTGGCGAAAAATAATTGGTATGTGGGTCGTATGCGGTGGTGAAGGCATTCATATAGGCCTGAAACACATCTTCACTGGTATATTGGGTCACTGCCCGCTCCACTCGCTTGTATCTGTCTGTCAATGACTTTGAAATATCCGGCCAATCGCGTCCGGCCAACTTGTAGGGAAGTGCCTGATTTTTGATGATTTTTCTCCAAAGTTCATCTCGCTCTCTTTCATTTTTAGGCCATGGAGCGTTCTCCCTATCAAAGTCGAAATACTCCTCCTTATCGAAATCCATTTCCTTCTCCAGAAGCTTATACACAAATTGGTACCGCTCGATGGCGCGCGTACGATAAGCGGAGAAAACTTCAAAGCCGAATCGAAGGTCACCCTCCACCAATTGATTGTCCAGTTCGTACTTGTAGGACTCAAAGGCGGCCACTTCTTTTTCCAGAAAATACGCTCGGTTGGCGTCTAGATCGCTAAATAGGTTACTGAAAATGACCTCTGAAAGCGAATCGTTCAGGTTGGTCTTATTGTAATGAAACCCTGCTAGGAATTGCGTGATCAGGATAGCCTCCCTTGGCTGCTGCTTGAGCGGCTGCAAATCATTCAATACGCGCGTGGAGTCGGGAGTTTGTGCCCAACAAACGAGACACATCATCAAACCCATCAGAGTCACCATCAACTTCTTCATATGCTTCGATTTAGTAATGCAAGAACGCAATTCGCGCGTAAGTGATTTTTAAAAGTATAAAATTTTTTACAAGCGGCAGATAGTTCTATCCGAAACTAAAAAATCCGGCTTTCTCGCCTCCATTTTTCCAAGAAAAGTGCCAGCCTCGCATCTGACCGACAGGGTGTGTAGACCAAATGTAACCTCGATAATGGATCGTTTCAATCTATTTCTTTTTAAAATTGAGTAACCAACACCACCCAAAATGATTCGAATCAAGCTCTTGCACCTGCACTGTATGCTCAATGAGGAGAGCGACAAAGACGAAGTGTTCCTCAAGTTCAACGGCCATCGCGTATGGCCAGAACATGGCCGCTACCATGCCATGAATTCGAATGAACGCATCGCGCTCAATGTAGTCATCGAGCATGATCCTGCAAAAGACCTGACGGTTGAGTTGTGGGATTGGGATTTACTCAGTTCCAATGATAAAATAGGTACATTCCAGACAAGCGTACGAGGCAATGATTACGGAAAATTTACTTCGTCTCTAAGAGTGGCCAATGCGGGGAGTACGGCCAGTTACTTGCTGGAATGGGAAATAATGGAACATTAGCGCGTCATCATTTTTTGGACGTACTTACCTAGAATATCGAATTCCAGATTTACTTGATCACCGACGTGTAACTGACCGAAGGTGGTGTGCGCGTAGGTATAAGGAATAATGGCTACCGAAAAGGCCTGCGCCTGCACATCAAAGCAAGTAAGGCTTGTGCCATTGATGCACACGCTCCCTTTTTCAACTATCAATTCGGTAGTAGGCACAGCAAACGTGAAAAGCCAGCTACCATTACGCTCTTCTCTGGCCACCACCTGTGCCGTGGTATCCACGTGCCCCTGCACAATGTGCCCGTCGAACCGTCCATCGGCCTTCATGCAGCGCTCCAAATTCACACTTTTTCCAACTGTCCATTTCCCCAAATTAGACTTACGAAGGGTTTCCTGAATGGCCGTGACCCAATGCCCGCCTGCTTCCACCTGAGTCACAGTCAAACAAACACCCTCATGAGCCAAGCTTTGGTCAATCTTGAGGTCTGCACTTAAGGAGGAGCGAACGAAAAAATGGGTATTTCCTCGGTCTTGTCGAATCTCCCTTACCTCTCCCACTGTTTCTATTATTCCGGTGAACATTGCTTCAGATTTTTGTACGAATTTAGCGTCATCTTGGAAGACACCTACAAACATCGAGGCATGAGGAAGCAACTTGTGAAGGAAGTTGCCTCAAAAGGAATCACATCTGCTCGCGTGCTGAAAGCCATCGGGAAGGTGCCGCGGCATTATTTTTTCGACAAGATTTTCGATATCCATGCCTATGAAGACAAGGCCTTTCCCATTGGTGAAGGCCAAACCATCAGTCAGCCGTACACGGTAGCATTCCAAACTGAATTGTTAGCCGTAAATCCGGGTGATAAAATACTGGAAATAGGTACAGGATCGGGGTATCAAGCGACCATTCTACTAGAGCTTGGAGCCAAAGTCTACACCATAGAATACCAAAAAAAGCTCTTTGATAAAGTAGTGAAATTCCTCCCATCCATCGGATACAAGGCCCATTTCTATTGCGGAGACGGGTCGAGCGGATTGCCCGAAAAAGCGCCGTATGACGGCATCATTGTCACGGCTGGTGCCCCGACCGTACCCGATGAGTTGATCGCTCAACTAAAGGTTGGTGGCCGGTTGGTTATTCCGGTGGGCGACAACAAAAAACAACGCATGATTCGCATCACAAAAATTTCCAGAACAAATCTGATGAAAGAGGAATTCGCCCATTTCAGCTTTGTACCTTTGCTCGGCGAAAAAGGATGGTAATGAAGAATTCAAAAAACTGTAGTGCCTCACAGGTGACCATGACCGAAATGGTGCTGCCAAATGACACCAACACATTGAATAACCTTATGGGAGGAAAGTTGATGCATTGGATGGATGTGGTGTCTGCCATAGCTGCACAAAAGCATAGCAACAGCATTGTAGTGACCGCCTCGGTAGACAATATTTCGTTTTCTCAGCCTATTCAATTGGGTAATGTGGTGACGTTGCAAGCGTTTGTCACACGTGCCTTCAACACATCCATGGAGGTGTATATAGAGGTAATGGCTGAAAACATCCCTGCCGGAGAATCTGAGCAGACGAACAGTGCCTTCTTCACCTTTGTGGCTGTAGACCAAAAAGGCAAGCCTAAAATCGTACCTGAGGCCGTGCCGCAAACTGAAAGAGAAATTGATCTGTATAACGGAGCTTTACGCAGACGTCAACTCCGTTTAGTACTAGCCAAACGCATGAAGCCATCAGACGCTACCGAATTGAAATCCATTTTTGAAGTGGCTTAAAATGGAAAATTTGGCACAATTCATTCATGAGGAGCTTTTTCTTGTCAGTGATTCTGCCAGCCAGTCAAAGCAGGCAGCCCCTGCACCCACTTATAAATTAGGGATTGTGGCGGTAGGTGCCGACAAGGATGATGAGTTACTTCTGAATGACATCCTAAAAGCCATTAAAATAGACCGCACGGAGGTGATTCTGGCAGTAGAACCGTCCGAATTGAGCACACGTTGGCTCATTTTTTCAGATACCTTTTTCCATGGTGGCACACAGCTTCACCCTACGGCAAAAATTGAGTTGAACGCAAAAAGGTTAATTTTGGCACATCCTTTGAAAGCCCTGCGTGATTCAAAACAGGAAAAAGCCGCTTTATGGCTGATTTTGAAGGAAGAATTCGGTCTTTAGGAAGAAAACACCGAAAGTATGGAGCTTAAAACAAAAAGATTTTCGAAATTGAAACCCATTTTAAAAACAAAAACAGAGACTATGAAACGACTATTTACACTTTTAGTGATCCTTGGGATTTCGGCCACCGTTTATGGTCAGGCCACTACTGGGTGGAAACCCCTCTTCCAAGATGATTTTTCCAATAACAAATCAGGTTGGGGATTGAATGAAACCACCAAGAATACGAGCAAAATCAGCTACAATAATAAGAGGCTAGTACTTGAGGTATTTGACGGTGGTGAAAAAAGATCATCAGTTTATACGAAGGTTAACTTCAATGAGGATTTCCTTTTGAAAACTAAAGTAAGCGCAATGACCGAAGATAAAGGCAACAAAAGTGAGCCTACACAATATGGCTTGTTTTTCGGCTATTCTTCTCACAAATACAGAGGCGAACAAGGATGGTATGGCATTCTGTTGGATTTTCATGAAGACAAAGTGTGGATGGCAGCCAACAACGAAAATGGATCAAAACTATTTGAGAAACTATCTACGGACATCAGCTATGACTCTAGTGGTGATACCGAAATTGGCGTTGTAAGACAAAATGGAAAAGTAGAGTTCTATATTAACGGAAAGAAGGTCTATGAAAATGCTACCACCACTACTTCAGGTGGAGCCATTTCATTCTATGCTACAAAGAATCAGAAGGCACTCATGTCCGCCATTACAGTATATGAGAAAGACATTCCTCCAACGCCTGAGGAAGTAGCAAAGGAGAAGGCAATCGACGAGGCAGTATCAGATGCTGAAGAAAATGTAATCATGAATGCTGTAGCCAATTTGGAATTTGCATCAGGTGCCGCAAAGATCAGTGATAAGTCTATTCCTGCTTTGAATACAATGGCAGAAATGATGATTAAAAACACCAAATTCAAAGTGATTTTGAAGGGACACACAGATGACGTAGGTGACCCTGCGGCTAACCAAAAATTGAGCCTGGATCGCGTGAACAGTGTTATTGCTTATTTAGTAAGTAAAGGTATTGACAAAGGAAGATTAGTAGGGTTGGGTTACGGAGACAAGCAGCCCATCGCTGATAACGAAACACCTGAAGGTCGCCAGAAAAACAGAAGAGTGGAGTTCGAGATTGTACTTTAATTAAATGTGTAAAAACCAATGAAAAAAGGATTAATTGTTAGTTTAGTTTTATTAGCCGGTATTCAGTTAAATGCCCAATCAACTGATGGGTTAAACCTCGTATTTCAAGATGACTTTGCAAACAACAAAAATGCTTGGTTAGTGAATGAAACCGGTAAGGATGTAAGTTGGGTAAATTTCAATGAGAAGCGACTCGTCATCGATAGTAACTTGGGCGAGGGCCGCATCTCAATGAATGCGAAGAATGGTTTCAATGGAGATTTCGTAATCAAGGCCAGTATTTGGTGCAAGGAATGCGCTGGTAGTAAGATGACAGGTTTCGGCATCATGGTCGGATTCGATCAGTTCAGCCTGAAGAATGCGCAAGGATGGTACGGAATGAAGTTGATGCAAGACAATACCGGGAAAGATGGCGTATGGGTAAAAGCCAATAACGCAAATGGAAGCACCCTTTTCGAACAAACAGCCTCTGCTGCATTTGATCCAAATGACAAAAATGAGATTGCAATCGAAAAGAAAGGTGATGTAGTTAATTTTTATGTAAACGGTACACAAGTTTTCTCTAATGCCGCTACCGAGACAGCAGGCAACAAAATAGCTTTCATTTGCGATTCGAAGATGAAAGTATATATGAGTGACTTGACTTTCTGGGCGAACTAAACTAGAACAGCCTATAAATGAAGAGAGCAGATAAACTATCTGCTCTCTTTTTTTTTGAGTCAACCAAAATATCTATTTTCCAAATATTTCAGCCAGCTTGTTCTGGAGTGCAGCGCCTCTTAGATCTTTAGCAATAATGGTTCCCTGCGGATCGATTAAATAATTTGCTGGAATGAATTCAACCTTATAAACTTGGGAGACCTCTCCTCCTTCATCATGAAGATTTAGCCAGGTTAGTCCGTCCTCACGTACAGCCTTATACAAAGCATTCTTCTCCCTATCGAGAGAAATGCCAAGAATGGTAAACCCTCTTGCTTGAAACTGTTGAAATAAATTCAATAAATGAGGATTTTCATCCCGACATGGTCGGCACCATGAAGCCCAAAAATCAACCAAAACAAATGTACCTCTGAAATCAGTGATGCTTACACTATTACCCAGTGAATCAATTAATTCGAAACTAGGTGCCATCTTACCAATCTGTAGCTTCCGTGTTTCGTCCAACTTCACACGAAATTCATCATACCAGAAATGATTGAATTCAGAACTATCCAAACTAGAGACTATTTGATCAATGAAACTATAATCACTATCAAAGTTCAAATACTTCATACCATAGAGCACGGCCAAATCATTATCCCGGGATGAAGAAATAATGTCCTTCAAATCAGCCACGGTTTGCAACTTAAGGTCATTCATTCTATTATTTAAATTATCGATTTCCGAAAAATCCTCAGCAAGCTGTGCCCGTGCAATGGCATCAGTCATATCTCTTAGCTTTCGTTTAGCATTCGCTATCAAATTGTCTATTTGCAAAATGATTTCAGATCCTCTTGATCCCTTGATATTCAATTTTTCTAAAGAATGATCAATCAGAATGCGATCAACCTGCTTATCGATGATGAGATTAATATTAAAAAAACCAGACGCTGCTACAGCGTAGAAACCAGGTCCTTTAAAACGTACAGAACCCTTAAACAGCCCATCAATTCGATTCAGAGTATCAACTGGGATAAATCCCTCCCTTGACAATTCATACAGCACAACTTTATTAAAATCTGGGAAGTCTACACTAGTTCTTAACTCAATTTCAACAGATTCGCTTTTGTCTCTACAGCCAGATAAAACTGACAAACAGAACAGTAAAAAAATGCTTCTTGACATAACTTTATTTACGTTATAATTATATTAACAATATTAATCCCTCGCTGCAATGCGTGGCTCAGGCCGTCTAGCGATTTGCCTCCTGCAGTAGCATAAAATGGCTGACCCCCTCCTCCTCCTTGAATTTCCTTTGCCATTTCACGCACCATATCGGTCGCGTTTAACCCCTTCGCAACCACATCGTCAGAGAGCATAACAGAAATGAGTGGTTTGTCCTTCACATTTGCTCCTATCAAAAGCACCAGCGATCTATACTCTTCCTTCAGCTCAAATGAAAGTTGTTTAATCATGTCCGCAGTTGGAAATGAGCTCATGAAAGAAATGAAAACTACATCTCCAATTTGCTGACGAGATGCTTTCATTTTTTCCTTGATTTGCTTGCCTTGTTCGCGCTGCGCTATTTCCAGTTCCTTCAAGAGTGCTCCTCGTTCCTCCAACAAATCTTTGATTGCCTTTTCAACATCTTTCGGTTGTTTCAGCATTTCTCTGACCAAGGCTAAGGTTTCAGATTCCTTTCTCACTAACTCCTCGGCTCCAACTGCTGTAGTAGCCTCTATGCGTCTCACTCCGGCCGCAATCGACGATTCACTTATAATCTTAAACAAGCCTATTTGACCGGTAGCAGGTACGTGTGTGCCCCCGCAAAGCTCAATGGAATAAGCCGGATCAAATGTGACTACTCGTACAAAATCTCCATATTTCTCACCAAACAAGGCCATGGCTCCCATTTTCTTAGCGTCCTCAATCGGCACATTTATATTTATTCTCCGGTCAATATTTTCGCGAATCTTTTCATTCACAATTGTTTCAATCTTCACCAATTCCTCGTTCGTCAATTTAGAAAAATGTGAAAAATCAAAACGCAAAATATCGGCATTGACAAGCGAACCCTTTTGCTGCACGTGACTGCCCAAAACTTGACGCAAGGCCGCATGAAGCAAGTGAGTAGCGGAGTGATTATTTTCCGTTCGCTTTCGCTTAATTTCATCCACTTGCGAATTGAATGAAACTGACACATCTTTTGGCAACTGATTCACAAAATGAACGATCAGATCATTTTCCTTTTTTGTGTCAATAATGGCCGTAGATACGCCACCTGATGACAGCACACCCGTATCTCCTACCTGTCCGCCACTTTCAGCATAAAATGGTGTTTTATCCAAAACCAGCTGGTATTGCTTCTGCCCCTTGGCATTAACTTCTCTGTACCGAAGTATTCTACTCTGCGCTTGCAAGGTGTCATATCCTATAAATTCCGATTCTTCACCTGCATGAACCACCACCCAATCACCCGTTGACTTCTGGGCATCTGCCTTGCTGCGCTCGCGCTGCGCTGACATTTCTTTTGAAAAGCCAACCTCATCCACCGTCAAGCCACCCTCACGGGCAATAAGTGAAGTCAAATCCAGAGGAAATCCAAAGGTGTCGTAAAGTTCAAATGCCGTTTTACCATCCACTTGCTTCACGCCTGATGCCTGAATAGCTGCTAATTTTTTCAGTCCATTTTCTAACGTTCGCAAAAAAGAAAGTTCTTCTTCGCGGATGACCTTGCTCACAAAATCAGCTTGCTGCTTAAGCTCCGGGAATACATCGGCAAACTGATCGGCCAAAAGACCAACCATATCCGTCAAAAACGGCTCTTTAAAACCAAGGTATGTATACCCATAGCGCACAGCCCGTCGCAAGATTCTTCTGATGACATAACCTGCCCCCGTGTTACTTGGCAACTGACCGTCGGCGATAGTGAAGCAAATGGCTCGAATGTGGTCGGCAATGACTCGTACAGATACATCCGTCATTTTATCCTCACCATACTGCTTTCCTGCACGCTCTGCCACCCACTGGATGGTTGGTTGGAAAACGTCCGTATCATAGTTCGACTGCTTCCCTTGCACAGCCATTGCCAAGCGCTCGAAACCCATTCCAGTGTCTACGTGCTTATTTGGCAATGTATCCAGCGACTGATCGGCCTTCCTATTAAACTGGATAAATACAAGATTCCAGATTTCCACTACCAGCGGGTGATCTTTGTTGACCAAATCGCGACCGGCTATTTTTTGTCTGTCGGCTTCATCTCGCAAATCAATGTGAATTTCTGAGCAGGGACCACAGGGACCGGTATCGCCCATTTCCCAAAAATTATCCTTTTTCGATCCATTCAATATGCGATCCGCAGGCAAGTGCTTGCTCCAAAAGTCAAAGGCCTCTGTATCCCGCTCCAAATTTTCCTTTGCATCTCCTTCGAATATAGTTGCATACATACGATCAGCCGGAAGCTTGTACACGTTGGTGAGCAACTCCCAAGCCCAATCGATTGCCTCCTGTTTGAAATAATCACCAAAAGACCAGTTGCCCAACATCTCGAACATGGTGTGGTGATAGGTATCGAAACCCACTTCCTCTAGGTCGTTATGCTTGCCTGATACGCGCAAACATTTCTGGGTATCGGCTATCCGCGAACTCTTTGGATCCTTATTGCCGAGGAAATAATCTTTGAATTGGTTCATCCCAGCATTTGTAAACATCAATGTGGGGTCGTTCTTCACGACAATGGGAGCCGAAGGCACGATCTGGTGACCTTTCTGCTCAAAAAACGAAATAAACTGATTTCGGATCTGTTTTGAATCCATTCTAATTCACTGATTATTAAGATGATATGAAAAAACCGTTTGCGAATAAATCTGAAAATGGTAAATTGCCGGCTGAGCGTACAAGCCATCACCCAGCAGAGAAGCAAAATTACCTCATTTTTTTGAGTGATTGTCTATGGCAAAAATTAAGTATTACTACGATACCGAGTCCTGCAGATACGAACGTATTCGTGTATCTCGATGGGACATATTTTGGAATACAATGGGTTTTTTGGCAGTGAGTATGGTGCTTGCACTCATCATGCTGACCATCTATACACTCAACTTCGAATCACCGGAAGAATCGCTTCTCAGATCGGAGAACGAAGAGCTTAAATTCCATTACGAATTATTAGAAAAAGACCTTTCGGAGGCTCGGCAAATGCTGGCATCCTTGCAGCAGCGCGACGATAATATTTACCGTGTTATGCTGGGCGCTGAGCCGATACCTGCCGATGTAAGAAATGCCGGATTTGGTGGATCCGATCGGTACAAAGAATTGACAGGTCTGAATCAAGAAAACCTGATCCGTTCGAATTATATGGAGTTGGATGCACTCAAGAAGCAACTTTACATTCAGACCAAGTCCTATGACGAAGTGGTAGCGTTGGCCAAGCGAAAAGAAGAAATGTTAGCTTCTATGCCGGCAATCCAGCCGGTATCAAATGAAGACTTGAAATTCCTGACATCCGGTTACGGCTTCCGCATTGACCCGATTTTGCGCACGATGCGCATGCACACGGGAGTTGATTATTCCATGCCCATCGGCAGCCCTGTATATGCTACCGGAGACGGTGTAGTATCTCTGGTTGAAACCATGTTTGGCGGATACGGCAGACAGATTGAAATTGATCATGGATTCGGATTTAAAACCAAATACGCCCATTTGCACGATTTCAAAGTGCGGCGAGGACAAAGAGTAAAACGTGGTGAACTGATTGGTTACTCAGGCAACTCGGGCAAATCTTCCGGTCCCCACCTCCACTACGAAGTAATGGTGAATAATCAAAAAATGAATCCGGTCTACTACATGTACAAAGACCTTCAGCCAGAAGAATTTGAAGAAATCCTCCGTTTGGCATCCATAGAAAACATTGCGCAAGACTCCTATTAACAGAGGTTGTCAATAAGTTGTGGAAAAGTGCCAATCTGCATGATGCGTCGAGTGGTTAGTTTTACGCCCCTAAACGGTATCACCTAGCTGCTATCATTACCAATCGAACTACAGGGTAAAATCGAGAAAAATTTTACGACTTGATAGGGTGAATTGCGAGTGCGTAGGCGGTGATTCTGGGGGAATTATTTATCTTGAAATCACAAACCGAATCCAGTGCCCTACAAGGAAAAGGAAATAGAAAAGAAGTATTACAGCATTGGCGAAGTAGCCAATGAATTGGGTGTAGCTACTTCTTTGATCCGCTTTTGGGAGCGCGAGTTTGACGTAATAAAGCCTAAGAAAAACCGAAAAGGTAATCGGCAGTTTACCCAACAAGACCTTCAAAGTGTCAAGTTGATTTATCATTTGGTAAAGGAAAAGGGGTACACACTGCAAGGTGCGCGGGATTTCATCAACAGTGGAGGGCCTGATCTGGCCACTGACAAAATTGAACTTATCGAATCACTAAAGCGCGTACGATCGTTTCTCGTGCAGCTTCGCAACGAATTGGCATGATGGCTCAGCATCCGCTCAAGCTACTGGCACTCACGTGTGTGCCCGGGTTGGGTGATTGGAATATCAAGCAACTAATCAGCTATTGCGGCTCTGCCGATGAGGTATTCAATGTGCCCAAACGAAAACTAGAAAGCATACCCGGCATTGGTCCAAAGACCGTGCAGGCCATAAGTGAACACCAAACATTTAATGAAGCAGAAGCCATCCTGAAAGAGGCCGAGGCAAAGGGAATGGCGGTACTCTCCTATTTGGATCCACAGTATCCGCAGCGCATGAAGAGCCAAATGGACGCACCGGCCATTCTATTTAAGAAAGGAATGGGTGAACTGAACCCTGACCGTACCTTGGCCATCGTAGGCACACGCAAAGCCACTACTTATGGCAAGCAGGTCACGCAAAAAATAGTGGAAGATTTGAAAGACATGCAGGTGCAAATCATAAGCGGGTTGGCCTATGGCATTGATATAGAAGCACACAGAGCGGCTTTGAAGCATGACACCTCCACGGTGGCCGTGTTGGCCGGTGGGTTAGACTACATTTATCCGTCTGCGCACAAGAAATATGCGGAGGAAATGCAGGAACATGGGGCGATCATCTCAGAAAGTGTACCCGGAACCAAGCCAGATCCGCATCTTTTTCCGGCCCGCAATCGCATCATAGCCGGCATGGCCGATGCAGTGATCGTGGTGGAAGCGGCAGAAAAAGGAGGTGCTCTCATTACAGCCAAAATTGCCGATTCGTATAACCGTGCCCTCTTTGCCGTGCCAGGTAATTTGGAAAATACCTACTCGGCAGGCACGAACAAACTGATAGCCTCCCAACTCGCACTTATCTATACAGGCGTGCAGGACTTGGCCACTCATCTGAGCTGGGATTTGGAAGAAAGTGCGAAGGAGCCCGTGCCCCTACCTGAATTGTCTGGGGCCGAAGAAAAACTCTACCGGCTGCTAACAGAGAAGGGACAACCTATCGAAATTGATCAAATTGCCATTCAGGCACAACTCCCCGTCAATCAAGTTGCATCGATTTTGCTCGGATTGGAATTCAAAAATCTGGTGAAAGCATTGCCGGGGAAGAAGTTTAGAACGCTGTGATTTGTTGAAAGAAAATAATGTGTATTTTTGATAAAATTATACACATGAGAACGAACATAGTCATTGACACTGATCTAATGAACGCTGCAAAAAAAGCAACAGGTCTTAAGACAAAGAAGCAAATCGTAGAAGAGGGTCTTAAGCTTCTCATACAGATGAAAAATCAATCCCAACTACGGTCCTTACGTGGAAAACTTAAGTGGGAAGGTAACCTTGACGAAATGAGAGTCATTTCATGATTGTTGTTGATACAAGTGTTTTTGTCGATTATTTCAATGGAGAAATCAATAGCGAAACGGACACATTAGATGCTATCCTCGGCAATCAGTTAATAGTGGTTGGTGATTTAATTGCAATGGAGTTATTGCAAGGATTCAGAGAATCAAAGGATTTGAATCGAGTTTTGAGTCTTTTTAATGATCTAGAAAAGCGCGAAATGATCACTTTTGATTGGGCTATAAAGTATGCAGAAATGTATCGATACTTAAGATCAAAAGGAATCACAATTAGAAAATCAATCGATACAATCATAGCCGGTTATTGTATCATTCATAATCTTCCTCTTCTACAGAGGGATCGGGATTTTCAACCCTATCAAAAATATCTTGGCCTAAACCTACTCTAACTCACCTCCCCAAAAACACCGAAGGTGCCATATTCAGCGCATCTTGAAACGCATGATGCTTGATGCGAATTTCATGATCGAACGACTCGAAATAGGCAATCATGCGTTCGGTGGCGATATTTCCTACCAGCGTATCTTCTGCCATGGGGCAGCCGCCAAATCCGTTGATGGCGCCATCCATCCGACGGCAACCGGCCTTGAAAGCGGCATGAATTTTCTCGCGGGTGGTCTCCAACGTGGAATGCAAATGCGCACCAAACTCAATATGCGGAAACTTAGGGATCAGTCCGTTGAACAATGTGGTGATATTCTCAGGATTCGACACACCAATCGTATCGGCAAGGGAAATTACCGAAACACCCATACCGTCCAGTTTTTGGACAAATTCACCCACATAATCCATCTCATACGGATCACCGTAAGGATTGCCAAAACCCATGGACAGGTACACGACCAACGTCTTGTCATTCATATCGCACAGTTCCTGTATTTCCACCAAATCGTTGAATGCATCGGCTATGGAGCGATTGGTGTTGCGTTGTTGAAATGTCTCGGACAGTGAAAGCGGATAACCCAAATACAAGATTTCATCAAACTCACACGCGTCTTTGGCCCCCCGCACATTGGCTACTATGGCCAGCAACTTTGTTTTGGTATGATGCAGTTGTAACCCCTCAAGCACCTGTGCAGTATCAGCCAATTGCGGAATGGCTTTGGGCGAAACGAAACTGCCAAAATCAATGGTATCGAACCCCACTTTGAGCAATTGGTTGATGTACCGAATCTTCAATTCCGTAGGGATGAATTCCTTCAATCCCTGCATAGCATCACGTGGACATTCGATGATTTTCATATAAAACAATTTTACGGATAAATGGAGATAATTATCAACATGAATTACAAAATAGGATGGGACATTGGTCAAATTGCAAATTGATTATCTCGCCTCGGAGCAATTGGGGAAATAAACACCGAATTCGGTTAATTGTCCACTTCTGCCTTCTTTGGGCATTTGCTATATTTGCCGCTCTACATTTGATCACCCATTTTATTAACCAATACCTATGAAATTCAGACCGGGAGTACTAGCGGGACAAGAAGTAACTGACCTGCTCAACTACGCCAACGAAAAAGATTTTGCCATGCCTGCTGTGAACGTGGTGAGCACCAACTCGGTGAATGCCGTGCTGGAAACCGCGCGAGATGTGAACTCTCCAGTGATCATTCAATTTTCGAACGGTGGAGCGGCCTTTTTTGCCGGAAAAGGACTGGCCAACGACAAGCAGCAGGCCTCAATAGCGGGTGGTATAGCGGGTGCGCAGTTTGTGCATGCCATGGCCGAGGCATATGGCGTGACGGTAATCTTGCACACGGATCATGCTGCCAAGAAACTACTCCCGTGGATTGACGGCCTGATGGATGCCAACGAAAAACATTTTGAAAAAACAGGCCGTGCGCTCTATTCTTCTCACATGCTTGACCTATCAGAAGAGCCATTGGCGGAAAATGTGGAGACATGCGTTCATTACTTCAAGCGCATGGCGGCTATCGGTATTACCCTAGAAATGGAACTTGGCGTGACCGGTGGTGAAGAAGATGGTGTGGACAATTCGGATGTGGACAACTCACAGCTCTACACTCAGCCGGAGGAAGTGGCCTATTCGTACGAAAATTTGAAGAAGATTGGCAACAACTTCACCATAGCGGCGGCCTTTGGCAATGTGCACGGCGTGTACAAGCCCGGCAATGTGAAACTCACACCGAAAATCTTGAAGAACTCGCAAGATTACATTCAGAAGAAATATGGCACAGCAGCTAACCCGGTAAACTTCGTGTTTCATGGCGGTTCGGGCTCATCGAGAGAAGAAATACGTGAGGCGATCAGCTATGGTGCCGTAAAGATGAACATCGACACGGACACGCAATGGGCATTTTGGGATGGCATCAGAGGCTTCTACAAAAAGAACGAAGGCTATCTGCAAGGGCAAATCGGCAACCCAGAAGGAGACGACAAGCCGAACAAGAAATTCTACGATCCACGCGTGTGGCTGAGAGAAGCAGAAAAGACGATGAGTGCCCGCCTGAAGGTGGCCTTTGAAGATTTGAACTGCATCAATAGAAACGCATAATATTTTTAGATAAGTGATGTTTGAGCGCGCCTGCGGCGCGCTCAAACACTTTTAAGACAACCCGAAAATTCCCCAATATGAAAAATATCTCCGTCATAGGCAGTGGCACCATGGGCAATGGCATTGCGCACGTTTTCGCACAAAGTGGCTATTCTGTGGCACTCATTGACATCTCGCAAGAGGCACTTGATCGTGCATTGGTAACTATCGGAAAAAACCTAGACAGACAAGTGGCCAAGGAAGTGCTCACAGAAGCGGACAAAACGGCAACACTGAGCCAAATCAGAACATTTACATCAACAGAAGAAGGTGTGAAGTCGGCTGACTTGGTGGTAGAAGCAGCCACAGAAAACTTCGAAATCAAGAAGAAAATTTTTGAGGCGATGGATTCACACGCACCTGCCGGAGCGATCCTGTCGACTAATACTTCGTCTATCTCCATTACCAAAATAGCGGCCGCCACCAAGCGACAGGACAAAGTGATCGGGATGCACTTTATGAATCCTGTGCCGGTGATGAAGCTGATCGAAGTAATACGGGGATATGCTACCTCAGACGCCACCACGGCTGTAATCATGGAGCTAAGCCGCAACCTGAAAAAAGTGCCCGTGGAAGTAAACGACTATCCCGGCTTTGTGGCCAACCGCATCTTGATGCCCATGATCAACGAAGCGATCATCACGCTGCATGAAGGAGTGGCCGGTGTAGAAGAAATCGATACGGTAATGAAGCTCGGTATGGCTCACCCGATGGGGCCGCTCCAACTGGCCGATTTTATTGGATTGGATGTGTGCCTTTCCATTATGTATGTGCTGTATGACGGCTTTGGCAACTCAAAATATGCACCTTGTCCGCTATTGGTAAACATGGTGACAGCCGGATATCTTGGAGCCAAGTCGGGCGAAGGTTTTTATAAATACACTCCCGGCAGCAAGGATGTGGTAGTGAGCGGGATGTTCCGAAAGTGAAGCATTGATTCGCATAACTGACTAAGCTATTAAAAATTCCATCGTCAGCAGGATTACGGCCAATAGAGCAAGATTCACGAGGTTACGTAGCGGTATCATGAGTGCGAAATTTTAAATTCAAAATCGCAGAATTGTGCCAGATCATACCCTGTGTCCAGCATATCTTCCATCATTTCTCCGGCATCCCAGTAGATCTTGACATTGTGCCCCAACGTCCTTTGATAATTGAGGAGCATGATGATTTTGAATAAGTACTTTACCGTGAGCGGATTAAAAAGTTCATATTTGATATAGATGGTCAAGTGTTCCTTCTTAGCCAAATGAGCAGAAATAAACTGGAGCAAGTCCGCATATTTCTCTGATACGGTCGGCGCAATAGACCATCCTCGTACGATGACCAGATCCAGTCCTGACATGGTGCGAACTTCCAGTGAATGATCTTCTGTTTCTTCAGTTGATAAAACGCGCATAGTGGAACGAGCGGCTAGCGTGGGAAAATTTGGATATGTATTCATAATCGTGCGGGCTGGGTGATTATAGCACAATGGTCAAAGCTGACTGAAGGGTAGGTCTAAATCCTCTGGTACCCACACCGGCACCAATTTTCACGCGATTCATCAGCGTTACATCCGTAAGAATGGATGAAGTAATGACAAAATTTTGTCCATTAGAAACGCCAGTGCGCACTTGGTACTTGATGTCCACAATGCGTCTGTTAAGTAGCGGATACGCACCAAAAATTCCGTAAAATTCTTCTTCGTGAAGACTTGTCAATACTTGCTCAGGATCATTTCCGAATCCGGCCGATTCTTGATAAAATCCACCTATCTCAGCATCATTCACAAAGTTGAAGCCTGCCGCAAAACCGTTCTTAAGGTTTACAGATGTTTTTTCTACATACGTGCGAGCGATTAATTGTTGTGCGGTAGCAATTCCTAGAAGAGCGATGGTGAGCACGGTTGAAAGTAAAAGTCTTTTCATTGTCATATTCTTTTTGTTTGAATTATAAGACAAAGTTGAAATAAGATGCCCTCCTATATCAGAGTGAATCCCGTGTTATAAAATTTCAGTAAATTTTTGATAGCCCGTACGTGCAATACGTAAGCGCGCACGTAAAATGAGAAAGCATAAAAGCAGCAAAATAAAAGTGGTTACTACCATGTAAATAACTGATAATCAAAATACTAGTACAGCATATAGAAGACATGAAATGCGTAAATAAACCAGATATTTTACTAAATACTCATGGAGGGCTGAGCAGTATTGAAACCTGCCCGCTTGAGCACACCCCATTGTTTTTCACCTTTACAGAATTGATAATTTCCGCGCAGCGCCCAATATATTTTCAATGGATAATAAAGCAGAGGTTCAAGTAGAGAAATGATAAATATACGAAGCAAATCAAGACGACTACTATATTTAAAATAGGAAGTCTCTTCAGCCAGCAATACCATTGTAGATATAAGTGTATTGAATACGTACACAAATACAAAAAGTGAAAGCCAAAACTGCGCATTGAAATAACCAAATGCGGCTGCCAACAAAATGACCAGCAAACTGAATAATTCAATAAATGGCGCCAACCACTCATAAATCAGCCAATAGGGCAAACTGATCATGCCTACTATGCCGTACACCGGATTAAAAATCATTCGTCGGTGCGTCACCAGCGTATCTATGGTGCCGCGGCTCCATCTACTGCGTTGCTTGCCCAGTCCTTCATTGGTTTCGGGCACTTCCGTCCAGCACAGTGGGTCCGGTACATACACTACTTTGGCTTTTTTGCCTTTGTCCATTTGATACTTGCGCATGCGCACGGTCAGTTCCATGTCTTCACCCACCGTGCTTTTGTCGTATCCGCCACAGGCCATCACCAAGCGCCTATCAAACATGCCGAGCGCTCCTGAAATAAGAAGAAGTCCGTTGAATGCACCCCACGCCATGCGCCCTATCAAAAACGTGCGCAAATATTCCAGCACCTGAAACCTGGCTAACAAACGCTTTGGCATTACCACTTTTACTATTTGGCCGTCGCGCACTTCGCACGAGTTAGCCACCCGGATTACACCTCCCGTGGCTACCACATCTTGCTGATCCAAAAAGGGTTTCACCAACTTGAGCAACGCGTCTTTTTCTAGTATACAGTCTACATCTACACATGCCACATATTGGCCGGAAGCCAGATTGAGTCCGGCATTCAGAGCATCCGCTTTTCCACCATTGACCTTGTCTATTACTAGCAAATTTCTGTATGCTTTGCGGTCAGAGCGGTAGACACCTCTCACCTGATTGGTTTTTAGGTGAACAGGAAGGGTCATGTCAAACTTCTTGAGACTGAAACTTCGAATGAGTTGCTCCAGTGTGGCATCCGAACTGCCATCATTTACGATAATCAATTCATAGCGAGCGTAGCGGAGGGCGAGTAGCGAGCGGACATTAAGGACAATGCTCAATTGCTCGTTGTACGCCGGGGCTATGAGCGTGATCCGAGGTGCCAGCGGAGATGACAAGATAAGCTGATAATTGACGAAATGATGGGCTCGCTTATACTTCCACAACTGGTGTATCGCTACGAGTGCAAAAAGTAGGTAACTACCATAACCCACGCTCGCATAGAGCAGCATGATGTATTCCTGCACATACAGAAAAGATGGTAGCCAGGTGTGCATTCCTGCGGGTTATTGACGGGTTCGTCTTTCTACCAAAAGCAATGAGACCATAGCCCAGCATAGGGCACCCATACGTGGCATGGAAGGTAGGTGTGTCGGACTGTTTTTACGGGGGGTATTTGTATTATTTTCCATGATTCCTTGCATTAAATTTTTGATCCCCAAAGTTCATTTTCATCGGCCTGTTTTTTCAGGGGGAATCACCGAAAAATGCAAATCCGTAAATCACTTAGGCTGTAAGTCGTAGGTGCGTCGTTTTCTTCAATTCCTCGCTGATAGCCAGCCATTGCACAGGTCCGCTCAGTTCGTGGAGCACGGTCATGGCCAGCTTGCGCACGGTCTGATTTTTAGCGCTCAGAAGCAACTCCTTTACCGGCCGCTGGCTTCTCGAGTCTTTCAATTTTTGGATAGCCAGCAAGGCCAAGTACACCCTTCTCTGATTATCCGATTTTAGCAGTTCATGGATCTCTGGCAAGCATTCGCGTTGATCGAATTGCACGATCACAAGGAGGCAGAATTGCACAACCAAAATGTCGGGTGACGAAAGCCATGTTCCGGCCGGAGGAATGCTATTGGCCGTTCGCATTTTGAGTGCGTTCAATACGTTTATCTGTTCCCAAATCACAAAATTCTTCACCTTTTTCATGAAAAAAAGTGGATCATCCGCCAGGTGCACCACTGCTATGTGCGCTTCGGTGCGCACGATGGGATCTGTGTGATGGAGCAACGGTAAAAGATACGTTACTCCCTCTTTGTATTCCATAGCGGCCAATTCTCTCATGCCTGTGATCAATTGGTAATGATCTCGCGACGTGAGTTTTTTCAACGAAACTTCAACCAGTCCTGTGCTTACATAAAAGGCGCGTACGCGCTTTGCCGTATTGCCTCGCACGTGCGTCACGATGGTGTGGGCCACATCTATGATTTCTTGTTGATGTCCTTTGCCGGCCAATTTGAGGATGCGATCATACCCCGTGGCATGTGTCAAGTCACGCTCATCTACCAAGTAGTGAATAAAACTGGCATTCAGCAACTCTCGGCGTTTTTGCAATCTCCTTTTGCGGCGGACATGGCGGGTACGGTGAATGAGTACCCAACCCATGATGGATACGGCTAAAATTGCCAACGCGGCGATTATGAGTTGCCAAATCATCATCCCCGCGTTAGATTCCATGAAGGCTACTCATTTGTCTCTTGCGCATTTGGTATTTCATTCGCGCCACCAGTTCCTTCATATTGATCGGCTTTTCCACCACATCATCGGCACCCATTTCAAAAGCCCTAATGGCGGTCTCTTCGGCCGTGTCTGACGACATAAGCAAGTACGGAATATCTGATTCTTTTTCCTTGCGCAAATAATGGAGCAATTCCAATCCATTGGTGAAATCGACAAACAGCGCACTCACTACCATATCGTAGTTCCTTAGGTCAAGAAAATGCTTGGCGAGATGACCATCACCTGCTCCATGCACCTCCCAATGGGTGGCATGTTCGATGTACCGGATCAGCAATTTTCGAATGATGTCTTCACCCTCGCAAACCAACACCAATGGGGTATTGCCGGGTGTGAACAGACGTTGAATGGGTTGTAGACTGAGGGCTTCCAACTATTTGGTGTTTAATGAATGATGAAATTCGACACCAAAATTGGATGGTCAAGCCGGTCGGGCTAAGCGTATTTTAAGTATTTCTGAAAATACGTGTAATGCTTAGAAAAGTGGCTAAAACGCGCACACAAAACCCCTAAAGTGCGTCTTCAAACAAGGTTTCGCTCAATGGCATACATGACCAAGCCTGCGATATTTTTACAGCCTGTTTTTTCCAGCATGTTGTGCTTGTGGGTCTCTACTGTGCGCACACTGATGAATAGCTTGTCCGCTATTTCCTGATTGCTCATTTCATCGATGATCAATTTAAGCACCTCCTTTTCGCGTGAAGAGAGGGGTGTCTCGACGGTGAGTCGCTGCTTAGCCTTCTTCTTATTGGCTAGGGCGTCTATGATGGCATTTGTGGCTTCTTTGCTGAAATAATTCTCTCCATTACTAACCGCCTTCACCGCGTCTAGCAATTGCTGTTTACCGGCATTTTTCAAGATGTATCCTTGCACGCCTAGCGAGATCATTTTGGTCACATATTGGCTCTCACCCAGCATGGTGAGTGCAATCACCTTTTGATCCGGGTGCTTTTCGCTGATATACTGCATTAGCTCCAAGCCGTCCATGCCGGGCATAGAGATGTCCGTGATCACTATATCTACGGATTGTTTTAACAGCACTTCGATGGCTCCTTTGCCGTCTGAGGCCTCCGCCACCACGGCAAAATCAGATAATCCTTCAAAATAAAATTTCAATCCGTCTCGGATTACTTCGTGATCATCTACGAGCATTATGGAAACCATCAGTCTTGATTTAGAGGTATTTCAACAAATATCCACGTTCCTTTCCCAATTTCACTAGTAATTTCCAAAGTTCCACCCATAGAACCAACTCTGCTTTGCATAAAGCTGAGTCCTTGATGACTGGCATTCCCCTCTCTGTCGCCTGTATTGAAACCCTTACCATTGTCTTCGATAGTGAGTTGCACACTATCCGCGGCGCGGGTTACTTGGATAAATGCTTCATCGGCGTGGGAGTATTTCAAAATGTTATTCACGGCCTCTTGGGTGATTCTATACAAACCCACTTCTATGGTTCCCGGCAGGCGATTGATCCCCAGATTGTCATGGTAGTGAAACTGTGTTGCGGAGTGCAGATGATCTAGCATGTTGCGAATAGCACCTGAATAGCCAAAATCTTCAATGGCCTTGGGCATGAGTTGATGGGCAATATTTCGCGTTTCGTTGATGCCTTGGTTTAGATAGGTATAGCCTCGTCGGAAGCGCTCCCTCACCCCTTGCGAAAGCCGATCGGTTTCTTCAAGCACAGGTTCAATATTGAGCATGGCAGTAATGAGCGTTTGCTGCAGGCCGTCATGAATATCCTGCGCGATCCGCTTACGCTCATTGTCTTCCGCTGTAACAGTGGCGGACAGGAGCCGTTCGCCGGCCTTTTTCCTTTCCGTAATGTCTGTCGCAAGTACAAGTTCCGTGAGCCGCCCGTTGAAATGAAATACCTGCCCTACCAAGTCGACATAAATCACCTCTCCATTTTTTTTGATATGTTTTGACTCCCCAATCAGATGGACGGTGCTGTTTTCATCCACCTCTGCTATGGCTCGTTTCATATCAGCCAAATCTTCCTCTTTGTGAATGTCTGCCAGTGTCATGGCTAGGAATTCTTCTTTACTGTGACCATAATGATCAATGGCCGACTGATTGACATCCAAGAAAGAGTGGATCTCCAAATCGAGTACCCACATGGGCTGAGGACTCAGTTGAAACAAATCACGGTATCGCTTTTCCGAATCGCGCAATGCAGCCGTAACTCGCTGACGTTCTAGCGCATACATGATGCTTTTGTACAGTACAAGAGGACTTAGTTCATCTTTAAGTAGATAATCCGAAATGCCCATGGCCAACGACTTGATGCTGAAGGAGAGGTCGTCATAACCTGTGAGCACGATGACCGGAATTTGGCCTGAATAGGTAGACACTTGCCGAATGAGTTCTTCACCGCTCTTGTCAGGCAGGGAGAGGTCCAGTAACACGATGTGCCTGTCCGTCCGTGCCGTAAGTGCCGCAGCAGCTTCTCGAAAGGTTTTGGCATTTTCTACGGAAGGATTACTAAAAAAATCGGCTAAATATTCCTCAATCAACACAAAATCGCCGAGGTTATCCTCGATGACCAATGCATTGATGGTTTGCTTTACCTTCCCCATAGCTTCACATCCTTTATCTGTTTGGCAGCCGGACCTTATTCGCCCAGAAATTTTCTACTAGACTCACCACCTCCATGAATTGGCTCACCTCAAGTGGCTTGATAATATAGCAATTCGCGTAGTTCTTATAGCATTTTTGAATATCGCTCTGCGCAGATGAGGTAGTAAGCATGATGACCGGTATGTGTTTGTACACTACCTGAGACTTGATGAAATCCAGCACTTCATGTCCGTTTCGCTTAGGCAGGTTTATGTCCAACAGGACAAAGTCCGGTTCGGGCACACTTTCATACCCAGGACTCTTTTTTATAAAATGAATGGCCTCATGGCCATCGCGCACCACCATCAGATTTACGACCGCTTTGCTATCCTCTAGCGCCTCTTGCGTCAACAAGATGTCGCCCTCATTATCCTCCACCAGCAGTATATTCACAGGTTTCATGCCCTCACGTTAAATGTTTATTGATCGTAAAATGAAAGGTACTGCTTTTTTCGGGTTGGGACGTTACCCGAATCCGGAATATGGAATAAGGATTTCGTAATGAAGGTGTGACGCATGGGCTTCACTTTGAAAAATGACGATGGTAAATACACACGAAGCATACAAGAACAAGAATCCGGGCTCTTTGAATCCAATGTACAAAAGCAAGTAGTTGCCTGTGAAGTAGGTGCAAATAATCAGGAGCACCTTTCGGGTATTCACCGAAGCTCTCGGCCCAAAGCCGATGAACAAATTGGTAAGAAAAGCAACACCATCCAGTGCCGCCAACACAAGCATATCTATCTGAAAGCACACCTGTCCAAAACGCTTCATTGAACAGTTAAATAAAATAGGCATGGTAGGGG